>Ga0193753_10002639_pt1 | contig 13937 bp, 6 predicted proteins | sample H1c2metaG_FD_144925 | JGI IMG/M metagenome (GOLD analysis project Ga0193753, IMG submission 144925) | Soil microbial communities from a riparian zone of the East river system, Colorado, United States - H1c2 | ecosystem: Environmental > Terrestrial > Soil > Riparian zone | place: USA: East River... | reverse complement strand
CAGCGTCGTCTCGCTGCCGTCGATCCACGCCTCGACATGTTCTTCGGCACTCGGGGACGCTCCGCTCTGCGCGGGATTCTCGTCCGCTGGCGAAGTCGCCGCCGGCCCGCAAGCGGACACGGCGAGGACGAGCAGCGGGGCGCCGATCGGGATGCTTGTCACGGACCGGTGCGCTCCCGATTCAGCTCTCCGGCGCCACGTCGCGCACGGCGTCGGCCAGCAGGAACAGCAGCCGGCACGCGATGCGCTCCGGCGGCAGGCCGATGAGACGCGCGAGCGCGCTCCTGTAGTCCCGCATCTGCGGCGTGTAGCGCGCGACGCGCTCCGCGAGCCACTCGGCAACGTCCCCTGCAGCAGCCGTCGGCGGTGCGTCGCTCTTGAAGTCGATGATCTCGGCTGCCACGGGGAGATCGCCAGCGCGCCAGATCACCACGCGGTCGAAGACCCCGCGCAGCAGCTCGCCGTCGGCATCGCTCACCGCGAAGCGCCGCTCCTGCCAGAGCTCCGGCGTCGCGCCCGACGGGCTCTTCTCCGGTCGTCCGAATACCGTGCGCACCACCGCCGTCGTCAGCAGGCCCTCGAAGTCGGCGAGCACGCGTGCCAGCGCCGCGTCTTCGATCAGCAGTCCGCGCTTCGCGACGACCTGGCGCGCCGCGGAAAGCAGCGTCTCGGCCGGTGGCACGCCAGCCCCGGGCGCACCGTCGCCCGGCAGCCACTCGATGAGCTCGCAAAGGCGGTGCAGGATCAGGCCGCGCCCGAGTGCTGCGTGCGGTCGCCCCGCGAGAAGCTCGCGCGCGTTGCGGGCCACTGCGTGCTCGGTGTCGGACGGCGAGCGCGTCTTCGGCAGCCGGCGCGAGCCGGCATCGAAGGCCGCGCCCAGCGAGGTCGCGGCGCCGACCGTGGCCGGTGGCGCGGCGGACGCCGCGACGCTGTCCACGGCTCCCGCTCCGCGCGGCGGCCACGCGGCTCGCTCGTCGCCGGCGGTGAAGAGCACGCCGTCGGGACGCGGCTCGGCGAACGGGTCGGCGAAGCACTCGCGCAGCAGCTCGCCGAAGCGGCAGGCCGGCTGGTGGCACTTGTCGCGCGGCGCCTCGATGAACACGTCGAGCCGCACCTTCGCGCGCGTCAGCGCCACGTAGAGCACGGAGAGCTGCTCCTCCATCGCGCGCCGCAGCGCACGGCCCTCCAGCTCCGCGATGAGCGGGTGCAGCACGCGCAGGTCCTTGCGCGGGCGGCGCAGCACGGCGGTCACGGGGCCTGCCGCGACCTGCACGCCGTCGATCCCGCTGCGGCTGGACAGGAATCTGCTGCCGGCGCCCGCGGGCCTCGGGAGCTGGTAGTCCAGGTCCGGCAGCACGACGGCGTCGTACTCCAGGCCCTTGGCGCCGTGCACGGTGAGCACGCGCACCGGCGCGCTGCCCGGGTCCTCGACGCGCTGCTCGCGCACGAGCGCCACGAAGTCGTCGATGCGCAGGCCGGCGCGCGCGTCGTGCGCGAAGCCGAGATCCACGAGCTGCGCGAAACGCGCGCGGTCCCACGCCGAGAAGCCCGGGGCCGCCGCGACGAGCGCGGACCACGCCGCGAGCACCCGGCCGAAGCCGTCGCGCTGCAGGCGCACGCGCAGCGCGGCCGCCGCCGCCAGCCGCGGCTGGCCCGCCGCGCGTCGCGTGGCGTCCTCGTCGGAGGCCAGCGCGGGCTCGCTGGCCTGCTCCGGGCTGATGCCGAGTTCCGGCGCGAGTGGCGAGGTCGCCACGTGGAAGGCCGCGGCGGTGTCGTCGGGATGATCGGCCAGCGCGAGCAGCGAGAGCGCGGCCAGCACCGCCGCGGAATCCGTGAGCTGGTTGCCGCCCTCGCCGCAGGCGTGCACGCCGCGCGCGCGCAGCCCCAGGATGAGCGGCCCGATGGCGGCGCGCCCGCGCACGAGGATGCCGATCCGCGCGCCGGGCGCCGCGGCCGCCAGCTTCGCGACGTGCGCGCAGGCCGCGTCGAGCACGGCGCGGCGGCGCGCCTCCGAGTCACCGTCCGCGCCGGCGGGCAGTGCCACCTGCCGCAGGCTCACGCACCCGGGCAGGGCCGGGTCGTGCGCGCGGTGCGGGCGGAACAGCGCCGTCCAGTTCCCGGCCGCCGCGACGAGCGCCGCGCGATCCTGCTCGTCCTCGACGGCGAACACCGCGCGCGCCGGCAGCCCCGCGAACACGGTGTTCACGGCGTCGAGCACGACCTGCGCCGAGCGCCGGCTCTCGTCCAGCGCCTCCGGCACGATGCCGGGGCGGCGCGAGAGCGCGAGCAGCAGCTCCGGCTCGCCCTGCCGCCAGCCGTAGATGGACTGCTTCACGTCGCCGACGCAGAACAGCGAGCGGCCCTCGTCGCGCGCCGACAGGCAGCTCTCGACGAGCGGCGCGAGCACGCGCCACTGCGCGACGGACGTGTCCTGGAACTCGTCGAGCAGCAGGTGCGAGAGGCGGCCCTCGTCGCGCAGCGCGGTGGCCGCGCCGTCCAGCGCGAGCCGGCCGCGCAGCAGGCGCGTCAGGTCGGAGAAGCCGTAGACCCCGCTCGCGCGCTGGCACTGCGCCAGCGCCGCATCGTAGCGCTCGAGCAGGTGGCGGAAGGCGCGTCCCGCGGCCATGAGCTCCGTGAGCAGCACCGCCTGCGCGTGCCGCGCGAGCGGCTCCAGCGCCGCGCGCACGCCCGGCGGGAAGTCGTGCCGGCCGTAGCTGCCGACCGTCAGCAGCTTGAACACGAGGCCCTGGCAGAGCAGCAGCTCCCAGTCCTTGCTGCCGACGGCGACACACACGGCGACGCGGGCCTTTTCCCAGATCACGTGCGGCTTGCCCTTCGCGGTGAGCGGGAGGTCGGCGGCCTCCAGGTCGGCGAGTGCGGCTTCGATCTCGCCTTCGTCGCACTGACCGCTCGGGCACAGCGGCGTCCAGGCCTCGGGCGCGCTGTCGAGCAGCAGCTCGTGGCCTTCCTGCACCACGTCGAGCAGCGTCTCGTGCACGCGGCGCCCGGCGCCGTCGCGCTGCACCTGGCGCAGCAGCTCGGCCATCTCGCGCGCCGGCGCGCCCTGCAGCGCGCGCGAGACGGCCTGCGCGCGCAGCGCGGCCAGCTCCGGCTCGCTTCCGAGCCGGAAGCCCGGCGGCAGCCCGAACTCCTGCGCGAAGCGCGTCGCGAGGCGCACGAAGAAGGCGTCGAGCGTCTGCACGCGCCCGTGCGGCAGATCGCGCGCGAATCGCCCGAGCAGCGCGCGCGCGGCGGCAGCCGTGTCGCCCGCGGCGGCCGCGGCATCGCGCGTCGTCGCCGCGTCACGCGACGCGGCGCCGTGTGCCGCTGCGTCGCCGCGCTCCGCGGCCTCCAGCAGGTGCTGCAGCACGCGCTGCAGGATCTCGCCGGCGGCCTTGCGCGTGAAGGTCGTCGCGAGCAGCGACGACGGCGCCTGGCCGCGCGCGAGCAGGGCGAGGTACGCCTGCGCGAGCTGAAAGGTCTTGCCGGACCCCGCCGACGCGAGGATCACGCGCGAGCTCACTGCCCCTCCCCCTGCCCGGAGCCGGCGGTCTCGCGCGCCCCGGCGGCCGCGGCGCGTGCCGCATCCTCGGCCGACTCGAGCAGGCCCCGGCCGGCGATCGCGTCGAGGATGGGGTCGCCCAGCGAGCCCTCCACGTCCCCGAAGAATTCGCCCGCGACGATCTGCTCCAGGATCTGCCGCGCACGGTCGAGCGCGTCCTCGATGTCGGCCTCGTCCCAGGTCACGAGCCGCGCGCACTCCGCCTCCTCGTCGCGCGGCAGCGCGAGGTAGCCCAGTTCCGGCGGCTCCTCCAGCCCGCGCTCGACTGCGAAACGCCGCACGAGCAGCGCGTACAGCGGGAGCTGCAGATCGCGCCACGTGCCGTCGGCCGCGCGGTGCGCCTTGTCCGGATCGCGGACCTCGTCGCCGGTCTTGTAGTCCAGCACGCGCCAGCGCCGGCCGTCCGCGTGCACGTCGATGCGGTCGATGCGGCCGCGCAGCGTCACCGCCGTGCCGCCCGCGTCCAGCGTCACCGGATCCTGCGGCGTCCACTCCGCGGCCGCGATGCGCCAGCCGTCCTGCGTGGATCGCGCCTGCCAGCGCGCGAAGCGCTCCAGACGGTAGCGGAGCTGCTCCACCTGGATGGCGACCGCGGGCAGCGGCTGCGGACCGAAGCGTGCGAGCGACATCCCGTCCAGCGCGGCGTGCAGCGAATGGCGCACGACCTCCTCGTCTCCGCTGTGACGCGCGGGGCCCTGTCCGAACCCCTGCAGCACGTCGTGCGCGAGCGTGCCGAAGCCCTGCGGGTCGAGTTCGCGCGCATCGTCTTCCGCCCGCTGCAGCCGCAGCACGCGCTGGAGATAGAAGCGGTACGGCGAGTCGAGGTACGCGCGGAAGCCCGTCACGCTGATGCTGCGCAGCGGCGCCAGCGAAGACAGTCGCGGCAGCGCGCGCGCCGGCGCCAGCGTCGTCAGGGTCATGCCCGGCGCCCCGGTCGCGGCTGCCGGCGTCGTCGCGGGCGCGGTCATGCTGCAGGCCGCCGTCGCGGGTATCGACGCGGGCGCGGGCGCGGGCCTCATCGCCTGCGCCGCCGCGTGCGCCGGCAGCCACGTCCGCACCTGTGCCGGGATGCCGTCGTCGGGCAGCTGGAAGGCGAGCGGGCTCGGCAGCAGCGGGTTGCGCTCGCCATCGACGCGGCCGGACAGCAGCGCCACGCGCCTGCGGCCATGCAGCAGCTGCGCGAGCAGGCAGGCGTCGCGCGCGCGCCGCTCGGTCTCGCCGGGCACGCGGAGTGCCCGGCGCAGATCCTCGGGCAGCCAGCGCGCGGAGGCCGGCGGCGCCGGGAGGGAGCCTGAGTTGAAGCCGGCGAGCAGCACGTCCGGTGCCTCATCGAGCGGCAGCTCCAGCCAGCCCAGCAGGTCGACGGCCGCGCTGTCCGCGCGCGGCGGCACCTCCTCGGCGGCGCACGCGCGCAGCAGCAGCGCGAGCGCGTCGCGCGCCTCGACGTCCCCGCGTGCGGGATCCGCACCCGTCGCAGCCGGCAGCGCGGCGAGTTCCGCCAGCGCCTCGGCGACAATGCCCAGCGAGGCGTGCGTGGCGTGGCTGTCCGGCGCCTCGGGCACGAGCGTCGCGTCGCCGAAGAGCGCGCCGAGCGCCTCGGCGATCGGCGCGACCCACGCGCTCCACGGGCGCGCCGTGCCGACGAGCAGCTCGCCCAGCAGCGCGTGCGTGGCGTCCAGCACCGGCGCGAGCGTCGGCCAGGCCGTGCGCGGCGCGAGCGGGCCGCACACGCGGCCGGGCAGGTGGCCGGCCTGCGCCGCATCGAGCAGCGCGAGCGGATCGCGGCCGGCCAGCCCCGCGTGGCGCGCGAGAGCCGCGTGCGCCGCCGGGTGCCGCGCGAGCGTCGCGAGCGCGCTGAAGCTCCCCTCCGCCAGGAGGTCGTGGAGCGCGGCGAGCAGCGTGCCCGCCGGACTGTCGCGGAAGAGGCCGGCCGTGCCGCGCCGCGCCACGACACCGCGCTCCGCGAGCCGTCGCTCGAGGAAGGGCGCCACGGACTCGTCGGGCACGCCGCACACGACGTCGGGGCCGCCACTCCCGCGCGCCGCGTCCTGCGCCGTCCACGCGTCGAGGGTCTGCAGCGCTTGCGCCGCCTGCTCGTCCGGCGTCTCGACGACGCACCACGTGGCGCGCTCCAGCGGCAGGGCCCGGCTGGACCACGCCGCCGTGCGCGCCGCGCCGCGCGCATCGAAGGCGGGCGCCTCGGACTCCGGCGCGCCGACGAGCGCCGTCACGCGCGCGCCGAGCGCCGCGAGCAGCTCGCGCGTGAGCGCGTTGAACTCCACCACGCCGACGAGCACCACGTGACCCGCACCGGTCCACGCGTTCGTCGGGGCGTTCGTCGGGGCGTTCGTCGGCGCGTTCGTCGGCACACTCGTCGGCGGGATCGCCACCGAAGTCGCCGGCACGGCGATCGGCGCGAGGCCGGGCGCGAAGGCCGGCACGAACGCTCCGGCGTGCAGCGAAGCCCAGCGGCCTTCGTGCGGATCGATGCGCCCGGCGGCCGCGAGCCGCGTGCGATAGTCGGCCTGTACGAGCGCGAGCGCGCGCCAGCGCTCGATCTCCGCGCGCGCCGACGGCTCATCCGCCGCCGCGCCGAACACGCCGGGCAGCGCCTGCGCGACGTCCGCGAAGTCGCGGCCCTCCGCCGCGAGCGTCGCGTGCACGCCGCGCACGTCCTCGGCGAAGGCCAGCCACGCGACGCGCTCGTCCGCGCGCGGCGGCTCGTGGAACAGCGCGCGGAGCGGCGCGGCGGGCAGCGCGGCGAGCGCATCGCACCAGAGCAGCGTGCGCAGCAGCCGACTCGCGAAGGGCGCGAGCGGCGCGAGCAGCTCGTCACCGAGGTGGCCGGCGGTCACGATCCGCGGCGGCGACAGCTCGCGCAGCCCGCGCGCCGCGGCGCGCTCGACGAGCAGCGCCTCCAGCCGCCGCACCGCGCGGCTGCCCGGCAGCGCGACGACGACATCCCCGAGCTGCGCGCCGAAGCGGCCGAGCAGCCAGTCCGCCGCGCGCGGCAGCAGCGGCCCGTCCCAGCCGAGGAATTCGCGGCGCGCGGCAGCGCCGGTGCCGGCCGCGTCACCCGGCGCGTCGCATCCCGCCTCGTGCTCCGCGCCGAGCGGCGCGGACACGCGCGGCGCAGGATCCGCATCGGAGGCGCCGGCGAGCCCGCCGCGCGCGGGGACTCCGCTCACGCGACGCGCACCGTCGTGCGGCGGGTGCTCGCGACGCGCTCCTCGGGCGTGAGGATGCCGGTGAAGTTGAGCGGGTCGGCGGCGCTCACGGTGATCGGCTCGGCGACGCCGTGCGCGGCCGGGCTCTCGCCCTCCGTGGCGTGCGGCGCCTCCCGTCCGGGATCGCGCACCCCCGCGGCCGTGGCGCCCGACGCGCGGCGCACGGCGCGGAGCTGCTCGATCGCGGCGGGCAGCGCGTACTGCTCGCCGGCAAAGCCTGCCACGAAGCGCCCGCCGCGGATCTCGCCGCGCGCCTCCATGCGCCGGAAGACCTTGAGGATGTCGTACCAGCTCACCGGCAGGCGCTCGCGGGCGATGGTGCGCTTGAACACCACGCCGGTGCGCGCGAGCAGCTGCCGCGCGAGGAAGTCGGCGCTCGCCGCCGTCGCCGCCTGCTCGGCCAGGCGCGCAGCTGCCTGCGCCGCGCGCTCCGCGGCGCGCGCGGCGGCCGCCTCCGCGGCGCGTCCCGGCGCGGGCCACCCGACCGCGGCGGCGAGAGAAGGTGTCGCGGCGGCGGGCGGCGAGCCCGGACCGGCCGGCGTGGCGGCCGTGCCGGACGGCGCGAGGCCCGCCTCGCGGAACAGGCTCCAGCGGCCGGTGGCGGCGGGCGGGCGGCGCGCGCCGCGCGCCTCGTGGCCGGGCGCGTGGAACGGCGTCCGGCGCGGCGCCCACAGGCTGCGCAGGCCGCCGAAGGTGTCGCAGGTCGCGAGCCCGAGGCCCACCAGGTCGGCGAGGCCCTGCTCGACCTGCGCGGGCAGCAGGTGGCCCGCGCGCACGAGCTCCTGCTGGAAGCACGCGCCGCGCGACGCGAGCAGCGACTGCACCGCGGCGGCGCTGCCCTTGCAGCTCCACGCGTCGCCGGGCGCGGTGAGCTCGCTCCAGCGCGGCAGGTCCTCGCGCAGGAACAGCGCGACGGGCGTCGCGCGGATCGCGCCGGTGCCCGCGCCCCACAGCCGGCCCCACGCGACCTCGCCCGAGAGCATGAGCTCGTCGAGCCAGGCGCGCTGGTAGCCGGCGACGCGCGCGGGCAGCACCTGGCTCTCCCACGATGCGGCCGGCACCTCGAAGCCCGCAAGCTGCGTGACCACCTCGAGCACGCCGCGCGGTCCCTGCAGCTGATAGCCCGGCGCGACGTGCTGCCAGCGCGCGAGGAAGCGCAGGAAGTCGGCCGCCGGCACGGGCTCGATCTCCGCGCGCAGCGTCTCGATCGTCGCGCGGTGGATGCGCGCCAGCAGGCGCCGGTTGCACCAGTGCGGGCGCCCGTCGATGCGCGTGCGCAGCACGACGCCGTCGGCCTCCAGCTCCAGCATCTCCTGCGCGAATTCCGTCGCCAGCGGGCCCTCGCCGTCCACGGGGCCCAGCGCTTCGAGGCGTCCGGCCAGCACGGCCTTGCCGCCGCGCGGCGCCTCCGCCGCGAACCAGCGCAGCGTGCGGCTGCCCGCGGCGCGGCCGCCGCGGCCGGCGCCCTCGTCGACGTCGCACGGCACATCGTGAGCAAGCGCGGAGGCCACGGCCGGGGACTCCACGCGCACGACGCGCTGCGCCGCCGCGAGGTCCAGCAGCCACGTGCTCCAGCCGTGCGCGTGCGCTTCCTCGTCGGCCAGGAAGCCCATCCACAGCAGCGCCTCGTGCAGCTCCTCCACGGAGCCCGGCTCGGGCCAGGCCTGGCCGCGCACGAGCGCGATCGCGGCGGGGTCCAGCGCGCCGATGGCGTCGGCCTGCGCGGCACTGCCGCTGCCGCGGCGCATGACCGCCTGCGTGCGGCGCTCCTCGAGCGGCGCGTCGTCGAGGAAGGCCCACGGCGCCGCGGTGAGCACGCCCGACGCGAAGACGGAGGGCTGCGGCGTGTCGATCGCGAGCGCCTCGATGCGCCCGCTCTGCAGCCCGCCGAGCAGCTCGAGCAGCCCGTCCACGTCCATCGCCTCGTGCAGGCAGTCCTCGATGGTCTGGCGCACGAGCGGGTGCTCCATCGGCACGGGCAGGTCGCCGGGCGGCAGCGTCTCGCCGCACGCGACGGCCTGCGGGAAGGCCGCGACGAGCAGGTCCTCGGCGCGCATGCGCTGCAGCGCGGGCGGCACCTTGCGCCCGTCGCGCAGGCGCGGCAGCTGCAGCGAGCGTGCGACGTTCCAGCGCCAGCGCGTGGTGAACATCGGCGCGGCGAGCAGCGCCTGCACGAGCAGGTCGCGCGCGCTGGCCGGGTGCAGGAATTTGAAGACGTCCGCCAGCGGGAAGCTGTGGTGCGGGCCGAGCGAGATGAGGATGGCCTCCTCGTTCGCGGCGGCCTGCAGCTCGAAGCCGAAGCCGCGGCAGAAGCGCTTGCGCAGCGCGAGCCCGAAGGCCCGGTTGATGCGGCCGCCGAACGGGCTGTGCAGCACGAGCTGCTGCCCGCCGGTCTCGTCGAAGAAGCGTTCCGCGACGAGCCGGCGCTGCGTCGGCGGCGCGCCCAGCGCGGTCACGCCCTCCGCGATGTGCGCGGCCACCTGCTCGGCCACCACGCGCCCCACCTCCGCGCTGCCCTCCACCGCGACCTGCTCCGCCAGCCAGCGCGCGCCGGCCGCGACGTCCAGCGGGAAGCGGCCTCGCGGCGGCAAGCGCCCCGCTTCGGCGCCTTCGGCCGGGCCGCGCGCCACGCCATCCGCAGCGTCATCCGTCGCGTCACCCGGCGCGCCATGCGCCGCGTCACCGGCCGGCGTGGCGACCGGCCCCGCCGCATCGGCCCAGCGCTCGTGCCAGCCCATCGCGCGCGCGCAACCTTCGCGCAGCAGGCCGATCTGCTCGGAGAGCTCGCTGGTGCGCGACGGCGCCTCGCCCAGCCAGAACGGGAGCGTCGGCGGCTGGCCCTTGGCGTCCACGACGCGCACGGTGCCCGGCTCCACCTTCACGATCTGCCAGCTCGTGTTGCCGAGCTGGAAGATGTCGCGCACGTTGGACTCGATCGCGAAGTCCTCGTTCAGCGTGCCGATGTAGGTGCCCTCGGGCTCGAGCACGACGCTGTAGTCCGCGTTGTCCGGAATCGCGCCGCCCGAGGTGAGCGCCGGCATGCGCGCGCGCTTCGCCGCGAGCAGGCGGCGCTGCACGCCGTCGCGGTGCAGCAGCGCGTGGCGGCCCTGCGTGTGCAGCGCGACGGCGGCGTCGAAGTCCGCGCGCGGCAGCTCGCGATACGGCCAGGCGCGCGTGAGGCAGGCGTACAGCGCGTCCTCGTCCCAGGCCTGCGGCACGCACGCGGCCACGATCTGCTGCGCGAGGATGTCCAGCGCGGCGGGCGGCTGCGGCGTGCGGTCCAGCAGTCCCTGGCGCACGGAGGCGAGCAGCGCGAGCGACTCCACGGCCTCGTCCAGCGTGAGCGGGAACAGCCGGCCCTTCGGCACGCGCGCGACGCCGTGCCCCGCGCGCCCGATGCGCTGGAGCAGCGTGGCGATGGAGCGAGCCGTGGAGACCTGCAGCACGAGGTCCACGTCGCCGATGTCGATGCCCAGCTCGAGCGAGGCCGTCGCGACGAGCGCGGAGAGCTTGCCGGCCTTCAAGCGCTGCTCGGCGTCCTGGCGCATCTCGCGGGACAGCGATCCGTGGTGGCAGGCCACCGCGTCGGGCCCGAGCTGCTCGGTGAGGCGCGCGGCGAGCCGCTCGGCGAGCTTGCGCGTGTTCACGAAGATCAGCGTCGTGCGGTGGCTGCGGATGAGCTCCGCCATCTGCGCGTAGATCTCGCCCCACTGCTCGTGGCTGCACACCGCGGCGAGCGGCGACTGCGGCAGCAGCACGTCGAGGTCGAGGCGCCGCAGGTGCCCCGCGTCCACGAGCGCGCACTCCCGCCCGACGCCGACGAGCAGCCTGGCGACGGCATCGAGCGGCTTCTGCGTGGCCGACAGCCCGATGCGCTGGAGCCGCTCGCGCGGCGCCGGCACCGCGCGCGCGACGGCCGTCCCCGCGAGGGATCCGCAGTTCGGCGCCGGCGGCGCGGGCCGCGCGTCGGCACCGTCGGCACCGTCGGCGAGCGTGGCGCCGGAGAGCAGCCCGCTGCCCGGGCCGTCCTCCACCAGCGCGGAGAGGCGCTCCAGCGAGAGCGCCAGGTGGCTGCCGCGCTTGTCGCGGGCCAGCGCGTGGATCTCGTCCACGATCACGGTGCGCACGCTGGAGAGCATGCGCCGCCCGCCGTCGCTCGTGAGCAGGATGAACAGCGACTCGGGCGTGGTCACCAGCACGTGCGGCGCCTTGCGCATCATCTTCGCGCGCTCGGAGGCCGGCGTGTCGCCGGTGCGCACCAGCACGCGCACCTCGGGCAGCGAGGGATCCAGCGCGCGGATCGCCTCCAGCGGCGCGAGCAGGTTGAGGCGCACGTCGTTGGAGAGCGCGCGCAGCGGCGAGACGTACAGCACGGTGGTCGCGTCGGGCAGCGACTCGCCCTGGCGCAGCAGGCCGTCCAGCGCCCAGAGGAAGGCCGCCAGCGTCTTGCCGGTGCCGGTCGGCGCGGCGATGAGCGTGTGCTCGCCCGCCGCGATGTGCTCCCAGCCGAGGCGCTGCGGCGCCGTCGGCTCGCCGAGCGTCTGCCGGAACCAGCGCTCGACGACGGGATGGAAACGCGATGCGGTCATGGAACTCCCAGCGTGCCGCGAGCCGCGGCTGCTTGCCAGCGCCGTCCCGCTGACCGGGGATAGCGCCCGGCTATCATGCGCGCCGCGCGTTCCCCGCGATCTCGCCCGGCGAGTTCTCCGCGGCGCGCACCGACCCCGACACGACTGGAGTGCGCCCGTGAAGACTTCCCTCGTCGCCCCCCGCGGCCGCTCCCTGCGTCCCCGCGCGCTCGGCCTGCGCGCCGCGGCCGCCGCCCTGCTGCTCGCGAGCCTTGCGACCGCGCGGGCCGGCGAGCCGACGCTCGTCGCAGGCTCGCCCGCCCCGCCGCTCGCCGATGTCGCCTGGCTGCAGGGCGCCCCCGTGTCCGCCTGGGAACCCGGACAGGTCTACGTGCTGGACTTCTGGGCCACGTGGTGCGGGCCGTGCCGCGAGAGCATCCCGCACCTCAACGGCCTGGCCTCCGCGCTGGACGGCAAGGGCGTGAAGGTCATCGGCGTGGCGGTGTGGCCGCGGGCCGGCATGGTGCCGACGGCGGACTTCGTGAGGTCGAAGGGCGCCGCCATGGGCTACGCCATCGCGGAGGACGTGGGCGGCCGGACCGCCGCGGCCTTCATGACCGCCTCCGGCAGCACGGGCATCCCCACCGCGATGATCGTCGACGGCAGCGGCAAGGTCGCGTGGATCGGCCACCCGATGGGCGGGCTGGCGGCGGAGATCGGCAAGCTCGTGCCGGGCTTCGACGCGGCCGGCTTCGAGAAGGAGCGCCTCGAGCGCGACGCGAAGTTCACGACGCTCAAGGACGCGATGGGCGCCGCGGAGAAGGCCCAGGACTGGAAGGCGTTCGCGGACGGCGCCGCGCAGGTCGCGGACCTGGATCCGGCCAAGTACGGCCAGTTCCTCATCTACGGCTACCAGGCGCTGCTCAAGCAGGCGGACAAGAGCGAGGCCGCTGCCTACGGGCGCAAGGCGCTGGCCGGCGCGCTCAAGGACCAGACCCAGCCGTGCAACCTGCTCGCCTGGTCGATCGTGGATCCGGACGTGGCCACGCCGACCGCCGAACGCGACCTGGAGCTGGCCGGCGCGCTGGTCGCCCGCGCGGACGAGCTGTCCGGGCACAAGGATCCGTCCGTGCTCGACACGCTGGCGCGCGTGCAATTCCTGCAGGGACACGCGGCGGAGGCGGTGGTCACGCAGCGCAAGGCGCTCGAGGTCGCGACCGATCCGGAGATGCAGAAGGATCTGCAGGTGCGGTTGGACGAGTACCTCAAGGGCGGCAAGAGCTGACGGTTGGGGCGGGGCTCCGCTCTTTGGCCGGGCGCGGCCCGCGTGCGGGTGCGAGGGGTGGCCAATCCTCGCGCGCACACGCCCTGACAAGCTCCAGCCGGCGTGAGTTTTCCCATTTTCCCACTTGCCCACAGTGGCGCATCGGTCGATACTGCCGGCATGCCAAAGCTCGCTGGAACGAAGAACACCGACTCCAAGGGCCGCATCACGCTCGGCGAGGCCTATGCCAACAGGACGCTGATCGTGGAGCAGCGCGGGACGGATATCGTGCTTCACCTGGCGCGCGTCATTCCTGAACGCGAGACGTGGCTCTACGAGAGTCCGGCCGCCCTCGCCGCGGTGCGCCGCGGATTGAAGCAGGCACGGTCCAGGAAGCTCTCGGACGGCCCCGATCTCTCCAGGGCGGCCAGAATCGCGGGGACGCTCGAGGACGACTGAGCATGCCGTTCAGGCCGCGCTGGACGGACGAAGCGACCGAGCAATTCGAGAAGCTCCAGGCGACCGCCTCGGCGTCCGCGCAGAAGCGCTCCAGGAACCGGAAGGCGAAGGCCTCGAAAGCGGAAGGCCTGTTCAAGCAGGTCGAGAAGTGCGTGCGCCTGCTCCTGGAGAATCCGCGGCACCCCGGGTTGCAAACGCACGAGTACCACTCGATCGAGCATCCCTATGGCGAGGGCCAGAAGGTCTTCGAGGCCTACGTTCAGAATCGGACCCCGGGCGCCTATCGCCTCTTCTGGTGCTACGGGCCCGACAAGAGCGACATCACGATCATCGCCATCACACCGCATCCTTGAGGTGACAGCTGATCGCTTCCTCGCACGAGCCGGTGAGTCCCATGGCGACGGTCAGGAGCCGGGGGCGAGGGAGAGTGCTTCCGCTTCGGCGTCGCGGTGCAGGCGGCGCAGGGCGGCGGCCAGGGCGGTGCGGCAGAGGGCCAGGGCATTGTCGTCCTGGCCGTCCACGCGTTGCTGCATGGCGAGCGCGTCCTGGAGCAGAGAGACGCAGGGGTCGTCGCGGCCCAGCGCGTGCCATTCGTCGGCGAGGCGGCGCATCGCGGTGACCACGCGGGGGTGGCCGCCGGGGAACACGGTGCGGTAACCGGCCAGCGAGACGTCGAGCAGGGCGGCGGCTTCGTCGTGGGCGCCTTGCGCGCCGCGCAGGATGGCCAGCACGACCTGGCCGTCCAGCACGTCCACGTGCGCGGGGCCGAGGCGGAGGCGCAGAAGTTCCAGCGCGCGGCGCTGCAGCGTCTCGGCGCCGGGCGCGTCGTCCTGCAGGAAGCGCGCGATGGCGAGGTT
>Ga0193753_10002638_pt1 | contig 13938 bp, 12 predicted proteins | sample H1c2metaG_FD_144925 | JGI IMG/M metagenome (GOLD analysis project Ga0193753, IMG submission 144925) | Soil microbial communities from a riparian zone of the East river system, Colorado, United States - H1c2 | ecosystem: Environmental > Terrestrial > Soil > Riparian zone | place: USA: East... | reverse complement strand
GAAAGACAACCACGGCGCCGGCCGAGAAGGGGCGGCAGGTAGCGATCGAGCAAGGGCGCCCACAAGAATTTGAAGATATAAGGCAGACCGACCAGCGAATAGAAGCCGATGGCCTTCAGGTCGACGCCTTCGGAAGCCAACCAGGCCTGAAAGGCAAATCCGGAGCCGGACAAATTGAAGGGCAATCCCGAGGCGAAGCTCATCAACAGCACGGCCAGGATGCGCTTGTCGCCCAGCGCCTGGCGGAGTGTGAGCTTGGGTGATTCGGTCAAAGGAAGGCGGTGGTCGTGACGATGCGCATCGCGCAAGATAATATCAGTCTCATGAGCGCGGCGTATCAAAGTGAATTCATCGACTTGTGCGTTCGCCTGGGCGTATTGCGGTTCGGCAGCTTTACGCTCAAATCAGGTCGCGAAAGTCCGTATTTTTTCAACGCGGGCTTATTTAACACCGGCGATGCCATCGCCGCGGCGGGCCGTGCCTACGCTGCCGCACTCGCCGCCTCAGATTTGAAATTCGACATGCTGTTCGGTCCTGCCTACAAGGGCATACCGCTCGTGACCATCACCGCCGCGGCGCTGGCGGAGAGGCATCAGCGCAACGTGCCCTTTGCCTTCAACCGCAAGGAGACCAAGGATCACGGCGAAGGGGGCCGGATCGTCGGCAGTCCGCTGACGGGCCGCGTTCTGATCGTCGACGATGTGATTACGGCCGGAACCGCGATCCGCGAGTCCATCGACATCATCCGGTCCGCGGGTGCGACGCCGTCAGGGGTGCTCCTGGCGCTGGACCGCCAGGAGCGGGCCTCGGACAGCGATTTTTCGGCAGTGCAGGAAGTCCGCAGCCAGTTCCACATACCGGTCGTTTCGGTGATCAATCTGGCCGATCTGATGCAGCATGTTTCCAAGGCGGGCCACGCGAGCGACCTGTCGAGCATGCGGGCGTACCGCGAGCGATATGGGCTTGCAGACTGAGGAATTGCCCCTAGAAAACCCCCTTGGGCTCGCTCACAATGGCGGCCGCTTCATCTCGAGGATAGATTCTTGAAGAATGTCGCTTGGATTCTGTGCCTCTGTGCGCTGCTGGCCTGGGGCTTTGCGCAAGGCGCGCCCACCGCCCCCCGGCCCTCCGGCAGCGGCCGCGTACTCTATAAATGGGTCGACAAGGAGGGCGTCACCCACTATGGCGATCATGTTCCGCCGGAATACGCGACCCAGGAGCAGCATGTCCTGAACTCGGAGGGCTATGAGATCAGGCATCAGGATGCGCAGAAGAGCGCCGATCAGATGGCGGTCGACGATCAAAGGCGCCTCGACGCGGAACAACGCCAAATTCGCGACAAGAACCTGCTGAGCACGTATGCCTCGGTGCAGGAAATCGAACGGCTGCGCGACCAACGCCTCACCTTGCTGGCCGATCAGATCAAGGTGACCAATCAGTTTCTCGAGACGCTCAACGGCCGCATGAAGAAAATGCGCACCGACAGCCAGCGCTTCAAGCCTTACAGCAGCGACCCGAAGGCGCCGAGCATGCCGGATCAAGTGGCGGAGGATCTGGTGCGCCTGACCACCGACGTGCGTACACAGCAGCAGAATCTGAAACAGAAGCGCAGCGAAGAGTCGACGATGAGCATCCAATTCGAGAGCGACATCGACCGCTTCAAAGAGCTGAAGCACATTCAATGACGCCGAAGACCCGAGTTCTGCTGGGCGTGACCGGCGGCATCGCAGCCTATAAGAGTCCGGACCTGGTGCGCCGATTGATCGAACGCGGCGCCGACGTACAGGTCGTGATGACATCCGCCGCGCAACGTTTCGTCTCCCCGATGACCTTCCAGGCCGTATCGGGCCGCCCCACCCGCAGCGATTTGTGGGACAGCGCCGCCGAAGCCGCGATGGGCCATATCGAATTGGCGCGCTGGGCGCAGATCGTCTTGATTGCCCCCGCCAGTGCGGATTTCATTGCGCGCATGGCCGCCGGGCGCGCCGATGATCTTCTCTGCACCCTGTGCCTGGCAACTGAAGCACCCATCATGTTGGCGCCGGCGATGAACCGGGTCATGTGGGCGAACAAGGCGACGCAGGCCAACGTTGCGACACTGGTTTCGCGCGGCGTCCGCATGCTCGGGCCCGCGTCGGGCAACCAGGCTTGCGGCGAGGTCGGCGCCGGACGCATGTGGGAAGCGGCGCAGCTGGCCGAAACCGTGCTCGCGGCGCCCGCCAACGCCGGACTGCTCGCCGGCATGAATGTGTTGATCACAGCCGGCCCCACCCGCGAGCGCCTCGATCCGGTGCGCTATCTGACCAACCGAAGCTCGGGAAAAATGGGTTTCGCCGTCGCTGAGGCGGCGCGCGAAGCCGGCGCGCACGTGACCGTGGTGAGCGGTCCTGTTCAATTGCAGACCCCAATGGGTGTCACGCGCATCAACGTGGAGAGCGCGCGCGAGATGTATGCGGCGGTTCACCGGCAGGTCGGCGATACCGACATCTTCATAGCCGCCGCGGCGGTCGCGGACTTTCAGCCCGTGACCGTGGCCAAGCAGAAGATCAAGAAACAAGGCGGCTCGGTGAAGCTGGAACTCGAGCCCGCACCGGACATCATCAAGTCGGTGGCCGATATGCCCAAGCGCCCGTTCGTCGTCGGCTTCGCCGCTGAAACCAACGACGTGGAAGACAATGCGCGCGTCAAGCTCAAGCGCAAAAAACTGGACATGATCGCCGCAAACGAGGTCGGCGACGGCATCGCATTCGATTGCGAAGACAACGCCCTGACCGTCATCTGGCCGGGCGGAAAAATGGAAATCGCGCGCGGACCGAAAATCGACGTGGCGCGCGAACTGATCGCGCTCATCGCCACGCGCATGCCGCCGCGCGACGGCAGTCCGCGGCGCTCGCGCAAGCGCAGAATCACCGCTGCCGTACCGCGCGATCGGGTGCGCGGCCGCCGCCCGCGCCGGGTCTAGGCTCCAACATGGCGCATACCGTCAAGCTGCGGATACTGGACCCGCGCATCGGACGCGAATTTCCGCTGCCTCAACACGCCACCGCGGGTTCCGCGGGCATGGATTTGCGCGCCTGCATCGATGCGCCGCTCATATTGCAACCCGGCAGCGCGGAACTGATTCCGACCGGCGTGTCGATTTACATCGGCGACCCTGGTCTTGCCGCGATGCTGCTGCCGCGCTCGGGCCTGGGCCATAAGAACGGCATCGTGCTGGGGAATCTCGTCGGCTTGATCGACTCCGACTACCAGGGACCACTGATGGTCTCGGTGTGGAATCGTGGCGCGCAGGCTTTCACCATCAACCCGGGCGATCGCATCGCGCAGATGGTGATCGTGCCCGTGGTGCAGGTGGCATTCGAAGTGGTCGAGGATTTTTCCGCCACGGCGCGCGGCACGGGCGGGTTCGGCAGCTCGGGGCACAGCTAGGCACCGCCCGCTTCGGCGCGCGGCATATCGCCGCTATCAGCCGTGAAATGCGGCTGGCCGCCGGGGGGAGCCTTCTTCATGCTGGGGCATGGCAATTCGGGATTGGCCCAGCGATGAACGGCCGCGCGAAAAACTACTCGAGAAAGGTGCCGCGGCATTGTCCGACGCCGAGCTGCTCGCCATTTTGCTGCGCACCGGGACACCGGGCCATTCGGCGCTCGATCTTGCGCGCGATGTCCTGAAGAGTTTCCACTCGCTGCGCAAGCTCATCGCCTCCGACCGTCAGCGCTTCTGCGCCGAACGCGGCCTTGGACCCGCCCGCTATGCCGAATTGCAGGCCTCGGTCGAGATCGCCAGGCGGCAACTGTCGGAGACCTTGCGCGCCGGCCCCTCCCTGTCCAGCCCGCGAGCCACCCGGGATTTTCTCTCCGCGCGCCTGCGCGATTTGGAGCACGAGGTATTTTGCTGCCTGTACCTGGACAAGCGTCACCGGCTGATTCAATTCGAAGAATTATTTCGCGGCACCATCGACGGCGCCAGCGTTCACCCGCGGGAGATCGTGAAGTTGGCGCTGCAGCGAAATTCCGCCGCGGTGATCATCGCGCACAATCATCCGAGCGGCGTGGCCGAACCGTCGCAGGCGGACGAGTTCATCACTCAGCGCATCAAAGAAGCGCTGGCCCTCGTGGACATTCGCCTGCTCGATCACATCATCGTCGGCGATGGGGCATGCGTATCGCTGGCGGAACGTGGACTTATCTAGCGGCCCTTTCGCCCGGAAGCCAGTTCCGCGAGGGCATTTCGCAATTCTTTCAATCGCGGCGGTTTGCTCAGAAGCCGATCCACCGGCGGCGTCCGGTCGTCGTCTGCCTGAAGACGCTGTCCCCAGCCCGTCAGCATGATGATGGGAGTGTCGGGCGCTGCCGCACGCACGCTGGCGACGACCTGGCGCCCATCTACATAAGGCATGCCTAAATCCGTGATGACAATGTCAAAGGGCTCAGTCGTGTTGCGGGCGACTTGGAAGGCATCGATGCCGGCTTGTCCGCCGCCGGCTACGGTCACCTGATGCCCGTCTTCCTGAAGCGTGCTGCGCAAGGATTCCGTCAAGACCGGATCATCGTCCACGACCAGTATGCGCAGATTGCGGACCGGAACCTGCGGCATTGAGACTGCGGCGGCGGGGGCCGATGCCGTGGCGCCGATCGGGAAGATGGCCCGAACGGTGGTGCCGGCGCCGGGCTTGCTGTCGATCTCGAGCGCGCAACCGTGACGTTGCGCCATCCCATACACCATCGCCAGACCCAGCCCGGTGCCGCGCTCTCCCTTGGTGGTAAAGAACGGTTCCAGACAGCGTCGCCGCGTTTCTTCGTCCATGCCGATGCCGGAGTCGATTACTTCCAGGCAGACGTGCAGCGTTGGCGCGCCCTCCTTGGCCGTGACGCTCCGCGTGCTCGTCCGCACTTCGATGACTCCGCCATCCGGCATCGCGTCCACCGCGTTGAACACCAGATTGGTCAATGCATCGCGGATTTCATTGTCGGCGCCGCGAATATCGGGAAGTTCGGACGCGAGCGTGGTCTTCAGGTCGATCATGATGCCCCGCCGCTGGGGCAGGTCGCTCCAGCGCGCGCGCGTCAGCTCGACGACCTGCTGCACGAGCTTGTTCAGCGAAACGTCCGCCAGATCCAGTTCCGGCTCGCGCGGGCGGTAGAACTCCCGCATGCGTGCCACCGTCTGGGCCACATCGTCGATGGCGCGCTGGATGGTCACCAGGCGATCACGCGCCCCGGAACTCAAGTTGGTTTCGTGCTCCAGCAGCGATTCGGTATAAAGCGCGATCGGCGAGATCGCATTGTTGATGTCATGCGCAATGCCGCTTGCCATCTGACCGAGCGCGCGCAGCCGTTCCTGCTGAATCAAAGCCTGCTGTGCTTGGCGCAGTGCTTCGTTGCTGAGTTCGAGCTCGCGCGTGCGCTTGAGGACGCGATCCTCCAGCTCGAGCGTCATTTTGTGCAGTTCCTGGTTTGTGTATCGCAGCGTGTCCCGGGTGGAAACCAGCTCCGCATTGCGCTGCATGGCGGCTTCGTACGTGGACAGCAACAGATTGAGGATCTGCAGCCGGTCGGCGGTAATGAAGTGCTTCTGACCGCTGAACACGATTTCCAGGCCCATGCCTGGCTGTTCGTTTTGCCGCATCTGACTGTTGATCAGCACGAACGTGATTCGGTGCAGCAGTTGGCCCGCGTCGTAGGGTTTTAGAATGAAATTGTCCGCCCGGCACTCGAGCCCCCGGATGACGTCATGGGGATCGGAGAGAGTGGTGACCAGAACGACGGGGACATCACCCAAGCGCGTATCCGCTTTGACCTGTCTACACAGTTCGTAGCCGTTCATTTCCGGCATGACCACATCGCTGATGATGAGCGCCGGCCTGTCAAGCCTTGCCGCCTGCAGGGCGAGTCGTCCGTTGGCCGCCGCGGTGACACGGTAACCCTGTTGTTCGAGGATGTGCTGCAACCGTTGCGCCTGGGTTGCGCTGTCCTCGGCAATGAGGATGTGCTGCGTTGTATTCGACGGCGTGGCGTGGGTGCTCATGGCTGGAATTCTCCTACTGACGTGCGCCAGCGCCCGACCTGGGCCAGAAGGGCGCCCGCGATCTTGTCCGCAGGCAGGATTTGGGTGGCCGCGCCCAGCTCGATGGCCTCGCCCGGCATGCCGTGCACGATCGAGCTGTCGCGATCCTGAGCGATGGTATGTGCACCGTGATCCTTCATTCGTTTCAGCTCCGTTGCGCCGTCCTTGCCCATGCCCGTAAGCAGCACGCCGACGGCGTTCGCGCCATACGAGTCGGCCAGCGAACGGAAAAGATACGAGACGGCTGGCCGCAATCCACTTTCAGCCTCCTCGCGTGCCAGCACCATGTTGCCGAGGGCGTCGGCAGCGAGGTGGAAATCATCGGGCGCGACATACGCATGGCCGGGAAGCGCGGCGGCGCCGTGCGCGGCAATGCGCACGCGCAAGCCCGTGGTTTGACTCAGCCAGTCCACCATGCCCGGCAGGAATCCGGGCGCAATATGCTGCACGATGAGTAAGGGCACCGGAAAATCCTTCTGCAGTGCGGAGAGAATGGTCTGCAGGACCAGCGGCCCGCCGGTGGAGGCGCCGATGCCGATGAGCCTGATTCCGGGAACTGAGGTTCGTGCAATGGCGGAGCCATTCGCGGTTGGTACCGCAGGCGTGATGCGCGACCGGTTCCAGCGTCGCACGACCTTGACTTCGGACATCAGGCGCACTGTTTGCAGAAGATTCTGCAGCCGCGCCTCGAAATCGACGCCGAGCGCGACGGGCTTTTCCACGCAAGCGACCGCCCCTGCCTCCATGGCGCGAAACGCCACGGCGACATCCTGGGGGGAGGCCGTCGCCGTGCAGATGACGATGGGCACCGGCCGCGTTTCCATGATGCGGCGCGTGGCCTCGAAGCCATCCAAACGCGGCATGTGGATATCCATGACCACGACGTCGGGACGTTCGCCGCCGGCATCGAGGAAGTCGAGCGCGGCCTGTCCGTCGCCTACCGCACCGATCACCCGGATGCGTGGATCCCGGTTCAGGAGTTCAACCAGCAGCGTCCGCATCACCTGCGTATCGTCCGCTATAAGTACCTTGATTTTGTCGCTCATGCCAGCCTGCGCAGAGCTTCCAACAAGTTGCTCTGATCGAGACTGCTCTTCACCAAATAGGCGTTGGCGCCCACATCGATGCCGCGCTCGCGATCTTCGCGAGATTCGAGCGCCGTCACCAATACGACGGGCATCTCCGCCAAGGCGCGATCCGCGCGAATTCTCGCCGTCAGATCGAAACCATTCATGCGGGGCATCTCGACGTCCGAGACAACCAGGTCGAAGTGCTCCGCACGCAATGCAGTGAATCCGTCGATGCCGTCGATGGCGGTTTTAACCTCGTAACCCGCGGATTCAAGGATTCCTTTCAGCAGCATGCGCGAGGTAATGGAATCCTCGACGACCAGAATCTTCTTGGTCGGCGTCTGCGCCGGCGCGGACGCCAGGGATGCGCGCGGCGCGGCACCCGCCGTTCTGGCGGACTTGAGCAGATCCGATACGTTCAGGATGGGCGCGACTTCACCGGAGCCCAACACGGTGGCACCCGCAATGTTTCGCACCCTGGACAAGGGCCTCGGAAGCGTTTTGACCAGCACCTCGCGTTCATCGAGGACCGCGTCCACCGCAAAGGCGACACGCTGCTCGCCGGCACCCAAGATCAGGACGGGAGTCGACTGCGGTGCGTCGGGCCTGTGCGGCGCCGGCGGCAATTGCAGCACTTCGGCCAGATCCACCAGCGACACGGCGCTCGCGTTGAACTCGAGGGTTCTGCGGCCTTCAACCGTTTGAACGTCCTGCGGCTTGAAGCGCGTCACCCGCTCGACTTGCGCGGTGGGTACGATGAACAATCGTTGCGCGGATTCGATCAGGACGCCGCGAAACGTCGCCATTGTCAACGGCAGCGTCATTCGGATGGTGGTGCCGAAGCCGCGGCGGCTCTCGATCGCCACGCGGCCGCCGAGCTTCTCGGTCTTCTCGCGCACGATGGCAAGCCCCAAACCGCGGCCTGATATCTGCGTGATCATCGGGCTGGTCGACACGGCGGTCTCGAACACCAACTCGAGAGCGGCGGATTCCCCGTGTTGATCCGCCGAGGCCGGTATGGCGAGCCCGCGCTTTCCGGCCGCCGCCTTGACCTTTTCGATGTCGATGCCCGCTCCATCGTCTCTGAGCGAGATTTCCACCTGGTTGCTGTTCATCGGCGACACGGTCAGCGTGATCGCGGCGCGGGGCGGCTTGGCTGCGCGACGGCGCTGGTCCGGCGTCTCGATGCCGTGATCGATGCAGTTGCGCAGCAGGTGAATGAGCGGGTCCTTCAATTGTTCCAGGATCCGCTTGTCGATCGTGACTTCCTCGCCATGGATGGTCAGTTCCGCCTCCTTGCCTTGATCCCGGCACAGGTCGCGAACCAGTTTGGCGAGAAACGGGCTCAGCGTCGCCAAGGGCAGCATGAGCAGCCTCTTGGAATTCTCCAACAGATCATCGACCAGCTTTCCGACGAGAAGCCGATCCTGTTCGGCCGTGCGCCGCAGCGCAGTCACTTTTCCCTCCAGCGCGCGCACGTAGTCGTGGTTCCAATCGAAGAATTCGGCCAGCCCGCGCAAGTCCGGCGAATCGGCCCCTTCCCGCGGCTGCTCCAGGGCCTGCCGCAGGGCCCGCGTGCGCGGCTGCAGCCTGGCCCATTCCTTGCGCCATTGTTCGAATCGACCCGCCAAAGCGCCGAGGTCGGTCGCCCGTTGGTCCGCGGCGAGCTTCGCCCCCAGCATTTCTTCAGCTTCCAACAAGCGCGCGTCCAGCGCGCCCACCGTGATGCGCACGGTCTCGGTCTCGCTCGCGGGCGTCGGTATAGGCTGGGGCGAGGTCTGATCGCTCCGACCGAAGAGCACCTCGGATATCGTATCGACGGCGCGATGCGCAGTGTCGAGCGTCGGCGGGCTGGGCAGGCTCTCGCGGCGTTTCCATGCGGCGAACAGCTCTTCGAGCGATTGGCACAGCGATTCGATCTCGGTCAAATTGACCGCGCGCGCGGCACCCTTGAGGCTGTGCGCGGCCCGAAACACCGTTTCAATGATCTCGAGCTGCTCCGCGGGCGCAGCCGCCTTCTCCAATTCCAGGAGCCCGGTGCCAATATCCTGCAAATGCTCAGCAGCCTCGACCTTGAACGTCGCGCGCAGGCTGCGGAGAAATGCTTCTTCTGCGTCGGTCATCAGACCCTATAACTCTCGACCAGTTGCTTCAGTCGTTGACCGAGATCACTGAGATTGCGCGCCGCCGTCTCCAATTCCTTTGCGCTGGCCACGTTCTGGCTGCTCGCCTGCTTGATGTTTTCCATCGCTCCGGCCACCTGGTCCATGCCGACCAGCTGCTGCTGGCTCGATGCGGCGATTTGCATCGCTGCCTGCGCGGCCTCGGTCACGCTGCCGGCGAGCGCGGCGATGGACTGGCCTGCCATTTCGGTTTGTTTCCCGCCCGCTTCGACCGCCTTGCCGCCCTGCTCCGTGGCCATCACCGCCGCGGTCGTGGCCTTTTGGATGTCGCTGAGAATGGTGCGGACGCGGTCGGTTGCCTGGCGCGATTGCTCGGCCAAACTCTTGACCTCCTGGGCCACGACGCCGAATCCCTTGCCGTGCTCGCCGGCCTTGGCGGCCTCGATGGCGGCGTTGACCGCCAAAAGGTTCGATTGCGCGGCCAGGTCTTCCACCGTGGCAATGATCTGGCCGATGGTCTGAGTTTGCTCGCTGAGGCGCATCATGCTTTCGGCTATGGCTTCCATCTGCGTGCGAATACGGCCCATCCCTGCGGCGACATCCTCTGTGGACTTGCGCCCGGTGTGCGAGATCTGCACCGCCTTCTGAGCGCTGTCGGCGACGGCCTTCGCCTTTTGGTTGGCAAGCTGCGAGGTCTGGCGGATCTCCTCCACCGTAGTCGTGGTCTCGCTCACCGCCGCGGCGGACTCGGTGGCGCCTGAAGCGAGTTGAGCGGTGGACGCCACGATCTCGGTGGCGGCGGCGCCCAGTACCGCGGCGCCTTCGACGACGCCGCCGATCTGCCTGCGCAGATTGTCCGTCATGCGTACGAAGGCGTTGCCGAGAACATCCTCAGGTGATTGCGGCTGCAGGGTCGTGCGCAAATCGCCGGCGGCGATCTGCTCGGCGGCACCCGCCATGGTGCGCAAAAAGCGCGTCATGCGTTCGAATGCGCGGGTCAGGGCGCCGACTTCATCGCCGCGCTCACTCACGGTCACGCCGGAGCTCAAGTCGCCGGAAGTGATCCGTTCGGCAAGACCGGTCAAGTTCCTGAGCGGCCCGGCGATGTCGCGGGTGATTATCAGGCCCGCGAGTCCGGCGAGGATCAGCGCGGCCAGCGTGCCGAGGACGATGGTCATTTTCGCTTCGCGCGCATCGGCTTGCGCCATGCTCGCGCGTGTCTTGAGCAGTTCCTCCTCTTCCAGATTCATATCCCGCAGCACGGTGCGGATCGTGTCCATTGACTTCTTGCCCCTGTCGGTCAGCACGATAGCTTGCGCCGCCCCGAAGTCGCGGGCCCTGCGAACGTCGATGACCTGCTGAAGTTCGGCGAATTTATCGGCGATGAGCGACGCCAGCGTGTCGACGCGGGCTTGTTGCCGGCCATTGTCCCCGACGAGCTGGGCCAGGTGTCTGCGAAGCTGTTCGGCTCGAGCGGTGCCGTCCGTGTACGGCGCCAGATAGCTTTCGATGCCCGTAATCACGTAGCCGCGTTGGCCGGTTTCGGCGTCTTGCAGGCTCGTGAGCAGCTCCGTCAGTTGATTCTGGACTTCGCGCGTATGTGCGACCCAAGCTGCGGCTTCGGTCTGCTTGGTAACGCTTCGGTAGGAAACCGTACCGACGATCACGAAGATCGCGAGGGTGATGCCGAATCCGGCGCTGATCTTGGTCCCGACGTTCCATTTCATAAGCCCGAACTCCATTAATTGATGAGAATCAACTTTCGACTTCTTGATGCACGATGATTTTCGGATCCGCCAGGATGCGCTCCACGTCGAGAACGACGAGGCGGTCCTCGCCGATCCCCTTCAAATATTCCGCACGGATGCCGGTGAGCGTCGGCAGCGAGGGCTGCAGGCTGTCCGCCGCCACGCTGCGCACCCCCACGATCACGTCCGCCAACAGGCCGAACTCCAGATCATTTCCCTGCACGAGGATGATCCGATGCAGATCCGTCAAGCCGCGCTCCGGCAGGTCGAAGAACTTCTTCAAATCGAGCACCGGCAGAATGCGGCCGCGCACATTGACGATGCCGAGGACGAAAGCGGGAGTGCAGGGCAAAGGGGTCAGGTCCCGCAGCGGATGCACGTCTTGAACATGGCGGGTTTCCAGCGCATAACGCTCAGAAGCCAGCCGGAACTCCAGCAGCTCCAGCATTGCGCCTGCGGGCTTTGACCGGCGGGTCGGAATCGCCAGCGCTTTGGCGCGCGCGCGCAGAATCCGTTCGGCCTCGGCGTTGGCGTCGGTCAATTGGCGGCGCCTCCCGCGTGGCCCGCACGAGCAGGCTGGGCGAGCAGGGTGGTGATGATTTCGACGAGCCGGCCGGCGGTCAAACCATCGGACTCGGGCAGCAGCGCGTCCGGCGGACAATCGCGCAGCACATGCAGCGCGTTCGCAAAATGCCTATGCGCCTCGGCAGGGCGTCCGTCGGCGCGCGCAAAATTGCCAAGCACGAAATGCGCCAGGGCGAAGTCAGGCTGAAGGTAGACCGCCCGCTGCAACGAGCGGCGCGCCGTTTCACGCTCTCCCATTTCCTGCAGCACTGTTGCGTGCACGTAGTAGGCGGCAGCGTCGATCTTGTGCGCGGCGATCCAACGCTCGCACCACACCAGCGCGTCGGCATGCCGACCTTGATCCGCCAAGATACGCGCCTGCTCGGAAAAGGATTGCGACGATTCGGTCTCGGGCGGGGGCACTTGCTCTGGCGCCGCAGGGAGCATGTCATGCACCGCGGGACGAATTTCAGGCGCTGCGGGACGAATTTCAGGCGCTGCGGCGGTCGCGAGCGCCGTTACTGCGGCGTCGAAGGTCTGCGGCGTCCAATTCAGTGAGCGGACTTCCTCTGCACTGCCTTTCCGGTACAGGATGCTGCCGGGGAAATTCACGGCCACAAATTGAGAGAACAGGGCCTGTGAACATTCGCTGGGGCTGACGACCAGCCAACCCTCATCCACCAGCGAGCAGCGTAAATTCTCCACCAGCTTGCGCACGTGCGCGGCCGTGAAGTAAATGAGCACATTGCGGCAGATGATGACGTCCATCGAACCGGTGTTGATCGTCGGCGAGAAACCCTGTTGCGCGAGATTCATATGCGCGAATTGCACGCATTCTCTGATCTCCGGGGCGACGGTGAAGCGGCCGTCAGAGCCTCGCGTGAAATAGCGCTGCTTGAATTCGGAGGAGGACTCGCGGAACGACCATTCGCCGTAAACGCCGGCGACTGCTTTCTGCAGCGAGCGCTCGTTGATATCCGTGGCCAAAATCGTCACATCCCAGTCCCGCCAATCCGGCAGCAGTTGCTGCACCAGGATTGCCAGTGAGTAGGCCTCCTCCCCCGTGCTGCAGGCCGCGCTCCACAGGCGCAGCCGTTGTTCGCGGCCGCGGCGCCTGCGAAACAGCTCCGGCAATATGCGCCTGCGCAACGCATCGAAGGCCTTCGGCTCGCGGAAAAAATAGGTCTCTCCGACGGTAAGGTGACTCACCAGAGCATGCAGTTGCTTCCGGGTCAGCGGCGTCGACAACAACCAGTCCGCGCAGCTGGCGCCGTCGGCGAAGCCGAATTCCGCCGCCGCCGCCGTGAGGCCGCGCTGTAAATCCGGCTGGCGTTCGGCTGGGAAATGCAGCCCGGTGGCCTCGGCGAAGAATTCGCCGACTCGCTGCCAGAGGGCATCCGGTATGGCCTCAGCCTGCATTCGACGCCTGTGCATTCATCGCCTCGTCGAGCGTCCGCGCTTCGTCCGGCGACAGAAAATGCTCCAAATCCTGGATCAGCACCAAGCCGTCCTCGAGCTGAATCACGCCGCTGATGTGCCCGGGATTCGGCCCGGCCTTCCGCGCATCGATCATTGGCGTCGCCGGACGATCGAGAAGACCCTGGGCGGAGTCGATGACCAGCACCACCGCACCCCGAGTCGTGCGTGCGATCAAGAAATGATCCGCAGGGCCGATGGCCCGCTCAGGCAGCTGGAATCTGCGGCGAAGGTTGAACACCGGCAGCACCTGCCCCTCCACGTCGATCGCTCCGAGCACGACGTCCGGCGCCAGCGGCAAGGGCGTCACGAATGCAGCTCGTACGATTCGGTCGACGGCGCTCAACGGGAGCGCGTAGCGGCCGGAGTCCAGACAAAAGACGACCCATTGAGCGGATTGGCCTACAGAGGGGGGCGAGACGGTCGAGTCAGGCCGTGAGTTGCGAGCCGATTTCAATGCTTTGAGGTACGCATTGCAGCGAAGATCGTACCTCTCCTCCCTTCCTTGATGACGAACAGGCTCAACGCCAAAGCCCAGTATGCCTGGGATTAGGTCAATGGACTACGGCTCCAGGTGTTTACGGCCTGCGGCGCAAAGAAGTGTGAAGTCAATCGCATTGAAATCGCTGCCGCGGCACGGCACCATCTACTCGTATCGGGGAAGCGGGGTGGGGATGAAAATATACAACGCGATCGGATTCGCGATCTTAGGCCTGTGCGTGGCGGGATCGGCTCTTCTGGCCCCTGAAAGTCTGGGCCCATTGAAGGGCGCCGCTGTCGGCATCCTGTACTTTCTGTTCGTCTGGTTTCTCGCCGGAGTGTATCTGTCGGACGTGATCCACATGGGGATCGCGCACGGCGCGCTGGACTTCAAGATGGGGTTCATCAAGA
>Ga0193753_10002637_pt1 | contig 13938 bp, 12 predicted proteins | sample H1c2metaG_FD_144925 | JGI IMG/M metagenome (GOLD analysis project Ga0193753, IMG submission 144925) | Soil microbial communities from a riparian zone of the East river system, Colorado, United States - H1c2 | ecosystem: Environmental > Terrestrial > Soil > Riparian zone | place: USA: East... | reverse complement strand
CGACGTCGTCGCCCGGGTCTGCGGCGGCAACTACGCCTGGTGCCTCGGCCACGTCTCCGACCACGCCCCGATCTCCGCCGCCTTCTCGCTCCGAGGCCCCGACGACGACTGACGCCACCGCCAGGACCGAAGCCGGCCGAATCCGACCGAAGCCGGCCGGCCGTCAGTTCTCGCTCTCGATCTCGACCGCGACCGTCCCGTCCGGCCCGCGCCAGACCCGAGCCCGGTGAACATGATCGGACAGGTCCGGCAGCCAGAACGCGAACCGCCACCCGTCGGCCAGACGCCAGCTGCGCACCGCCACCGTCGGTCGGACCAGATGACAGCGCACCCGAGCGCCGACATCCCCGGCCGGGCAAGCGAGGTCCGGCCCCGACGCGGTGACGACCAAGCTGCGCGGCCCCTCCACATCGCGAGACGCAGCCAGGGCCCGCACGGCCGCCTGGAGCGCAGTCGTCCGGTCCGGAGGCCCGCGCCCGAGGAACCTGGGGCCGCGCGGCCTGGTCCCCGCGGGGCCAGGCACGGTCGCACTCGCTCCTCCGCGCGCCGGCATGGCCGCCCTGGCCGGTGCGGCGGCCGCGCCGGCAGCCACGGTCGCACTCGCGGACATCGTCGCGCAGGCGGTCACCGTGCCGCCGGCGGTCGCGATCGCCCAGGTCGCCAGGACGGCGCCGCGGAGCCCGGCCGGGCCGGCCATCCACACCGCGCGCGCCGTGGCGGTCGCGGCCCTACTCGCAGCCGCGATCGCCGACTCGCTTGCACCCGCCGATGGCGGGCCCGTGGTCATGCGCCGCTGCACGAGCTCCCTCCATCGCAAGCGGCGGGCCGACCACAACCCTCCGGAACCTGGGCTGCGCGTCCGCCATCCGTCCGGCCCGCCGGCCGTTGGCAGCCGATGTCCGGTCGGATCGTCCGGTAGGCTGGACGTCGGCGACCGGCTCTCGATCCATCCTTTCGAGCAATTCTCCGTCGGTGACGCGCCTCGTCAGCGGTCCGCGATGGCCGACGGCGGTCCGACGACGTGGGTGCTACGTTGATCTCGTGCGCATCATCGACGCCGCGGCCCCTCTCATCGCCGCCGTCATGGCGGTCGCCGCCGCGAGCGGCTGCCGCTCACACTCGGACGACGAGCTGGCCCAGATCCGCGCCGAGCTGATCGAGATCCGCGCCGAGCAGCGCGCCTTGCGCGCCGAGCTGATCGGGCATGGCGGCGACCGGGCCGAGCCTGACGCCGCCGCGACCGCCGCGACCGCCGCGACCGCCGCGAACACCGCGACCGCCGCGAACACCGCGAACACCGCGAACACCGCGAACACCGCGACCGCCGCGAACACCGCGACCGCGAGCCCGGCGACCACGCCGACCACGCCCGCCGGTCCAGCATCCCGGCCGAGCCCGGCCGGCCTCGCCGCGAGCAAGCCGGCCGCGCCAGCCTCCGGGGCTCCCTCCACCGTCGCCATCCCGGTCGATTCGGATCCTCAGGGTGCCGACGTCTTCGTCGGCGATACCAGGGCTGGCGTGACTCCGTTCGTCCTGGCGGCTCCGATGGACGTCGACCTGCACCTTCGCGTCGAGAAGGCCGGGTTCCGGCCGCACCTGCTCAGCCTGCGCCCGTCCGCCGGGCTCACACTGTCGGTGCAGCTCGCCCGCAAGGGCGGCTGATCGTCACTTCTTCGCCGCGCCCTTGCCGTCGACGATGGCGACAGCCTGGCGCTCGTACTCGGCCAGCCAGCGGCGGTGCTGCTTCGGGTTCTCCGGGCCGGCGAACGACGCGTGCACGGCGTGAATCGTGCCGTCGCGGTTGACGAACAGGGTGATCGGGAAACCCGAGGCGTCGATCCCCTCGATCCCCTGCGGGATGACCTCCCACGCCTTTTCGACCGACCCGTCGACCGAGATCACCTCCCACGGCAGGTCGTACGTCTTCTTGAACGACTCGGCCTGTCGCTTGTTGTACTCGGTATCGTCGGTGAACTCGTAGGTCAGCGACACGACCTCGAGCCCGCGCGAGTGGTAGCGGCCGTAGATGTCGCGCAGCGCCGCGGCGGCGTGCTTGCACGCGTCGCACCAGCTGCCGCCGACCTCGACGATGAGCGGCTTCCCCTTGTAGGCGGCGAGCTGGGGCATCGAGATGACCTGGTCGCGCTTGGCGGTCTTGACCGTCACCTTCACATCGAAGTCCGCGGCGCGGGTCGCCTTGAACTTCTCGCGCCAGGCCAGGTTCGGGCCGGCGATCCACTTGCCGGTCAGCGTCTTGCCGGCGGCGTCGAGCTCGCCGACCACGAGATAGATCGACACGCCGATGAGCGCGGACAGCCGGATCTCGCGGCCGCGACCGTTGCCGGACAGGTAGACCACGTTCCCGGTCGGGAACAGCACGGTGGCGTTGAACACGCCGGGCGTGACCTGCTCCATCTCGATCTTGGCGACGCCCGAGTCGGGGAACCGAGCCCGCCAGACCGTCGGGCCGACGCCGAGGTCGATCGGCTTGCCGGGCAAGCTCTTCTCGTCGAAGCGAGTCTCCGGCGCGGGAGAATCGATCGGCGCGGCGCGGAACGGCACCATGGCCTCGCCCCAGGATCTGGACTTGACCTGCCAGCTGCCGCTCAGCCCGCCCTTCTCGTCGACGACGGCGTTGATGGCGGCGTGGATGAGCGGGAAGTCGATCGTGAGGTCCTTCCCGCTCCAGCTGGCGTCGAGCTCCGACTCCTGCGCGCCGTTCACCATCTTGCCGGTCCCGCTGGCCCCCTGCGCCGGCAGCTGGAGAAAGAGGGGGATCTCGGGGAGCTTCTCGGCGGCGAGCACCGCGCGATACCACTGACCTGACGACGCCGGCGGATCCGACGGCGTGGCGCCCTCGGTCGGCTTGCCGCTCGCCACCGACGCCGCGGGGTCCGAGGTCTTCGGGGGCGTCCCGCTCTCGGTCGCCTTCGGGTCGCTGGCGCCGGGGTCCGATCCGTTCTCGGACGACTTCGCACAGGCCTGGACCGAGAGCATCGACGCGACCACCGCCAGCCCCTGCAGCAGCGCGCGGGCGCCTGCGGGGGAGATCATCGATTGCGTCGGACGCCGCGGATCCAGCTCCTGAACGGACATGGCGGCCAGTATAGCCGGGGGGCGGGCGGGCGGCCGTCGCCGGTCGACTTCAATGGGCCGGTGGCAGACGCAGGACCACGCGCGCCGCCTGGCGCGCCGAGACGACCACCCGGCGGCGGATGGGAACCAGCGAGCGCGTGATCGGTGTGCCGGTGGGTGTGAAGCCGACGACGACGGGGGCGTGCCACACGACCAGCGTGTAGGTGCCGGGCGGGACCTCATCGAGGGTGAAGTGGCCGCGCTCGTCGGTGAGCACGTAGTACGGGTGGGGCGCGACGACGACCCAGGCGCTGGCCGCGACGCCCGGGCGCTCGGCGCGAATCTCGAGCATGCCGGCCTGGCCGAGGAGTCGCTCGTGCACCGCCCCCGGCGCTCCCAGCGCGACCGACCAGACCGGCGCGCGCGACGGGCCGTCCACGCGCGTCGCGCTGATCTGGATGGCCTCGTCCACCGTGACCAGCCCCAGCACCGAGCCGATCGGCGCGACCACCTGAACCGACGGGTGAAAGCGGCAGCCACGCCACTCGAGCACGCCGCCCAGCTGCATGTGGCGGGTCGGGTTCGGATACGACGAGTTCAGGCGACCGAGCAGCAGCCGGCCGGAGGTGATGTCCTCGAGATAGACGACTGCACCGGCGACGCCACCGCCGGCGCCGACCAGCGGACGCGTGTCGGTGGCGGGGCATCCGCGCGCGGAGGCCGCGCCAGGCGCGAGTGCGCCGACTCGCTCGGCGGCTCCCGGCGAATGCGGCCACAGCACGGTTCCCTCGATGGCGCCGACCGCGGTCGGCACGACTGGAACGTAGCGCTCGCCGTAGGGGAGCGGCGCGGCGTGAGGACGCGGCGAGCGGTCGAAGCGGTAGTTCGCGTAGGGCGAGCTGGAGGAAGGAGCCGACGACGCGCCGCTCGCGCGCGCGGCGCGCCGGGTCGCATGATCAGCGGCGCGGCCGGCGTCGTCGGCGCGCCGGGTCGCGTGATCGTCGGCGCGGCCGGCGCCGTCAGCGCGGCCAGCAGGGCGACCCGAGGCGTGACCCGCCGCGCCCGCCGGTCCACCCGCCCCGACGGAGAGACGGGCGAGCACCCCGGTCTCGCGATCGCGAGAGCTGCCGGCGGCCGGCAAGGTCGAGCTCTTCGGGCCCCGCGCCGCCGAGCAGCCGGGACCGAACGCGCAGGCCAGCAGCGCCAGCGCGGTCAAGCGCGCCCGCGGACCGCCTCCTGGTCCTCCTCTGCCCTGCACTGCGACCGTCGACCAGTCTGGAACGACTTCCCCGCTCGATCAAACCGAACCTGGGAACCCGCGCATCCCGGGCATCCCGGTCGCGCAGAGGATGCGTCCTACCGGCCAGACTGCGAGTGCGGTGCGCCGGGGGCTGCGGTGCCCGTCGGTGGATGCGGTGCCGGAGTCGGCGGCGCCCTGTGGGTCCCGCTCGGCCCGCTCGGCCCGCCGGGCCTCCCCGCAGGGCTCTCGACGACCGGAGCCTTTCCATCCGGCCTCGCGTTCCCACCCGGCCTCGCGTTCCCGCCCGACCCGACCCCGGTCTTGCCCGCCTCGGCCTTCCCGGCCCCAGGCGCGCCACCAGCCGGGCCGCCAGCGGGCGCCTCGGACGGCAGAGCGCCCTCGACCGCCGCCTCGCTCTCCTCCGCCGGCGCCTCGAAGAACCGGCGCGACCACTCGGCGGCCAGCTTCATCGCCGCCTGGGCGTCGGCGTTGCTGATCGAGGTCGCGTAGGTGACCAGCACGCCGCGCCGCCGCAGCGTCAGCCCGCGCAGCGCGTGATACGCGTGAAAGTTGCGCAGCATGATCTCGCTGAAGCGCGACTCCAGCAGGCGCTTTCGCCCCTCGGTCAGCCGCGCCTCGAACTGCTCGGCCCGCTCCGGGGTGGCGAACGCGAGCGTGCCGCGCACGTAGAAGCCGACCTTGGCCATCTCGAGGGCCATCGAGAGCCGGTCGGGGGTGGGCATGAGCCCCAGCTCGGGAACCTCGATCTCGGCGCGGCGCAGCCCGCCGAGGGTGACGACCGCGATCACCCGCGAGTCCACGCCGGCCTCGTTCTCGACGGTGCGCGCGTGAGCGAGCCATGGCGGCAGATCCGCCTCCACCGCTCGCGCGCTGTCCAGGTCGCGCGCCGGCGCGGGCGGGCGCTCGGTCAGCACGCCCAGGTGCTTGCCCGACGCCAGCACGACCAGCCCCGGCGACGGCATCAGGAACACCCGACGGTCGCGCTCGAGCTTCACCTCCGACGGCTCGCGCCGGCCGATCGCGCCCCCGCGCACCGCCTGCCAGGTCACGTGCTGAAGCGGATGGTCGAGGAAGCGGCGCAGCTCGGCCGACCCCAGGTGCGTGTGCGCGACCATGTGCGTGGCGGTCACGTTGGCCGGATTGCGCGACGAGATCAGCAGCGACTGGAACAGGTCGGCGAGCGAGACCTTGCGGTTGCCGACGATCGACCGGTAGTCCGGCATCGGCGCGATGATCCCGTCGGCCAGCGCGGCCCATGGGGTCCCGCGCAGACGGTCGTAGCGGATGAGCACGGCCAGCTTGTCCCCGTCCGGCGCGTACGCGCGCAGGTCGGCGGACGCTCCTGGCGGCAGACGGATCGGCTTGCCGTCGGGGCCCGCGATCGACGGCGGTGCCGGCGACCCCGGCCCGGCAGTCGTCTGGCCGGCGCCGATCGGCGTGCGCGGGAGATCGGCCCGACCATCGGGGCCGATCGCCGTGCCCGGCCTGGTCGACGCCACCGGACCGCCATCGCGCCCCGCCGACGCCGCCCCGCCGACGCCATTCACCGCCCCGGCCGCGCCCTCGCGATGGGTCGACGCCACCGCCGCGCCGGCGTCGCGCTCGGCCGAAGCGACCCCGCCGTCGCCCACCGGCGAACCGCTGGCCACCGACGTCTGCGCGTCGGTCGGACCGGCGTCGGCTGCCACCGTCCGGGCCAGCGCCTCCTCCTCGCGCTTCTCTTCCTCGCGCTTGCGCGCCGCCTCCGCCCGCTTCTCCTCCTCGAGCTTTTGCGCCGCCTCCGCCCGCTTCTCCTCCTCGAGCCGCCGCGCCTCCTCCTCCTTGCGGCGCAGCTCCTCGGCCTTGCGCGCCTCGGCCTCCTCGTCGGGCGCCGGCTCGAGGGTCGTCTCAGCGGGATCCTTCGGCTTCGCCGCCTCGTCCGCGGCCTCCCTGGCCTCGTCCGCCGCGGCGCCTGGCTCGGTCGGCTGCGCGGCCGGCGCCTCCAGCGGATCGAACCCCTCCGGCGCCTCCGGCGCGACGTCGAGGTCCACGTCCATCACCACCTCGGGCGCCTGGTCCGACTCGTCTCCACCCCCGCTCCAGAGCAGGAGCGCGGCGAGGGACGCGTGCACCGCGAGGGAGATGCAAGCGGCGACGATGAGCGATTGGCGAGCGGGCACGGCGGGAGGATCGACGGAGAACTTTCGGTGTAGCATTGCATATATGGACGCGCACGACCCTGAGTCCGGCGCCCCCCTCGCATGTTCCGCCCGGGCCGTCGGCAACCCATCGCCGCTTCTCAGGAAAGGGACCGCGACGGACTTCCCTTCGCCGTGGTGGCGGCGCGCCACACCCCGGCGGGGCTAGCCGCGATGCTCATCGCGCAGGCGACCGTCCTCGAGGTCGTGAAGGAGGCCTCGGGCAAGATGCAGGACCCGAACTACTCGGCCGTCATGGTCGGAGGCTTCGTCCAGACCCAGGGACCGGCCGCGCACTACATCAGCGCGCACGCGGCCGAGCTCGGCGGGGCCGAGGGTGTGGTCAACACGATCTTCCACGCCGCGGTCATCGCGCTCTGCTTCCAGCGCGGCAACCGGCGCTCGGTGCGAAACATCCGGTTCGACGAGCTCGACCACGTGGCGAGCGGCGACCGCGAGGCCACCCTGCGCTCCCAGCAGCCAGCGGTGCTCGACTACATCGAGATCAACGTCGAGGTGCCGGCCATGAAGCAGGTGCTGACCCTGCTCGCGCTCGCGATGGAGCTGGTCTCCTGAGCCGCGCCAGTCAGGCCTGGGCGCTGACCCCGAGGCGGGCGCCCAGCTGCCCGACCCGGTCGACCATCGCCGCGCGCGCGTCGGGCGGATCGAGGATCCACGCGTGCCGCCCGAAGCTCAGCACCCAGCCGGTGATCCACTCGAAGCCCTCGCAGTCGATCGCGATCTCCGAGCTGCCGTCGTCGAACGGCTGCACCTCGCCGACCGGCCACGCCGCGCCCACCCGCGCCGTCGCCAGCGGATCGAGGTGCACGCGCACCGTGATCGCGTCGGCCGGCGGCAGGTACAGGTGCTCGCGCCGGTACGTCTCCAGGTCGAACTCGGCCGGGATGTCGAACCGCTGCTCGGTCAGCTGCAGCCCGGCGATCCGGTCGATGCGGAACGTGCGCGTGTCGCCGCGCGAGTGACAGTGGCCGACCAGGTACCAAGCGCCGGCGTGGTGCACGAGGCCGAACGGGTCGACCCGGCGGCGCGCCGCGCCCGGCCGCGACGCCGCGGCGTAGTCGATCTCGACCGAGCGGCGCCGGCGGGCCGCGGTCACCAGATCGCGAAGGTGACCGGCCACCGCGCGGTCCGGCTCGGCGACCACCGTGCCGGTGGCCAGGGTCTCGGCCTCGCCGGCGTCGTGACCGAGCGCGCGGAGCAGCTTGCCCTCGGCCGACTCGAGCGCGTCGTCGAACGGGGCGATCCCGCTCTGCCGCAGCGTGCGGATGCCGAGCAGGAGCGAGCAGCCCTCCGCCGGGGTCAGCCGCAGCGGCCGGGTAAGCCGCTGGGCCAGATCGACGAACACCCGCCCGTCCTCGACCGACACGAGCAAGTACTCACCCGGATCACCGTCGGGCGGACCGACCTGAGCGAGCAGGTCGAGATCCTGCACCATCTGATCGCGGCTGACGCCGAGCAGGTCGGCGAGGTCGCCGACGTCGACGCCCTCCGACTGGCGCGCGACGTAAGGGACCAGGTAGAGCAGCCGGCGCAGCCGCTGCGACACATCTCTCATGGCTGGTAGTGCTCCGCCACCGCGGCCAGCTCGCTCTCGATGCGCTGCAGGAGGCGCGGCCCCGACACCACCCGGATGGCGCCCTTGGCGGCCAGGATCCGCGAGACCGCGAAGTCGGCGTTGCCGCAGGCGAAGCGCAGGTGGACCGCCCCGTCCGCGCCCGGCTCGCGGACGGCGTCGGGGCCGAAATCCTCGTTGGCCACCGGCGCCGCCTCGGGACCGATCTCCAGCTCCACGTCCTCCACCGGGCCGGAGCGAAACGTCCACGGCGAGCGGTTGGCGTAGGTGCGCATGTCGAAGTCGCCGGGACGGTCGAAGTCGGGCGTCTTCGGCTTGGGCGCGACCACCAGATCGGCCATGCGGTCGAGCCGGAACGAGCGCACGTCGTGGCGAAGGTGACAGTGACCGACCAGGACCCAGCTCCCCTCGCGGAAGAACAGGCCGTAAGGGTCGGCCTCGCGGTTGCGCGCGTATCCGGTCGACGCCGAGCGATAGAGGAACCCGACCCGCTTGCGGTTGCGCGTGGCCGTCTCGAGCTCCGCGAACCGATCGCCCAGCTCGCGGGTCTGCCGCCCCTGCGACGAAGGGAAGTGAACCAGCACCGGCTCGCGCCGGGTGACCGCGCTGGCCGGCGGCGGCCACTCGCCCGGCGTGTCGGGCGCGTCCGGAACGTCGAAGGCCAGCTTCTTGAGCGCGAGATCGACCACGCGAGCGTAGTCGTCGCCCGGCACCGCGCGAGCGACCGACGCCGCCAGCACCAGCGCCGACACCTCCTCGGGCGTCAAGTGGACCTCGGGCAGACGGAACCGCTTGAGGTCGACCACGTAGCCGCCCTCCTCCAGCGAGTCGTCCTCGTCCGGCGTGATGTACCGGATCGGCACCCCGAGCTCGAGGAGGTCGGCCTTGTCGCGCTCGAACGCGCGAAGCCCCGCCTCGACGTTCGTCGTCTGATACGACTCGAACTGCTCGCGGATGTCGCGAAACGTGACCGGCGTGCGAGCCCGAAGCAGCAGCATCACCAGATCGAGCAGCCGCTTGGATCGATCCATCCGCGGCGACGCCGACGCACCGGCAGCCGGCACCGACCGCCGAGCACCGCGAGCCCGCGACGCGGAGCCGCGCGACCGACCGCCGCCCCGACCCGGATCCCCATCGACCTCGACACCCTCGACACCCTCGGCGCCCGCGACCGCCGCCGAGCCCCGAACCTTGCCGCCCCCCGCGGCCGGCGCAGCAACCGCCGCGCCGCTCACCTTGCGCACGCGGGCATCGCGCCCCGCCGAGTGGCGCTTTCGTGTCTTCGTCGACTTCGCCACGATCTTCTTCGGGCCCCCCATGGGTGCGACATCTTACTTCGCCAGCCCCGCCACCGCGCGCCGCCATTCCGCGAAACGATGCTGCTATCTACCCTCCGCCGAGGCCCACCGCAATCCGGACCGAGAGATCGTCGACGACGGCCTCTCGCCGAGGGGAGCGAAGTCGCTCGGCACGCGGGATGGAGCCGCGTGAAGCGGACCGCGCCCACCGACGCCGACCCGCCCACCGACGCCGACCCGCCCACCGACGCCGACCGAGCCCACCCACGCCGACCACGCCGACCGCGCCCACCCACGCCGACCACGCCGACCGCGCCCACCCACGACGCCATCCACGCCGGCCGCCGTGGTCGGCCTCCGCCGCCGAGCGAACCGCGGTCGCCTCCGTCGATCGCCCACCGACGCCGTGAGTCGAGAAACTTTCGCCCCCCGCCGGGTCCGACTAGACTAGCGCCGGTTTGACGTCGAGACCAACCCGACCCGTTCTCGTCCCCCCGCTCCTCCTCGCCGCCGCCCTGGCGACGGTCGCGCCCGCCCCGGCCGCCGCCGAGCCGCCGGCCGAGAAGGGCGTCCTCGGCGCGGGCCTCATCATCGGCGAGCCGACCGGGGTCTCGGCCAAGTACTACCTGGCCGACGACACCGCGGTCGATCTCGCGATCGGCGGCGCCATCGTGGGTCGCGGCATCCAGGTGCACGGCGACTACCTGTGGCACCCGTTCATCCTCGAGCAGAAGGAGAGCTTCGCCCTGCCGTTCTACTTCGGCGTGGGCGGCCGCATCCTCAACCACGACGGCGGTGGCGGCGACGACGACCACGTCCGTCTCGGCGTACGCGCCCCGGTCGGCATCCTGTTCGACTTCACCCGGGTGCCGCTCGACGTCTTCGCCGAGCTGGCCGGCGTGCTGGACTACCGCACCAAGGGCGATCACTTCGGCCTCGACATCAACGCCGGCATCGGAGCTCGCTACTACTTCTGAGGCGGCGCCTCCGACGGCGGCGAGGCGCGCCCCTGGGCCGCGCGGATCCGCTCCGCCAGCCAGGTCCACCGCGTCCGCCCGGCCCCGTTGCGCACCGCCATGCTCACCGCTCGACGCGAGCCGACCACCACCACCAGCCGCTTCCCCCGCGTGATGGCGGTGTAGAGCAAGTTGCGCTGCAGCATGAGGTAGTGCTGGGTCAGGATCGGGATGACCACCGCCGGATACTCCGACCCCTGGCTCTTGTGCACGCTGATCGCGAACGCGTGGGCGAGCTGGTCCACATCGCTCGCCGCGTAGTCCACCGCGCGCCCATCGCCGAGCTCGACCACCAGCCCGCGCCCCTCCGCTTCTCCCTCCTCCGCCGCTCGGATCGAGCGGACCACCCCGACGTCACCGTTGAACACGTCGCGGTCGTAGTCGTTGCGCACCTGCATCACCTTGTCCCCCTCGCGGAGGACCCGCTCGCCGCGGATCAGCTCGGCGCGACCGGCCCCGGCCGGGTTCAGCCGCTCCTGCAGCGCCTGGTTGAGCGACACGGTGCCGAGCTCGCCCCGATGCATCGGCGTCAGCACCTGCATGTCGCGCACCGGGTCGAACCCGAACCGCGCCGGGATCCGCTCGGTGACCAGCTCGAGCAGCGTCTCGCGCGCCGCCGCTGGATCTTCGCGCTCGACGAAGTAGAAGTCCGATCGGGTCGGGTCCCCTCCCGGCGGAGGGGCCAGCTCCGGCATCTCGCCGCGGTTGACGAGGTGGGCGTTGATGACAATGCGGCTCTGCGCCGCCTGCCGGAAGATCTCGGTCAGCTCCACGACGGTCGCGCAGCCCGATGAGATCACGTCGGACAGCACCGCGCCCGGCCCCACCGACGGCAGCTGGTCCACGTCCCCGACCAGGATGAGCTGCGCAGCCGGGGGAAGCGCGGTCACCAGCACCCGGAAGAGCTCCGTGTCCACCATCGACATCTCGTCGATCACCACGGCGTCGACCGCGAGCGGGTCGTGCGCGCTGCGCGCGAAGCTCTGCGACTGCGGCTGAAACTCGAGCAACCGGTGCAGCGTCATCGCCGGCACGCCGGTGCTCTCACCCAGCCGCTTGGCCGCGCGACCGGTCGGCGCCGCCAGCGCGATGCGCCGGGCCTTGGCGCCCATGAGCGCCACGATCGCCCGGACGATGGTCGTCTTTCCGACGCCGGGGCCGCCGGTGATCACCACGCACTTGTCGCGCGCCGCCGCCTCGACCGCCTGCGCCTGCTGCCCGGCCAGCCGGATCCCGGCCTTCTCCTCGAACCAGGCCAGCGCCGCGGCCACGTCACCGCTCCATGGCTCGGCCGGCGTGGCGCAGAGGCGGGCCAGGGCCGCCGCCGCCTCGCTCTCGCTGCGCCACATCGCGACCAGCGAGAGGCACATCTTCCCCTCGCCCAGCACCTCCCGCACGATCATCCCGTCGGCCACCAGCCGCTCGAGCGCCTGCTCGATCAAGGCCGACGGCACCCCCAGCAGCTCGATCGCGCGGCCCAGGATCACCTCCTCGGGCGCGTGCACGTTGCCATCCTCGACCAGCTCGCCGAGCACGTGGAGAACCCCCGCCTCCATCCGCTCCGGCGCGGTCGCCTCCATCCCGAGGCTGCGCGCGATCCCGTCGGCGATCTTGAACCCGATGCCCCAGATGTCGATGGCGAGCCGGTACGGGTTGCGCCGGACCACGTCGATCGCGTCCTTCCCGTATCGCCGGAAGATCCGCACCGCGTAGGCCGTCGATACCCCGTGGCCGCGCAGGAACACCATGACGTCCTGAATGTCGCGCTGGGCCGACCAGGCCTCGGCGACGCTGCGCGCGCGCGCCGGCCCGATCCCATCCACCTCGACCAGCCGCTGCGGCGATCTCCCGATCACCTCGAGCGTATCGACCCCGAACCGCTCCACCACCCGCTTGGCCAGCTCCGGCCCGATCCCGGGGATCATCCCCGACCCGAGATAGCGCTCGATCCCGAGCAGGGTGTCCGGCGACTTCGTGTGATACGTGGCGACCCGGAACTGCCGGCCGAACCGCCGATCGGTCTCCCAGGTCCCGCGCACCACCACCGGCGTCCCGACCGCCACGCCGAACAGCGCACCGACGATCGTCACCGCCGGCCCTCCGTCGGCGGGCTCCAGCCGCGCCACCATCCACTGGTTGGTCGGGTTCTGGAAGACGACCCGCTCGAGAGTGCCCTCCAGGACCGCGACCTCGCCGCCGCCGTCCTGCTTCACATGGCCAGGCCGCCGTCCACGTCGATGGTGCGGCCGTTGAAGTAGTCGCACTCGATGACGAACTTGACCGCCTGCCAGATGTCCTCGGGCAGCCCGATCCGCCCGACCGGAACGCTGGCGACCAGCGCATCGCGCGCCTTCTGGTTCATCCCCTTGGTCATCGGCGTCTCGATCATCCCCGGCGCGATCGCCCCGACCCGCACCCGGAACGCCGCGAACTCGCGCGCCCAGGTCACCGTGTTCGCCGCCAGCGCCGCCTTGGCCGACACGTAGTTCGACTGGCCGCGGTTGCCGTAGCGAGCCAGCGACGACAGGTTGACGATGACCCCGGGGCCCTGCTCCGCCGTGACCATCTTCGCCACCACGTCGCGCACCATGAACGTCGCGCCGGTCAGGTTGACGTCGATGACCGCCTGCCACTGCGCCCGGTCCAGAACCGCCACCTTCCCGGTCGCCCGGTCCTTCTTGACCAGCAGCCCATCGCGCAGGATCCCGGCGTTGTTCACCAGGCCGTTGAGCCCGCCCATGCTCTCGAACGCCCACTCCACGAAGGAGCCGATGCTCGCCTCGTCGGCCACATCGAGTCGACGAACGTGCAACTTGCCGGGCGAGCCGGAGGTCGCCTCGGCCAGCGACTTCAACCCGTCGTCGTTCACGTCGCCGACGGCGACCTGCGCGCCCGCCTCGGCAAGCCGGGTCGCAAAATGAGCGCCCATGCCGCTGGCCCCGCCGGTCACGATGATCTTCATATCCTGGAGTTGCATCGTCTCTCCCTGTGCTGAGAGGCAGGCTACTGACCCCAGTGCACGCCGTCAAGGCGACCGCGACCGCCCCCGATCCGTGACCGACTCGATCGCCGGTCAGGCTCAGGGAGTCTCGGGCCGCCCCGTCTTCACCCGCTGCGAGGTCACGGTCCGGTGTCGCCCGCCGTTCCCCTCGACGAACCCGATCGTCGCCTTGCAGTCGAGGCCCTCGAACACCGCCAGACTCTCCCGGTCGGCCTCGCCGTTGTAGACGTAGATGTCGCGGCACTCCGTCTTGCAGGTCTCCAGCGCACGCGGCGTGCTGTCCTCCTTGCACTCCACGTAGTGCCTGCACGCCCCCTCGCAGCTCCCGCCGCCACCCGAGAGCCGCTGGAAGCGGGCATAGCGCACGCACGCCAGCGACCCCGCCGTCATGACCGCTGCGATCCCGACCGCCCACCACGCCAGCCTCGTCGCCGACCGACGCAACGCGGATCCGGGTACCACCCGACAAGCCTACGAGTCGTCTGGCCCGTCGTCCAGCCCCGCGCCATGCCGACC
>Ga0193753_10002635_pt1 | contig 13948 bp, 15 predicted proteins | sample H1c2metaG_FD_144925 | JGI IMG/M metagenome (GOLD analysis project Ga0193753, IMG submission 144925) | Soil microbial communities from a riparian zone of the East river system, Colorado, United States - H1c2 | ecosystem: Environmental > Terrestrial > Soil > Riparian zone | place: USA: East... | reverse complement strand
CAGGAGTAGTCTTGGGTTTGTAGTTCTTCATGAGGGGATCGTTGTCTTTGATAACTTTCACTTGGAGTGAGCGGTTCTTAAACATTTGGTCTCCTTAGATTAGGGTCTCATTATATGCGGCGTAATATCTGCGACATTTATCCGAAATTTGCCCCGGGGATATTTTAGACCAAAAAATATATATTGCATGTAGAAACGACGAAAAGCTATAAGCCATGTGTCTTACACAGCTTATAGCCTTCGATTCGTCTATTCCTGGGTGATGCGTTTCATCTTGACTTCAGCACGAAATTCAGCGCCTTCGAGGTCACGATATGCGCTCGTTCGTGTCCGACGATTACGAGTATTCCGAAGAGGTTACCCGCAACCATGGCCAACGTGTCTTTGCTCAATCGCTCTGGCCTTTCTATTTGCCTGAGCTTCATAAGCTTTTCTACGTTGTCCACCTGGTTGGTGTACTTCTCATCCGAAACATCTAATCCTTTCAACTGTTCGAGCGCATCTTCGATCGCCTCGTCTAGTGGTGTTTTCGACTGAGGTTTGTTGATGAACATGCGTTCTCCTTAAATAGGGGTCTCATTATAGTCCAAGTTAAGTATGCGACCCACTACTCTGAAGATTCTTATGGACGTTGAACACGACCTCTTCTTTATCCTCTAACTCTTCAGGAGATGAATCAAGAGTGAGTGTAAAGGTCTTTTTCCCAGTATCTGCTGTTTCGACCTCAATTGTCCCATCAAACTTACTGGCACTGTACTTGTATGAATTTGTACTTAGCCCTAGGAGAACACCTAGGAACAAATCCACAGCTACAATTGATCCAACTACCTGTGTGACATTGGGAAATCCCCACATACCAGAAAGAGCAGAATACAACGTACCCACTGCAGGCAGGAACACCTGTGCAATGAACTTCAATACGTCATAGAACTTATTGCTCAGCAGATGATCCTTCACTGGAACTTCTGCAGCGTGCGCTGGAACTGGTTCAGCTGAGAATGGCTCGGCAGTGTTAATAGGTTCAACAAGCTTAGGATCAGTCATAGTTTCCTCCATTTAAGTTTGGGTGACTACGCAATCCGTAGACGATGTGCATGTTACTGAATATGTGGTTGCGGGCGAAGTAAGGCTTGCCGGGATAGTGAATTCAAAAGTGAATGGGAAAGCGCTAGCTCCAGTGTCTCCTTTAGGACCAGTCTCGCCTGTAGCGCCTTGCTCTCCGATATCTCCTTTAGGACCCGTATCACCTGTGGTGCCTTGGATTCCTTGATCACCGGGTACACCTTGAATTCCTTGGTCTCCTAGATCTCCTGTGTCGCCTTTCAACCCCTGTGGACCTATTGAACCCGGATCGCCTTTGGTTCCATTTTGACCCGGTAAACCAGGAGCTCCTATAGATCCACTGCTTCCTGTGTCGCCCTTAGGACCAGCTGGACCCTGAGGGCCTTCACCACCAGCAGCGCCTGGAGGGCCCTGAGGTCCATCCTTAGCGATCTTTTCCACGTCCTTAGCCGTTGTACACAGTTGGCCACTTAAATAACCGTGACTGCACGCAGTTTGAACCTGCACTGCTAGATTCTTCCCAGCATTCACCTGCTTTTGCTTCTGGTACCAAACTTCCCAGAAGGCGATAGCAGCCGTTAACAGGCTCGCAATAACAAGAACACTGAGAATTCGTATGAGCCATCTTGTTCTGGAGTCTTTGCTTCCTTTGACAGCATCACGCACGATCTCGTCGTCGTGTTCAGTCATGGGCTCTTCTCCAATTTTTCAACTTTAGTAGTCAGCTCAGTTACGTCTAAACGAAGTTCCTTAATAACATCGTCCTTAAAATTTAGACGTTCTCTGTAAACTCTCTCCATGGCGCGCTGAGCACTATCGCCACGTTCTTTACGGTTGTTTATCATTGCTACAACAACCAGGCCAGTCGTTGTCACGATGGCCACTAAGATCCCTATTAAGGCAACTTGAACAGTCGAGTCCACGCACGGTTCCTCCTATATCTTTTGGGGGGATCAGATATAATCGGCTGGAACATCCTCAATCAGAGTTGGGAATTCCCGATAACCCTGTTCGTCTTCCGTCCGAATAAATTCACTGACGCGCATGAATTGAACTAAACCATAGTCAGCTTGTGCTACGACCAAATCCCCGAGATAATAGTCGGTTCCAAAAATATATGGATTAGATGGAAGAACTTCGAAATCGAAAGAACTAGTTTTGTTATTCTTTAACAACTCAGATTGTGCTCTCTGCTTCATCATAGAGTTGAGTGGAGCTCCTGCTGCGACATCGATGTCAGAACCATCAACATATAAATCACGACGTTCAATACCCGTAGGTGTGGGAATTAAACCCGGTGTGGTGTATTGATTTGCTCCGTTGATAGTGCGAATATAAGCAACGTTCTTATATCCCTTGATCGAGAACAAATATGACTTAACCTTGATATGACCTTGACTAGTTCTAAATATAACACTGGTGGTCAAATCGTTTCCGTTGTACAAACTAATAAGGAAGCCACTATCACTTCCTTTTGGTCGGATCCCGCGCAGCCCGTAATTTGTTTGTTTCAACATCCTATTCACTGAGGCATACAATTCCCCAACATCATCAGCTAATGTATAATTAGGGAAAGTTGCGTTGAAGAATTCCTGCTGAATAGTTATTTCTGAAATTCGGTCGGCCTCTACCGGATACATAAAACTTGGATCGTTTACATGTATTCCAAGCGTACTAACCAAGATAACCAATATATTAGGTGCATCGACAGGAGTTACACCAGTGGAAGTTCCGATTGCTGATATACTATTGAGATTAGTTCGATCCTCGAGAAGACATTCCATAGCTCGACCGGAAACGGTTAATACTTCATTACCATCGTCGTCTATCTCAATAAGATGATTCTCAACAACCATCGGCTGTTCGCTTTGACGAATAGCACAATACGATCCGAGAGGCATAAGAGTCATAATATCAGCGATATTTGGGGATTTTAGTTGGAATTCTCCTAGATCATTATATCTCTCTGTCCAAATAAGAGAATCCCAACCTTCGACAGCTCCTTCTACTCGTCTGGTTGTTTCATCCAAATGAAGTAAATCCATTACCATAATCACACCCCCAAATAATGAGGAGTATAAACACAATTGCTATAGTTAAAACTAGTTGACGACATTGCAAAAGAATTGATTCCTCGACGAAGTTGTAACCAGCCAGGATCGAAAACTGTAACATCAAGTAGGCTAGTCTTGACACCGGATCTAACAGAATATACATCTCTTAAACCATCTCGAGTATCCACTTCAAACGTGTCACCACTAAGAAAAGCGTGAGTAGTAAATATTTCATCAGTTGGACTAGATCTTATCAAACTGAAAGACGAGAGGCTTGCGGTTAAAGTTATCTGTAAATAGAATCCAGTGGGGGTGGAACCAATATTATCAATTGTCAATACTGACTTACTCATACCTGATAGATCTAAATCCAGAAATTCCGGAGCAACGAAATATGCATCTTGACATTCAACGGTAATCTGAACTTCAGGATCTTTACTAAACGGTACCGCTTCGAATTTACTAACCCAACCTTTAGCAATAGCAGTTAGTGTTGTATCATCCCAAATTTGAAAAGTAAGATAATCAAGGGTCGGAACAACCATTCCGTATAGGGTCTCTCTCAAACCTTCGACGGTTTCGCCTACAGAGTAATCGGGATTCAAACCAACACGAATAACTAACTGCCTTTGTTGTGGGTGATTTCCTTGATATATTCCGCCCTGCAATAGGGTTTTTCCAATATTGACTAAGAATTCAGGAGGACCTAAACCTTCAATACTTTTTAGAATGAATTTGTCAGAAGGCAAGACGCCAGTGATCGGTAAATTAACCGTTCCATCGCCAACGAGAGCGTATTTAGTAACTTTCATGAGATCTTCAACGCCTCCTTCGCGAGAGAGAGTTGGTTCTTTGTATTCCTATAAATCTCTACCGCAGACAAAGTCTTTGGAGAAATATTAGTTTGATTGAATTCAACAGTTGTCGGACCAGTAGCTGTAGCATTCGTAGCCTTCTCAACAGGCGATTGCGATCCGGCAGTTATTGATGTCGCAGTAGAAACAGCCTGGTTTCTGGAAACAGTTGGGGAAATTACCCCCGGAGCCAAAATCTTAGGAATCTGTGTGGCTGTCTTCTGAAGATTTGTCAAATCCAATACAGGAGAAATAGTTGGATCCAAATTCACAATTCCAGCCAACATATCTGGAACTCCAGAAAGAGTTTTACCCATGGTATTAACCAAACCATCAACCATATTCACTGCTGACTTGTTTACAACATGAGCTTCCTGATCGATTCCCAACGCAATACCAAGCGGAATCGTTGAACCAATCTCACTAGCGAATAGTTTCGAAGGAACACCAACGTGGAGGAAATTCTTCACGTTATTTACAACTCCACCTAGACCGCCGGTAATTTTCTTGGTAATCTGACCAGCAATATCTCCGAGACCATCAATGATACCCGCAATCATTGCTACGCCCACGCCAAACATGGCAGAGATAATTTGCGGTTCGTAGGTCTTAATCGCACCTTGAAGTCCTCTAAGGAAATCAAGAATCGTTTTCCCTGCCGCATTGGCAATCTTCACACCTTGTGTACCGAGACCAGATATAAAGCTTATAATAGCTGTAACACCAGCTGCGACAATCCTACTAGCATTTCTACCAAGACCAGTAACAAAACTGATAATAGCATTAGCGCCAGCAGTAACGATCCTTCCTACATTACTAGATACGGCATTGATAAACGAAGTGATAATGCTACCTACAGCACTAGCCACTCTACCGATGTTCTTACTGATACCAAGCAAGAATTGAATAAGCAGAGTCAAACCAGCAGTAACGATCGCCGGCATTTTTGCTGCCAAAGCAGTGAGGAATTTAACGATGATATCGGCAACTAGAGACGTGATTCTAGGCATGTTATTCGAAACGCCTTGGAGCAACTGAACGAGAAGAGTTAAACCTGCGGCGATAATTCTAGGCCCGTTTATTAACAATACCGCGAGCATTGTAGTGATAAGCGTAGTCATCAATAGACCGAATTTAGGAATATTGACTGTAATTGCAGTTAATACTGAACTGATAATAACAATGAATGCTGCAGTTATAGCTGGACCGTTCTCACCAATCTTCTTGAGAACATTAACAAACCCTACTGCTAAAGCTGTTGCAATAGTGGGGATTTGTGCAATGAACGTTTGGAACGCCTTGAGTAGAACTGCAATGCCTTGCGCACCACTCTTGGCAAGAGCAGCTAGACCGTTAGCAAGTGCACCTATACCAATGCCAGCAAGAGCCAGACCAGCTCCTAAACCCAGTGCAGCAACGCCCAAGACAAGTAGTCCTGGAATAACAGCCTCTGCCCCGAGTCCAGCAAGAACAAGAATTCCAAGCGCTCCAGCGAGGACACCCAAACCCTTTGCAATATTCTTCCATGACATGCCACTCAGTTTCTGAATAGCATTCGATAGAAGTGTTATACCCACTGCGGCCAGAGCCAACGAAGCTGCTCCAGAAAGGGTAGATTGCATGAGGTGGAGCGCGCCGGCTAGGATCAGTAAAGCAGCTGCCATTGTGCCTAGACCCTTACCAATTTGGGTCCAGTTCAGCGATCCCATATTTCCTACGGCCTTGCCGATACCTAGGAGAGCCACAGCAATGAGATCGAGAGCGGCTGCCTGTAGCACCATACCTTTAGGCATAAGATGCATAGCGCCAGCGATAACGACCAATCCTGCACCGATCCCTACCAGACCCTTACCCATTTCGGTCCAGTTTAGGGTCGAGAACAGCTTGATTGCCAAATATAGCGCATTCAGAGCAATTGCGATCTCTAATAGCCCAGCACCAGTTGCTACCATGCCCTTAGGCATCAATCTAGCTGCTAGTGCAACAGCTACGAGAGCTCCAGCAACGCCGGCAAGACCCTTGATCATGGCCTTGGTGTTTAACGTGGAGAAGGCCAATACAGCCAGGTACATGATGTTCAGAGCCACTGCAAGTGCCGTAATACCGATACCAGCAGTGATCATCCCACTCGAGTTAGCTGAGAGAGGTTTCACTGCAATTGACAAGAGAAGGAGGATTCCAGCTAATCCTACCAACCCCTTAGCTAGTTGACCCCAATCGAGACCAGAAAGATTTCGCAATGCAAATGTCAGGATTAGTACGGCTGTTGAAAGCAGGATCATAGAACTGGCGATAATTGGAACTTTCGCAAATCCCGCGGAGCCAGAAATCTTAGTTAGTAATGCCATAGCTGCGAGAAGTTCACCAAAGCCAACGGCCATAGCAGCCAAAGCCTTGGATAACTTTCCAGAGTCGATCAGTGACAGCACCAATACTGACGCGGTAAGAACACCAATAGCGATTGCAATCTTCTCAAGCGTATTTGCTTTGAGTTGTGTTTGCATCGATTTCATTGTGGCGGTTAAACCATCAAATGTGCCCTTGATTGAATCAACCAAGCCACCGCTGAAATCTAGCTTTAGTCCGTTCTTCAAGAACTTTCGAATCAACAAAGCAAGGCCAGCTAGAAGGCCAGTATTTACTACATCTAAAATCCCGCTAAATTGAGCCTCACTGAAAGCATTAGCGATAACTTCGCCAATTTTGTTGAATGCTTTCTCGATTGAATCAATTCCTGGCTGAATTTTAGCTTTGACTTTCTGGAAGAAATCGACGACACGACCCATAGAACTGTTAAGTCCATCCAGGCGTTGACCAATTCTTGAAACGGAATCAGACATCCCAGCAGCATCGTCTTGATTGAATCCGTCGAACAAGCCATAGACAGCTTTAGCAACCTCAATTAGAATCGCTAGTGGGACGGCTAGAATATCAGCTAGTTTGTTGAAGAAATCATTTATTTGACCACCCTTTTTCAAGGACTGGTCAAGTGCTACCAGAAAATCACCAACATTAGCAGTGAATGCTGTGATGCTTCCAGAGCCTGTGAATATAGTTCCAAGCAAGGTTCCGAACACGTTGATAACGCCACGAAGAATCTGTCGACCAATATCAACCACAGCGAATAAACCAGCGAAAGTTCTCTTTATATTCTCAGAGGTTTTAACACCTACTGTAATTTCATCTAGGAAATTCTTGAAACCTACTGTCATATTATAGAGATCTCGACCAGTCTTAGCTGGGAAGAATTCTCTGAATGCATCTTTGATCGGAATTAGAACAGCGCCAAGAGCTTCGAAGATTTGACTAATGCTTTGTAGTAGGACAGTTCGTCCGCCTAGGGCTTTCCAATCTCCGAGAACTTTGTTTCTAGCAGTAGCAGACGCGTTGACAAACTTGTTAATGGACTGGCTCATGCCGGTAAACGTAGTTTTAGCTTCATCGAAGTTACCGAAAAGAATCTGCCACGTCTGCGTCCAACCAGAACCGATGGCTTCCTTCGTTGTATCAATAAGCTGTGATAGAGTCTTAACCTTTGTCGCTGCGTCAGATGCATTTTTAGCCATTTGCTGGATCTGGAGAATTTGATCCTTGCTATAACCCATTGCCTTCAGTTGGGCATCTGACAGATCGCCCGTAAACGTGTTAAGCGTTTGGGTAAGAACCTTTCCAGTCAACCAACCACTCTGTAGTGAACCACGGAAAGAGTTCCCAGCCTTAGTCCACTGATCAAACGTGGTGTGGATACCCACACCTTTGATCGTCTTTAGATTCTTACCAGTATTGAACAAAGCTTCCTGGAAGGCCTTACCACCCATACCAGCATTTACAACTGAGTTCCAGTCCTGCAGTCCAACCTTATTAGCTGCAATAGCCTGGGATAGTTGGTACATTGCAGTACTAGCTTGATCCGAAGTAGATCCGGATAGGGCTGCAATATTAGCAATACCCTTAATAGACGCAACAGAAGTCTTTAGATCCACCCCAGCAGCAGTGAATGTGCCAATGTTTTTAGCCATCTCACTGAAATTGTAAATCGTTTTATCGGAATATGTATTCAACGTATTCAATGCTTTATTAACATCACCAATCTTGGCACCTTCAGATGCCGTGTTGGCAAGAATCGTCTGAACAGCGTTTAGTTGTGTCTCATATTCATGAAAACCTTGAGTAATCGGAGCAACAGTAAGAGATTTTGCCAGGGTGAGACCAGCATTAACAGCTCGATTGGTGATATTTGCCAGAGCAGTTACGCCAATTGTGCCCATTGCCAAAAGTTTGCCAGAAACTCCCGTAATCGACGTGCTCATACCACTGAGATTGAAACGAGAACCACTAGCTTGAAGTTCGTCGAGACCCTTCTTAGATCCAGAGAAATTCAAACTATCTTTCAGTTTAGTAAGCGAACTGATGGTGGTGCTTACACCTCGCTCAAATCTGCTGTTCTGGAAATCCATAGAAACAACGCGATCATCGACACCGCTCATGATGAAGTCACCACCTTCCAGACGTCGTTCGCGATCTGATCAAATATAGGTTGGATTGCAGGATTGATATAATCTCGGCCCTGTACGTAACCACCGGTTCCAGTAGCATGGCCATATTGAAGAAGAATTGCAATTGGACGACCATCTTCTAGATGTGAGTTATACCAAATTATTTGATATAATCCACGCTTCTTCTTTATCTCATAGCGCCAAGATTCTGCTGTCAACCCGCTCTCTCTTGGTGTTGCGTTTGAGAGAGCATCAACACCTCTTTGACCATAATGATCCAATGAAGAAAATATGTCACCTTTACTCATTCTTTTTAAGAACGCTTCCGTATTTCTGAAGGAGCCTTTCGATGTGAATGTGATCATGGCTCCTCCTTGTGTTAGGTCTTAATTATGAATTTGAATCCCAAATATGGTGGTAGAGTAGATGCTGAATCCGTATTACCTGCAAGGCCGACACCACTGATACGAGCAGTAGCATCTGTTATATTATTCGTGGTTGCAACGCTATGTGTAGAGGAATACGATGAAGTAGCTTTTCTGTAATACGTCTTTGAAGATGCTGTTGGATCTACTCCGGCTTGACCATTATCACTTAGTGGATGCGAATGAGTAGCCGAACCACCAGGTGTAGCGAGAGTATTTCCTCGGGGCATCTTGCTACCCATATCAGGAAGATTGAACGTAGTGCTACCATCGCCAACACCATATGTAGTACTGATTGCAGCGAATAATGTCGCTTGTGTGGTTCGACTTACTGCTGTGCCGTCACAAAGCAGATAGCCGGTTGGAACCGTAGCGCCGGCAAACATTAAAACTGTGCCTGCTGGATTTGGTGAACCTGTAGCGCCGGTTGCTCCCGTAGCGCCTGTAGCACCGGTGGCTCCACGTACACTTCCAGCATTAATTGTTGATCCATCGTGTTTAGTAAGAATCAAGTTGTCGCCTACAACATCGCCATCAACAACCGATGCTGCTTCGACTGCGTCCATTCGGGCGGCTGTGTAGCCGGTAATGGTAGCCATTTATACTCCCATTAATTCGTCGGTTGTCGTAACTGTGTATTTATCAGCAGTCAAATATGTTGCATCAACCTGAGTAATTTGGAATGTTGTGGAATCAAGCATGGTTATAAGACTATCTGGCCCAGTAGCTCTCCACTTCCCATTTCCTTCATCAATAATTTCAATCAAATGCCCACCAATAAGCCAAACTTGCAATTGTTCGAATGGTGGAAGCGTGGGTTCTACACCTGTCGTTCCATAGAGTATTACTTCCAAAGCTTCTAAATAATCTGGATCAAACAGAGTAGAATCGACTATAAAATGCATCGTTGGGAAATTATTAACAATTTGGATTGGGACACCAAGGATGGTCCAACTTAGTTCCGTTGGTTTTGGAGAATCAGTAATAGTTTCATAACTTCTATCATCTGCGTCTGCTGTTAAATTATATAGAATGTGAATTTTGTAACCTTCATCGCCATTCAAATTAGTTCTATATGTCATCCCAAAAACTTCTTTTCGTTGAGAAGTTAGTGAGAATCCTGGGACTAAACTTCGTTCTCCTATACATTGTAGAAATTCATTAGGAGCTGACAGAGCTTTAATAGTTCCTTTAAAATCTTTAGCTGAAGCATAATCCACATACTTGATTCCGTCATAATACAAAGGTTCGGTATCAGCACCAACTTGAGAATCTATAACCGAAACAAGTCCATTCCAAACTACTCCAGAGCCATTGGAGGGATAAAAAACTCCATGACTAACTCCGCTTTCGTACTTTCGTTCAGTTACTTCATCCCAACTCAACCGTGTCATGTTAGCCTCCTATCCCTTGGTTCCAAGTCTAGCTCGATTTTGTGCATTCAACTCACGATTTCTAGCTGCCGTTTCAGATCGACTCATTTTCTTTGGAGCAGCGTTCTTTATGTTACAAATCCGAATCAGAGTGAACAATCTATTAAGATGCCAGGTTTCGCAGACGATAGGAATCTGAAACGTGATCATCCAGTAATAGATCAATTCAGAAGTAATGATTTCTTGGCTTTTAAGTTGTCCGCGTTGTTCTGAAAACCAAGTGGCAGTCATCTTAGCATCTATATACTCATTTATCTTCGAAAGATTGTCTTCAGAGAGTCTGGAGAAAACGTCCGAAGGAATTTCCGGGTTAATCAACATAGTTTTGATATACCCGAGAATCTCTTCCGAGGATTTCTCCCCCGGAGCCAAAAATGGCTTCTCGTAAATCGACTCCCATTTTGACAAAGAGATCAGAGAATGCTCTAACTCTACGACAAGATCTCCGACGGTTACGAATTCTTGAGTTGAATCGTCGAAAAAGTCGTTTCCTGGAACAATGATCTTGAGCATTCTCTGGTCTCCTTATCTTTTAATAATTACTTCTCGAACCACTGCAAAGTTGGGGCAACACTATACGTAATTGCGAAAGTGCTCTCATCATGAACGAAGAACCATTCTCCAGTCGTCACTCCAGCGAGAGTAACACCATCTACTGCAACAACAGTAACAGTACCAGATGAAATTCGGCAGATGAGATCCTTGCCGGTGGTATTAGTTCCGACAATACCTGACGCCGGAAGGGTAGGACCAGTAACTACGCCCTTAACCCGTTCGCTATTCGCAGCATCTTGAGTAGCTCTAAGCTGTTGTACGTCAACCATGATCATCCTTTTCTTTTGTTAATGGATTAGATTTTAGTAGTCGAACAACCAATCCGTGTCGCCATGAAGAACATATGCCGTCGAAGAAGGCGACGCCTCGATAACCGCGGTCTGTCCAACAGTCATGGCGGGCTGTGCACCGGGAGTCTTAACGACACCATTGATACGCCACACAACACCAGTGACCGTGGGGAGAGTAACGATGTGCGTGCCAGCAACATATGTCGGTTGGTTGGTGGAAACACCAAGATCGACGATAGTAACGCCAGCGCCAAAGATAGCGTAAACTGCCGCCGGCAAAGGCAGCTGCGGATCCCCAGACGCACCATAGAGGAGAGCTTCGAGAGTAGCCAACTTCGTCGGGTCGACCTCTGTGGAATCGAGGGTGACCACAGCAGTCGGCTTATAATCGACACCATTGAGAGTTCCAACGGCTACCGGAATCGTAGTAAGATCCCAACTGAACGAAATCGCCTCAGGCGAGTCGTTAATGGTCGCGTATGCCTTCTCCGACGGAGAAGCTGTAGCGCCATAAATCAGATGCAACTTGTATCCATGGTCATTTCCTTCTAGATCGTTTCCAAGCTTGGTTCGATAGCACAAACCGAAAGAATCACGAGTTTGCTGACCAAGAGTCATACCTGGAGTTGGAACTCCCATGCCATCGTACGGAGCGAACTCATCAGGATACGTAAACGCCTCGATAGTAGCACCAAATTCTTCGATGCTATAGAGATTCAGATACTTGATGTTATCTGCGTAAACAGGAGAGGCTTCCGCACCGGTCGGAGACTCGGTAACAGTCGTCAGACCATTCCAAGCCACGCCATCTACGTAAGCACCCAGATCGTCGGGCATGTACAGGACACCGTGGTCAACACCGGTCTCATAGAGACGGTCGCCGACACTATCCCAGACAAGAGGAGCCATTATGAAATCCTTTCTAGAAGAACAAGTTGAAGACGTCGTGGTTTAGATCGTCTGCTGTGTAGAATCTATTGACTACACACATTGGCAGGTTAGCGACCTTATCAGGAATCACGCTATCGGGATCTCGATCAACTACTGTTACCATATATCGCTTTGTGTAATGATATGGATCATTGTCAGCGAACGCGGTATTCGCGAAATCACGATGGTAAATGATACACGGATACTGCAATTGCACATTAGCCGGAGGTTGAAAATATACATGATCGGTGCCCAAAATCGCCCTCAAAAGTGTCTGAAGTTCAGACCGTGGGGCCATTGTAAACACCACCCAACCTCAAGAGAAGACGAGGACTCTGCACTTCGACGTCTGAAACCGTCCACAAAGTCCCCGCCCATCGAATATAGCGAATGGCAAAGAAATGTTCGTTGGCATAAGCATCGGCAACAATGCTAATCGAGTTGTTTACAGAGAGATCGTCGTTAAGGCTTTCTCCTTCTCGGAGTTGACGAGTGTTTCGAACAACATCGCCGTAGTATTTTACTTCAGTGATGTTATCGATCCAGACACCAGAACCAGAAGGATTTTCTACGGTCTCTCCATAACCGATTTCACCGTAGAACTTTGCCATTTGCGATCAGCTGTTCTAGGCAGCGGGCCGCGTGAACGACCACTCGTCATCGACGTTATTGGCAAGGTAGTGACCCGACGTCGCAGTTGCAACCACATTTAGCGTGGCACCAGCAGCTAGAGCAGTCTGAGCACCAGTCGACAGGGTCGCACCAGTAACGCCATTCTTGTAAACCACGCCGGTGGTAGCAACAATAGTCACTACGCCAGTCGCCTCAACAAACGTCGGAGCAGCCGGAGTAACCAGAGTATCCGTACCAGCAGCTGCACGCACCACGACAGCCGAACGGATCTTGGTAAGAGCACCCGACAAACGAGTCTCCAACAGGTACTTGTACTGGTTGTAGTCGATGTCGAAATCGTCGAAGAACGCGACGTCGCCACCCTTGTCAGCACCCAGGGTATAGTCATTCAAGTTGACGAGAATACCAACAATAGTCGGCTCGTCTTCCATAACCTCAACCGTAACGATAGAGGAAACACCCATCTCAGCGGCAAGATCAGCCTGCGTACGGTACAGACGACGTCCAAGCGTGTCACGCTGCAACATCATCGATGTGATGGTCGTAAGCGTGGTGTAGAACGTCGGTGAACCACTACCCTTGTAGAAACGCATGGCACCAACAATGGCGTCCACGATCTCGCTCGGGCTCGAGCTAGCATCCAACACATTGACAGTGATTGTCGCAGCATAGAGATCGTCATCGTTCGCGATCGAACGAATACCAGCACCCTCAGTGGAACCAACCGGATCCTTGATCTTGTCGTCGTCGTCAACAGCCCGACCGTCACCAATCAGGATCGCGCGCGCGAGTTCCTCATCAAGCATGAGACGCATCTCACCCTTGAGCCACGACACCACGTCGAAGTCGGTGATATCGATAATGTCATCGCGATCGAGCTTCTGCTTCTTATAGATCGTGGCTGGAGTCGTAACTCGCTTACTGACCGAGAAGAACTCTTCCTTCTTCAGGGTTCCCTTGATATAACCCTTGGCTCGTGCGTCTTCGAATGTCAGGTCAGCAACCAGGTTCTTGACTCGAGAGAACGGAGAGTGCTTGGCTCCATTGATAACGCCGGCGACCCACTCAGTACGACGCTTGTCGAAGTCCGGAGTGGCACTCACCGCCTTGGCGTCGGGGAACATAACATCGATGTTCTCGATGCCGTGCTTCAAAGCATAGGATTCGACAGCTGCCTTCAGGCTTCCACCCTTGATCGCGTCAGCCACGATGCCCT
>Ga0193753_10002634_pt1 | contig 13949 bp, 11 predicted proteins | sample H1c2metaG_FD_144925 | JGI IMG/M metagenome (GOLD analysis project Ga0193753, IMG submission 144925) | Soil microbial communities from a riparian zone of the East river system, Colorado, United States - H1c2 | ecosystem: Environmental > Terrestrial > Soil > Riparian zone | place: USA: East... | reverse complement strand
CGCTCGATGACGGTAGAGGAATGTATTAACTGCTCGTAAATCCTTTTGTCTTCTTCCTTTTCTATTTTCAGGAGGGATTGCAGCTCTTTGAAATAGCTCATACGCAAAGGTAAGTCCATAGCCCGGACCTTTGAATCGGCAACGCCGATCTGCATCGGATGCCCTAGCTTTGTCCAAAACCATCGGCCATGATCATGCGTCTCATCATCACTTCCATTGTAGCTTTTGGGCTCTCCTACGTGCTTAGTGGTGTCGGAATGGATTCATTCTGGACAGCCATTTTACTCGCCCTGGTCCTGGCTGTGCTCAACGCAATTGTGCGTCCACTCCTCATCCTGTTCACACTCCCCATCACCCTTCTGACGCTGGGTCTTTTTCTATTTGTGATCAACGCCATTATCATCATCCTGGCCGACAAGATCCTTGACGGCTTCCATGTGAGAAATTTCTGGTGGGCGCTTCTTTTTGGATTATTGCTCTCTGGTGTAACTTCGCTGCTTTATAATGAAAAAAAAGAGAATTGATCGTTCTCAGTTGAAACAATTATGAGCCTGGTAAAAAAATCGATAGCCATCGACATGGATGGGGTGATAGCAGACACAGTAGTACAATTCATTAGATGGTACCAACGTGACTCAGGGGTACTGCTGACAAAAAAGGATTTTGACTGGAAAAAGGAAGCGGAAGTACTTCCCGACGGCAGGTTGAGAAAGTATGTTACATCAAAGGATTTTTTTCGTGATGTGCCGCTGATGGAAGGCGCGGTGGAAGCAGTACAGTCACTGATGAAGAATTTTGAAGTTTACATAGTTTCTGCCGCCATGGAATTCCCTTATTCTTTATCCGAAAAAAAAGCCTGGCTGGAAGATCATTTTCCATTCATCAGCTGGACGCATATCATATTCTGTGGCGACAAAAGCGTAATAGGAACAGATTACATGATCGATGATCATCTCAGGAATCTCGACAGCTTCCGTGGCAAGGCCCTGATGTTTACAGCCGGTCACAATCTCAACGCGAACACCCACACCAGGATAAACTCCTGGGCTGAAGGATTGACTTTCTTCAGGGAAGAATTGAAAAAGGGTCAGTCTTTATAAAGAAGTTCGGCTGCTTCAACGTTGCCTTGTTGTATAGCGAGGTCGGTAGCAGTCAGTCCCCTCTTGTCCCTGATCGACTTGTCGGCGCCCTTGTCCAGCATGAATTTCACGAGCTCATTTCGCCCGAACATCGTGGCGAACATAAGTGCCGTGCCTCCATTACTATGCTGGAGGTCGAGGGAAGCTCCTCTTTGAACAAGTAGTTCCGCGATTTCCGGGTAGCCCTTAAAACAAACCCCCATCAGCGCGGTGTTGCCACCCGCGTCACGGGCATCAACATCGGCCCTGGCATCGAGGAGCAGGCGGGTTGCTTCAAGTTGTCCATTATAACTGGCAACAATAAGCGGCGTGAATCCCCGCTCATCTTCTATATTCACATCCGCTCCTTCTTCAATCAATTCCTGCAAGTCCGCCAGGTGGCCTGTGCGTGCCGCATTGAATAACCTGATGACAGTGGTTTCCATACCGGGAATAGTATTAAAAAAAGAAACCGTTTCTCACATGGAAAAAACGGTTTCTAAATTGAATTGACTTTATTAATATGGTTTTGATTCTTTTGAAACAGTGGCTGCTTCCTTCACCGCGTCTCCTGTGTGGGCTGCCCCGATAGGTCCCGACTGCAAATGTTGTTTTGATGCCTTTGCCAGACCTTCAGAAACCCTTCTTCCATAATCCGCATCACACTGTGTGAACAGTTCGATCATCTTGTCCTGTATGTGTTTCTTCGCGGGTGCCAGTGTGTTCACCAAATTCAGGATGAGCTCATCCCTTTCCCAGTCCTGAAAATTGTTGAAGGTGATACCTGCCTGTTTGAAGTTGTTCTGCCTGCTGATCTTCTCCCTGACCAGTTTCGCCTGGTACATGGGTGTGTGCTCTTCGTTTGTTTTTGGAGCTTCCTTCAATCCACCAAGACTGGATGGTTCATAATTCACATGAACGTTCGTACCGGGTGCTATATCCTGATGAAAAGCCATGGAACCATCCCTTTGATTTGTTGCCGCTTTCTTCAGCGGCGCGTTGATTGGCAATTGAAGGTAATTGGTGCCTACGCGATGACGCTGCGTGTCGGAGTAGGAGAAAGTTCTTCCCTGTAACATTTTGTCATCGGAAAAATCCAATCCATCTACCAGCACACCAGTGCCGAAGGCGGCCTGTTCCACTTCAGCGAAATAGTTCACCGGGTTCCTGTTAAGGGTCATCTTGCCTACCGGCAGGAAGGGAAACTGATCGATGGGCCAGATCTTGGTGTCATCTAGTGGGTCGAAATCCAGTTCGGGATGTTCACCGTCGCTCATGATCTGAACGCAAAGTTCCCACTCGGGAAATTCGCCTCTTTCTATAGCCTGGTAAAGATCCTGCGTGGCATGGTTGAAATTTTTTCCCTGGATTTCTTCAGCCTGTGCCTGGGTAAGATTTTTTATTCCCTGCAGCGGCTCCCAGTGGTATTTGATCAACACGGCCTCACCTGCTTTGTTCACCCACTTGTAGGTGTTCACGCCCGAACCCTGCATCTGCCGGTAATTGGCGGGAATACCCCAGGGGCTAAAAAGAAATGTGATCATGTGCATGGCATCGGGTGTGCCGCTCACAAAATCGAAGATGCGTTCACCATCCTGTTGGTTTGTCACCGGATCAGGTTTGAACGCATGCACGAGATCAGGAAATTTCATCGCATCGCGGATGAAGAAGACCTTGAGGTTGTTACCCACGAGATCCCAGTTTCCATCCTCGGTGTAGAATTTCACAGCGAATCCTCTTGGATCTCTGAGCGTTTCAGGAGAATGTCCACCATGGATAACCGTTGAGAAGCCAGGCGCGCATGGCGTTTTCTTTCCTTTTTCCTGGAAGAGTTTGGCTCGGGTGTACTTTGAAATCGGCTCTTTACCAACCATGCCGTAGGATTCGAAAACACCATGCGCGCCTGCGCCTCTCGCATGCACCACGCGCTCTGGTATACGCTCCCTGTCGAAGTGAGAAAGTTTTTCAATAAACTGATAATTTTCCAGGGTAGCAGGTCCCCGGTTACCGATGGTTCTCAGACTTTGATTATTGAAGACAGGATGGCCCTGACGAGTAGTTAATGGAGAGGATGCTTCTTCGCCGTGACCGTTCTGACCATTCTGTCCTTTATTTTTTTGTTCTATCATAATCGTTGGTTTTTGTCGGGCTAAAATTAAGCAAATTCGGAGCCGATACCTGAGCAAGGTGGATAAATTTCGAAATCCCTAATTTTGCGGAAACACACACAATGGGCGTCAGCGACGAATTATCCAGGCGAAAAAATGACCAGGCGGCGGCAAACCTGAAAGCGGGACAAGAATTCCTGGAAAAGAACAAATCCAGCGAAGGTATAGTTGTCCTCCCCAGCGGTTTGCAGTACCAGGTATTAAAAGAGGGTGATGGACCGAAGCCTTCCGCAAAGAACAGCGTCACCTGTCATTACCATGGCACGCTCATCGATGGCACAGTATTCGACAGTTCCGTCAATCGCGGACAACCTGCCACCTTCCCGCTCAACATGGTGATCAAAGGTTGGACCGAAGGCCTGCAACTTATGCCAAAGGGCAGTAAATGGCGTTTCTTCATACCACCGGCACTCGGTTATGGCGACCGCCAGGTGAGCGCGGCAATTGGCCCCAATAGCACCCTCGTCTTCGATGTAGAATTACTGGACTTCAAATAGTTTGTTCCGTGTCAGCGCTTGGGGTGGGATCTGGTTTGGAACTCATGTTTCAGCTCCCTGAACTTTAATGCCGACCGAGCCTGTACTATGGCAGCACCAGGATTGTCGGCTGCGAACCGGAGCGAACAACGGGGATATGATGCTGACAATAAAAAAGCGCAACCAATGGCTGCGCTTTACATAAAAATAATGCAGGTTTATTGTTTGTCCTGGCTGGATTTTTTCTTTTGCGCCTTGGGAGCAAAAATAATAAGCATCCTTTTGCCTTCCATCTTCGGAAGTGCCTCGGGCTGCCCAACTTCGGCCAGTCTCTCGGCAAATTTCAAGAGGAGGAGTTCACCTCTTTCCTTGAACATGATCGCCCTTCCTTTGAACTGGACATAGGCTTTGACTTTATTGCCCTCTTTGAGGAAACTTTCTGCGTGTTTGGATTTGAAATCAAAGTCGTGATCATCAGTACCCGGAGTGAAGCGGATCTCCTTTACTTCGGCGGATTTACTTTTCGCCTTCATCTCCTTTTCCTTCCGTTTCTTCTCGTAAAGGAATTTATTGTAATCGATGATCTTGCAAACAGGCGGGTCGGCCTGTGGTGAGATTTCAACAAGGTCGAGCTGTTGTTCCTGTGCCATTCGCATCGCGTCCTGGATCGGATAGACACCTACTTCAACGTTATCACCTACCAATCGCACCTGGGGTACGCGTATCATTTGGTTTGTTCTGTGCTCCTGTTGTTGTTCTCTTTTGAACCTCGGGTTAAAACTACCACGGGGTTGTCTTGGTGGAAATGCCATAATTAATGTTGTCTCCTTCCCGGGGGAAACTAAAGGTTGTTTTTTTTATAAATGATCCTTTTGGGTAAAGGACCGTTATTCTGATTTTCTTTCTCTTATTTCTGTTCTGATTGTGTCGAGGAATTCCTGAAGGGCGAGGCTACCGCCGTCACCTTTACCCTGACGCCTTACGGAGATCTTTTGCTCATTCACCTCTTTTTCCCCAATGATCAGCATATAGGGAACCTTCATCAATTCGGTGTCGCGGATCTTTTTACCGATTTTCTCACTCCTGTCATCCACTTCGGCACGAATATCATCATTTTTCAGTGTTTCCAAAATTGTTTGTGCATAACCCTGGAACTTGTCACTAATCGGAAGGATCTTGACCTGAACCGGGGCCAGCCAAAGCGGGAACTTACCGGCATAGTGCTCCAGCAGGAAACCAATGAATCTTTCGTGGGTTCCCAGCGGCGCGCGGTGAATGATCAATGGGGTTTCGGGGTGATTGTCCTTGTTGGTAAAACTGAGTTTGAATCTGCTGCCCTGGGCGAAGTCGACCTGGTTGGTGGCCAGAGTGAATTCACGTCCTATTGCACTCCAAATCTGTACATCAATTTTCGGTCCGTAAAAGGCGCCTTCGCCAGCCACTTCCACAAACGGGGTCTTTGTGCGCACCAGGGCGTCGCGCACCAGGGCCTCCGTCTCCAGCCAGAGCTCTGGTTCATTGATGTATTTCTCACCCAGTTTTGCCGGGTCGTGCAAACTAAAACGCATCACATATTTATCAATACCGAAGATCTTGAAATACTTCAGGTACATGTCATTGACTGCCTTGAATTCCTCAAAGAACTGTTCACGCGTGCAATAGATATGCGCATCATTCATGTGCAGGCAGCGCACGCGCATCAGGCCGAATAATTCTCCGCTTTGTTCATAACGGTAACAAGTGCCATATTCCGCCAATCGCAGTGGCAATTCCCGGTAACTCCGGGATTCCGCTGCAAAGATCTTGTGGTGATGGGGGCAGTTCATCGCCTTGAGATAATACTTTGTCCCATCCATCTCCATGGGTGGAAACATGCCATCTGCGTAATATGGCAGGTGACCGGATGTAAGGTACAAACTCTCTTTAGCCAGGTGCGGGGTGACAACACGCTTGTATCCGGCTTTATCCTCGGTTTGTTTGGCGAGTTTTTCCAATTCTTCGATGATGACAGCCCCATTTGGCATCCAAAGTGGTAAGCCCGGGCCCACTTCGTCATCAAAAGTGAAGATGCCCAATTCCTTTCCGAGCTTTCGGTGATCCCTTTTCTTTGCTTCTTCCAGCATCAGCAGGTATTCATCCAGCTGCTTTTGATTGGGAAAACTGACCCCGTAAACACGGGTGAGCATTTTATTCTTCTCATCCCCTTTCCAGAATGCACCAGACACATTGGTCAGTTTGATCGCCTTGATCAGCGAGGTCGCAGGTATATGAGGCCCCCTGCACAGGTCGGTGAATTTCCCCTGAGAATAGAAAGTGATGTCGCCATCCTGTAGTCCCTGCAGCAGATCGAGTTTGTATTCGTCTCCCTTATCCTGAAAATAATGGACCGCATCAGCCTTGGAGATATCTTTGCGGATATAATAGTTGTTTTCCCTGGCCAACTCATTCATTTTTTTCTCCAGCACCCGCAGGTCATCTTCCGTGAGCTGTCTGCCACCGAGGTCCATGTCGTAATAAAAACCATTGTCGATGGCCGGCCCCACCCAGAATTTCACCCCCGGATAAATCGATTCAACAGCCTCGGCAAGCAAATGCGCCGAGGAATGCCAGAATGTTGATTTACCGTCATTGTCGTCCCAGGTGAGCAATTTCAAACTTGAATCGGAATTTATCGGCCTGGTGGCATCCCACACTTTCCCATTCACCTGCGCAGCCAGCACCTTTCTTGCCAGTCCTTCACTGATTGACCTGGCTATTTCAAGAGCGGTAGTTCCTTCAGCATATTCCCTTACTGATCCATCCGGTAATGTGATCTTGATCATTAGATTCTTCCTCTTTTTTGGAGCCGCAAATTTAACGAACTATTTGCAGACAACATTGCTGTATATTTTACAGAACCTTTTCATTATTAGGTAATTTGCCATCGAAGTTTTTGATATGCGTTCAATTTTACTGTGTTTTTTTCTGCTATCGCTTACCCAGGCATTTGCTCAAAATATGACTGGCATCTGGAGGGGACATTTTCGCCAGTCGATTTCCGGAAGGTTTGCCGATTCTTTAAGCATTGAAGACCGTTACAAATTTGAAACTCAGATCCAGCAGGATGAAAAATCTTTCAACGGAGTAACCTATTCTTACAAGACCACAGTTTTCTATGGCAAGGCCTCCTGTTATGGCTCGATCAACACCAAGTCGAAAAAAGTCCTTCTGGAAGAGAACAAACTCCTGGAAGTAAAATCCCTCGGTGGTGGCGCCTGCCTGATGACCTGCTTTCTGCAATATTCAAAAGTAGGCAATGAAGAATTCCTGGAAGGAACCTACACAAGCATCAGCACGCAAGATTCCACTAATTGCGGACATGGGACTGTCTTCCTCAGAAAGGTCGAGAATTCCGATTTCTATAAAGAAACCTTCCTCGACAAACCGCAAAAACGCAATCCTCCTTTGGCCAAGGTTCCTGACCAACCAAAAAGACCCCTGCCTTCAGAAAAAAAGTCAACAGTTCCCAAGAACCGGCCAAAGACATCCGAAAGCAAGGAACCACCATCAATCGCAAAGAAATCCGTGCGTCCCTCAAAGCCATTGGCCACCAACCCTGCGCCGAAGAAACCTCCTGCAAAGCCAATTGCGCCAAAGCCAACCAGCAGTATAGCAGTTCCCAGGAACAACAACCTGGCGAAAATTCCTGAGGACAGTCTCAGTAAGATGCTCGCTAAGAAATCGCCTGCCATCGACATCCCCAGGGTGTTGACGAGCAGGAAAAATGAGTTGGTGAGAACAATTACCACTTCATCCGGCAGGGTTTCGCTGAAGATCTATGACAATGGTACCGTTGACAACGACACAGTTTCAGTCTATCTCGACAATAAACTGCTGATCTCAAAACAACGCCTCACAGAAAAAGCAATCGAACTTGATCTCAACCTGGACAAAAAGAACACGCAGCATCAACTGGTAATGGTGGCCGAAAATCTTGGAGAGATCCCGCCAAACACCTCGCTGATGATCGTGGACACCGGAACACAGCAATATGAAGTGCGGATTACTTCAACAGAACAACAAAATGCGATGGTGATATTTAAATATACTCCCTGATATTTTACCATTTGAAGTTCCAGGTCACGGCAGGAATAATCGGAAAAAGTGAAACCTGTAATGCATTTATCTCAAGGCTTCCATCATAGGCGCTGCCTGTCTGATCAAAATAGATAAAATAAGGATTGAGCCTGCTATAAGTATTATAAATACTGAATACCCAACTTTGTTCAAGCCTCCTGTTGGGTTTCTTTTTTGGCGTGTAGGTAGCCGACAGATCCAGTCGATGATACGAGGGCATTCGGTATTGGTTCACCTTGCTGTATTCCTGTGTCAGTACCCCATCGACAATGTAAAATCTTTCAGGCAGTGTGGTGGCATTACCTGATCCAAAGACAAACACTCCTGAGAATTTCCATCGGTCCGAAAATTCATAACTAGCCACAACCGAGAGATCATGTCTGCGGTCGTATTTGGCCGGGTATTTTTCTCCATCATTCAACGCCTCAAATTTTCGCCAGGTCCATGAGAGGGTGTATCCTATCCAGCCAGTCAGACGGCCCCGCGTTTTGTTGATGAAAACTTCCGCTCCATAGCTCCAGCCGCGGCCAAAAACGAAATCATCTTCCGGATCATTGAGCGAGGGCGTGTACCCTTCACCGTATTCGATCTGGTTGCGCATGTCCTTGTAATACAATTCCAGCGATGTTTCAAACTCGTTATCGCGAAAGTTTTTGAACAACCCCGCGGCATATTGCCAGCTGATCTGCGGCTTCACCCTGTAGGTACTCGGAACCCAAAGGTCGGTTGGAAGTGTCGACCCGGCATTACTAACCAGGTGAATATATTGAAGGTTCCTGGTCACGCCCGCTTTCAAAGATGTTTCATCGTCTATGCTGTACCGAAAGGTTAGCCTCGGCTCAGGACCACCGTAAGTTTTCACGCCCTTTCCCCTTCCATACACACTGCTGTCGGTTTTATTTCCATCCAGGTCGCGCTGAAAGATGGTATACGGACCAAGCTGTGTAAACCCGCTGTAGCGGAGACCGGCGTTCACATTGATCCTGCTGCTGATATCCCATTCGTCCTGGATATAGGCAGCCATTTCCCCCGCGAACTTTTTACTGTCGTTGTTTGGCTCGAAGGTGGTTTCGCCCTGGGTTCCCGACACCACATTAGGAACAAATGTGTGAAAGGTGTACAAGCCGCCGAACTTGATCCTGTGCCCGGCAGCGGGGTAATAATCAAAATCAAGCTTGGCATTCAGGTCCCTGATGCCCGAAGAGAGTTTAATATGAAAATCCTTCTGGGTGGCGCCAAATGCAAATTTGTAGTCGTTGTATACAAGCGTGGTGTTTGCGAAAAGTTTTCTATTGAACACATGATTCCAGCGAAGCGTGGCTGTGGAATTACCCCAGGGGATGTCGGCCTTGAAAGCCCTTTCCCTGTTGTTAAAGGTAAAAACATCTCTCCCAAAATATCCGCTGAGGTAAACTCTGTCCTTGTCCGAGAACTTATAGTTTACCTTGGTGTTGAGGTCGTAGAAATAGTATCCGGAGCCGTAAAAATCGCTCGACTTGCTAATGAATGGTTTTGTGAGTACATCAAAATAGGTACGCCTCGCCGACACGATGAATGAGGCCTTGTCTTTTTTTATCGGTCCCTGCACAGAGATCCTTGAGGCTATAAGCCCCAGCCCGCCTTCCACCTCATATTTTTTCATGTTTCCTTCCTTCATGGCCACGTCAAGCACTGAGGAAAGTCTGCCGCCATATTGCGCGGGCATACTGCCTTTAATAACAGAAATATTTTTGATCGCATCGGAGTTGAATATGGAAAAGAAACCGAAAAGATGTGCCGAATTGTACACAATGGCGTCGTCAAGCATGATCAGGTTCTGGTCCGGACCGCCACCACGGACATACATGCCAGTATTTCCTTCCCCGGCATTGCGGATACCGGGCAACAATTGGAGGGTTTTTAGTATGTCCACCTCCCCCATCAACACGGGAAGCGACTTGATCCTGTTCACCGACAGATCTATCTTGCCCATCTGCGCCGCGCGCACATTATTGTCTTTTCTTACCGACGAGATCACCACTTCGGCCAGCAGCGCCCTTTGCAGCAGGTTGAAATGGATGACCTGGTTGCTATGGAGTTCGATCAGTGTGTCGATGGGCTGATATCCGGTGAAGCTGGCAGCAACCCGGTAACTGCCTTCCTGCAGGGTGATGGAATAAAAGCCATATTGATTGCTGTTGATGCCCCTGGACTGGCCCTCGATGGCTACAGAAGCGCTGATCAGTGACTCTCCCGACAATGAATCACGAACATATCCGCTGATGGTGTACTTCTTCTGCGGAAAGGCAGTTACGGTGATTGCAACAAAAACCACGAGAAGAATTGCACGCATAGTTGTCAGTTACTGTAATCCACTGAATCGGCCGTCTCCCCGCAAGTGAGCATCTTGCTCCCGAAATAAGGGTTGCGAATCTCCTTATCCTTGCTCAGCCAGTATGCGCCTTTGTTGTCGAAAGCCATCGGGCAATATTGATAATATATTTTCTGGCCGTTATACTTTACCGTTCTTGTCAGATTCCAGAGCGCATCGGTGAGCACATCAAATTCTTTTCGCTTGGATTCAATGTCTTTTTTGCCGGCGAGGGCGCCGGCCGTGGTTCCGATTGTGCCGCTGAAGTAGCGGGCGGTCTCGCGTATCGTCCCGGCGGTGTCGCCCTGGATATCATTGATCCTTAAACTGTCGGCGGCAGTTTTTACGATGGCGTTCATTTTATCGACAGAAGCAAGGTTCCCCGCAACAAAGGCATCCCTGAGATTATAATAGGAATCGAGTAAGGACTTGAAGGAAGTCATAAACCCTGCGGATTGCTTTCCCACTGAGATGGGTTCGGGCTTGGCAGGCTTGGTTTTTTCGGGCTCTTTGGTCAGCGCCCTGAAGATGAAGAAGGCTACCAGCAACAGCACGATTGGTATCACCAGTTTTCTCATAAACTCAGCGAATTTTCGCAAAGGTAGTTGTTAAAAGGTATCCGGGTTGATTGTCATATTTTTGCATCGCCTTTTAACAAACCTGTGTGAATTTATGCTGGCTGGACTAACAAACGTAACCTTTGAATTTGGTGCAAGAGTAATCGTGGAGAATGCTACATGGCATATACAGCCGGAGGAGCGTATCGGGCTGATCGGTTACAATGGAACGGGTAAGTCAACTCTGCTCAAAGTATTCGTGGGCGAATACCTTCCTTCCGAAGGCACCGTGGAGAGAAGCCGCAGCACCAGCGTTGGTTATCTGCACCAGGACCTGCTGAGCTTCGAGAGTGGTGAATCCATCCTCCAGGTTGCGCTCGGCGCTTTTGAAAAAGTGCTGAAACTGGAAAAAGAAATAGAGGTGATCGGCCACCAGCTGGAACATGCCGTCGCCGACAGCCCGGAACAGGAAACCCTGCTGAACCTGTATACCGACAGGCTCCATGAAATGGACACCCTCGACGGGTATAATATCCACCACAAAACCGAGGAGGTGTTGCAGGGACTCGGTTTTGCCAACGCCGACCTGAACAGGCCATTCAAGGAATTCAGCGGGGGATGGAGAATGCGGGTCTTGCTGGCCAAGATGATCCTGCAGCAGCCCGACCTGCTATTACTTGATGAACCCACCAACCACCTTGATCTGCCTTCTATAGAATGGCTTGAAAAATACCTGCAGCATTACCAGGGTTCTGTAGTGATCGTGAGCCATGATAAATATTTCCTGAATAGAATGGTAACCAAAATCGTGGAGCTATATCAGCGACAGCTGCACATCTACAATGGGAATTATTCTTTTTATGAGACCGAGAAAGAATTGAGGATGGAACTGGCACAGCGCGCATTTGAAAACCAGCAGGATTATATCCGCCAACAGGAAAGATTCATAGAACGATTTAAGGCGAAGGCCAGCAAGGCCGCGCAGGCACAGAGTGCGGTCAAGCGGCTCGACAGGCTGGAAAAGCTGGAAGAGACATCCCTCGAAAGGCCGAACATGCGGATCAATTTTCGCATCGACAGGGAACCTGGCCGGACCCTTGTGACCCTGACTGATGTGTCCAAACGGTTCGGTGAAAACGTGATCATCGACCATGCCGCGGCGGAAATCAACCGCGGCGACAAGATCGCCCTGATTGGTGCAAATGGTAAGGGAAAGTCTACCCTGCTTCGAATCATTGCAGGCACGGAAGATTTTGACGGAGTAAGAAAATGGGGTCATAATGTTGAACCCAGTTTCTATGCCCAACACCAGATGGAAGCTCTCAATCTGAACAACACTGTACTTGATGAACTGAAGAACGCCGGAAGTCAGCAGACCGAACAGGAGCTCAGGACTCTGCTCGGGTGTTTTCTTTTCAGTGGCGATGATGTTGAGAAAAAGATCCGGGTGCTCAGTGGCGGAGAAAAAGCTAGGGTGGCCCTGGCGAAAACCATGGTGAGCAAGGCGAATTTTCTTTTGCTGGATGAACCTACGAATCACCTCGACATGCACTCCTGCGACCTGTTGATCGACGCGCTAAATAAATACATGGGCAGCCTGATCCTGGTGAGTCACGACCGTTACTTCATTCAGAAAACCGCCAACAAGATCTGGGAGATCGACGACTACAAGATCAGGGAGTTTATTGGAACCTATGATGAATGGGCCGACTGGAAAGAAAGAAGTCTGAAAGCCGAAGCCAAACCCGCAAAGGCCAAAAAAGAAAAACAAGCCGAACCGGCGACGACTGTTGTTGCTCCCGCCTCTTCAAAACCGGTAAATAAGGAATTAAAAAAAGAGCTACAAAAACAACAAAGACTTTTCCAGGAACTGGAGGCAAGGATCGCGAACCTTAACAATGTGAAGTCGGAAGCGGAAAAGGCCCTGGGTAATCCACAGATCTACTCAGATAAAGATAAATTCTCGGCAAGTGAGTCGGAATACAAGTATGCGAGTTCGGAACTGGAGAAGCTGAATGCCGACTATGAGAAAATCTTCGAGAAAATCATGGAGCTGGAAGCCCAGGCCGGATCATGAACAGTTTCTGTATGAAGCATCTTCATAACCTCCTGTTTCTTTTGTGTTTTCTTGTCGCTACTAACGTTGACGCACAACGCACAGATACCCGCCGTCCTAAAATCGGTTTAACTCTCAGCGGCGGCGGTGCCAAGGGCGTTGCTCATATTGGCCTGCTAAAGGCTATTGACTCCGCAGGGATTCGTGTCGATTATCTGACAGGCACCAGCATGGGCAGCATCATCGGTGCCTTGTACTCCGTAGGTTATTCTGGTGAGGAAATAGAAAAATTGTTTCGCAAAATCGACTGGAGCGAATTATTCACCAATCAGTCCTCACTTCGTGCCATAGTGATGGAAGAAAAGGAGGAATACAGCAAGTATGCCATTGAACTCCCCTGGGTGAATCACGGTTTTCGTTTACCCAGCGGCGTGCTGGAAGGTGAAGAACTCTGGCTGAAATTCGCCGATCTCTTCTTCCCTGTATACAATGTGAAGGATTTTGGAAAGTTCAACATCCCCTTCAAATGCATTAGTACCGACGTGTCAACAGGTGAAGCCGTGGTGTCTGACAGTGGTGAGGTCATCACAGCCATCCGGTCCAGCATGGCCATCCCTTCTTTCTTTACAGCGATTGAAAACAATGGCAGGAGCCTGATCGATGGCGGACTGGTCAGAAATTTTCCGGTAAAGGATGTGAGGGAAATGGGTGCTGACTACGTCATCGGAAGCAGGGTGGCCACGGGTTTGCTGCCCAAGGAAAAAGTGACCAACGCCTTACAGATCCTGCTACAGATCGTGTTCTTCAAAGAAGCTTCCTCAAGCAAAGACGATATTAAGCTCTGTGATCTTTATGTGCACATGCCACTGGACAATTTCAGCGCGGCGGGATTCAACAGGGCCGACGAGATCATGGATGTAGGCATGAAGCAGGGAGATTCATTGTATCCGACACTCAGGCATCTTGCGGATTCCCTGGACCTGAAATATGGCAAACGTGGTGTGAAGCAACATATACTTCCCGTAGTAGATTCCATTAGGATCTCGGAGATCGAAATTAATGGGCTGAACCGTACAACCGACGACTTTTTCAAACACACCATGTGTTT
>Ga0193753_10002633_pt1 | contig 13951 bp, 12 predicted proteins | sample H1c2metaG_FD_144925 | JGI IMG/M metagenome (GOLD analysis project Ga0193753, IMG submission 144925) | Soil microbial communities from a riparian zone of the East river system, Colorado, United States - H1c2 | ecosystem: Environmental > Terrestrial > Soil > Riparian zone | place: USA: East... | reverse complement strand
TCGGCACGGCCTGGCGCGATCCGCGCACCGCGATGAAATCCATGTATTCGGAGATGAGCGCCCGCGGATCGCGCCAGGCCGTGCCGATGAATTGCAGCGAGCGCACGGGCATCATGCGGCGGGTGGTCGTTTGCCGGTACAGCGGCGCCGCCCCCACGAGCTCCGTTCCGCGATACACGCCGAGTACGTGCAATTTCCTGCGCCGCCCGCCGAACCACTTCCACCAGGTAGTTAGCCAGCCGGACGACAGGAACAGCCGGTCGCTGGCCGAGCGCGCGAGCAGTTCGTCCCACGCGGCGTGCTGCGCGTGCCATTCGTCGGCGCTCCAGCGGCGGATCGTCAGCGACATCAGATGTCCTTGTCGCCCGAGGTGATGTGCCAGGGGCCCGGCGGCACCGTGACACCGCTGGGCGCGAGTACCTGGAACGTGGCGGCTTCCGCGGGGCGCGCGATGAAAAACAGCCGCCGCAGGTGCGCCCGGTACGGATGAGTGTCGGCGAGCGCGAACCGCAACGACCTTGCGTCCGCGCGCCGCAGCACCCGCGTCAACACTCCTTTCATGAGCGGCACGAAGCCGGAAGGCTCGGCCGCGACCACGTCATGCAGGTGCAGGTCATCGCCGAGCCGGCTGGCAACCACGAACCCCGCGAGCTTGCCCTGCGTCATCAGTCGTGTCGTTTCGAATCGCACGCGCGGGTTCTGTGCGTATCGCCAGCGCAAGGCCGCGGCGTCCAGGCAGCGGCGTGGAACGGGAGCGGGCGGCGCCGATCGATCGAGCTCATCGTACGCATCGTCGAAACCGGTGACGTCTTCGAGCCGCGCGGCAATTCCCGCATCGTCGCGAAGCAATGCCCCGATCACGCGGGTGTAGAGCCCCGAAGCACCGCGGATGACTGCGCCGGGCAACCTGGCGCGAAGCCAGTCATCGGGGCGCGCGAGGAACACGTGCGGCACGAGGCGGCCGGCGTCGAGCCAGCCACAGGCGGCCAGCGTTCGACGCGCGGCCTCCGTGGGCAACACGAACGCGGGCACCTCGGCATGCCGTTCGCGCAGGTAGGCGGTCATGCCCGCCAGCAGCACCGCTCCCAGGCCCTGCCCGCGAAGCTCGGGACGCAGCCCGATATCGCCCGCGACCGGAATCCAGGCCGGCCGCCCCTGGTACCAGTAGCGCCGGAAAATGACCGCGGCCATGCCCGCGGCGCGACCGTCCGGCCCGCGCAGCCAGCAGACTACCGGCGCGGGCGCGCCGGCAGGCGTGTGGTATCGCCATTCGAAGTATTCGCGGCCTTCCGCGAGCGGACGTGTCGCATTGCGAAACGCGAGCACCGCCTCTTCGTCGCCGCGATAGCCGCCGAAGGAACAGGTGTATTGGCCCGGTGCACTCACGCAGAGGCGCCGCGACAAATGGACCGGTACAGCGCCGCATGCGCCTGCCACATCGCATCGAGCGAGAAGCGTTCCTCCACGTATCGTCGGGACGCCTGGCCCATCGCGGCGGCGCGCGCCGGATCTGCGCACATCTTCACCAGTGCATCCCCGAATGCGATGTCGTCATTGGGAGGAATGATGTAGCCATTGCTCCCATCGACCACGGCTTCCGCATTGCCGCCGACATCCGTGACGATCAGCGGCAACCCCATGGCCATCTTTTCGAGCACGGCATTGGAGAACCCTTCGTTGCTGCCGGGCACGAGACACCCGGCGTCCACTGCGTGCAGGAAGCGGTTCACATCGTGCACGGCGCCCGTGAACGTCACCCGGTTCGCGAGGCCCTCGCCGGCGCACACACCCTGGTAGTGCTCGAGCAACGGGCCGCCGCCTGCGAGCACGACCTTGATCTGCGGCGCCACGGCCAGCGCGCGCCGCAACCCTTCGAAAAATATGTCGTGGCGCTTCTCCGGCCGGAACCCCGCGACCATGCCGATCACGAAGTCGTTCGCCGAGAAATGCAGACGCTCGCGCGCGTCGGATCGTTGCTGCGCCGTGGGCGGGCGGAATTCGCGCGCGTCCACGCCGTTATAGATGCGCACGAGGCGTGCGGGATCGAGGCCGTCGTTCGCGGCGACGGACTTGCCCACCGCATCCGCCACGACGATGACGCGCTCGAACAGCCCCTTCAGCCGGCGATTGAGGAAGACTTCCCGCGGCTTGCGGGTTTCGCCGGTGTCGCGCTTGCTGGACACGAGGTGCCGTACGCCGGCGAGCCTGGCGACGGCGGCCCCGTATGTGTCCGACTTCTGGTGATACGTCTGCACGATGTCCGGGCGAAGGTCGCGCAACAGGGACCACAGCTCGCGCGCGCGGCGAATGCCATTCAGGTCGTATTCGCGCTGCACGGGCAGGTGCAATACACGCACGCCGTGTTTTCGAATGCCGTCGAGCAGCGCGTTCTCGCCCAGGTCGAACGCTACGATGGTGCAGGTGAATTCGGCGCGCGGCAGCAGAGTCACCAGGTGGGACAGGTGCCGCTCGGTACCGCCGGTGCGGTGGAAATAGTCGATGAGATAGACCACGTGAATGGGAGGGCCTGCCATCGGACTACACGCTCGCGAACTTGCGCCGGTATTCATCGACCGCCAGCGCGAGCAACCGGGCGAGATGCGCCGAACCCGAGAACCGTGCCGCCTTGTCGCGCGCGCGCGCGCCGATGCCGGCGCGAAGCTGCGGCGACTCCATGAGCTTCACGATCCATTCCCGCAAGGCGGCGGTGTCGCCGGGCGCCACCGTGATTCCGTCGACCCCGTTCTCGATGTATTCGCGCGTTCCGCGTTCGTCGGTGACGATGACCGGCTTTCCGAGCGCCATGCCGTTGAGGTACGTCTGGTGTCCCACGGAACGCACGAACCCCGACGCCAGCGGCACCACGTGTATCGCCGCCGTCGCCATGAGCTCGCGAAACTCCTCGTGGCTGGTGCCGCGAATCGTCACGCGCGGGTCGGCGGCACGATGGGCGAACTGGTCGCGAATGTTCGTGGCGATGAAGACCTCGTAGGGCAAGCCCTCCAGAGCGGTGAGCAGTTGCCGGTAATCGCGCAGGCTGTCCCCGCCCGCGAACACGAATCCGCCGTCGCGCACGTCCAGCGAGTAGTTGGACAACGTCGTGCAGTACGGGATGGCGTACATCTTCTCGAGCGGAATGCCGAAGGTGCGCGCGTACGTGTCGCGGTCGACTTCGGAGAAGATCACGTATCCATAACAGACACGATTCACCGCGCGCAGCCACCAGGCGTGCAGCCGGCGCTTGAGCGCATTCGGCGAGGGATCCCAGAGGCACTCGTACAGGAAAACCGGAACCGTGCGGAACGGCAGGAGCGCCTGCATGAGGCAGAAGAAGCTTCCTGCCCGCGCGCTGGCGGCGACGATGGCGATGTCGAAGTCATGACGCGCGCGATACATCTTCCAGGCGTGCCGCAACGGCCGGATGAAAGGATGCAGTCGATCGATGCCGCGCGGCGCGGGAGGCTCGATGAAATTCACGAACGGCCACCACGCGCCGTCTTCGCCGCCGCGAAAATTCGTGAGGATCCGCAGCCGCCCGGCGGCCAGGCTTGCGCTATTCATGACTTCGGTATCTAACTACTTTCGCGGCGCGCGGCGCCGCGAAAACCAGCCGTTTCGCCTTCGAACGGCTGTGAATTTTTTTCAATGACGCCGGCACGTTAGTGGTAAGCCTTCCGGGAATGACTGCTCGCGACGTCAAAACTGTTTGCCAATGGAGACATATAGGGCTTCGCGGGAACGTGCGCTACGCTTCCTTTCATTCGGGGGTGTGGAAGTGTGCACCGCTCGGCAGTGTTGGCGATTGTGATGCGAGAAGTTAAGTCCCCGCGCCGAAGCTGATGTTGAAGCGCATTTGAGTTGTCGAGATTTGGCAAACCTGCCGAAAGGCAGGGACGCAAAGCCTCCGGTCCGGAAAGCACGGATAGCGGGGTTGCCGGTTGGGTAAACCTGTCGTTCCAGACGGCACGTGATCCCCCCGCATCCCCCGTTCATCGGTTTTCGTACCACCGTGCTACAGGCACAGTCGGGACGTGATTCTGTTCACGTTTCGATCCGAAAGCAGTTGACGGATGCAAACAATCGCCATCGACCGTAACTCGTAGACTGTTATTAAATAGGGTATTGAACTATGTTACATGGACTCTTTTCCGCTTTGACGCATCGACCCATGAAGGCGACCCGGGTCGCGGCATCCCTCGCCGCAGCCGCTCTGTTCACTCTTGCCAGTGGCCATTCGTCGGCCGCCGGCCGCGTGTTCGTGGACGATTTCGAATCCGGCAGCAACTCCAAGTGGGGCGCGGACGGTTCGCGCACGAAGTGCAACCCGGTCCGCAGCGCCGCCGATGGTGGCGCTCTCAAGAATGGCTCGTACGTACTCGAGTGCAACTGGAACGGTTCGGTTGCCTGGGACAACGTGAACTCGGTGTCCACGCTGTCGTTGAACTCCTTCAACTACTCGCGCGAATTCCTGGTCCGCTTCTGGGTGCGCTACGGCAGCGACGTCGACCGTGCGGCCGGCAACAAGCTGTTCAAGATCGCATCGTCGAGCGGCAACAGTGACTTCATCCTGAACGGCGCGGCGGAATCGTCGTCCGGTCAGATGGTCAGCTTCTTCCCGATGATCGCGGGCGTCCAGGGGCCGACGTACTGGGGCGACGGCAGCGCCTTCGCCGACGGCAAGTGGCACGAAGTCGAGATCTACGTGAAGCACAACACCAGCGGCCAGTCCGACGGCGCGTTCAAGGTGTGGCAGGACGGCAAGGCGAAGCAGACGTTGAACAACGTCAAGACCGTCACCGGCAGCGACAAGTGGTACCCGCTGTACCTCATGTCCAACTGGTCCAGCAACCCGGGCTGGGAGCATGACGCTTCCAACCATGCTTACTGGGACGATGTCGAGATCTACTCGGACGCCGGAACGGGCGGTTCGGGCTCGATGTCGGATGGCACGATCACGGCGAGTGGATCTGCGCAGCCCGGGGTCACCACGCCCTCGGCGCCTTCGGCAGTGCGCACGAACTGATCGCTTTCAGTTCCTTACGGCAGGCAGCGTCCGGTGCAATCCGGACGCTGCCTCGTTCGTGAAACGCGCCGCGCCCGTGGCGTTCAGATGAAACCCATCCGAGAATTCCGTCGCCGCCAGTGAGGCCGGCGGAAAGGGCATCAACACTCGCAGATTCGCACTCGATGCCGCCGCCACGAGCGACGGCGCCGCGTCGGCCGCATTGAGCGACGGCGGCAGGAGCATCTGGAATGTCGCGTCGTGCTCCGCGCACAGCGCGGCGAGTACACGCAAGCGCCCGATGGCGAGCTCCAGATCGGGATCCGCAGGGGTTGCGGCAGCGTTCGCGCCCGCGAAATGCGCGACCAGCAGCGGAGCATCGGGCAGCCAGCGCTCGAGAAGCGCATTGCGAATGGACGCGCGCGCGCCGATCCACTCGCTTTGACTGGCGAAAAAATAATTGCTGGCCGTCATGGCATCGAGGTGCGCCGCGCGGGTGAGCGCCAACAGATCGCGCGTCTGCAGCATCGAGCGGGCGAACGGCTCGCCGTTGGTGGAGCTGGACAGCAGTTGCCTCACGTTCATCGTGAGCACGACGTGCCGCGGATGCACTCCCTCGGCAAACAGCCGCCGTAAACCGAAATACCAGTCCCAGTAGGTAGTCGCCTCGATCGGGAACACGGCGACTTCGAACCGCGGCGCCATCGCCGTCGCGAACGCATCGCGAAGGATGCCGGCTTCGAGCAGTGAATTGCCGACGACGAGGACCGTGTCGGCGGAGGCGTTGCGGCCAAGATCCCGGGCCGCGGCGTGGTCGGTCATCTGCCGGCGCCAGCCCGCGCTGATCTTCGGCAGCGTCCAGCGCGTCGCCACCTCGAGCGCCGCCAGGTACGAGACCAGCAGCAACAACAGGATCGCGAGCGCGCGGCCGGGTCCGCCCAGGTCAGAATTGAAAATAGATGAACGCATTGCTCTGGTTGGCTCCGAGGAGCGTTATGAAGACGCAGGCGACGATGCCGACCGCAACGCGCTGGATCAACGGCTGGTCGCCGAGCAGGTATTCGCTGCCGGTTTTCTCCAGGCGCAGATCGACGAGGAACAGCAGCACGGAAAATACGGCCAGGAACCGCAGCGCAACGCCGTAGACCGGCCGCCACTCCCACACCGCGAGTCCCGCCAGCTGGTGGAATGCCGCGCCGATCGACTGCTCGCGGAAAAAGATCCATGCGAGGCAGACGATGGAGAACACGGCGATTCGCCGCAGCCAGCGCGCGATGAAGCCGGGCGAGTCGGCGAGGTCGCGGCCCCGCGAGAAGAAACGTTCGATGGCGAGGCCGAAGCCGTGGATGGCGCCCCACACGACGAAGGTCCAGTTCGCGCCGTGCCACAGCCCTCCTAACAACATGGTCAGGATCAGGTTGACGTAGGTGCGCACCCTGCCCTTGCGATTGCCGCCGAGCGCGATGTACAGGTAATCCCGCAGCCAGCTCGACAGGCTGATGTGCCAGCGGCGCCAGAAATCCTGGAGGCTCTGCGCGAGGTAGGGCTGCCGGAAGTTCACCATGAAATGGAAGCCGAGCACCTGCGCACTGCCGCGCGCGATACAGCTGTAACCGCTGAAGTCGCCGTAGATCTGCCACGCGAAAGCGACGGTGCCGAGCGTCACCGTCATGAAGTTGGGGCCGCCCAGGCTGCCGCCGAATGCGGCGTTGGCGATGAGCGCGCAGTTGTCGGCGATGACGACCTTGCGGAACAGGCCTTCGAGGATCATCACCACGCCGTCGAAAGCCTTGCCCGGATCCCAGGTGCGCGGGTTCTGCACCTGTGGCAGCAAGTGCGAGGGCTGCTGGATGGGCCCGGCGATGAGGTGCGGAAACAGGCTCACGAACAGCGCGTACTGCGGCAGCGAACGAGCCGGCTGGATCCGGCCGCGATACACATCGACGATGTAGGCGACTTCCTGGAACGTGTAGAACGAGATCGCCGGCGGCAGCACGATCTGCCACACGAGGCGCGGAACACCCTCGAAGCCGAGAGCCGCGGCGACGTCGACGAACGAGTCGACGAAGAAATTGCAGTACTTGAAAAACCCCAGGACCGAAAAATTGACCACGAGCGAGAAGATGAGCAGCACGCGGCGCCGTGCGGGCTCGCCTCCCAGCCCGATACTGCGCCCCACCAGGAAGTCGATGAGTGTCGATGCGGCCATGAGGCACAGGAAGCGCCAGTCCCACCAGCCGTAGAAGAAGTAGCTCGCGGCGAGCAGGAAGTAATTCTGCGCGCGGAACTTGAGCCGCCAGTAGACCAGCGTCACCAGGACGAGAAAGACGACGTAGATGCTCGAATCGAAAAACATCGAGGGGCCTAACCCGTTGCCCGCATGGCGGCGCGCATCTTGTTGACCACCCTGGGCCAGGTGAAATTTTCCAGCACGCGCTGGCGGCCGGCGCTGCCCATCGCCCGCAGGCGCGCGGCATCGCCCAGCAGGTCGATGAGTTTGGCGGCGAGGTCGGCCGCATCACCGCTGCGCACCAGCGCGCCGTTGACCCCGGGCGTCACCATCTCCGGGAAGGCCCAGGCATCCGTGAGCACGGCGGGAATGCCTGCCGCCATGGCTTCGAGCGGCGCGATGCCGAAAGGCTCGTAAACCGAAGGCAGCACGAACAGGCTCGCCTCGCGCAGGATGGTCTCGAGGCGGCCGCGGTCCGCCTCGCTGCCCTTCGAGAGAAAGCCGACATTGTGAACACCCGCGGAATGCTCCGCCGGAATCGAAAGATCGCGCGGACCGACGATGAAGAGCTCCGCGGTCGGATGCGCGGCCCGCACCGTGACGAAGGCCTGGAGCAGCGTGCGCCCGCCCTTGCGCTCGAAGTCCGCGCCGAGGAACAGGAGCTTCTTCGAATCGTAGGGCTTGTCCGCGGCCCAGCGGGGAGCGGCCTCGAGATTGATCCCCGCGCCGATCGTGACCACCTTGCGCGGCTCGACGCCGAAATCCTCGATGAACGAACGGCGCAGGTACTCGCTCATCGTGAAGATGACGTCGATCGACTGGTACACCTCGCGTTCGTAGTCGAGCGCGCGCTGGACGCTGCGCGGCGACAGCCGCGTCGAGAATTGCGGGCTCTTCATCGCGGTCGCGAGGTTGCCGTCGTGGTACGAGTAGATAGGCCGGGACGCGCCGAGCCGCCGGCGCAGGTTGTAGATGCCGCCGATCTGCAGCACGGCGCAACCCTGGTCCCGCGCGGTGAGCCTGGCGACGATCGCGCGGCTCAATGCCTCGTAGTAGGCCGTGTCGAGATAGAACCGCTGCCGCCACAGGTCGCGATCCGGAGAAAAATTGCGCAGCATGAGCGGCGCGCGCAGCGCCTTATGGACTTCGACGCCGAAGGCGCGTTCCAGGATGCCCTGGCGGTCGCACTCGCCGAAGAAGAACCGGCTGCTGCCCGACCATGCATCCACCGCATAGGGATCGGTGCCGATCAGGCCGCTGCCCATTACCCCGATGAACTTGCCGTTGCCCTGCACGCGTGCCCCGCTACATCGCGACCATGCGTTCGTACAGGCCGCCGAGTTTCTCGAACGCACGATTGGCGTCGTAACGGACGGCCGCCTCCGGCTGGAAAGCCCGCGCGGCCGCGCCATCCGGCCGTGACAGGAAGGTTTCGATGGCGGCGGCGAGCGCGGGCGCGTCGCCCGGCGGGAGCCGCAGCGACGGTGAATCGCCCAGCGTTTCCCGCAAGCCGATGCAACTCGTGCCGATCACGGGCGTGCCCGCGACCATGGCCTCCATGGCGAGCAGGCCGCTGGCTTCCCACAACGAGGGCATCACGAGCGCGTCGATTCCCTTGAGGATCGAGGAGATGTCGGGTTGATAGGGCCAGAAAGTGAAGTAGTCGCCGAGCCCGAGCGCGGCAATGCGCTCCTGGTCTTCGCGCAGGAATCCGCCGGTGCCGACCCCCAGGATGGCGAGCCGCGCGGGCGCGACGCCGCGGCCCTTCAGCAGCCCCACCGCATCCATGAGCACGCGAAAGCCCTTCTGCGCCATGAAGCGGCCGAGAAAGCCCAGCACCACCGCGTCCGCGCCGCGGCCGATCTCGGTATGCACGTCACGCCTTGGCGCCTGCACGATACGGCCGACGGCCACGCCATGCGGAATGACCGCCGACTTGCGCTCGAGCCCGCGCAGCCAGGGATACCGCTCGGTGAGATTGTCGAGCGAGTCCTGCGTGACGCAGTGAATGAGATCCGGCGTCGCGAGGCTTGCGCCCAGACCAAGTTCGCTCACGCGGCCGGACAGCCCCTCGAACTGCGCATCGAGCAGCACGTCGTGAACCGTCAGCAGATGCCGCGCGCGCGTGAGTGTGCAGGCGACCCCGGCGAGCGCGCCGGATATGAAGCCGTGCGAATGGACGAACGCGGGACGCAGCCGCCGTGTCGCAGCGGCGATCGCGCGCACGGAGCCGAGAGCGCTTTCCGGAGTTTCAATCCATTCGACACCGCGATAGTCGCCGGTGGCGAGGTATTGCGGCATCGAGTCGACGTCGGGCGACAGGAGCACGAAGCGATAACGCTCGAGCGCCGGTGCCGCGAACACATCGCGCAGATACGTGCGGATGCCACCCACGGGCCAGCGGGCCACCGTCAGGACCAGCGGCTTTTCCGAAGGTTTCGAATCCATGGGAACCACGGCTGCCACTATGCGGCGGCGCCCGGTTCGCCCGGCACACGCCGCGCCAGCACGACGTAGATAGCCGCATTGTTGTCGTGGATCTCGCGCGGGGTGATCCGGTCCTGCAGGCGCATCATCCACTGCGCGACGTACGAGAATGGCGCGGCGAGATATCCGCCGATGGCGCCGAGCTGGTAGAACGCGCCGCGCAACATCTGCAGCCGCAGCTGCGTCGTGTACGCCAGCGGCCCGAGGCAGGAGATCGTGTCGACGATCTCGAAGCCGCGCGTCTTGATCTCGTGCTGAAGGCCCCAGCGCGTCCAGCGGCGCACGTCGACCGGATACGGGTGATAGGTCCACATCCCATGCGTCGAGAGCAGCAGGTAACCGCCTGGCGCGATGAGGCGCGCGCATTCCTTCAGGTACGCGTCGACGTCGATGACGTGTTCGAGCACCTGCGAGGACAGCAGCAGCTGGCAGATCCCCGGCGCAACCGGGATCGTGCCGTCGGCGGAGATGTGGAGATCCGCCTCGGGATTGTCGGACAGGTCCGCGCCGAGATACTTGTGCGTGTAGTTGGCGAAGTGTTTTTCGTAGGGACGCGTGCCGCAACCGAAATCGATCGTGGTGTCCACCTTCTTCGTCCCGATGTGGCTCAGCAGCAGCTTGTCGAGCGCGCGCGCCAGGTTTCGCATCAGCGTGAAGTTGTAGTCCCAGGGCTTCGGGTGAAACCGCCGCTCGCCATGAATTCCCGGTACGGATTCCATTTTTATTACCTGTGCTCTTTGGACATGGATGGCGAGTCGAGCAGCGTGCGCAAGGCGCTCGCCTGCTGTTCCCAGGTCTGCGTCATTCGATCGCGCACCGCTGTCGCCTGCGCCCGCAGCGTTGCGACTTTCCCGCGCGCCTCGCCGACGGCGCTGGCAATCGACGCGGCGCTGTTGTCGGTGTAGCACGCCGCGGTGCCGAACAATTCCTGGCTGGCGGCACTGCCTGACAACACCATCGGTGTGCCCACCGCCAGCGCTTCGTAGGCGCCGCACACCAGGCAGTTGTCGATGAGCGACAGGTCGACGACCAGGTCGGAGTGGCGCAGCGCCGCCCAGTAGTCCTGCTCGCTGAGGAAGCCGGTGAACCGGACGTTCGATGGAGCGGCCGCGCGCACATTCGCGGGCAGATGCTTGTCGTTGCCGGTCACCAGGAACTCGTAGTCGGCGCCCAGGGCGCCGGCCGCGGCCAGGACTTCGTCGAGCGGCTCATCGCGCGCGAACGTGCAGACGAACACGACGCGGAACCGCGCATCGCGCGCGGCAGCCACTGCCGCCGGCGCTTCGGGAATGCGGTCGGCCAGCACGATCGGATGGCCGCGCTTCGCGCTGACCACCTGCGCGAGGTGGCGGTTCGTCACGATCACGTAGTTGGCGCGGCCCAGCAGCCAGTGAGTGAGCTTGCGGATCGCGGCGGACGGGTTGAGGTAGGGCTCGACCGCTTCGTTGTGCGCATCCATGATGACGCGCAGCCGGAACAGCGGGCGCACCAGCACCGCGAGCAGCGTCAGCACCAGCGAGGGATTCTGCACGATGACCGTCTTGCCACGGTTGCGGGCGAACAGCGAAACCGTGCGCGGCACCAGCTCCGCATACCGGCGCAGGCCACGCGAACGCGTGCACAACTCGTGCAGTTCGATGCCGAGGTTGGCGCAGATCTCGCGCGTGCGCCGGTGCTCCTGCCAGGAGACCGCGATGACTCCGCGCAAGGCGCTTCCGCGGGCTGGGCTATTTCCGGACAACGTAGATCACCACGTGGGGGCCCACGAGGGGCGCTGACGGATCGGTGACGTTGCTAATTACACGATCGACGTGCAGCCCTGCGGATTCGATGCACTGCTGCCCGGACTCGGTCGTGTAACCGCGCTGGATCGGCTGGTGGATGGGCTTGTAGACCTTGCCGAACATCCAGCGCAGCAGCGCGATCGGGCGCGGCCGCGGGAAGAAGAATTCGCGCACCTTCTGCATCGCCTTCTCGGAGGTGGTGCGGCGCAGGTGGATGAGCGCGAGGTAGCGGCCCTGCGGCTTGAGGACACGGCGGATTTCGGCGCTCGCCACCTTGTCGTCGAGGAAATGCTCCATCACGCCGACGCTGACCACCACATCGAAGCTCGCATCGGCGAACGGCAGGCGTTCGGCGAGCGCGACGGCGCACGTGGCGCCGCTCGCCGCCTGCGCCTTGCGCAGCGCCGCGCCCGAGATGTCGACGGCGGTCTTGTGCCCGGCCGGCAACGCCGACAACAGGATGCCTTCGCCGCAGCCGATTTCGAGCAACGCATCGGCGCTGCCGACGAGCCCCGAGAAATAGCGGATGAATTCCGGCGTTCTGCCCTGGTCTTCCCACACCTGCGTGCGGCGCGTGTAGATGTCGTCGTAGGTCGAGCTGATCTCACGGACGGACGCGAATTTCGGATCGCGCGACAGCAGGTCCGGGATGCCCTGCTCGGATGCGAACTGCACGCCACAGTGCGCGCATGCGAATTCCTTCAATGGACCTTTGCAATCGGGACAGATGTACATACGGCTACGAGACCTCAGCTTTTCGTTTCTTTGTTCGACAACTGCGTGGTGAGCTTCGCCGCCACCACGCACAACCCGCCGATGCAGTACCAATACGGCTCGGACAGGCCATAACTGGCCACGCTGAAAAACAGATACACGATGATCTGCACCAGCAGCGATTCACTCAACGCGCTCAGAAAGGAGAAATCCGCCGCCTTGCGCGGATCGGATATCTCGGAAATCGGCGTGCGCGCCACGACCTCCTTCATCGCATAACAACTTCGCACGAACTTCCACAACAGCGACAAGACCAGCGCCAGCCCGATGAACCCGAGCTCCTGCGCAACCTCCAGGTAGAGGTTGTGCGCGATCAGGCCCGTGCCCCCGAAATTCGAATTGGCCTCCCCCGAGCTGCCGAGTCCGAAGCCGAAAAACGGCCTCTTCATGGCCACGGCCAGGTCACTGTACAGGCCATTGATACGGCCTTCGGCCGTACCCGCACCCCTGGCATCGTGCGAGACGATGGACAGGTACCGCTCACGCTGCAGCGGGCTCATGACCGCCACCGCCAGCAGGGCCGCCATCGCCCCCCCGACCAGCATCGCGGCCCGGTGCTTGCTGCGAATTATCACCACCAGGCCGAGGAATATGAGCGCCAGGAAGCTCGATCTCGAAGAACTGAGGATCAGTGCATAGGCCATTGCACCGGCGATGACAGTCCAGAGAATTTTGCGCATGGCCGTGGTTGGCGGGCAAACATAATGCAGCATCGGCAGGATGGTCACGACCAGGAATCCGAGCCCGTTGGGGTTGATGATGTCGTACGGCGACCCGGACAGGCGGTCCATGACCTGCCACCCTTCCATCGACGTGTTGGATCCCCAGTAGCCGTCGGTGATGTGCATGTAGAGCGGTTCGAGCACGCGGAAAACCTGGCATCCGACGTACAGGAACAGGAGCGTGCGCAGTTTCTTCGGGCTATCGACCGTCGCCACGATGAAGAAGTAGAAACACACCGACTTGATGAAATTCTCGAAGCCGTGGCGCAACACGCTGCCGGTGTATTCCACGAACGGCAGTGTCACGACGATGTAGACCAGCAGGATCACGAGCGCGCGGTTGATGCCATCGGCGATCGCCGACTGCGGTTCCTTCTTGAGAGCCGCCCGTCCCTGCTTTGGCGCCACGAGGATGCCGAGCGGCGGGATGCGCGCCGCGAAATGCAGGAAGTAACTCACGACGAAGACGCAAAACACGTTGAACGCGAAATCGCGCGGCCCACGCTCCACAACGACGCGTCCGCTGCGCCGGGTGGTTTCGCGCGCTTTCACTTCGGTGGCCATTCAGGCGGTGCCCGCGGTCTGCATGGCGGTATAGAGCGCCGAATACTCGCGCGCCATGCGTGCGCTCGAATATTTCCGGTCGACCTCGAGCGCGGCGGCCGCGGCGCGGCGCATGGCCCCGGCGCGGTCGTCAAACAACTCCGTCAACGCGCGTGCCAGCGCCGCGGCATCACGCGCCGGTACCAGCGTGCCATTCTCACCGTGCGCCAGCACGTGCGGGATGCCGCCCACCGCCGTGGCGATGATCGGCACCTGCCACTGCATGGCTTCGAGCAACGCCAGCGGCATCCCCTCGGTGAACGAACTCATGACGAAGGCATGCGCGTGCTCGAGGATGCGGTCGGCGCCGTCGACGTATCCCGCGAAGAACACCCGTTCACCAAGGGGA
>Ga0193753_10002632_pt1 | contig 13956 bp, 9 predicted proteins | sample H1c2metaG_FD_144925 | JGI IMG/M metagenome (GOLD analysis project Ga0193753, IMG submission 144925) | Soil microbial communities from a riparian zone of the East river system, Colorado, United States - H1c2 | ecosystem: Environmental > Terrestrial > Soil > Riparian zone | place: USA: East River... | reverse complement strand
GTAGCTTTGTAAGCAATGTTGTTCAGAAACAAATTGTTATCGATAGCAAAGCCTACCGGAAAGCTGGCTGCAGATTTTAACGGACCTCCTGTAGTATCAGTAAAGCTTCCCGTATTCAAATTATTCACCTTATCCATCTTTGTGCAGGATCCAAACAGGGCTGTTGCTGCAATAGCCACTGTTAGAAATTTTACTTTTTTCATTTTTATTAATTTAGAAACTAATTCGAAATTTCACTATTTGCTCCGTGACACCTAATAGCCCGGATTTTGATATTGTGTTTTATTCAGATCAGCAGTATTATCCAGTTGCGATTGTGGAATAGGCCTTACATTATGGTGCGCATCTATTTTAGCAGCGCCATCCGGATTATACAATTTTACCCTTTCTACCAGTTTATTTCTCACAGCAAGATCGGGCCAGCGCAGGCTCTCACCGCATAGTTCACGGGTGCGTTCGTCAAGGATAAAATCAAGGTTAATTTGTGCCACAGTAATATCCATGGCTGCTTTACGGGCTGCCAGTACAGGTGCACTTAGCCCTGCCCGGTAGGCGGCTCTTTCCCTGATGATATTAAGCAGTGGTACTGCATCAGCCGGGTGGCCATCAGCCATTGCGGCTTCGGCAGCCAGGAGGTACAATTCAGAAAATTTAGCAACAGGAAATGGCCTTCCGCCCGGATCGTTTGGAATTATCTTTTTACTGTCTTCATATTTTTTTAACCCGGGATAAATATTATTCGCAAACGTTCCGCCAATTACATACATTTCACCGGGCGCTATGGCCCTGTATTTTACAACAGGCTGGGTGTTGATAGAATCAGCGTAGGCTTTTGTTTTAGCCAGTACAAAAGCTGTATCGCCCACAGCAAAGCCGCCTCCGGCCTGCGTCGCCAGCCATACCATACGGAAGCTGTTATCAAAACGGCTGTCATTTATTTTATCAGCAAAAGCCGTATTGAACAACCATGGTGTAGGGCAAAAGCGGCGAATCGGTCTGCCATACAACACGGTTCTTGTAGCAGCGGGTGTAGTGCCTGCAGTTGTGGGAGATTTTACTGATGTATAATCCGGTGTAAAATCATTAGCAGCATCAATACCTTTACTTCCGCCGATAGAACCGGATAGTTCTTCGTTATTATTCAGATCCCCTGGTATGCGTTCTACCGAGAATAAAATTTCTGTGTTATAATCATTGCCTTCTTTAATTACATCTCCATAATCAGCCTGGAGTGTTACGCCATATTTTGCCTGGTTATTAATTACCTGTGTTGAAGCGGCATAAGCAGCAGCAAAATCGCCTGGTTGCTTAGCAACAGAATAGCCCCTGAAAATATAGGTTCTTGCCAGCATTAAAAACGCTGCAGCCTTTGCCGCTTTAAAAGCACCGGCTGGTCTTTGATCAGGAAGATTTTGAGATGCATAAGTAAAATCATCAATCATTGCTTTATAATCTTTTACCAATACATCAGCCAGTGGCAAACGATTAAAGCCCTGGTAAGGGTTTTGATTGAACAGGAGATCGCCGCTGCCAAGATCCAAAGGCACTGCGCCGAATTGTTCAACCAGCAACAGGTAATACAAACCTCTGAGGAAACGTGCCTGTGCAACCAATCCGGTTTTGGTAATTGTATCCATCGCAACTCCCGGAGCAAAATTTACTATCGCATTGGCAAGGTTGATATTATTATAATTACGGTTCCATGGAGTTAGTATGGCGCCATTGCTGGCATCTAAAGTGTAATTGCCCAGTGTTATATAATCCTGCGTACCGCCAGCGCCGGTACGGGGCTGATCAGCATACGTAAACTCGTCTGTTCCGTCTTGTGTAATACCAACGGCGCCTTCAGGGCCATAATCCCAGCGAAGACCTGAGTACAATGAATTAACGCCACTTTGCAAACCGGTAGGCGATTTAAAATATTCTGGTGTAAAAACTGTATAAGGGTGTTCAATCAGTTTTTTATTGCACTTTACCATCACCAGCGCTGCTGTAGCAACCAGAACGGTTGTTGTTAGTATTTTGAATTTCGATCTCATGTGCTGAAAATTTTAAATTATAAAGTGATGTTTGCGCCAACAATGAAATTGCGTGTTGGTGGTGTTGAAGCGCTGATGGTGATAACGCCATTGGTACCAGCCCGTATATTGCCCGGATCAGAAACACCGGAATTACCAATATTGGTTCCTTCGGGTGCAATGCCGGTTTGTTTTTTATAAGGCGAATACAAATAACCAATATTATCAACTGTAAAGTAGAGGCGTACCGACTGTGCCCTTAAGCGTTTTAATGAAGCACCGCTGAATGTATAGCCAAAGTTTACACTTCTGATCTTTATAAAAGAAGCATCATAATAACCAAGTGTTGTCCAGGCTGTACTTACGGGGCTCACAGTAGCCTGGGGCTCGGGAAACCAGTTGGAAGCATTTGTTGGTGTCCAGTAATCAACTTTAACACCATTTCTTTTGCCATCCATTACCGTGAGGTAAGATGAGTTGGACTGGTGTACCTGGCTAACCAATAAACCACCAAAGCGTGCATAAGCCACTATTGACAAATCAAAACCTTTATAAGAGAACCGGTTGGTCATACCCCCCTGCAGTTTAGCATCGCTATTGCCCAAAACATAGCGATCATAATCGGCACTTATTGCACCATCTGGTTTTCCATTGGCGCTGCTGTAATCTTCCAGTTTAATCTGGCCCGGCAAGGAACCATATGTGGCAGCCTGTACTGCTTCATCTTTTTGCCAAACACCCTGGTTCTTATAATCATAAATGGAAGTCATGGAATACCCCACGTATAATTGGCTGCCTATGTTTTTTGAGATGCCATTGCTCAGCGCCAGCAGTTTATTTTTGTTGAAGAAAAGATTTAGATCGGTGCTCCAGTTAAAGCCTGATTTGCTTTGAACATTTACAGTTGATATGGTGAACTCCATTCCCCAGTTTTGCATCTTGCCGATATTTGTCTGGTAAGCGCCTGCTACACCTGAAGTCACTGGCAAATTCACAGCATACAGGATCTTGTCTGTTGTTGATTTATACCATTCAATGGAACCGGTGATCCTGCTCTTCAATAATGCGAAGTCGATACCCAGGTTGATTGTTTTGGTATACTCCCAGTCCAGGTTAGGATTGGGCAATGTAACTACATTATAACCCGTTACAACAGTAGGGCCGTAATTGTAGCGAATGGTATTAGCCGGGCTGGCTATGCCATTATTATTATTTACCAAACCCAGTGACTGATAAGGATTGATCGACTGATTGGATGTTTGACCGAAACCAGCCCTTAATTTCAAACTGGAAATAGCGCTGAAGCCTTTCATAAAACTTTCATTGCCGATGTTCCATCCTGCAGAAACAGCCGGATAATAATGCCATTTATGACCGGGCGCCAGGCGCGATGATCCATCTGCACGGCCGGTTAATGTAGCAAGGAAACGATCATTGAAAGCGTAATTAATACGGGCCATATAAGATAACAGCGACCAGGATGTTTCACCACCACCAACCACCGGTGCAGGTGTTGGACTGGACAAACCCAATGCATAAAATTGTGAAAAATTATCAGTGATGGAATCTTTTGCTATGGAAGTATTATGTGTATGATATTCCTGGATGCTGTAAAGTCCTGTAAAATTCAGCCTGTGTTTTCCAATTGTTTTATCATACGTTAATAAATTTTCTGCCGTATACCCCCAGGCCTCTGCATTATTTACATAAGCAGTATTACCCAGGTTAGGGCGGAAATAACTGGGATTTGCAGCATCATCTGATCCTTTGAACTGATCGTCTTCTTCCTGTGTGTAATTGAGGCCGAGATTGATCCGGTATTTAAGCCCGGTTATAATTTCATATTCTCCGTATACACTATTAAACGTACGCAGGCGGCGCACTTTGTCTACCCAGTTGTTATTATTATTTTTTAAGAACGCCGGGTTGTACTGTGTTTGTTTATCATCATTATCTCCTACCGGCGCTTTCACTAAATTACCTGCGCTGTCGTAAGGAGAGCGGTAAGGACTTAAAGATAAAATGGGGAACATCGGAAACACAAATTGTGAACCTTTTGTAATGCCCACCGTGTTCAATGTATTGATTCCAACTTTTATTCTCTTACCCACTTTACTGTCTACTGTAGCGCGAAGCGAGTAACGCGTAAAGTCCTGGCCGGGAAGCAAAGCCGTTTCTTTATAATAACCGCCACCCAACGAAAAACTGTTGCCATTGCTGCCCCCGCTAACACTGATGTTATTATCTGTTTTATGTGAGTTTTGATACATCACATCCTGCCAGTTGGTTTCTTTGCCTTTGGCGATATTGGACTGTTCTTCTGCCAGGTAGCCTTGCGCCCACGGAGAAATATCACGCATTGCCCTGTATTCTGTACCATTAAAAACAGGATATTTAAAAGAAGGCGTGCCGATGCCATAGTAACCATTATACGATACATGCGTTTCACCGCTGCGGCCGCGTTTGGTAGAAACAATGATTACACCATTAGCGCCCCTTGAACCATAGATAGCCGTTGCGGATGCATCTTTCAATACGTCTACAGATGCTACATCATCAGGATTAATATCATTAAGACTGCCTTCATATGGTATACCATCCAATACCAGCAGCGGATCATTAGAACCACTGATAGAACGGATACCGCGTATACGTATTTGCGCACCAGCACCGGGTGTGCTGCCGACTGTTTGCACTTCCAGACCAGCAGCACGGCCCTGCAACGCACCCTGCAGGTTAGCCACAGGCACTTCACGGAGGGCCGCTTCATTTACTGACACAACAGAGCCAGTAACATCTTTCTTTTTTTGCGTTCCATACCCTACTACTACTACTTCACCTAAATCTTTGTTGTTATTAATAAGCCTTACAGATATATTATCTTTTTTTCCAATTGCTAATTCCTGTCCTGTATATCCAACAGAAGATATTACAAGCACCGGTGATGCACCGGCATCAATGGAAAAATTTCCATTCAAATCTGTGCTGGTTCCTTTGGTCGTACCTTTAATAATAACAGAAACACCTTCAACAGGCTGCCCGCTTTCGTTTACAATATGACCTTTAATTATTTTTTGTTGGGCAAAAACAAGCAATGGTATTTGCAGCAGCAGCAGGAATGCCAACGGAAGCACCCTTCTCCATACCAGTGCAATACCCCGCGGACTTTTTTTCATCTTTTTCATACGCATTTTTTGATAGTCTGTTTTGGAAAATTGATATGAATCGGCGGACAGTTCCTGTATTACGGGTTCGCCGGGTTTAAGCATCTCTTATTTTACCGGAAAAAGCCGTATACAGGCATATGGTTTGTTTCCCGGAATGGGTAAATGTTGTTGAAGCAGCGTTGTAACCGAACAGCGGGCTGCTGTTTTTTTTACTTGCGGCAATCTGCAATACCAAACCTGCATGTGTTTGGTTGCGGAAAATTATTTCCGCGACACTGTTTTTATCAGTATGCTGATTTGAATGCTGAAATAAAAAATAGCTGCGGATACCTGGGATACCTGTAAAAAGAATGGAATCCTCAATGTTTGTACATGTATGCTGTATGCAATACGGAAACCGTATACACAAGCAGAAAGCAATGGCTATTGCAGGATTTTTTATCATGATGACAGCAAGTCTTATGAGTAAAAGCAAGTTTTTAAAAGGATAAAGAAAGAAATCGACAAAATGCAATCGGTTGCATTAAAAAGACAAAAAAAATACTTCAGCGAATGCCTTGCCAACTAAACAAATTTGAAAAGGCCGTTTAGTCAAACAGGAATACATATTATCATCCAGGCTGCTATTGCCTGTGATACATAAGCAACAACAGTCTGCAGAAATCATCTTATTAAACAACCAGCCCTGCAAAGCAAATACGTAAAAATATTTAGCTAATGTAGGAAAACAATTTTAAATTGCAACCGATTGCAAAAAAAATTTTTAAAAATTATTTAAAAGATAGACATTACAATTTCCGAAATTGCTGCCGCATGCATAAAGAAATTACTATTTATGATCTCGCAGAAAAATTGAACCTTTCTCCGGCCACCATCAGCAGGGCACTGAAAGACAACCCGGCCATTAACAAAAAAACCAGGAAAAGAATTGTTGACATGGCTGAAGTAATGGGCTATCGCTCCAATACTTTTGCCAGTAACCTGCGCACGAGCAAGACCAATACAATTGGTGTTATTATCCCCCGCCTCAACAGCCATTTTGTTGCTTCGGTACTGGGCGCTATGGAAAAAATTGCAAATGATGCAGGGTACAATATCATTGTAAGCCAGTCGATGGAATCGGCTACCAAGGAAATAGCCAATACCAAAACCATGTTCAATAACCGTGTAGACGGGCTGCTTGTTTCCCTGGCATATGATACCGGCAATATTGATCATTTTGACAAGTTCATTAAAAGGGGAATACCGGTCATCTTTTTTGACCGCGTATATGAAGACAATAAATCTTTGCGGATTGTAATAGACAATTTTAAAAACGCTTACGATGTTACCACCCACCTTGCGGAACAGGGTTGTAAGCGCATTATGCATATTACGGGTAACCTTAAAAGAAATGTATATTCTGAAAGATATAACGGATACAGGAAAGCATTAAAAGACGCGGGCATTGTATTTCACAAAGACCTGTTATTATCCGGTGAACTGAATGAAGCCGCAGGAATGGAAGCAGCTGAAAAAATACTGGCCATGAATAAATTGCCAGATGCCATTTTTGGGGCCAATGATATCTGTACTGCAAGTTGTATGCATATATTAAAGCAAAATGGCCTTCGCATTCCCCAGGACATTGCCATGGCGGGCTTCAACAATGATACCATATCAAGAATTGTGGAACCCAATCTTACCACTGTAAATTATCCTGCTTACCAGATGGGGGAAATAGCCGCCACCACACTCATCAATCATCTTACCGGCGTATCCAGCATTAATAATACCGATATTATTGTTTTACGTTCTGAATTAATCGTACGTTCATCTTCACTTAAAATTGTAAAACAGGCGTAATTTTTATCATATTTATCCAAAGAGATCCTCATGCAACAGGAAAAAGACATAACGATATATGATATCGCCAGGCAGCTGGACATTTCCGCTGCAACGGTAAGCAGGGCTTTAAAAGACCACAAAGCAGTTAATAAAAATACCAAGAAAAAAATTTTTGACCTGGCCAAACAACTGGGTTACCGCTCTAATAATTTCGCCAGTAACTTAAGGAACCAGCATACAAAAACAATCGGGGTTATTATACATGAACTGAACAGTCATTTTATAACATCTGTACTTGCCGGAATAGAAAAAATAACCACGGAAGCAAAATACGATCTTATCATCGGGCACTCATCCGAAACGTATAAAAAAGAAATCGCCAATGCCCATAATTTATTTCATAAAAGGGTGGATGGTTTAATTGTTTCACTGGCATACGATACAACAGATTTATCTCATTTCGATCCATTTATAAAAAAACGCATTCCTGTTATTTTCTTTGACCGCGTTGATGAAAACAGCCAGGGCACAAGGGTTATCATTGACAATTACAAAGCGGGCTACGAAGCTACCCGTCACCTGGCAGAACAGGGCTGTAAAAGAATTGCCCATGTAACAGCCAGTTTAAAAAGAAATGTATATGCAGACCGGTTAAAGGGATATAAAGATGCTTTGGAAGCCCATCACTTGCACTTTACCAATTCATTGCTTTTTGTAAATGACCTGAGTGAAGAAGAATCCATTAAGACAGCCCGGCATGTTGTTACAATGAAGCCCCGTCCTGATGGCATTTTTATTACCAATGATTTTTGCGCTGCCGTTATGATGCAGGTATTTAAAGACAGCGGCCTGCGCATACCGGAAGATATTGCCGTTGTGGGATTTAATAATGATGTGGTAAGCAAAATTGTTACGCCAAAACTTACTACCATCAATTATCCCGGTGTTGAAATGGGGGAAATAGTAGCCAGGAATTTAATTAACCATTTGCAGGGCATCGCAAATATCAATATAACAAATACGGTAGTGATCAAATCTGAATTAATTGTGAGGGAATCCTCGAAGAGAATGGCTGATGTCTGATGTGATCATGTCTGATGTCTTTTGCGGGATCTATATCCCGGAATTTCTGATGGCTGATTTACTATTGCCCGGATAAGTACCTGAAACCCTTACTGCGCTTGCGTGACCTCACCCCGGCCCTCTCCAAAGGAGAGGGGGTCGGAACCTTTGCCAGTAAAGGAGTTCGTTGAATTTTTTAATTTTTAACCGGACAATAATATTTTAAAAAAATCGGTTTTCTATTTCGCCGCGCAGGAGAAAATCAGACATCAAAAAATCAGACATCAGCCATTTCTTCACACGTCCTTCGCCATTCTTACTGATGAGGGCGGCCATATAAAATCTTTGGGATGGTGCCGGATATAACGGCCAAGCAGCGAGAAAAATTCAGGGTAATCTTTTAATTTAATGCCACGCGATTTCACCGCTACATAAAATGCCAGTGAAAAACTTACCAGGAAGTTAAGAAGGCCAATCAGTAATACACCTGCTACAATGGTTAAAAGATAGGGCAGTGCCACCCGGTGATCCAATCCATAAAAACCAATAGCCGTATTACCTGCAGAAATGGTAATATGTCTTATATCGAAGGGAATGCCTAAAAATTTTCCTAACGGACCGGCACAACCCAGGAAAAAACCCAAACAGATACTTCCCGTGAATGCGCCGGCATTTTTATCTACCATATCAACCAGGCGGTTCAGTTTTTTGGTGCTCATGGTATTCACAAATACAGGGTGCGTTTTTATTCTTTCTGATATCCGGCCATATACCATATGATTGTCTACATAACCCGCAATCAAGCCACTTAAAAACAGGAAAAAACCTGTAAAGCATGCATACAGTAAGGCCAGGCTTTGAAAAGGATGCTGGTCGGCCAGCAATTTTGCCGCTGCTGCACCTTCAGCAATTTTATGCCCTGTAGCAAGTTTAAAGCCCCATGCCAACAGGTATGTAAAAGGAAAAACAATAATAAGATTACCCGCAAAAGAAGCAATCTGGCTCCTGCTAACTTTGGCCACAGTAATTACCAGCTGACGCAGATCCGGTCTTGCCCCCTGCTTCTGCACATCCAGTGAACTGGCTACTGCCGAAGCCGTATAAGCAGGTTGTTTGGTTGCCAGTGTAGAATTGGTGCTGTCCATCATCACGAAACCAGCTGCATAATTGGTTCCGTAAGCAAAGCCCTGCCAGAAAATGGGCAGGTGCACCATACTCAGTAAATTTTTTATAATTGCTACAAAAGATACAATCAGCCCGCCGCCCATGGCGCTTTTAAATAGCATCCTGAAATCTTTCGGGGTAGAACTGATGTACTTCTCTCCTTTCTTGCCCTTGTGTTCGGCAATCTGGTAAGCCAGTAAGCCCAGGTTGGTGGATAAAAATTCTCCCAAACTGTTTTTCTTATTTTCATTACGGATAACAGTAACAAAATAATCTACAAACCTGTCCGTATTAAAAACATTATCAGCATCCAGTGCGTCAATTATAATGAGCATACGCTCTATCTGTTCTTCGCGCCTTACCATTACAAAGGTCTGCGCAAGACTGGTGCCGTATTGCAAGCGCTGATCTTTAACCCACTCATTGCTCTGGCGGCAATTGTAGAGGTTTTCCTGTATATTGATCAGCAATAACCGTTTTTCATCGGGCAACAGGCTGCGTCCCCTCTCCAGGTACATGTTCACCAGCCTGTTTTGCTCAATAAAAGGCTGAATGGCATCTGAAAAATCTTTGTAACGTACTGAAACTTCTTTCTCCATGCTCAGGTTGACCAGGCGGTACGATATAATCTGCAGGGCCTGGTTTAATTGTGTGGAAAGCGCCGCTTCTGAAAGATTTACATGTATGCCCAGCAATTCAAAAAAACTTTTCCATAGTTCCCTGTCAATACCTGACACCCACACATAATCGCTTTTCTTATAAAAAACATGGCTGATAACGTACAGGAAATCATTGGGGAGCTGCAGGGCGGGAAGAAATTTGTGTTTTATTTTACCAATCAGTTCCTGCACAAACCCCCTTGAACTGATGATACCGCTTTCTGTTAAAGCGGTATTAAGGTTGCTGTTCATAAACTGTGAAAGCAATGATTTTCGTAAAGCAAAAAGCATTGATTTATCCTGTTGAAGCTGAAACAATAATCCCTTGAACCGCAGTTCAGCTTCTTCCATATTTTTATGGCGTGATGGGCGGATTTTTTTTACCAGTTCTACCAGGTAATCCAACCCGCGGTTATTGCTGTTCAAAGAAAGCACAATGGCCTTGCCCTTATCTTCAGTTGGGGCAGCAGTCTTTTTTCTTTGTAACAGTTTAAACATTGTTGTATTTGGGGGAAAACTATGCCAGAAACTGGTTTCTTAATAAAATAAGACAATCTGTTTGTTATAAATGTTGCAAACATCCGCAAGATGTAATCATTATTTATAAATTTGTATAAATTACTATGCATGCTATCGTATAAAGAACAACCGGAGACGTTAATTGAGGATGAGGTCTTGCTGGACACTTCGCTTGAAAAATCCTACCAGCTGATTGTCTGGAACGATGAGGTAAATACATTTGAATGGGTAATTGAAACCCTGGTAGATATCTGCGGCCATAGTCCTGAACAGGCCGAGCAATGTGCCCTCATTATACATAGCCAGGGCAAATACGCAGTTAAATATGGCAGCTATGAAACATTGAAACCATTGTGCGATGCCATTACCGAAAGAGGTATTAATGCAACAGTGGAAGTGACCGCTGAGTAGCCTGATAAGCTATTAGCTATTAGCTTTTAGTTTGGACTGAGTTTATTTTTACATTCATTCTCATATGAAAAAATGATCTTTCTACCTTCACCGCTAAAAGCTAACAGCTTTCTCTATGCCTTTATTCGCCCTTACCAAAGAAATTGTTTTTCCACCCGTGCAACTCAGTGAGCCGGATGGCCTGTTGGCTATGGGTGGCGATCTTTCTACTGAAAGATTATTACTGGCTTACCGCAGTGGCATCTTTCCCTGGTTTGATGGTGATACACCGCTGTGGTGGAGTCCCAATCCCCGTTTTGTATTGTTTCCGCAGGAACTGAAAGTTAGCAAAAGCATGAAGCAGCTGATAAAAAAACAGGCATTTGATTTTACAATGGACAAGGCATTTGCTGAAGTGATTAATAATTGCAAAACCAGTCCGCGCAAAGACCAGGATGGTACCTGGATTACCGATGAAGTAAAAGCCGCCTATATACAGCTTCACCAGCTTGGCTATGCACACAGTGCAGAAGCATGGGTCAACGGAGAATTGGTTGGAGGTTGCTATGGCATCCGGATGGGCCATGTTTTTTTTGGAGAAAGCATGTTCAGCAAATCACCCAATGCCAGCAAATATGCATTCATCAATTATGTACATGCATTGCAAAAAGAAAATATAGCATTAATAGACTGCCAGGTGTATACTCCTCATTTAGAAAGTCTTGGCGCAAGAATGATAGAAAGAGAAAAATTCATAGAACTGCTGAATGGATTAACCGGGTAACAAGCGCTGCCAGGAATTATTTATTTGGAATTGGACGCTGTTCCGGCTGCCTGTTTTTCCTGCTGGTTCCCAATTCCCGGGCTCCCTGTAGTAAAACTGTACACCTGCTGTATCAAAAACGAACAAGTTTGTGAGTAAGAGATTGCCATCTTTCTGTAAATCAACAGCATAAGTCCCGGCATGAAATTACGGCATTAGAAGCTTGTAACCAGATCCTTTACCATTACCAGGGCGTCCTTGTATTCTTCAACAGTAAACAAAATAATAATGATAAAAAATTATTTTAAAATAGCATGGCGCAACCTTGTTAAAAATAAAGGCTACAGTGCCATTAATATTGGTGGATTGGCGGTGGGTATGGCCGTGGCAATCCTCATTGGGTTATGGGTGTACGACGAATTGAGTTACAACCATTCTTTCCAGCATTACCGGCATATTGCCCAGGTAAGCAGGCGTTATACTGAGCCGCTGAACCATCAAACCAATAATTCGCTTTATTTGCCGCAGCCAATGGCTAAGATTTTGCGAAATAACTATGGCCACCTGTTTAAAAACGTGGTAATAACTAGGGGCGAACAGGATTATAACTTAAAAATTGGCAACAATACCTTTACAATAAAAGGACAGTTTATTGAAAACGGTGTAATTGATATGTTTTCTTTAAAGATGCTAAAGGGAAACAGCGAAAGCCTGAACGACCACCAGGGTATTATCATTTCTGAATCCACCGCCAAAGCCTTATTTGGAACGGGCGATCCCATCAACCAGCAAATAAGGTTAGATAACCACATTGATACCAAAGTAACAGGTGTATACGAAGACCCGGCCCCAAATTCTACGATTGGCGATGTCCGGTTTTTTGCCAATTATGAAAACCTGCTTGCCAATAATCCGGATATCAAAGCCAATGAAGACAACTGGGGACATACATCGCATTTCATCTATATACAAACCGCCGGTAATGTTAGCCCCGAACAGGCCAGTGCCGCTATTAACAAACTCTATGTAAAAGATGCGCCTTCCAATTTTGCTGAAGGCGCAAAAAAATACAATGCAACTGCTTGGTTGTACCCGATGGAAAAATGGTATTTGTATTCTGAATTCAAAAACGGATATCCTGCGGGAGGTCGTATTACCTATGTATGGCTTTTTGCTGTGGTAGGCATTTTTGTTTTGTTACTGGCCTGCATCAATTTTATCAACCTGAGCACGGCAAGGTCTGAAAAAAGAAGCAAAGAAGTGGGTATCCGCAAAGCGATCGGCTCGTCAAGAAGTTCATTGATTGTTCAATTTTTAAGCGAATCGTTTATGGTGGTTTTGGTGGCTTTTATTATCGCCCTTTTCTTAACCGTTATTTCCATTCCGCTTTTTAATGAGCTTACCGAAAAAAGCATTCAGCTCCCGGTTGCCAACCCCTGGTTTTGGTTGTTGAGCGCCCTGTTTTTATGTAGCACAGCATTACTGGCTGGTATTTACCCGGCACTATACCTCTCCTCTTTTCAGCCGGTAAAAGTGTTAAAAGGTACCATACGTTTAGGCAAATTTGCGTCTTATCCACGCAAGGCCCTGGTAGTGATGCAATTCACCGTTTCGGTCGTTTTAATAATCGGTACGGTGGTTGTTTACCAGCAAATTAAATATGCGCAAAGCCGCCCCGTTGGTTACAGCAAGGAAAGCTTGTTACGGATTAATATGTATGATCCCAATTTTCAAAACAATAAACTGGCCATCAAAGAAGCTTTGTTAACAAATGGCATTGTGAGTGATGTTGGTTTTTCATCGAGCCCACTCACTGCCATTTGGGATAATTGGGGCGGCTTCAGTTGGAGCGGTAAAAATCCCGAATCCGAATCTTCCTTTTCGGTAACCTGGGTCAATGAAGATTTTGGCAAAACCGTTCATTGGAAAATTAAGCAAGGCAGGGATTATTCTAAAGATTATGGTACCGATTCATCGGCTGTGATCATTAATGAAACGGCAGCAAAATACCTTGGTTTAAAAAACCCTGTTGGCGAATTTATCAGGTTCGATGCGGATGGAAGCAAACGGCAAATCATCGGCGTTGTTGATGATATAGTAGCAGAGTCGCCATACGAACCGGTAAGAATGGGCTTTTACTGGTTACAAAAAAACCTGAATAACCTGGGCCAGATGCATGTGAAAATAAATGCCCATTCCAGTATGCGGGCGGCGCTGCCCAAAATAGAAGCTGTTTTCAAAAAAATAGCACCGGGTGCGCTGTTCCAATACAAATTTGCCGATGAAGAATATGCCCGGAAATTTGCTGCCGAACAAAAAATAAGTAAGCTTGCTACTGTTTTTGCCATACTCGCCATTTTTATCAGTTGTCTGGGCATATTTGGCTT
>Ga0193753_10002631_pt1 | contig 13957 bp, 8 predicted proteins | sample H1c2metaG_FD_144925 | JGI IMG/M metagenome (GOLD analysis project Ga0193753, IMG submission 144925) | Soil microbial communities from a riparian zone of the East river system, Colorado, United States - H1c2 | ecosystem: Environmental > Terrestrial > Soil > Riparian zone | place: USA: East River... | reverse complement strand
CTCGATGTCGCGCAGGACTTCTAAGAATTCCTGCGGCTCCTGCTTGGCGAGCCGCTCGCCCTGATTCCTCAGAACATAGAGGCCAGTGGCAGCGAAGTTGAGAGGGTTGTTAATCTCGTGGATGATGCCAGCGCTCAGCCGACCTAGCGAAGCCAACTTCTCGGATTGCACGAGTTGCGTCTCGGTCGATTTGAGTAATTCGATCGTGTCTGCCAGCTTTGCGTTCTGATCGGAGAGCTTGCGCTGGAAGTCATGAGACTCGACGAGATTTCTCACCCGCACATGAAGCTCCGTTGTGGAAAAGGGCTTGGGCAAAAAGTCGCTGGCTCCAGCCCGCAACGCGCTGAGCTTGGTTTCTTCATCCACGTGCGCGGTGATGAGGACGATGGGGACGTTCTGAGTGGCGGGTGCCGCGCGGATTTCGCGAGCCGCCTGAATCCCGTCCTTTTCCGGCATCATCATGTCGAGAAGGATGATGTCGGGCGTGAAAGCCGCCGCTTTATCGACCGCCTGCTGGCCATCCGTTGCCTCGATGATGTTGTAATGCGGCGCGAGTTCTGACTTAAGGAAGCGAAGCATGTCGGGCTGGTCGTCAGCAATCAGCACCGTACGTGCATGGACGTTTATAATCACATTCCCTGAGGCGGCGGCGGCCTTCCGTTCCATGGCGGGCGTGCCAAAAAGGTTAGCCCGGTGATAGAGATTGGACAGCCATTCCGGACTGGAAACGGTGCCACCCGCCGGGGCCAGCTCGCCATTTCCGTCAGCAGCGGATTGGGCTTCGGCGGAAAGCATGTGCAATTCTTCGGCGGGCACGGCGTCGGCTGGCGCCTCGAGAAACGGCAGCTGCACGGTAAACGTAGATCCCTGACCTTCGACACTCTCGACGCTGACCTGACCACCCTGCACCTCCACCAACTCCTTCACGAGCGCCAGGCCAATACCTACACCCTGGTATTTGCGGCGCGAGGATGCGTCCACCTGCATGAAGCGCTGAAACATTTGCGGCAACTTGTCCTTGGGAATGCCAATGCCAGTGTCGGATACCTTCAAGATTAATTCATCACCCTGCCGATCCATGCGCAACTCGACCCGGCCATCGGCGGGCGTGAACTTAAGTGCATTGAACTGAATATTGAGGACGATCTTCTCAAGCTTGTCGCGGTCCACCATCACCACGCCTAGTTCCGGCGCAACGGAGACGAGAAGCTGGATACGTTTATCCTCTGCGATTTGGCGAGCGGCGCTGGCCATTCCCCGGAGGAATTCATTGAGGTCCACGGGCTCGCGCTTGACGTGCATCACGCCGGAATCCAAGCGCACGAGGTCAAGCAGGTCATTGATGAGCTTGAGCAGGCGCAAACCGTTGCTCTGCATGGTCTGGAGCAGACCCATAGTGTTGGCGTCCAGAGAGTTGCGAAAGCGGGCGAGGATGGTTTCGAGCGGGGAGATGATCAGCGTGAGTGGGGTGCGTAGCTCGTGGCTGATGTTGGCGAAGAAACGGCCTTTGATCTGATCCATCTCGGTGAGCTTCCTGTTGCTCTCTTCGAGCTGCTGTTTATTTTTCTCCAACTCATAAGACAGGCAAAATTCGCGGAAGCGGAGGCGGTTAAAGAAGTAATTCCCGGTCACAACAATGATTCCAGTCAGGCTCAGGAAGTAGAGGTTGTTCACGAAGCGCGGCCAATCGCCTGCGAGCGATCCGCTCTGGGCCACAGCGGCTACGAAATACATGAGCATCACGCCGGCGACCGCGATGAGCGATTCGATGAAGTTCCAGCGCGCGACCACGCTCACGGCCAGCAGGACAAGATTCAAGCCCGCGTAATAGGGTGAAACCGGATCTCCGGTGCGGTAAATCATCCACGCGACGCAAAACGCAGGCACGAATGCGATCGGAAGCCCCAACCACCGGACGTGTTTTTGCCCAAAGGCAGAGGCATGCAATATCCAGAGGACGGCCCCCAGCGCAGAACCGAACAATCTGATCCACAGGAATGGGACGAGTTCGTTGGGATAAACGGCGTAGTCGAGCACGATGCCTGGCGGCATGAGGAACACCACGAGCGCGGAAGCAACTTTGCCGGTGTTGATCCGTTGTTGCCGTTCGTGGGCACGGTGCGCCTCCAGGAATTCAGGCTGGAGGATGAGCGACGCGTTAACCATCATTCGGTTTCCTGGCTTCCATAAAGAGATTCACGCCAGTGATGTCGGCGCGAATAACGAAATCCTCCGGGGCCACTTGCGTCGGTCGCAGCGCCTGCAATTGTGGGCCGGAGCGATAGATGAGATGCCAATCGAGCAAATGCTCCATGCCAAATCGCATCGGATTAGATGACTCGACGTTTGTGGCGAGAAGCAGCCCACCGGGTGCCACCCAGTCGTAGAGGAGCGTCATCAGCCGCTGGCAAACGGCGTCCGTCAAATAATCGAACAGGCCGGCGCAGTAGATGAAATCGTATTGCTGGGTGCTGGAGCTCGCGGCGCTTCTCATGGATTCCTTCAAGAGATGGTGGACCGAGCGTTTGACGAATTGCACGGGCGTGCGGCGCGACAGTTTTGCCTTCAGGTCTTTGAACACAGCCGCGACGTACTCGAGCGTCTCCTCGTTAAAATCGAGGAAAGTCAAATCGGCCCGGTTGCTTATTTCGTGCTCGCGAACGAAATCCTGCAACTCGACGGACGGTCCGCAGGCCACGCTCAAGATGCGCGCCGGCTTTCCCGGGCTGGCGGCGCGGAGCGTTTCCTCGACGAGGCGCTGCGTCAGGTGCTTGAGGCGATTACGGTGCGCTTCGGCCGGAGCCTGATGCACGAACCAGAGGTGTACGATTTTCGCGTAGAGCGACTCGCCTTCCGGGCGATTGCGGGCGAGCATGGCCACCATTTCATAATCGCCCGCGTAGCCGAGCGGCTTGGTTAAGGTGCGGTGAGCAAACGGCGCGCAGAGCAGCAAGGGATGGAGCCGTCGCTGCATGTACACGCGGTGAACGGGTCGCGTCTTCGGCTCCAGCGCTTCCGCGAGGTACTCGAACTTTTCGAAGAGGGCATCGATGGACGGTATGATCGACGCGCCGAGTTCCCGCGCCACGTCGCTTTCGACCTTCTGAATGTCCTTCGACGGCGCGGTGCGAATGCCCAGTTCCATCTGGTCCAGCCACGCGCGCAATTCCTCGAAAAAATTTTCCATGTCAGCCATGTGGAGTTTGTATTCCGGGCGAATGAGATAGAGCTTCCGCCACTCGCGCAGATGTTCTTTAAACAAGGCTTGCATCCGGCCCGGCTGAAGCTCGTCGATGGAGAACTGCAGTTGCCAGCCGTCATCGAGGGCCGCCGCACACACGGTCTTTGCACCGGCTTGGACCGCGCTCTTGACGACCGCCCGACCGGAATAGGCGATGTGGTTCCCTAAATGCACTTTGAACTCGCGCAGCGCTTCGGACGTCTGGATCACGGCAGTGGGGGAATAGATCTCGAAGACCACTTCGTGCCGGCCCAGTTGGATGATGGGGCCACTGATTTCGAGACCTTGGCTGGTTTCGCAAACCACCCGGCTTTTTTTAATGCCGGCGCTATCCATGAATCGCCTCTATTTGCCGAGCAGAGCCTCGCGCGTGCAAGGCGATGTGGAGTGAGTTCATAGCAGATCCGTTGTTTCGTTCCATGCGCTACTTGGTGAGGCGACGCGAATGCGGGTTTAGTTTCATAGTGCTGATACAATCACCATCGCCGCGCAAAGGCAATTTCTCCCTCATTGCGCGCGCGAGTTGTGCGTGCGGCTCTCGCGCCATCTGGAGGGGCACGAGCACGAGTTGAAGCCCATTCGCATCCCGAGTCTGGCGGAACAACAGCGGCGTGAACTGGGCCGGCAGCGCGAGTTCTGGAAACGTCAGTTGCGCCGTTTCTAAAATCATGGGCGGGCGCTGCAGACCGAGTTCGAGCATGAGACGCTCCCTGCCACCCCGGACGGCGTTTCAGATCGTTTCAATTGCGATGACAAAACAACAGCGTCGTGCTGACGTCGCTTGGAACGAACGGCGGATCGGAAATGTAGATAAAACCGAAAAAGGAATGAACCGAACAACTGTAGCGCAAAAAATCAGGTGCCGTTGTCGGAGCCGTCCAAACAATTGTGCCGGAATAGATGTCGTTAGTGGTGAGGCCGTCGTTGTAGGGAATCCTGTCTGGGCCATGCTGACACTGGTGACGTTGAAGTCTGCACCTCTCGCGGAGGCGGCAACTAAAAGTGCAGCGGCAACGAACCGCCAACAGCAAATTGCGCTGACGCTGAAGAAACAGGCGGCTTCACGGCAGTATCCGCGATCACGCTGGGTTTTTGATTTATTTTTGGCACCCTCCTATGCCATGAACTCGCGTTTGTCTTCCACGTTCCTTGCTGGTCTGCTTATTGCCATCAATCTTCTGTTCATGAGTTGCGATAATTCAAATCGGCTGCCCGAAGCTATTATTCGGTGGGAATTCTGAGTCAGAACGATTCGTCGCGTAAATCGATGGTAGCGAACCCGTGACCCTCGCGCATCCTAGCGAGGGGTTTGAGCGTTCCCACGGAAACCCTTTTGTCTAAAATTTTCCGCGCCCAAATGTATCTCCTTCACAAGCGCGATAACTTTCGGCCCCCCTTCTTACGCCTATCACTTTTCTATCACTTTATTGCCGCGAGATGCCACTCCTTGCCACATCGAACGGACTTCGCCGTCGATTGATGAAGATGGCAAAACAGGCAAATGCCTCCGTTAACACTGCAATTGCGCACCGTTTCTGTTCCGGGCTGGTAATCTACTCGTCAGCCAGATTCGGTTTCGTAAACCGCAGGTCGTCGGTTCAATCCCGACCGTTGGCTCCATTTTCTACTGCTGAAGCAGCAAGGTTTGCGAGACAAGGGATGCAAATGCCGGCAGACCACGCTATTCTCCACTGCGGCTTTCGTTTGGTTCCCGGATACAAGATGCGGAAGGTGAGAGGCGATTTGATGACGGTGCTGCGGCGTCAAGCTGGCCGACGGAGCGTTTTCAGGATTCCGCCAATCGGCGTAATGAGAATGGAAGGACCATACAAACGATAGAGCAAAGCGATGCGAACGGCAGGCATTCTTTCAGCCATCAGGAGCAGAGCTTTCGAACTCGTTGCAAATCTCATTAAAAAAGATTACGCCTGACGGAAGAAATCGAAGCAAAGAGGACGCATGAAAGACTCAGCTACGCTCACACCGCCCGTTTCAGCGCGCGATCACATTGAGGGGAGCGACAACGCGCCCGTGACATTGGTGGAATATGGCGACTATCAATGTCCTTACTGCGGAGAAGCTCATTCAGTGGTCAAGCGATTGCAGAAGGCGCTTGGCAAAAAATTGCGCTTTGTGTTTCGAAACTTTCCTCTGACGCACGCGCATCCTTACGCCCTGATGGCAGCCGAGACGGCCGAAGCGGCGGCGCTGCAAGGGAAATTCTGGGAGATGCACGACTTCATTTTTGAAAATCAGGAATCGCTGGAACCAGAAGCCCTGCCGGCATGGGCAAATGAGTTGGGCCTGGACATGACACAGTTCGCAGCGGCGATCAAGCAAGGCAGTGTCGTCAAACGAATCGAGGAGGATCGCAAGAGCGGCATCAAGAGTGGCGTGACAGGTACGCCCAGCTTTTTCATCAACGGAACGCAGTACGACGGCGAAGATGATTTCGATTCGTTGCGGACCGCGCTGCTCGGCGTAGAAGCTCTGGTTCGCGAACGCAGCGAATAGCATTCAAAAAGTTTCTGCCAACCTGCGCCGTATGAGCAAACCGGTAATCTGGACGGTGGACGACGACCCGGACGTGTTGCGCGCAGTGGAGCGCGATTTGCGCCGGCACTACGGCGATCGATACAAAGTCATTTCGGCCGATTCGGGCACTTCCGCGCTGGAAGCGACAAAGCAATTGAAGCTTCGCAACGAACCCGTCGCGCTCTTCCTTGTGGACCAACGAATGCCGCGCATGTCGGGCGTGGAGTTTCTGGAGAAGGCGATTGAGCTTTACCCGGATGCGAAGCGCGCGTTGCTCACTGCTTACGCGGACACTGACGCAGCTATTCGCGCCATCAATAACGCGCATATAGATCACTACCTGATGAAGCCGTGGGATCCGCCGGAGGAACGTCTCTACGGCGTCGTCGATGACATGCTAGATGACTGGCAGGCGTCCTACCACCCGGAGTTTCAGGGCGTGCGAGTGGTCGGACATCAATGGTCGCCGCAATCCAGTGAGATCCGCGATTTTCTCGGGCGCAATTTCGTGCCGCACCAGTGGCTCAACGTCGAAACAGATGAGGACGCGAAGCAAGTTCTCAAGACAACTGGAGTGGACTGCTCGTCATTGCCCGTCGTCGTATTTCCTGATGGCTCCTTCCTCAGCAAGCCGGCCGCCGCGGAGGTCGCGCACAAGTTGGGGCTGAAAACAAAAGCGGAGTTTCCGTTTTACGATCTCGTTGTCGTCGGTGCTGGTCCGTCCGGACTCGCCGCAGCGGTGTATGGTGCCGCGGATGGTCTGCATACATTGCTCATAGAACGGGAAGCTCCCGGCGGACAGGCCGGTCGAAGTTCCCGCATTGAAAACTACCTCGGTTTTCCGATGGGACTCAGCGGCAACGATCTTGCGCGACGTGCGGTCGCTCAAGCGCGTCGTTTTGGAGTCGAAATTCTCACGCCACAGGAAGTCTGCGGCGTGCGTGTCGAAGGCCCGACCCGCGTGCTGAAACTCTCGGACGGCGGAGAGGTGGGCTGCCGGGCGGTGCTCATTGCCTCAGGAATTGCCTTCCGAAAACTCGACGTGGCGGGACTGGAAAGGCTCAGCGGCGCCGGCGTTTTTTATTACGCGCCGATGTCCGACGCGTTTTCCTATCGGGACGGCAACATCTACATCGTCGGCGGCGCAAACTCCGCGGGCCAGGCAGCCATGTATTTTTCCAAATTTGCCCGTCATGTGACGATGCTAGTACGCGGCAATGCTTTGTCCGACTCCATGTCGCAGTATCTGGAAAACCAGATCGCCGCGACGAAGAACATCGAAGTGCGATTGAACTCCAGCGTTATCGCCGTGGAAGGCGCCGACCGCTGCGAAACGATCACCATTCAGAACAACAAAACGCGCTCGACGGAAACCGTCTCCGCGAGTGCGCTGCCGATCTACGCGGGCGCCGTTCCCCACACCGATTGGCTCGCTGGAATCGTCGAGCGCGACGCGCAAGGCTATGTGATTTCAGGCCAGCACCTGATGCTGGAGGGCAAACGCCCGACGGGATGGACCGCCGATCGCGATCCCTTTTATCTTGAGACCAGCGTCCCCGGCATTTTCGTGGCCGGTGACGTGCGTCATCGCTCCGCCAAAGGTGTCACGTCAGGCGTGGGCGAAGGCGCGATGGCCGTGAAGCTCGTCCATCAGTACCTCGGCCTATTGTAGTGATGACGAGGTAGTGGCGCAGTTTTAGAATGTTTGTGCAATTCGACTCCGGTGGAATTCAACAACTCCGTGGCACGTGTGAATCTATTTCTAATTCTATTTCGATCCATTCTTCTGTTCGAACGGCTCACTTCCTATTATGTAAACAAAGAACCGAGACAACAAAATCGGGTTAGCGGCCCAGTTTTGACTTGGTGACCCCGCAGACAGAAGCTTTATTCAGGCTGCAACTGGACGTCACATTGACGCTATTAAGCACGTTGCGCTCGTTGTGCAGCACGCTCCTGACACTTCTGCCATCCGGCTACCCTGGACGGGTTGGAAAACTTCTCTACGCCAAGGAATGGAACTGGAACGGTCTTTCCTTACGGCGTGGCGATCTTGTTGCGAATCGCGTAACGCACCAACTCAGTCGCCGAGTTGACTTTCAACTTGCGCATGATGTTCGTGCGGTGGTTCTCCGCAGTTTTCACGCTGAGGTTCAACACCTGGGCCACTTCCTTGGTGCTCTTGCCTTCGGCCACAAGTTGCACCACTTCGCGTTCGCGCGATGTGAGCGGGTCGCCAGTGGATTCCAGAATCCCCTTCTCCCGGCCAAACTCCTTCAGAAGGACTTCCGCGACCTTAGAAGTAAAATACGGCCGATGATGGCTCAAGTTTTCCACGGCCTGCACGAGCACGCGACTCACGTCGCTCTTCATGACGTAACCGCGCGCACCCGCCATCAACACGTCGCGCACGAGCGTCTCAGATTCATCGGAGGTCAGGACCAGTATCTCGGCCCGTGGTACCGCACGTCGAATCTGGCGCGTCGCCTCCAGCCCGTTGAGTTCCGGCATGGCGATGTCCATCACGATGACGTCCGGTCGAAGTTTCTGCGCGAGTTCCACCGCTTGCCGGCCATCCGCGGCTTCGCCGCAGATTTCCCAGCCGCGTTGTTCAATCAGAATGGCGCGCAGACCGCGCCGCATCATTTCATGATCGTCGGCGAGCATGATTCTTAGCGTTTTCATGATGTCAATTGTCGAGGCTCCGGCGGACGGTTTCGAGAAGCCGATGCGGAGAGAATGGCTTCTGGACGAAATTTTGTCCCTCTTGCAAAGAAAGCTCTCGCCCGGCGATGTCGGCGCTATAGCCGCTGATGAAGATGACCCGGAGCTTGGAGTTGCACGCCAGCAGGCGGCTGGCCAGTTCGCGCCCGCTCAGCCCTCCGGGCATTACGATGTCCGTTAGCAGCAGGTGGACCGCAGCCTGGTTCTGTTCCCAAACCTCCAGCGCCTCCACTCCGTTAGGCACTTCCAAAACCTGGTAGCCGGCTCGCTCCAGCACGACGCGGATCATCACGCGGATGGCGGTTTCGTCCTCGACCAGAAGAACGGTTTCCGTGCCGCCGCGCGGTTTGACGATTGCCGCTTTCTGGGCACGAGATGTCTCCGTGGCTTCTTCTGAACGAAGAAAAATCTGAAACGACGTGCCTTTTCCCACTTCACTCTCCACCGTCAGTGATCCGCCATGTTGTTTGACGATGCCGAAGACGGTAGCCAGCCCAAGACCTGTGCCTTTGCCCGGCTCTTTGGTGGTGAAGAATGGTTCGAAGATGCGCGAGAGATTTTCCGGTGTGATGCCGCAACCGGAATCAGTGACGCGCAGACAGACGTAGCGTCCCGGGGAAGCGTCCTGGATTGAAGCGGCTTCCTCCGCCGTGAGAACTTTCTCCGTGGTTTCGATGATTAGTTGTCCGCCATCGGGCATGGCATCGCGGGCGTTGACGACCAGATTCATGAGCACCTGATCAAGCATCCCGGCATCAGCGTTTGTCATCAGCGGGCGCGAATGAAGGTTGAGTTGCAGGCGTATGTCCTCGCCCATGATGCGCTGTAACATTTTGGCGAGACTGGTGACGCTTTCATTTAGATCCAGTTGGGACCGCTGCATGATTTGCCGACGGCTGAAGGCCAGCAACTGGCGGGTAAGGCTGGCGGCCCGCTCCGCGGCGACTCTGATTTCGTCGAGGAAATCCGCCGTTTGCTTCGGCAGGTTCGGCACGGCGGCGGCGAGGTAGGCCTGCATCACGATCGCCGCGAGGATATTATTGAAGTCATGCGCCACACCGCCTGCCAACTGACCGATGGCTTCCATCTTTTGCGACTGACGGAATTGCGCCTCGAGTTGCCGCCGTTCGGTAATGTCCTCTGCCGTGCCAACGATACGATAAACTTCGCCCGACGCGTTACGGATGGGAAACGCGCGATCATGAATGCAACGTACTTCTTTGTCAGGCCGGATGATGCGGTATTCCTCGTCATAATCGCCGGAGGCTTGTTTCTGTGTCGCAGCTTGCCGGACGCGCTCGCGGTCTTCAGGATGAATTGCTTCCAGCCATGTGACAGGCGAGACATAGAGACTTTTGCAAGAACGTCCCCAGATTCTTTCGTAGGCGGGGCTAATGTAGAGCATCTGTTCTTTGGCCGGATCAGTAATCCAAAAAACCTCATGTATGTTTTCCGCGAGTTGACGGAAACGTTGCTCGCTTTCCCGCAAATTCTGCCCGGCCTGCTGTTCATCTTCGAGCACACTCAGGAGCGCGCGACGCGATTTTTGAGAGAGTGTCAAAAGCCGGTCAGCTTCTTCTTTGCTAGCCGACAACTGGACGAATTGTTGACGGATCACGGCCTCGACGCGCTGGCGTTCAGTGGCTTTATTGGCCAGCGCACGAGTTTGTCGTCGTAATTCCAGTTGGGCGACGACGTGCCGGCTCAAAACGCGCAGCCCGGCCAATTGTTCGGCGGTCAAAGCGCGCGGTACGTGGTCCATTACACATAGCGCTCCCAGTGCATGGCCATCCGGCGCAATCAGTGGAGCACCAGCATAGAAGTGGATGTGCGGCTCGGACGTCACGAGCGGATTATCCGCAAAGCGCGGGTCGGTTTCTGCGTCGCGTACTTCCAACACCTCGTCCGGTCGCAAAATGGTATGCGCGCAAAAAGCGATGTCGCGCGAAGTCTCCGCGGCGCTCAATCCAATTTTGGATTTGAACCATTGCCGCGATTCGTCCACGAGCGAAATCAAGGCAATGGGTGTCTGGCAGATATGCGTGGCGAGTAAAGTGAGATCGTCAAAGGCCAACTCAGGAGGTGTGTCGAGCACGTCGTATTTACGTAACGCTTCGAGCCGGGGCGCTTCATCGGGTGGCAAGGGAGCTTTCATGGTGGGAATCGTCTTGCGAATCTTCGACCCTTATAGTGTTGCGTGGCGTGGCCCAGGTTTCATCGGCAAATCGAGCGTGAACGTCGCGCCTCGCCCAGGACCGTCACTCTGGACGCTTAACGAACCGTCCATTTCCTTCGCCGCCAGCACGGCGCTGTGCAGGCCGAAGCCGTGCCCGTCCTTCTTGGTGGTAAAGCCGTGGGCAAAAATTCGAGGTAGGTTTTCCTGCGTGATGCCGCTGCCGTTGTCGGCCACCGTGATCCGGGCTCGACCGGCCTCCTGCGTCAGGCGAAGGGTCAGGCGTTTCTGCCGCTCGCCCACTGCTTCACATGCCTGCATGGCATTCCGCACCAGGTTGACGAGAATTTGCAGCACCATGTGCTTCTCCATCCTGAAAGGCGGGATTTCCTGGAATTCCTTGCTCACCTGAATGCCGGCGCGCGTCAGGCCGTTCGCATTCATCTTCAAAGCATCCTCGACCAAATCTGCCAGTTTGAGTGCTTCCGGGGAGCGCGACATCTTTGTGGAATCCTGCTGTACCGTGATGATGTTTTTGATGTGCTCAACATTCTTTTGCAATTCGCCCAACTCTTTAAGCGCGCTGGCATGTTCATCGGCGAGATGATCGGCCAGTTGCGCAAGGTAGGCGGGGACTTGTTTTCCTTTCGGATCGTGGGTGAAGAAGTTGCCCAAATCTGTTTCGTGCTGGCGCATCAGGGCCACAGCTTTGGCCAGGTTGGCGGACTTCGATTTCTTCAGGCTGTCCGACAGGCAGGTGGTTGCGACATTAACGCTGTTCAGCACGTTGCCCACGTTGTGGAGGACACCGTTGGCAAATTCCGCCAGGCTGGCCTGTCGAGAAGCTTCAAGCAATTCCCGGTGCGTCTTCTCCAATTCGGCTTCGGCACGTTTGCGTTCAGTGATGTCCGTGGCAACGCCTGTGATGCGAATTAGGTTGCCCGCCGCGTCTCGAACCTGAAAACCGCGACTGAGTATCCAGCGCACTTCTCCGTCGGGGCGAGCGATTCGAAATTCGACGCTCACCGCAGGCTCCTCTGACGCGAGCCTTCCAAACGTCGCAAATACACGTTCACGATCCTCGATCAAGATTGCTTCGGCCCACTCGTGCGGATGCGCATACAATCGCGCGGCTGAACGCCGCCAGATTTGTTCATAGGCGGGACTGACATAGTGCATCTGCTGCAGATCGGGCGAGGTAATGTAGAATACGTCAGCGATATTCTCCGCCAACTGACGGAATTTCTCATCGCTTTCACGTAGATTCTGTCCGGCCCGCTTCTCATCTTCGAGCACGCTCAAAAGTGCGCGGCGCGATTTCTCGCCCATTGTCAAAAGCCGTTCAGCCTCCACTTTGCTTGCTGACAACTGGTCGAATTGCTCACGGAGAATTGTCCCGATCCGCTGCCGTTCGGTGGCTTCATTTAGCAACGCACGGGCTTGCCGGCGTAGTTCCAGTTGTGCGACCACGTGCCGGCTCAAAGCCCGTAGTGCAGCCAATTGTTCGGCCGTCAAGGTGCGCGGCGCACGGTCCATCACACATAGCGCGCCCAGCGCGTGACCGTCTGGCGCAACCAATGGGGCGCCGGCATAGAAACGAATATGCGGATCGGAAGTCACCAGGGGACTGTCGGCAAAACGTGCGTCCTGCTCCGCATCGCGCACTTCAAAGACTTCGTCTTTGTGCAGAATGGTATGCGCACAAAAAGCGATGTCGCGCGAAGTCTCCGCCGCAGTCACACCGATCTTGGATTTGAACCATTGGCGTGATTCGTCCACAAACGAGACCATGGCCATTGGCGTCTGGCAGATGTGCGCGGCGAGCAAAGCGAGGTCGTCATAAGACTGATCGAGAGGTGTGTCGAGCACTTCGTATTGGCGTAGCGTTGCGAGCCGCTGCGCTTCGTCTGGTGGCAGGGGAGCTTTCATGACCCAGTGGGAATGGAATAGCGCTCGGACTGGTTGTGACGCGTGAGCAGGTCGTTGACCTCGTGTTTCAATTCAAGAATGCGCTCCTCCCGGCCGAGCATGACTTCGTGCCAGCGCCGCAGTTCGTCCAATTGGTTTTGGATCTTCTCAGCAACCTGTTTGCGCTCGGTAATGTCCGTCCAGACCCCGGCGATCGCCACTGGCTTCCCCGTGGTGTCGCGCACCGTTCGTCGGGTATCCTCGACCCAGATGTAATGGCCGTCTTTGTGCCGCATTCGGTATTCGCACGTTAGAGTGTCACGTCTGAGCGTTTCCGGAATGCTGGCGAACTGCGGTTCCTTGTCTTCGGGGTGCAGTTGCGTCCCCCACCAATCGAAGTGGCACGATTCCTCCACCGTGAAACCGAGCAGACGGGTTACGTTCTCACTGACCACCTCGGGAATCACACGTTCGCCTTCGACATTGAGTGAGTAAATCACGGCCGGGCTGTGGGCCAGCACTTCTCGAAGCTGATCATGGGTTCGGTGCAACTCCTCGTCCATCCGCTGGCGTTCATCACGCAGGCGTTTTTGTTCCAGAGCGTGTTCCACGGCCGCTCCCAGGCGCGCAATCCTGTCCTTGAGCAAATAATCTGTCGCACCGTGTTTCATGGCTTCCACCGCGACATCCTCGCCTACGGTTCCGGAAATCAGAATGAACGGAATATTCAAGCCGCTCTCTTGTAAAAGTTTAGCTGCCTCCAACCCGTTGAAATGCGGCATGGAATAATCGGAGAGGATGATGTCCGGCGCGTTTTTTATTTCAGCCAGAAAATCCGGTTCAGTCTCCACCCGCTTCCACTGCGGATCGAAATCGGCGCGGCGCAATTCGCGAATCAGAAGTTCTGCATCCGTCGCCCGGTCTTCCAAAAAAAGAACGCGAATGGGTTTGCTCATATATTGCTCCTGATTGGTTGCATCACTTCGGCTCCTGGTTGACGAGCAGCCAATAGTGGCCCAATTCAGCCACGGCGGCGGAGAAGCCCTCGAAATCCACCGGCTTCACGACGTAGCTGTTGACCCCCAGCTTGTAAGTCTCGATCACGTCGCGCTGTTCCTTCGACGAGGTCATCACCACGACGGGCAGGAGACGGGTGCGTTCGTCGGCACGGATGGCGCGCAGCACTTCGAGGCCGTCCACCTTTGGCAGCTTCAAGTCCAGCAGCACCACTTTCGGAAGAGGTTTGGCATCGCGGCCCGACTGGGGAACCGTGCCGAGAAGCCAGTCCAGCGCCTCCTGGCCATCCTTCACGTGGACGACGTTGTTGGCCAGGTTGCGTTTGCGCAGCGTGCGCAACGTCATCTCCGCATCTCGGG
>Ga0193753_10002630_pt1 | contig 13960 bp, 9 predicted proteins | sample H1c2metaG_FD_144925 | JGI IMG/M metagenome (GOLD analysis project Ga0193753, IMG submission 144925) | Soil microbial communities from a riparian zone of the East river system, Colorado, United States - H1c2 | ecosystem: Environmental > Terrestrial > Soil > Riparian zone | place: USA: East River... | reverse complement strand
CGGCATCAATAACAAGACAATTTTCACCCGGAAACATTCCCTGCGCTCCGCATACGCCCGCGATCCGGTCAACACCCAGTGTATCCGGCGTACCATAATGATTATTGATGGGTATTGGCAATGACTTATCCAAAATGAATTTTTTACGCACATTCGTGGCCCACGCTGAAACGGTGGCAGCGTCCTCGGTCACCGTACTGATGATGAAATGATCTGCGGAAAAGTTTTGCAGGAAGTTCTTAAGCTCACTTGGCGTACCAAACACGCGCTGTTCAAGCAACTGTCGCTGATCAAAAATACCTACCTTCGCGGCAGAGTTGCCGTAGTCGACTACTATATTCATTTCAAATTATTTTTCAGTGAGTATGCCTTTGCCCATTTAAGGGAACTAACCGCAAATTATGGATTCAAGGAACAACTTTAAAGTCATTGGGCTGATGTCAGGCACATCACTTGACGGCCTTGATATCGCTTTGTGTCATTTCAAAAAAAATGGAAAGGGTTGGCATTATGCCATTGAAAAGGCTTCCACAATCAAATATTCCACTAAGTGGATCAATGCGCTCAGCACTGCCCAACACCTGCCTAGTGAGGGATTAATGGCATTGGATGCAGCATATGGGCAATATCTGGGTAAGGAAGTAAAAGACTTCAAGCGAAAGTACCAACTCAAAGCCGATTTCATTGCTTCACACGGGCATACTATTTTCCACCAGCCTTCTCGTGGATTCACATTTCAGCTTGGTAACGGAAATGCCGTTTACGCTGCATGTGGTGTACCCGTTGTGTGTGACTTCCGCAGTCTTGATGTGATGCTCGGAGGAGAAGGAGCACCCCTTGTTCCCGCAGGTGATAAGTTGTTATTCCGGGAATATGACGTCTGTCTGAATCTGGGAGGGATCGCAAACATCTCCATGGACATTAAGGGCGATCGCATTGCTTACGATGTGTGCTTTAATAACATGGGATTGAACTACCTGATGAATCAGATAGGTAAAGAATTCGATGACAAAGGTGCAATGGCCGCAAGTGGCGAGGTCAACAAAAAAATGCTGAGAAAATTGGTCGCGATATATAAGTCGCTCAGGAATAAACGTCCTTCACTCGGACGCGAGATCTTTGAACGTCGAATTAAACCAATCATTGACGATCCGGAAATATCTTTGGCTGATAAGCTTTGTACACTCACAAGATCATCCGCAAATGAAATCGCCGAGGCGGTAACGTCTGCAAAAAAGAATCCACAGGTTTTATGCACCGGCGGTGGTGCGTTTAATTCTTTCTTCATCTCGGTCTTGCTTGATGCGTGTGGGGACAAGGCTACTCTTATCATTCCTGATGGAGACATCATTAAGTTCAAGGAAGCGATGATATTTGCTTTCCTGGGCGTATTACGAGTGAAAGGCGAGGTGAATTGCTTTAAGAGTGTCACCGGCGCCTCGACGGATTCGTCGTCAGGAATAACTGTCGGATTTTAATATCTGTTAAGCAACCGCCTTCAGCGGTGCCTGCGTTTTCAACCTTAAGAAAACATATCCAGCAACGCCAGATAACAGTGACGAGAGAAGGATCACGATCTTGGATTCATCAATGTACACCGGATCCTCAAAGGCGAGTAACGTTATAAAGATCGACATCGTAAAGCCGATACCCCCCAGCATTCCGGCTCCTATAATGTGTGACCATTTTATATCTGCCGGCAGTGAAGTCAATCTGACCATTGTGGATGCATAAGAAAACAAACTTATTCCGACAGGCTTGCCAATGAAAAGGCCTGCAAATATTCCGATGCTGTTTAATTGAACTAGTCCATGAATCCAATGGTCAGGTATCACGATACTTGTATTGGCCAGGGCAAACAAGGGTAAGATGATAAATCCCACGGGCCGGTGTAAGAAATGTTGCAACACATAAGAAGTGGATTTTTCATCGCCATTGCCAAAGGGTATGGCAAAGGCAAGCAGTACACCTGAAATAGTGGGATGGATTCCTGAATGTGACATAAAGTACCACATTACAATTCCACCGAGCAGATAAGGAATAAGATTTCGCACTTTCAAACGGTTTAGGATCAACAGTGATCCAAACGCCGTCGCAGCCATGGTGAGGTTGAACCAATCCAGTGAATCCGTGTAAAAAATGGCGATCACAAGAATGGCTCCTAAGTCGTCGATCACTGCCAATGCGGTAAGAAAAATCTTTAACGAAACAGGGATGCGTTTTCCCAACAGCGACAATGCAGCAAGGGCGAAAGCAATGTCGGTTGCCATCGGTATGCCGGCACCTGATTGAGTCGGCGAACCAGCATTCAATACGAGGTGAATCCCGGCGGGAACCACCATGCCGCCGATGGCGCCCATGATGGGGAGCAACGCGTTCTTAATGGATGATAGTTCACCTATATAAACTTCCCGCTCCAGCTCCAGTCCAACGAGCAGAAAAAAGATGGTCATCAAACCGTCATTGATCCAATGTGCGACATCGTGGCCTGCCATCTGAAAATGCCAGATCTTTAAGTATTCAGATTGCAGGGGAGAATTTGCGAGCGTAAGGGAGATCACAGTACAAGCGATCAGGAATAAACCTGACGACCTTTCGCTTTCGAAGAACTTAGTAAAAAGGGCAGTGGCTTTCATGAATGATTACAAGTATGTAGCAACTTAAAACTTTGTAATCCCATGAGTTTGGCGTTGATCACGAAACAGATGTGAATGCGAGCTATTGTTCAAGATGGCAAGTGACTCTTACAAGCAGTAAGGTACCAAAACAACGAATAAATATCTTAAAGGCGCTTATCGTCCGATCAACGAAGCCCGAATAATCCTTCGTTGAGGAGATTAAGGGCTTTGTCTTTGTATTGTTTTTCGACCAGTACAGAAACGTTATTTGTGCTTCCGCCGCAGGAGACCATGCGAACGGGAACATCTCCCAGGGAGTCGAAGATCTGTTTCAGGACGCCTTTATGCTCGGTGATCTTTTGTCCTACAATGCAAATGATCGTCTGATCTTTATCAACACTTATCACACCGAATTTTCTCAGTTCGGTTTCAATTGAAGGGAGATGCACGTTACTGTCAATTGTCAACGATACAGCTACTTCAGATGTAGTGATCATATCAATCGACGTTTTATGGTTTTCAAAAACTTCAAATACCCGTCTTAAGAATCCGTATGCCATCAGCATGCGCGATGAACGGATATTGATGGCTGTGATCCCATCCTTTGCGGCGATCGCTTTGAATGATCCTTCACTACCCTTGCTGGTAATGATGGTGCCAGGTGCTTTTTCATCCATGGTATTCTTTAATCGCACGGGCACATTGTACTTCTGAGCAGGAACAATTGTAGATGGATGAAGGATCTTTGCGCCGAAATAAGCAAGTTCTGAGGCCTCGTCGAAAGTCAACTCAGAAATAGGCATCGTCTTTTTTACGATCCGCGGATCATTGTTGTGCATTCCATCGATGTCGGTCCAGATCTGTATCTCTTCCGCACGTATGGCTGCACCAATGAGAGAGGCCGTGTAATCACTCCCACCGCGCTTCAGGTTATCGATTTCGTTCTTGTTGTTACGGCAGATGTAACCCTGTGTAATAATAATATCAATGCTGCTGAGCGAAGTCACCAATGGTTTCAAGCGTTCAGAGATCTTTTCCAGCTCGGGTTCATCGTTCTCGTCGATGGACATGAAGTAAAGTGCAGGCAATAGCCGGCAGCTGATCTTGCGTTCTATTAGGTGCTGATAAAATAATTCTGTTGAGATCAACTCACCTTGCGCAAGTAGTTCCCGGTAACTTTTGGTGTCAAATTGTCCCGCGGCTAATAACCTGATCAATATGAAAAAGCGGCTAACAATTTCCTCTCCAATGGCCTGGTGAGACGGAGAGCTGTACAGTTCCTTAACGAACTTCTCATAGTGTCTTTCCAGTCCCGCTATTTCTTCTTCAGCTTTGGCATGCTGGCCGGCCAGCAGGTGATCGCCAATCGAAACCAATGTATTGGTTGTTCCGGATAGCGCGGAAAGAACGACGATCTTCTTACCAGGTGTACCTAACACGAGTTCGGCAATTTTTTTCATGCGTTCGGGCTTACCTACAGAAGTGCCACCGAATTTGAGTACGATCATATAGCTGATGTTAAAACAAGCGGGCAAATATAAGATCAGGAAAAATAATTAAGCAATTATTATCCACCTTTTGAAAATGAACAGCGACCCTAAGGTACGTTAGGGTCGCTGACAATTGAGGTCTTCAGGAAGAAAATGAGTTTGTGTAGTGTATTCAGACGTTAATAAGCATACTACTACCATCACCTATTTTTCAGGGTTCAACACGATCTGAACAAAATTGTTCATGTCAAGATATTTGGTGGCAGCATCTTTAATGTCTTTAGCGGTCAGCGCGGCAACACGCTTTTCGTAGCTAATCATTGCTGTTGCGCTTGTTCCGAGCTCGACACTTTGCAGCAGTTGTCGTGCCCAGAAGGTATTGTCTTTTATGTTCACCTGATATTGTTGCTTCCAGGTTTCCTTTACTTTGTTAAGATCATCCAACGATGGTCCGTTATTCTTGATCTTGTCCACCTCTGCGATCGTCGCTTTGATAAGCTTATCCACATTTTCAGGACCGCAAGGTAACGATACCCCTATTTGGTAATTGTTGTAAGGGTACTTATTCAGGTTGCCGAACATGCCACCGCCATAGATACCACTCAGTTCTTCCCTTAGCGATTCAATGAGCTTGATATTCATGATGTCGGTCAAGGCCTGAATCTTCAACTGTTCCGCTTCTGAAAATGGCGCTTCACCATTCCAGAACATCCTGATAAAGCTCTTAGGCTCTGTCCCCTTCTTGATCTCTTTTTTCACGACGCCCTTCACAGGTCTCAATCCTACATCCTTGAATGTGGATTTTGTGGGTGTTGAAGGAAGACTTCCAAGATATGTCGCTACTAGCGGTTTGATCGTAGCGATATCAAACTTACCCACCAACACGAACGTAAAGTCAGCGGCATTGCCGTACCGTTCCTTAAAGATCTCGAGCGCACGCTGTTCGTTGATCTGTGCGAAGTTTTCAGGCTTAGGTAGTTTCGGCGCCCATGGATGGTTCTTGTACAAAATTGAAATGACGGAATCCTGGAAGGTGAACTGTGGATCCGCCGCCATGTTTTGGTAAAGAGCAGTTTGCTTGGAAATGAATGACTTGAACAAGTCATCATCTTTGCGCGGTTGCGTGGTATATAGGTAGGCGAGTTGGAGCATGGTTTCGACGTCTGCTGCACTGCACTGACCATTGAATGTTTCGCTCAAGGTTGTAATTCGCGGTGCCACGCTTGCTGTTTTTCCAGCCAATACTTTTTTCAAATCGAGCGGAGAAAATTGACTAACGCCCATTTGAGTAACGACAGTCGATGCAAATTCGGCGTTAAACCGTTCCTTGGGATCGTACTGATACTGACCTCCAAATCTCGATGCATTCATCACCACCTGGTCATTCTTAAAATCGGTAGGTTTTAAAATAACCCGTACGCCATTGCTCAAGGTCAGGTCTGTGGTACCCAGTTCCTTGTTCTCTTTTTCACTGGTGATGCTGCCGGGTGCAGGTGGTTTGTCCATGATCGATGCGGCTACTGCGGCTTCCTCATAAGCCAAAAGATCGCCTTTTGCCGCGTTCTCCGTAATGGCCAGCAGTTCAGCACTTGTTGGTATCTTGAATTCGGCCTTCTCCGGTCCTGTTAAGATCACAAGTTTGCTATCGCCTGGCGCGGGAACAGTTTTCTGAACAAACTGATTCACTTCTTCGAGCGTGATGCCATCGAGGAATTTCTTATAGTATTTATATTCATTTTCAATTCCCGGGATAGGTTCTTTTTCCAGGAAGTTTCTGATGTACTCTTCTACCAGGTTAACAGATTCTGTTTTGTCACGCTCGTTGTAGCTTCGCTCAATATTTTTCATGAGTGTTTTCTTGATGCGATCGAACTCGGACGCAGTAAATCCAAATTTGCGTGCCCTTTCATTTTCCTGCATCAGTGCCTGCACTGCCGGCTCAACGCCTCCCTTGCCCAAATACGCGAACGACTGATAAGACTCATAACCGCGTGCCCATCCGCCAATATTACTGCCACCGAATACAAATGGAGGCTCAGCTTTTTGAGTCAACGCTTGCATGCGTTGACTTAACATCGTAGTGAACAACACTCTTACCAGGTATTCGCGGTAATCTGCAACGGTCGATTCTTCCTTTGCTTTCTTATAAGAAAAATCAATCTCAATGACGTGGTTCGTGGCCTCCTTATCGGTTACTACGATACCTTCCGAAGTTTTTCTGGCAGGAACGTCAGCCAACACACGTTCCCGTGGTTTTGCGGGACCTTTTATTTTTTCAAAGTGTTTTTTGACGAGACTCTCAGCCTCGGTAGGATCAATATCGCCCACAACAATTACAGCCATCAGATCAGGACGGTACCAATCTTTATAAAAACGCTTAATGACATCGTATTTGAAACTCTTCAGGACTTCATCCTTACCAATGGGCAACCGTTGTGCGTACTTGGATCCCTCAAACATTTTAGGATAAACAACCCGGAACATTCGATCTTCAGCGCCCTTTCCCAACCTGGATTCTTCCAATACTACGCCGCGTTCCTTGTCGGTCTCTGCGTTGTCAAACATGATGGTGGAGGCCCAGTCTTCCAGGATTTGAAATCCTTTTTCGACATTTTCTTTCTTATCTGTAGGTATTGGAAGAATGTATACCGTTTCATCGAATCCGGTGTAGGCATTCAGGTCGGCCCCAAATTCAACACCAATGGTTTGAAGGAAGGATACGAGATCATTCTTTTTAAAATTCTTGGAACCGTTAAAGGCCATATGTTCGGTGAAATGCGCAAGACCGAGCTGATCATCATCTTCCAGTATTGATCCTGCATTCACAACAAGTCGCAGCTCAACTTTTTTTTCTGGTCTTACATTCTTTTGAATGTAATAGGTGAGGCCATTAGGCAACTTTCCGATCTTAAGTCTTGCATCAACAGGAAGCTTGTCGGTAAGATTCTCCTGTGCGGATGACCACGGAATGAATCCCAACAGGGCAATTAGAAAAAGGATGGTAAACTTTGACATATGAGGGACATTAGGTGTATTCATATAACGGATTGATATAGATGATTTGTGAAATTAAGGAAACTTGCGGGAAGACAAAATCCTGGACAGGCTATTGCCATTTCTTTTGAACAAGTGCGAGCATTTCTTGATGCATCAAACCGTTGGCTGCGCACAATTCTCCTCCAAACAGGCAGTCATTGCCACCTTTAAAATCAGTTACTTTTCCCCCGGCCTGCTGTACGATGAGAATTCCGGCTGCTACATCCCATGCATTTAGATTGTATTCGAAATAACCCTCAAGCCTTCCGCACGCCACGTAGGCCAGATCGATAGCAGCGCTCCCTAATCTTCGGATACCATGTGTTTTTTCAAGGAAGTCCTTAATGATCTCGAGGTACTGATCGCGTTTATCAAAATGATAGTATGGGAAACCCGTTGCCAAGAGACTTTCCTGAAGTGTAGGTATGGTGGAAACATGAATGACCCGGTCATTACAGTACGCATTGTCATTCTCAATGGCATGAAAGCACTCCTTACGGACGACGTGATAAACAACTCCCAACACAGGAATGTTGTCGCGGGTCAATGCGACGCTGATGGCATAGATAGGCAGGTTATGCAGAAAATTTGTCGTGCCGTCCAGTGGATCAATGATCCAATTGTATTTGTTCGTTTTGGATTGTGCAACGGTACCTTCCTCTGTGATATACCCGGCCTGTGGCAGTAGCTCCCGCAAGACTTTTACCAATCTCCGTTCAGCCTCTTGATCAACGTAGGAAACCAGGTTGTTGAATCCGTTTTTTTGTTCAATGCGTGACCGGTCGAAATTCGACCCCTCGGTATAAATAAATTCTCCAACCTGACCACAAAGGTCAATAACGTTGCGCTGAATATCTTTAAGGTTGATGCTCATGAATCGATCGTTTGGGCTCCTTTGTGACCTAGAACGCAATAGTCATCCAGTACGTGCTATTTATTAACCTCAATTTTCACCAAAGGGTGAAGATAGCGATCCAGTGGCATTACAAAGCAATTGTCTTGCTTTCTTTTGAACAAAATCTACTTGGAATTTCCACCGACCACAATCACAATCTCCCCCTTTACTTCCTTCGCTTGAAAATGCGTCAGGACGTCGTCAACTGTTCCTGTTTTTGTTTCCTCAAACATTTTGGTCAGTTCGCGTGATACTGACACAATTCGTTGTCCACCAAAGTGCAACTTGAATTGTTCTAGCGTTTTTATCAGCCTGTATGGTGACTCATAGAAGATCATTGTGCGTTCCTCCTCAGCTAATTTTTTCAATATAGTCTGCCTTCCCTTCTTATGAGGTAGAAACCCTTCAAATACAAATCGGTCGCACGGGAGTCCGGACTTGATTAACGCCGGTACAAAGGCTGTGGCTCCTGGAAGGCAATCGATGATGAGATCAGCCTGCAACGCAGCCCTGATCAGGAGAAAACCGGGATCGGAAATCCCAGGGGTGCCAGCATCAGATACCAATGCCATAACTTCCCCTTTGGACATTCTTTCGATGTAACTGTGAACGACCTTGTGTTCGTTGAAATTGTGAAAACTCTGCAACGGCTTTTGAATAGCATAATGTTTTAAGAGGAAACCAGACGTCCGTGTGTCCTCTGCCAGTATGAGATCTACTGTCTTAAGGATCTCAAGTGCGCGCAGTGTGATGTCCGCGAGGTTACCAATAGGAGTAGGTACAATGAAAAGAGACGTTTTGCTTTCGCTGTTCACTTGTTTGATCAGAAGCGTGCATTTCTCCAAAGGTCGATCTTCTCGTACCATGTCTCCTGAAACTGCTTCTCTCGAATGAGCACATAATTTTCAGGATCGAATAGCGTGCGTGACTTCACAAAATTGAAGGTTATTTTTACATCGTTGCTCTTATAGTTCCAAACCTCCCTGTCGCTGAACCTGTATAGTTCATCCGGCAACCCGAATAAGATATAGATCATTCCCCTATCCGTCTTCCAACCCTCTTTGTATGAAGTGAAAAAAGTATTTGCCCACTCAACGCGTTTGAAATAGTTGCGGATAAAATCCTTCGCGCGGTCAGAACTGCCCGTGATGCTCAATATCACCTTGTCAAATGCTTTTTTATCACCCTTTGCTTCCTTCACGCGCGTAAACTCCTGCTTCGTACATACGTAGATCAGGGGATCAGCAAGACTCTCAATTTTGGCTAGCCTTGGATAGTCATTCTCTATGCGAAATGCGAATCCTTCCGTGGCGCTCGTATCTTTTTGTACCAGATAAAGTCCTCGCTCAGCGAAGGTCATTGGCGTGTTGGGAGCGACAGCATAGGTCGTGTCGACTTTCATATTTCTAGCCACTCTGCCCATGCCTTCGGAAAAAGCGGGTACGGCGGCGGGAAAGTCATCGTTATAAAATGAAACGATACTGGCGTCAGCAATGCCACCGAGTACGACAGGCACGTTCACTTTCGCGTACGGTTGTTGAACGACATGGCCATTAACCGTTAAATATCCGTCTGCGGGATAGTTTGGAGGCAATGCCTTGTAAAACATCCAGACACGTTTCACGACGTTGTTGAGAATCCGCACCGTTAGATATTGCGGATTTGCAGAAGCGGGTAATTTAATTACCCCGGTGAGCTCATTTTTTATTACAATCTTTTCGATAGCTGACGGGTCAAGTGTAGTCCCTTGCTTCTCGTCCAACGTGGTTCTCAATTCCCACTGCAGCAGGTACTGGTCCGTGCGTTGCGAAGAGTCGCGCAACGTAAAAGCATAATATGCGCTCCAGCCCGACGATGAGCGGAGAGCCTTGATGCTAAAACTGAATGGCTCGGTTGGATCGTATTGAAAGCTATAATTGATGTCATGCAACGCCTGGCCAAACGCAGACAAATTCATCAGTAGGACAAGGAAAACGACGTATCGCATAATTACGCTCAAATTAAAGCAGGATTTTTAACATTTACGAAGGTAATCCGATGTTAAGTGGGTTGCCAGTTTAACTAACCTTGCAAATCCTTATTTTTGCTCACATATGTCTAAAGTATATACGACAGAGATCACCAGTGGGGAGATCATTTCCGACAACCCCATCCATCAACGTCTTTTTAAAGCTTATGTTGTAGCCCGTGAATTCATAAATGGAGATGTACTGGAAATTGGCTGCGGTGAAGGGCGTGGTGTTGGCGTCCTGTTAGAGAAATCAAAAACCTTTACAGCCGTCGACAAATTGGATTCCGTCCTTAACATCCTTCGAAAAAAATTTCCAGGCGCCAAATTCATTTCCATGAACATTCCGCCGCTGAGCGGACTGGCACATAACAGTTACGATTGCGTTGTGAGTTTCCAGGTGATCGAGCACATTCAGGATGATGCATCTTTTTTAAAAGAGATAAGGCGCGTATTGAAACCCGGAGGACTTGCCATATTAACGACACCAAACAGACGCATGTCACTTTCGCGCAATCCATGGCACATCAGAGAATATTTACCGGAAGAGTTGATCACCCTGGCGCAAGGAATTTTTGCCAGTGTAGAGATGAAAGGGATAACAGGAAATGAAAAGGTCATGACCTACTATGAACAGAACAGGGTCTCTGTGCACAAGTTTACTCGCTTCGATATATTCAATTTGCAATACAGATTACCACGCGCCCTATTGAGAATTCCGTATGAGGTTTTGAACCGGTGGAACAGGAACAGACTTCAAGCGAAAGACGAAGATCTTGTACATGACATTCATCACAATGATTACAAGGTTGTAAGTGATCCTGCCTACGCGCTGGATCTCTTGCTGCTGGTCAGAAAATAATGCTCACTATCTTCGTGTAGATCTTTCTCTCCCCTTGAAAAAGTTTCGGGTGAACTCAAATGAAAAAGCACAACCTCAGTTTCATGAATACCGGTGTGCCGGGTGTAAAATGTATTTCAGAAACGGGTATCGATTCATCTTTAAGACGGGATTCTGTCTCGAACTGAGCTTCGTTCCATTGAACGTTGAAGATATTTTCAGCTGAGATCCCAACCTCAAATGCTTTGCGGGTGAAATTCAGTATTGCGTCTGACAAAAAATATCCTCGAGCAGTAACGCTGTTGTCCTCATTTGCCGGCCTGTCACCCAGGTAACGATACCGGACACTTCCGTTGAAACCATTTTTCATCCTAAATGAAATTCCGCCAATACTTGAAAATGTTGGTGCTAACGGGATGTACGTCTCGCCAAGCGGAGCGCCCTTTGCTTTGGGTCTCGTTAGGTTTACGTCGCTGTCCAGGAACAGCCAGGAAGCCAATTGGTAACGCAGCGAGAAGTCGATGCCCTCGCGCACGGTCTTACCCGATGGTTCAACAACGCCCTCATCTCCAACGTAAACGAATTCCTGTTGGAGGTCCAGACGCCATAAAGCGAGATTGAGCAATAGCTTATCCGTTATCTTGGAGTCTAGGCCAAGGTCAAATCCCAGGGCTTTCGGCAAGATTTCTTTCCCCATTTCCGCGGTAACGACGCGTGTATCATTTGAATGGAATCCGTATCCTGACCGGAGATAGAGCTGTGCTTTAGGATTAACCTGATAATTGATCATAAGCTTCGGACTGACGATCGCTTTGCCAACCGATCTATCCGTTCCGTTCAAACGATCCACGTACCTGAAGTTGAAATAATCAAACCTGGCACCGGCAACCATGGACCATTTATCTGTCAGCGTTATTGTTCCACTATAATGCCCATTGATGTTCATTTGATCAACAGTTCCGCGCTTAACGTTCCCGATGAATGCCCGCCTGACAGTATGAGAGAGTCGAATATCATTGACGTTATCAAGCCTTAGACCTGCACCGAATTCCGTGATGAGGGATTTGCCGAATATCTGGTTTGATGAGGTATAAAGCGCCTTGTATCCGTAGATCATTCTAGACTCCCGTTGGTTGATCTGGTCACCATTTATTTGATCATGCAGAAAGAATGTAAAGTTTGAATAGAGATTGAAATCGTAACGCACGGCATAGGCTTGCTGGGTGAAGTAGGAACCAGACCTGAATTCGTGGATGTGCTTTAATGAGAGGTTGGCCCGAAGCGTGTTGCCACCTTCTGTATTGTCAATGGACCCCAACCGCGTGATCAACCCTTGTGTGACGGCTCGTTGAGGTACCTGGCCTGAAGCATCCCACCCGCTCTTAAAAAATGTTGCTCCTACAATCAACCTGTCCTTATCCGTGAATCGGACCGTAAATTTTGACATCACATTGAATCTGTTAAAATCCTGGGGGCTTTCAACGTATCCATTTGTTCGAAAAAATTCTGACGCGATGTATCCACTTACCTTCGATGTTTTCGGATCCCGGAAGTTCATTCCAACAACACCTCTCATTGTACCGAACTGACCTCCTTCCAGCTTGATGAAATTATTGTCCAGGTGATTTTTTGTTTGAAAATCTACGTAGCCCGCGGTGGTAAAGTCACCTTTGTCAGCAAAATAAGGTCCCTTGTTAAAATCCACGGAATGGATCACTTCGGGAATGATAAAGTGCAGGTCAGCGTATCCCTGACCGTGGGCATGTGAAACCATATTGACCGGGAGCCCATCAACCTCAAGATTGACATCAGTCCCATGATCAATATCGAAACCGCGCAGGAAGATCTGTTCGGCCTTGCCACCTCCAGCATGCTGAGCGATGAACAACCCAGGAACCATCCGCAAAATATCCTGTGAAGTATTTGTCGGTCTTAACTTGATGTCAAGCGGTGAAAGTGTATTGAGCGCGTGTTGATCATTTGAAACAATCGTAACATCCGCCAATTGGATTTCGCCTGGATGCATGCCGATATCCAGGCTTGTAATCTGCTTGTCTTTTACTTCAATTGTCTCTGAAAACGGCGCATATCCCACAAAGCTTACTTCAACTGAATGCGTCCCGACGGCAACGTTGTGAAACGAAAAATTTCCATGACTATCGGCCACAGCGCCGATGCTGAGGTCGCTTAATCTAATACTGGCTCCTGTTAATGTTTCGTCGGCATTGGCTTCCCGCACGTGACCGGTGATGGTTCCCTGTCCCCAAAGAGAATTTGTGATCGAACAAGCGCATACTATGACAATGAATGCTTTCACGTTGGGTTTGACTAATGTGAAGTCCTCCGGCGTTATCAGGAACCGGCTAACTGTGTTTCAATCATGGCGCCTTAAGGGCGGTGCTGATTTCTTGTGTGATCGACGGACCAAGTTCGAATTCACTGGCCAGAGCATGCGTGAGGTAATGCTGCGCTACATCCTTATTACCCGCCGCTTTGTAGATCATGCCCAGATGATAAAGGGCGTCCGGCTCCGATGTTTGATTTTCAACATAGCGTGACGCGACAGCAATGGCCTTTGCGAAGTCATTCTTCCGGTAATAACCCCACGCGAGAAGATCGTACGACTGTGGTGTTGGCCGGTTTTTTATCTCTTCATTAGCAATCGAGATACAGACATCAGGATGACCAAATTCGTCAGCCTCCAGGTTGGCGAGGTACTTATGATACATGGTCTTGTATGCGGGCGCGCTGGCGAGTTGTGTAAACATTCTAAGGTTTTGGTCCTTGACTTTAGCATTGCCTTCCAGGGCGGCAATCTCTGCCAACGTCAGGTATGCGTCGGGCATTCGCTTACGGGATGCCAAGGCATTCATGATCGCTCTTGCATCGGCGACGTTGTGATCATTGGAGAGTGCGATCCAGGCGATTCCTTTCAGGGCATAACTATCCTGTGGATCATGGCTAAGGACCGTCAGATATGCTTTATAGGCTTCTTCGATGCGTCCGGCATGGCCATACATATCGGCTAGATTTGATAGGGTCCATTGCGCGGAACCTTTGTTGCCTTTAATT
>Ga0193753_10002629_pt1 | contig 13973 bp, 12 predicted proteins | sample H1c2metaG_FD_144925 | JGI IMG/M metagenome (GOLD analysis project Ga0193753, IMG submission 144925) | Soil microbial communities from a riparian zone of the East river system, Colorado, United States - H1c2 | ecosystem: Environmental > Terrestrial > Soil > Riparian zone | place: USA: East... | reverse complement strand
CCCGATTCAAGCGCCTGCGGTAGCCCCGCTCTCAGCGGCCGCGCCAGCAGCACGAGCACCGGCCGCGCGAGGCAGCAATGTCGAGATCGGGGAGATGCTGCCCACCGTCGACGAGCTCGCCGCCGGCGGCCGGACTTTTCCTCCCATGCGCCTGGACATCCACGCGTTTTCCGAAACGCCAGCCGAACGATTCGTGTTCGTAAACATGCGCAAATACAGCGAGGGCCAAGTCTTGCAGGAAGGCCCCTCGATCGAGCGCATCACGGCCGAGGGCGTGATCCTCAACCAACAGGGCCTGCGCTTCATGCTGCAACGCCAATAGCGAACCCGGGGGCTGGAAAACCCGGTTCATTCTTAGTGCGGAGCACCATGCAAGCTCAAACTCCAACGCTCGCTGTTGCACCGGCACAGTCACCGGTGCTCGAGTTGGATGGCCATCGCCTCAGTCGGCTGTTGCGGGCCGGCATCCGGCAACTGCTCGCCGACCAGGAGCAGCTGAACAAGATCAACGTCTTTCCAGTGGCCGACGGCGACACTGGCACCAACATGTCGCTCACGCTGCGCGCCGTCGTGCATCAGTTGCAGCAACGCCCCGATCCGCATGCCGGCAACACCCTCACGCGAGCAGCGGATGCGGCACTCGATGCCGCCCGCGGCAACTCAGGGGCAATACTGGCTCAGTTCCTGATGGGGCTGGGCGATAGCGCTGGCACGCTATCCACATTGAATACCAGGCAATTCGCGGCGGCGGTCACGGCCGGTTCGAATTATGCGCGTGACAGTGTGGGTGAGCCGCGCGAAGGCACGCTGCTGACCGTGATTCGCACGTTTGCTGACGAAATCAGCCAACTGAGCAGCGCACAGCGCATACAGGAATTCTCCGAGCTGTTCACGCGTGCACTGGTCGCGACCCGGCAAGCTCTGCAGGCCACGCGCACACAGCTCGAGGAGTTGCGCGCCGCGAACGTAGTGGATGCAGGGGCGCAGGGCTTCGTCGATTTGCTCGAAGGCATGCTGCAGCAACTCACGGGTGGCGACCAGGAACTGCGCGAAGCTTTCCCCGAACCGCCGCATGGGCACGAGTACTCGGCCCTCGCCGGCGAGCCGTCCGATCTCAGCCAGCGCTATTGCGTTGAATGCACGTTGCTCGGCAGCTCACTCGAGCACCGCAAGCTGCGAGAGCAGCTGGCGCCGTTGGGCTCCTCGCTGGTGCTGGCCGGCACCCAGCGCAAGGTGCGCATCCACATCCATGTGAACGAGCCGAACCAGGTGTTTCTGCTGGCCGCACAGCACGGTACTGTCTCGGGGCACAAGGCTGACGACATGCAGCGCCAGCAAGATGCGGCGCATGCGGCCGATCGTCGGGTGGCCATAATCACCGATTCAGTGGCCGATGTCCCCGAAGGCATGCTCGATGAATTCGGCATCCACATGGTGCCGCTGCGCATCCACTTCGGCGAGCGCAGCTACCTGGACAAGGCCGGCCTGTCCTCGGTCGAGTTTCTCGAAGAGCTGGTGCGCAATCCCATTCACCCCACCACTTCGCAACCGCCGCATGGCGATTTCCGCCGCCAGTTCGAGTTCCTCGCCAGCCACTTCCCGGCGGTGATCTCAGTCAATGTCAGCGCCAAATTGAGCGGCACCTACGGTTCGGCGTCGACTGCCGCGCAACGCGTGCAGCCGGCAGATCGCGTCGCAGTGATCGACACTTTGAATGTGTCTGTCGGTCAGGGACTGCTGGTCATGTACGCTGCGCGGTGCGCAGCGCGCGGTCTCAACCGAGATGCCATCCTGGCGCGCCTGCAAGCAGCGATACCCCGCGTGCGTGCCTTTGCATTGGCAGGTTCGCTGCAATACGCCGTGCGCGGCGGACGCATCAAGCCGCTGGTCAAATCCATTGCCGATCGCTTGGCACTGGTACCGATTCTCATGACGCTGCCCGATGGGCGTGTCAGTGCCCGTGCAGCACTGTGGCGGCGTGGCAATCTGCCGTACAAGTTTGCGAGTTGGGTGTACCGTCGGATGAATCCGCAAAGCTCCTACCGGATCGGCATCGGCCACGCGGCAGCCGAGGCACCGGCACAGCAACTGTTGCAGACACTCATGCGCATGCATGGTCGCATCGCGTCCTCATTCATAGTCCCTATCGGCAGCACCCTGGCTGCGCATGCTGGACCCGGAACCGTGGTGGTTGCGGTTCATGAGTGCAGTGAGGATGATCCTTGAGGCGGGAGCGTCGATTGCTCATGGCCGGTCGCTGCGGTAGAACCGAAAACGAAGCTGTGCATGTTGAGCACGCCGTGGCTAGTGCCTCCAGCGTGGTCACCGGCGCTTGCGGGTCCGCCGCACCCGCGGCGATCATCAATGGAGAGGCAGATGAGCGCGTTCCGGTTTGCGTACCAGCTGCTGTCATCGACTCGCCGACTCGGCATCAACGAGCTTGGGTTCGCGCTTGACCGCCGGTCGCCGGATGTCTTGTCTCAGAGTCGGCCGGCGCTTGCGCTGGCGCAGCTTGAGCGGGACCCAGCGACCACTCGCGATGGAGCGCGACATGCCCTCGATGACACGTACGTCTGCGAGCCCTTCCTCGCCTGACGGTTCGGGTTCGCGGTCGTTGAGAATGCAGTCGGAAAAGTACAGCAGCTGGGCAGCGAACTGGTCGCTCTTGCCGAACTGTTTGTTGCGTGTGCGCTCGCCGATCCTCATCTCATAGCCCAGTCCCTCGGCGTATTCGTACGCCGGGTCCATGGTGAGCGAGCCGCGCGTGCCGGTGATGGTATAGGTCGAGCGATCCGCCGCCCCAAAGCTGCAGGTGAAGCTCGCCAGCCGCTCGTCCTTGAACCGCATGACACCGCATACTGTTTCATCGACATCGCGGAAGCGGCGATCCGAGCTGCGGGTGGCAGTCGCACACACAGCGACCGGATCCTCGGCGAAGCAATAGCGCGCCGCGTTGATGCAATAGATACCGATGTCATGCAGTGGACCGCGACCCTCCGAGCGCTGCAAGCGAATGTTGCCGTCCTTCACTTGCATTGAAAAGTCAGAGCTGAAAAAGCGCAGCTCCCCCAGTCTGCCGCTGCGTGCGTGCTGGGCGGCTTCGAGGTTGGCCCGTTCGAAGTGCAATCGATAGGCAATCATCAACTTGACCTTGGCAGCGCGGGTTGCGCGGATCATCTGTTCGCAGTCACGGGCTTGCACAGCCATGGGCTTTTCACAAAGCACATGGAGGCCGGCGCGCGCCGCGTGTATTCCTTATGCAGGGAGTTTGGCAAGGCGATATAGACAGCATCGATGTCGCCGCTCGCGAACAGCTCGTCGACAGCGTCGTAACCGCACCAGCGCCGCACGCCATAGCGGCGGCCGAGCTGCTGCAGTTTTTTTGGTTCGCCCGAGACCAGAGCTGCCAGAACGCTGTTGCGCCTGGAATGCTTGAAGGCTGGCAATACCGCGGCCTGAGCGATGTGACCCAGGCCGATGACGGCATAGCGCACGGCCTTTCGAGACGTGTTGGTGCGGGCTCGGGTGCGTCGACGCGCCATTGGCAATACTCCACGGTGGATTTCTTCAATCCACGAAGAAAGTACCCACCGTGCACACGAGTTCCTCGGCTCCACGCCTACTTGTTGAACCGCTCCTCCTGCAGATCCAGTTCCCTGACCAGGGCGCGCGAGGTCGCGTCGGAAATCTTGTTGGTACGTGCGAGGCGAAACAGGGCCTCCCGCTCGGCTCGCAGGCCGGCGAGCCGCAGCTTGCGCTCGATCGCGCTGGTGCGGCGCACCCGCGTGGCGTTGTCACCGCTCATTTGCCCTTCCAAGCGGCGCCGGTACAACTCCATGACCCGAGTCGCCGCCTCGGTATAGAGATCCACGTCGCTGTGCGCGCTCGCCATCTCGTGGCCCGTCTCTTCGACGGCTCGCAGGGCCGCCTTGGCGGCAGCGATGCGGGCCCGGTCGATATCTTCTTCGTCCTTGGATTCGGACGGCAGGTGCAGTCCCTGCAGCAAGTGCGGCAGCAGGATGCTGGCCGCAGCCAGCGACAGGATGATCACACCGGCAGCGAGGAATATCGTCAGGTCGCGCGCCGGAAACTCGCGACCGTCCATCAGCGTCAGCGGCAACGTCAGCACACCGGCCAGCGTAATCGCGCCGCGCACACCTGCGATGGACATGGCAGCGATCAGACGCCAGCCGGGCTTTGGACCAGGAGTCTTGCCACGCCGCGTGGCCGTGAAATACGCGATCCGCAGCGATATCCACACCCACGCAAACCGCAGCACTGCCAAGCCGAGATTGATCTCGAGCACGTAGATCGCAAGCCACCAGGGATTGCTCTGATTGGACTGCAGCGCTCCGACGAGGATGGCCGGCAATTGCTGGCCCAGCAACACGAACATGATGCCGTTCAGTGCAAACTGGACGGTGTCCCAGACTGCGGCGCGTTGCATGCGCGTAACAGCGAGCGCGCTACCGCGCAACTCCGCGTAGCTCATGGTGACGCCGGCGGCAACCGCTGCGAGTATTCCGGAGCAACCGAGCTTCTCGGCCGCCTCGTAGGCCGCAAACGGAATCAGCAGACTGACCAGCACCTGCGAACCAGAGTCCTCACCCAAGCGGCGTGTCACCCACGCCTTGGAGGAAATCACCACGAACGTCGTTGCGATTCCGACCAACACGCCGCCCGCCGCCACCCAGACGAAAGTCAGCGCTGCAGCCGGCAGCGAAAACGTGCCGGTGACAGCCGCAGCAACCGCAAAACGAAAGCACACCAGCCCCGATGCATCATTGAGAAGTGATTCACCTTCCAGCACGTGCAGTACCCGCTTTGGAATCGGCACGCGGGCAGTGATGGCGGAGACGGCTATCGGATCGGTGGGTGACACGATGGCAGCCAGTGCAAAGGCCACCGGCAAGGGCATGCCCGGAATCAGCCAGTGAATGAAAAATCCCATTCCCACCACGGTGACGATCACCAACCCAAGCGCGAGTTCCAGGATAATGCCCTTGTCCTGCAGCAGCCCCTCCTTCGGGATGCGCCAGCCATCCAGAAACAGCAGCGGTGGCAGGAACAACAAGAAGAAGATCTCGGGATCCATCTCCACCCGATAGTCTGAAACGCCGGCAATGGCCGCACCCAGCGCGATCTGAATCAGGGGAGTCGGTACGGCGAGGGGAATCGCGCGCACGATGATGCCACTGGCAACGACGGCGGCCAGCATGGACAGAACTGTACCGATGGTTCCCATAGGATGCCTGATCAAGCGTCGCGTTCGAGCCAGGCGGCCAGGCGCTGCACGGCGTAACGGTAGCCGGCATCGATGGCGCGATCGAATCCCTTCCAGTTGAGCATGTCGATCTGCTCCAGCGGCGGTTGCAGCAGCAGGTCCGAAATTTCATGGCGAGCCGCGCGATTGTTGGCACTGTTGATCATGCCGGCGCGCCACAGGATCTGCAGAATGTTGACCCGCTGCCGTCGGCGACTGAACCATTGCACGATCTTCCACAACGGCGGCGCATCCGAGTCCACGCTGTCAGTGGTGAAGACGCGATCGCTGCCCACATCCACGCCGATGATGCGACCGAGGCCGGCATCACGCATCACATCCACTGGCAGGTTGTTGATCGAGGCGCCATCGACGAACAACTCGCCGTTGTGCACCACCGGGGGCAAGATGCCGGGAATCGCCACTGAGGCGCGCAACCAACGCCACAGCTCGCCACGACGATGCACGCCCATCTGCCCTGTGGTGAGGTTGGAAGAGACACAAAAGAATGGTAACGGCACGTCTTCGATGGCAGTCGTTCCAAACTCCCTTTGCAACAAGCGACTGACCTTGCGGCCCGACACCAGGGAGACCAGCGGCAGTGTGTAGTCGTTGAGCGGGTTGGTCTCCACGAAGCTGCGGCGCACGCGCGCGGTCAACTCCGCGTCGCTCCATTCCATGGCAAAACCCGCCGCAATGATCGCGCCGATGCTGGTACCGCCGACCGCATCCACCGTGACGCCGGCCTCGCGCAGGGCGCGCAGCACGCCTATGTGTGCAAATCCACGTGCGCCACCCCCTGACAGGACTATCCCCAGGGCATTGCCGGTCAGCAGCCGGGCCGTCCGCGCGATATCAGTCTCGGTACGCACGTGGTGATGTGGGACGCCGGGCCGCAAGTCCAACCAACGGGCGGTGGAGCCAGCGGCAATGGACTGCTCGTGCAGCAACACCAGTTCGGTCCGCTGGATCGTCATTGCCCCTTCCGGCGCTGTCGGGAGCGGCCAATTCACCAACGGATTGCCGTCCCATGCTGCCTGCACCTGAGCGACCAGCAGCACCACGTCCGCTTGGCGCAGGCACAGCTTGGTCCAGTTGCTGGACGTCGGTTCGCACAGATACACGACGAACTCATTGGCCCGCTCGATCCTGTGGAACCATTCGGTGGTGTGCTCGAAGCCACGCTGCAGACCCACCAACTCCGTGCAACCCGCCGCTTGCAGGTGGCGCACCAGCGTAGCTGCGAATTGGGCGCAGGCCACGCCTGCATCGTGCGGCAATATTGCGAAGGTCCTCGGAATTGCTCGCCGCCCTCGCACTTGGCGTTGCACCGACTCGAGTCGCTGCACCATCAGGCGCGAAATGCACAGCAAGCTTTGCGGATGCAGCAGCATCAATTGCTCGAAGGCAGCCCGCGACAGACGGCCGAGTTCGCTGTCGCGCAGCGCAATGACACTGGCACTGCGCGGCTTGCCGGAAATGAGCGCCATCTCTCCCACGGTTTCGCCAGCCATGATCCGCCCCACCAAGCGACGGTGGCCGTCTGGTGTCGGCGTGTAGGCGCCGAGCGCACCGCTGATCACGAAATACAATGCGTCCGGCGCATCCCCCAACTCGAACAACGTAGTTCCGCCGGGCAGCGCGAACAGCTCGATCTCGGCACCGATCGCATCGAGAGTCGCGCCGTCCAACTCTTGAAACAGCGGCAAGCTGCGCACCAGCGCAGCGCCGGTGTCACCGACCACATCATCCATAGCTTGACCCTGCGCCGCCGCATGGTTGTTGAGGAAGGTCATCCGCGGGCTTTTTCAAGGTTGGTATGCCCCCGCATGGATGAGCCGTTCCGAATGTGCCCCGGCAGTGAGTCACTGCCACGATTCCCGACTGTACCGCTGGAGATACGAACTGGCACCTGACATAAGCAACTATGCAGCCCAACGAGATGCAGGACACTGATTTAGTTATTGACATATCGTCAATGAATCAGGTAAGTTGCGCGCCATGTCGCAGCAGGACCGGAGCATCCGCAAGAGACCCTGGGCGAACCTCGAACTACTCTTGAAGCTTCAATCCTTCACTGGTTCAGCAGTGAGCCCACACTGCGCACTGCAGTGAGTTTCGATCCGTAGCATCAATGCCAGGTTTCATTTGCCCTGGTTTTGACAAGTGTCTAGCAAATGAACGACTGATAAACCAAGGACTCCTTATGAACATCAAAGAACGATTCCTCGATTCCCTCGACGGCGTGCTGCTGGCACTCGCCATGCTGTGGACCATCACCATTGCTTCCGCGCTGCTGTACCCGGGCGCAGGCGAGCAACGCAGCTCGACCGAGTTGCATGCATCGATGGGCCGCACAGCTGGCGACTTGTGATCTGCGGCCATTCTCGAGGCAGGGCATGCGCGCGTCGCCATTGCCCTGCCTCGCTACGATGAAGCAGGCAATCCCTGCAACGAGCGAGCGAACCCCGAGCCCACCGCTAGAACGCACTCTTCACGGTCCCGCCGTCCACCCGTAACGCCGCGCCTGTGGTGGCCGACGCGAGCGGACTGACGATGTAGGCCACCAACGTTGCCACTTCCCCTGGTGAGGCCAAGCGCTTGATGAGCGACGTAGGCCGCGCCCGCTGAATGAAGTCCTTCTCCACCTCTTCGACACTGCGCTGGCTTGCCTCGGCCGCGCGGGCTATCAGCTCCCCAACGCCACGTGAGCGAGTCGGACCCGGCAAGATGGAATTCACGGTAATCCCGGTTCCGGCTACAGATTCTGCCAAGCCACGCGCGACCGCGAGTTGTGCCGTCTTGGTCATACCGTAATGGACCATCTCCGCCGGGATATGCACGGCACTCTCGCTGGAGATGAACACGATGCGGCCCCAGTTGCGGCGTCGCATGCCAGCCAGGAACAGACGCGCGAGCCGCACGCCGCTCAACACATTCACATCGAAAAACCGCTGCCAATCGGCATCGCTGATGTCTTCAAAGCGCCTGGTCTCGTAGATGCCCAGATTGTTGACCAGAATCTCGACGTCCGGATGCTCTCGAGCCAGGGCTGCCGCGTTCTCGGCCTGACTGAGATCGCCGGCAAAGCCGATGGCAGCACTGCCATGAGCACTCAGCTCGCCGAGCGCGGCATCCACGCCGGCCTGGGTGCGGCCGTTGACGATGACGCGTGCACCTTCCTGCAGTAGCAGCTGCGCGATCGCAAAGCCGATCCCGGCGGTACTGCCACTGACCAGTGCGAGTTTGTTCGCAAGCTCCAGATTCATGATGCCTTCTCCTCTAGCAAATGGGCCAAAGTGCTCGCTGATCAAAACCCTGCCTTCGCACGCCGCACTCCGGTGAACATGGGCCCTATGAGAAATGCGGGCCAGTGGCGCCTGCCGTAGACTTGGCGCCTTCGTGCATCCCGGAGGTCGTCCGTGAAATTCGAAACTCTGTCCGTACACGTCGGCCGGGACGTCGATGCTGGCAACGGCGCCGTAGCAGCGCCGCTGCACCTGAGCACCACATTCGAACGCGACCCGGACGGTGGCTTTGCACGAGGCTACTCCTACAGCCGGCCCGACAACCCCACGCGGCGCGCGCTCGAACAGTGCCTGGCATCGCTCGAGGGCGGCGCAGATGCCACGTGCTACGCATCCGGCGTCGCCGCATCGCTGGCCGTGTTCAGCTTGCTGCGCCCCGGCGAGCGCATCGTGGCACCCATCCAGGCCTATCACGGCACCGTCAAGCAGCTGCGCGATCTGATTGCGCCAATGGGCGTGCACTGCTCCTTCATCGACATGACCGATCTGGCGTCGGTAGCAGCAGCGCTGCAGGAAAACGCCCGCCTCGTCTGGATCGAAACACCCTCCAACCCCATGCTGAATCTCAGCGACATCGCGGCCATTGCGGCCCTGGCCCGCCGGCAGGGTGCATGGGTGTGTTGTGACAACACCTTCGCCACTCCTGTATGGCAAACACCCCTGCAGCTGGGCGCAGACCTGGTGATGCACTCGTCCACCAAATACTTTGGTGGTCACAGCGATGCCATGGGCGGCGCAGTGATCGTGCGCGAGCGCGGTGAGCTTGCCGAGCGGCTGCGCGACTATCAAGCCACCGCGGGCAGTGTGCCCTCGCCGTTCGATTGCTGGTTGATTCGCCGCAGCGTGAGCACTCTGGCTTGCCGCGTACGCGCGCAAGCACAATCGGCGAGCCAGCTCGCACAGTTCCTGAGCGAACACTCGCGAGTTGCCAAGGTGTTCTATCCGGGACTGCCCTCACATCCGGGCCACGCAATTGCCCTGCGACAAATGCGGGGCGGTTTCGGCGCAGTGCTTTCCTTCTGCACCCAGGGCGGCCGTGAGCAGGCATTTGCGGTCGCGAACCGTGTCCAGTTGTTCACCCGGGCCACCAGCCTGGGCGGTGTCGAGTCACTCATCGAGCATCGAGCATCGATCGAGGGCCCGCATTCGGTCACTCCGGAAAGCCTGTTGCGACTGTCCATCGGGCTGGAAAACGTCGAGGACTTGAGCGCCGACCTGGAGCAGGCGTTGTCTTGACCTCGCCCACGCTCCGCGAGTTGCTCGGCAGCCTGCCGCAACAGGGAATGGTGCGCTGGATCGGCGTGCGCCCCGCTCGCAGGGCTCCCGTTGTCAGTGTCGACTGGGTGGAGGCGAATGCCGGGGCCGGACTCAGCGGCGATCGATTTGCAGCAGGCGCGAACAGCAAGCGGCAAGTGACGCTGATTCAGCACGAGCACCTGCGGGTGATTGGTGAGTTGCTGGCACGCGGGGCCATCGATCCGGCGCTGCTGAGGCGCAACCTGGCGGTCAGCGGTATCAATCTGCTGGCGCTGACTGGGGCCGAGTTTCGTATCGGCGGTGCCTTGCTGCTGGGCACGGGCGCGTGTCATCCGTGTTCGCGGATTGAAGAGGCGCTCGGCCCGGGCGGCTACAATGCCGTGCGCGGGCATGGTGGCCTCACCGCGCAGGTGGTCGAATCCGGCCTGATTCGCATCGGTGATCCGGTGCGAATGATCAGCGCCGGTACCGTCAAATGAGTTTCGCCGGGCTGGTGTCTCGCAATAAATTTGGACAGGATGAACGGAATTAAAAGAGTGAGCAAACGCCGCAGCGATGCGCAGTTGCCGATTCTCGCTCGGACTCGACCCGTTCGTTCAAACGGCATCGGCAATCAACGAAACGCTAGGGACTGACACGCACCGGCAGCGGCACGTTGCACACTTCGATGCGGCCGGCACGCACCTTGTACCACTCGTCGGTGCGATTGCGGCGTGCTTCGATCAACTCTGCAAACAACGGCGTGTCGGTGCGCAGGGCTTCCAGAGAAGTGCGCTGCGCAGCCGGCAGGTCGGCTGCAACCCGCACGCTTTTGATGATGGTGTGCTGCTCAGGTTTCTCATAGACGCCCATCGGACTCGGTCCGCGCGGCACCACTGATAACAACTCCATCCCCTGCACGACTCGGCCAACCACCGTGATGTTGCGGTCCAGTTGCCGCGGTGCGTGCCCGGTCACCACGTACAGCTCGGTGTCATCGCCGCTGTCGGGCGCCTCATCGCGCCCGACCCCGACCACGCCGTAACAATGCACGGGCCAGGCAGATCCTTGCGCACCGTCGCGGGCCGCCGCAAACCCCGCAGAAAAACCGGTCTGGGGCGCGTAGGTATCAGGGTCCGGTAGCACCGTGAACGGCAGATCGCGCGCGCTGCGCGTGAATTCGGCCGGCACGGGAGGCTTGCGTACGCCGGCGCGTGCAAATGCCGGGTCGCCCCACTGCACCACGAAATTGTCCTGCGATCGATTGATGCGCTGGGCATCGAAGTACTGCTGGCGCACCAGCGAGCGAATGTTCTCTGCGTGCTTGGGGGCGAACTGCGGCGCCAGCTCGATGATCACCCGTCCGCCCTCCAGCTCCATGTACAACGTGTTGGCCGGATCGATCGCGCGCCAATCCGGGGGCTTGGCGGCCGCCAGGACTTCGGCCATGGTCTTGGCCTCAGAGACCTGCAACAACTGCACTGCCAACAGCGCCAGGGTCACCGAACTGCATCGCCAAGCAATCATGATCGCCTCCGTACGCTACCGTTGCGGGCGGGCAGCGAGTGTAAAGCTCTGGGCAAAATAAGAGGTGTCCCCGAAACAGTCGGTCGGTACCCCCCGGTGCTCGTTGTAATGCACCTGCACGTCCTGGCCCACAGCTGAGGTCAGGCGCTTGGCCAGTTCGTCATCGCGCGTCGTGAAATACCAGATCTGCGGCGCCACGCCGCCCACCACGTACAAAGCCAGCTCACCTTCGTAGGTCTTGCAGAGCCAGCCCTTGCGCGAAAACTTCTGCAGCACACCGGCACGGTCGCCCTCGGAGTAGGCCCACGACAGTGTGAGCCAGGTCCACAGCACTGCGACTATCAACGGCACCAACAGCACCAACCCTATGATCCAACCGACTCGGCGCCGGGCCTTCGAGGTAATCTGCGACATGGGCAAGCGCTCCGAATCTCCGACCAAGTGTGGGCAATACGAGGCGGCAGTGTGTCTGAAGGGATGCCGGTGCTCAAGCGAGGCGAATCTCGGCAACTGCGCGCGCGGTGGCGCATTCAACCTTGCGTGCGGATAATCAGTCAATGCGACCGTGCCGTCGGGTTGACAGCGAAGTCATCCAGGCTACTCACCCAAACAATCGGAAGCCAAGCTCATGCGATCCATCCATCTATGCGCGTTGCTGCTGTGTGCGGGGCTGGTCGGCTGCGGGATCAACCCGGTCACCGGCAAGAAGGAACTGCAGTTCATTTCCGGAGCCCAGGAAGTCAAGATCGGCGAGCAGAACTATGCCCCCACGCGCCAGGGCGAAGGCGGCGATCTGAAGGTTCTGCCGGAGCTGACCGCCTATATAAATGAAGTCGGTCGCAAGCTCTCCGCGGTGTCCGATCGCGAGCTGCCCTACGAATTCGCGGTGCTGAACAATTCCGTACCCAACGCCTGGGCGCTACCGGGCGGCAAGATTTCAGTCAATCGCGGCTTGCTCACCGAACTGAAGAATGAGGCCGAGCTGGCGGCCGTGCTGGGTCACGAGATCGTGCATGCGGCCGCCCGTCATGGGGCCAAGGCCCAAGAGCGCGGCACCATCATGCAGGTCGGGATGGTAGCAGCGACCATCGGCGCCGGCGTCAGCGGCGTCGACAGCAACCTCGCAGGGCTGATGATTCAAGGCGCAGGGGTGGGTACCCAGCTGATTCAAAGCAAGTATGGACGCGAGCAGGAGTTGGAGAGCGACAAGTTCGGCATGAAATACATGAAGGCCGCCGGCTACGATCCCGATGGCGCGGTGACCTTGCAGGAAACCTTCGTAAGGCTGTCAGAACAATCCGGGCAGCAACAGAATTGGATCGAAGGGTTGTTCGCGTCGCACCCGCCGTCGCCGGAACGCGTCCAGCAGAACATCTTGACGGCCAACCAACTCGGCCGGGGCGGCGATCTGGGCGCCGAGCGCTACCAGATGCGGTTGGCCGGGCTGCGACAGATCAAGCCCGCGTATGACAAGCTGGATGAGGCCACCAAGCTGGCAAACAAGAAAGAGTATGGGCCGGCTCGCAAGCTGACCGAAGAAGCCGTGCAACTGGTGCCGCGCGAGAGCCGCTTCCACGAGCTGCTGGGGGACCTCGATCTGGCGGAAAAGAAATCGGAAGCGGCGCTGCCCCACTATCGCAAAGCCATCGAGCTCGATCCCGACTACTACGGCCCGTACCTGGGCGGTGGCATCGCGCAACTGCAGACCGGCAACAAGGCCAAGGCCGAGGAATGGCTGACTCGCAGCGCACAGTTGTTACCCACCGCGCCGGCCGCCTACTTTCTTGGCAACATACTGCGCGAGCGAGGCGATGTCAGCGGTGCAACCCAGTACTACCGTGCTGCCGCAGGTTCCAACAGTTCCTATGGCAAGCGCGCTGCTGGCGAACTGGTGCGCATGGACTTGCCGCAGAATCCTGGCAACTACCTGGCTGCAGGCGCGCAGTTCGATGCGCAGGGCCGCCTGGTCGTGGTGGTGCAGAATCGCTCACCGGTGCCGCTCACCGACATCCGAGTCACCCCGGCACTGGTGGATCAGGTGGGCCGCGTAGTACAACAAGGTTCCCAGGTGCGCTTGAGCAGCATCGTCAAGCCCGGCGAGCAAGTCGGTGTGCCCGCGGGCTTCGCCGTTCCCCCGCAGCAGCAACCGTTCGTCCGCCTGCGCATCGACAGCGCCAGCGTCGCGGAGTGAGCAGGACTAATTGATAGTTGATAATTGACAATTGATAGTTGAAAAGTCTCGAAGCTCTCGAACTCTTGCTCCCGTCTCCAAGGAAGGAAGTATCAGGAACGGGCCCCGTATCAAGTACGGGGTGACGGGCCCCGCTGTGTACGGGGTGACGGATTTTTTCCGTCTCCCCGGCGGACGCCGGGGCCCAGGGGATCTTGAGAGAGCTTGTCGAAGGGTTCGGCGGGCTCAACACGAACGGGGAAAAAACCTCAACCGAAGATTCTCTCGCCAAGATGCGCAGGCGAGAGGTGAGGAGGAGCCCGATCTCTCCTCTCAATTATCAATTATCAATTATCAATTATCCGCGGTACGCGTCCACCAGCAAGCGCTTGTAGAGCTTGCCATTCGGGTGGCGCGGCAGCTGGGACGTGAACTCGATCCGGCGCGGGGCCTTGATGTGACTGAGGTG
>Ga0193753_10002628_pt1 | contig 13975 bp, 13 predicted proteins | sample H1c2metaG_FD_144925 | JGI IMG/M metagenome (GOLD analysis project Ga0193753, IMG submission 144925) | Soil microbial communities from a riparian zone of the East river system, Colorado, United States - H1c2 | ecosystem: Environmental > Terrestrial > Soil > Riparian zone | place: USA: East... | reverse complement strand
GACGATTTCCTGACGACTACTTTTCTCGCATTTACGGGCAGGGTGGTTCTCGCTCCGGCGATGAATACGGCGATGTGGAAGCATCCTGCCACGCAGGCAAATCTTGCAACGCTCGAACGGCGCGGCTGCTCGATTGTCGCTCCCTCCGACGGCTGGCTCGCTTGCGGCGAGATGGGCGCGGGCCGCTTGGCTGAGCCTGCGGCGATCGTCGAACACATCGAAGGGCTCACCCGGACGCGGCGCGATTTTGAGGGCGAGTCTTTTCTCGTGACCGCCGGGCCTACCCAGGAGGCGCTCGATCCGATCCGCTACATCAGCAATCGCTCGAGCGGGAAGATGGGCTATGCGATCGCGGACGCGGCGATGCGGCGCGGCGCGACGGTCGTCCTTATCTCCGGACCGGTCAGCCTGGAGCCTCCCGCGAACGTAGAACTGGTTTCGGTGCGCACGGCGCAAGAGATGCGCAAAGCCGTAATGGAGCACCTCGCGACCGCCAGCATTATCGTCAAGAGCGCCGCGGTGGCGGACTACTACGTGGCGAGCGTGCCGCAGCAGAAACTAAAGAAGACTGCCGCACGGCTTTCGCTCGAGCTCGATCCCACGCCGGACATTCTGGCGGAAATCGGCGAGAAAAAGGGCGATAGACTGCTGGTCGGTTTCGCCGCTGAAACGGAAAACCTGGTCGAAGAAGCGCGCCGTAAGATGCTTTCCAAGCACTGCGACATGCTGGTGGCGAATCTGGTGAACCGCGAGGGTTTGGGCTTTGAAGCCGACAACAACGAAGTGGAAATCATCACGCGCGGCGGCAAAACGGCGCATGCGGGACCTGCCGGTAAACGGCAGATCGCGGAACAGATTCTGGATCAAGTGGCGCTGCTGCGGCTAAGCTTGCAAGCAGTGGATGCTTCCGCATAGCGCGCCAATGGATCCGGCGCAAATCCGCGAATATCTCGAGTTTTACCGCGATATCGGCTTCGATTCCATCTACCGGCTTTCGAACGACGCTCCGGCCGCACTTTTACCAATCTCCATGCCGTCTCCTTTACCTGGGCTTGCCCCCGATCACGATACGCTCGATCAGATTCGTCTCGATATCGGCGATTGCAAGCGTTGCGGCCTGTGCGAAGCGCGCACCAATATCGTGTTCGGCTCGGGAAACGAAAAAGCTTCACTAGTGTTCGTCGGCGAGGGGCCAGGGGCGGACGAAGACGATCAGGGCCTGCCATTCGTGGGCCGGGCTGGGCAGCTCTTGACGCAGATGATCGAAAATACCGCGTCGAAGGAAGGCATTCCCATTCGCCGCCCGGACGTGTACATCTGCAACGTGGTGAAGTGCAGGCCGCCAGAGAATCGCACGCCGCAGCCCGACGAAATGGAAATATGCGGGCAATTCCTGTTCCGGCAACTCGAAACAATCCGGCCTAAAGCGATTTGCGTGCTCGGCGCCACGGCGATGAAGGCGCTGTTGAACACAAAAGAAGGCATTACGCGATCGCGCGGCAAATGGCACAAGTGGCGCGATATTCCTGTGATGATTACGTATCACCCTTCTTACTTGCTGCGGCAATATAATCAGCAAGCCAAGCGTGAAGCCTGGGAAGATTTGAAAACGCTATTGCATTTCGTCTATGACTAGACCGGCGGGTGGAGTGTTCCTCAGCTTCGAGGGGACCGAAGGCGCCGGGAAAACGACGCAAATGCGCATTCTGATCGAGCGATTGCGTGGTCTTGGGCATATAGTAGCCGAAAATCAGGAACCGGGCGGGACCCGCATCGGGAGTCAGATCCGCAGTCTGCTTCTCGATCCCGAGCATCAGGAGATGTCGGCCATGACGGAATTGCTGCTGCTGTTCGCCTCGCGCGCGCAGGCGGCCGCGGAAATCATCGCGCCGGCGCTCGAACGCGGTGAGATCGTGGTCAGCGATCGTTTTACCGATTCCTCGCTTGCCTATCAGGGAGAAGCCCGCGCGCTCGGCTTCGATACGGTGCTGGCTGTTCACGGCCTGGCGCTCGGGGCCTTGATTCCGGATCTCACGCTGTGCATTACGCTCGACGTGGCCACCGGTCTCGAACGGGCCTACCAGCGCAGTTTGTCGAGCGATCGCCTCGACCGGCAATCGCTCGCGTTTCACCAGAGCGTCGATCGCGGCTACCGGAAGATCGCGGAATGGGAGCCGGGGCGTTTCCGGCTGATCGACGGCAGCGGTTCGCCCGACGTGGTCGCGGCTCGCGTCTGGAGCCAAGTGGCGCCGCTCTTAAAATAGAATCGGAGATGGATTCTTTTCCGGATTTTTACGGCAATCTGCCGGCCGCGCAAACCTTACGCCGGGCGATTGCAGCCGGCCGCGTCCCACAAACGATTCTCTTGAGCGGGCCGGAAGGCGTGGGGAAAGCTACGCTGGCACGGCGGTTCGCCGCCGAGCTACTCGGCGATCCGCAAAAAATAGAACGCGACGATCTGAGCCTGGCCGAAAGCATCGACGCCATCGAGCAGCGCGAAAAATGGACCGCCGAGAAGCGGGCCGAAGATCCACTACTGTTTTCCACTCACCCCGACTTCATTACGTTTGCACCGGACGGCCCGCTCCGCCAGATTACGATCCAGCAAATGCGCCTGCTGCGCGAGCGAGCCCAATTCAAGCCGTTGCGTGGCGCCCACCGCGTCTTCCTGATCGATCGTCTGGATCGCGCCAATGGCCCATCGGCCAATTCGCTGCTCAAAACGCTCGAGGAGCCGCCGGAGCACATGATTTTAGTCGCGACGACGAATAACCTCTACGATCTCCTGCCAACCATCCGCTCGCGAGCATTCGTATTGCAGTTGAGCCGGCTTTCCGATGCCGAGATGCACGAATTCTGCGCCGCGCGCAAGCTTGCGGACGGGGAGCTTCGCATTTGCCTCGCGGAGGGCTGTCCGGGCCTGGCAGCCACGCTCGATCTCGACGTATTTCGCGAGCGCCGTGCGCTGCTGCTGGCGGCCTTTGAGTGCGCGGCTGGATTGGCACCCTTTTCCAACTGGATTCAGCATTCCGAGTCGTTCGCTAATCGTAAATCGGAGAAGCTCGACTATTACCTCAAACCGGCATATGGTTTACTGGAAGATGTTCTGGGCGTCGCTAACGGCAAACCGCCGGCGCAGCATCGCGACATCCAACCGCGCATCGCGGCCATTGCGCAGCGTGTGAGTTTTGGTTGGATCGAACAGGCCGTACAGTCAGTGGATGAGTTGACCGCGATGGTGCGAAGGAATATACAAAAAGTGGGAGCTTTCGACGCGATGATTATTAATTTACGTAACCGTATGGACGGTCGTAGCGCCTAAACTAGCAACTAGCGGTACCATCCCGTAATTTTTCAACCTGAGGCCAAATGATAGAAGAGAGGCGTTTGGATTCGCTCATCAGAAAACCGATCCGGACAACCACAGCAGAGATGAAAGAAGTTATCCGCCGTCCGCCCCCGGTGAAGAAGAGCACGCCACCCGACCAAACCAATGCCGAGCAGTTCTACTACTCGAAGCAGATGCAGAGCAAAACGGCGATGATTGTCGTGATGAACGACGGGGAACAGCTCGAAGGCGTTATCGAGTGGTACGACCGCGATTGCCTGAAGCTAAACCGGACAGGCGCGCCCAATCTGCTGCTGTTCAAGCATTGGATCAAGTACATGCACAAGGCGGATCCGGAGTAGCGCGGATCTGATTCAGCTTCTAGCGCAAGTAACGGCGAACGGGCGGCGGCATCGGCGAGTCCGCGCCTTTGATGCTTTTCCAGAGGATCTCGTTCAGGGCCTGCGCCGGCGCGCGATCCACGTCGCGAAAGTCCATGCGGCTCGAGGCGTGCGCGCCATACGAGCGCGCGGTATTCTTGGCGTCCACATCCACTTCCGCCGGTCGCAGCGTGTAAGGCGTCAGGTCCGCTTTCACCCCGAACGTTTTATACATCGGCATGGCGGCCGCGTCGTACTGGCTCATGGGCGGCAGCCCGAGCAGTAGCTCGATAGTGCGCACCATCGAGCTGGTCGTATACAAAGTGGAATCAACCGTCTCACGGCGGATGTAGGGGCTGATAGCGAGCGCCACCGTCCGGTGTTCATCGACGTGATCCGGCCCGTCCTGCGCGTCGTCTTCGATCACGAAGATCGCGGTCTCCGGCCAATATTTGCTGTGCGTCACGCGCTCCACGATTTGTCCCACCGCCAGGTCGTTGCTCGCAACCATGGCCACGGGAGTGAATGCACCCGCGCTGGTGCCGCGCGTGTGATCTTCGGGCATGCTCATCACGATCAGGTTCGGCAGCCGTAGATTAGGGTCCGAATCGTCGTAGTGTTTTTCGTATTCATCGAATTCGCGAATAAACGCCGTGGCATGCTCCGTGTCGCGAGTGGCCATGCCCTCGCGCATGATGTATGTCTTTGAAACGTGTCCCAACAGAACGCCCGCTCCCGGCGCCGCGGTCATACTGGTCCCGTCGCTGACGCGCGTCGCGTATTCACCGTAGCTGCGATAGGTCAGGCCTTTTCGACGAGCCAGGTCCCAGAGCGTGCCTCCGGAAGGGACCCAGGCAGCATTCCGTCCGTGGCTGCTCTGCCCGCCATAGGTGGCCGGCCACGTCTTTTCGTTGTAATCGGTGGCGTAGGCGGAGTTCGACCACGAATGGCCGTCTTCGCTCACTTCGCCATCGCAGTAGAGGTTATCGAAAAGCACGAAGCTTTCAGCAAGGGCGTGATGGTTCGGAGTGACTTTCCGGCCGAAGATGGCGAGGCGAGCGTCGCCATTGCCGCGCTGCTCGTCACCAAAAAACTGATCGTAGGTGCGATTCTCTTTGATGATGTAGAGAACGTGCCGAATCGGCGATCCCTCGCCCACTTGGCGCGGAACGATCGATTCCACCGGCTTGGCAGCGGCCTCGGCAAGCTGTTCATCGCGATACGGAGTGTTGGCGTAGACCTGCTTCGTCCAACCGGGAAGCTCCTTCTCGATATTCGCGACATCGATGATCTCGATGTCGCCCTTCTGCAATGTCTTGATAGTGCCGTTGCCTTCGGGCCCAGGCGGGAGCGGGCTCATCGGGCCGCGAATGTCGGCGTGCGATTCGGTCCCTTTGCTGTTGCCGACGTACAAAGTGCGCCCGTTGCCGGGGAGCGCCAGCGCGGAAGGATACCAACCGGTGGGAAGAAAGCCGAGCACCTTGCTCTCACCCGGCTCTTTTACGCTGATGACGGCGACGTCGTTGTTATCGGCGTTGGCGACATAGAGCAGCTTCCTCGAACTATCGAGAGCCATGGCGTTCGGCGTCGAGCCTTCGGGTGAGCGCGGTGTCAAAGCAGTAGAGATGTGCTCCACCACGCGGCGCGCCTTGGTATCCACCACCAGCACGCTGTTATCGTTGGCGCAGGCTACATATAGCCGTCCGTCCGGCGCCATTTCCAAAGCGTTCGGATTCGGGCCCACCGCGATTGAGCCGATGACCCGCATGGCTTCGGTATCGATCACGCTCACCGACTGGCTGGCCCAATTGGAGACGTAGAGACGCGAGCCGTCGGCGTTGAACACGACTCCGTAGGGGCTCAGCTCCACCTCGATGCGCCGCAGCAGCTTTCCGCTCGAAGTATCGAAGATGACGATCGATCCGGGCGCCGCGCCCATGCCCATGTTGGCGGCGAAAAGCAGATTCTTCCGGGGATGATGCGCCATACCGGACCAGTAGATCTGCTCTTTGTCAATAGTCTCTTCAAGCGTCAATGCGGCTTTCTCCGAAAGCCGGCCGTCACGATATTCGAAAGCGTAAATCGGCGCGCGATTGTGCGTGCGTTTCCCGGTAGCGTTGCCGCCTGAGACATAGAGCATTTTGCCGTTAGCACCCCAGGCCATTCCGTGCCAGGCGGTATCGAGCGGCACGCGCTCGACGGCCTCGCGGGTCTTTGTGTCGATGAGCAGAAGGCCGTGAGGATTGTAGCCGGCGTGCAGCGCGATCACGCCGCGGCCATCCGGCGTAGCCAGCGTGTCGAGCACCAGATCCTCGGTCGGAATCGACTTTCCCAGCGGCGTGATGCGCCAGCCGTTGGGAAGCGCAAACCCGCCGTCGATTGGATGCGGCGCGTTTTGACCCAGCAGAATGGCAACAGTTGCAAGAAGTAAGCCAAGAAGCTTCGGGAGCATGCTATGCGTCAGGCTAGCAGGGAATCGTTACGATTGAATTTCAATCCGCTTGGCCTTGTTGGCGAGCCGATGCGCGCGGCGCGCCGCCGCTTCTTCGTAGCGCCGGCGATCTTCTTCGGTGTCGGGACAGATAGGTGGCAGCACCAGCCGCTGGCCGGCGGCATCCACAGCCACAAACGTCAAGTACGCCGACGAGGTGTGCCTGATCTGGCTGGTGTACAAATTCTCCACCAGGACTTTGACGCCAACCTCCATGGACGTTCGGAACACGCGATTCACCTGCGACTTCAACATCACGAGCTCACCGATGTGAATCGGGTGCAGGAATGTCATCTGATCGATCGAAGCCGTCACCACGGCCGAGCGCGCATGCCGCATGCCGGCGATGGCGCCGCACAGATCCACCAGGTGCATGACGCGCCCGCCCAGCATGTTGCCGAGCATGTTTGCGTCGTTCGGTAAACAGACCTCCGAATACTCGGAGCGCGATTGACGAACCGTGCGAATTTCTTCAGGTTCCATTCTCAGGCGGGAAAACGATCGAGAAAACTGCGGCAGAATGCCCGGATCTGAGCTTGCTTCACGATGTCGGCGATTTCCGGCTCCAAAGATTCACCCGCAAGAATATAGCGCACCCGCTGCCACGCCAGGGGCGCGTAGTCGCGCTCTTCGAGCAGAAGCAGTTCCAGCGCGGCGGCGGTTCGGCCAACAATCTCGTATCGAAGAGCCGATCGCTGTTCGTCAGCCGGAAAATGCGCACACGTTCCGCGCGAGTTGCCATGATTGCAACAGCGGAAGCGCACTTCGCCGGGAACGGGAAATGGCTGATCCCGAGCGCGGCAGAGACCGTCGTATTCATCAAGCAATGGCAAGCGCGCAGCCGTATATTCGGGCGGCGCAGTCATCTGTCGCGGCTCAAAGAACGGGCATGCCATTTCTGTTCAGTATAGGCTCATCAGTATGCTTGTCGTCCACGTGCATGTGCATGTCAAACCGGAATTCGCAAAGCGCTTTCGCGAGGCGACCGTGGAAAATGCCCGCCAGAGCCTTACTGAAACGGGCATCGCGCGCTTCGATGTTTTGGAACACGCGTCCGACCCCACGCGCTTTGTTCTGACGGAGGTGTATCGCACCGCCGGCGCGGCGGCCGCGCACAAAGCGACCGCTCACTACCAGGTTTGGCGCGACGCTGTCGCGGAAATGATGGCCGAGCCGCGCACGAGCGTGCAGTTCACGAATGTCTTTCCCGAGGACCAGGCTTGGTAGGGCCGTTCGAATTTGCCACGGCTACCCGCATCGTTTTTGGACCGGGCACTATCCAATCGCTGGCTTCGCTCGCGCAGCCATTGGGTGCGCGTGCGCTGGTGGTCACTGGAGCGAACTTGAGCAGGGCCACGAGCGCGCTGGCTGGTTTCGAAGCGAGTTACTTCTCTCTTACCGGCGAGCCGACCCTCGCGATGGTACGCGAAGGCGTCCAGGCGGCCCGGGGTTGCCAATTCGTGATCGGCTTCGGTGGAGGCAGTGCCATGGATGCGGCGAAAGCTATCGCGGCGCTGGCGCCCAATTCGGGAGAGCCGCTCGATTATCTGGAAGTGATCGGGCAAGGCCGGCCGCTCGAACACGCTCCGCTGCCCTTCCTGATGGTTCCGACTACCGCGGGTACCGGCGCGGAAGTGACGCGTAACGCGGTCCTCGGGTCGCCCGAGCATGGCGTGAAGGCCAGTCTTCGCAGTCCCCTGCTGGTAGCCAAAGTCGCGCTGATCGATCCGGATCTCACGCTGGAAACACCAGCGGCAATCACCGCCTCAACCGGCCTCGATACTTTGACGCAGCTTATCGAGCCTTTCGTCTCTTGTCGTGCCAACGCGCTTACCGATGTGTTCTGCCTCGAAGGCATGCGGCTCGCGATGGACGCTTTGCCGAAAGTATTTCACAACGGGCGAGACCGCGACGCGCGCGTGGCTATGGCGTTCGCCAGTCTCCTGAGCGGCCTTTCCCTTTCGAATGCGGGATTGGGAATCGTGCACGGCTTCGCGGGACCATTGGGCGGGCTGCTGAAGGCGCCGCATGGCGCGCTGTGTGCCGCCGTCTTGCCGCACGCTATGGCCGTGAATATTCGCGCCCTGCGCGAGCGCGCACCCGATCGCGACGCGCTGAACAAATATCGCCGCGTCGCCCAACTGCTCACGGGCGATTCACAAGCCGAACCCGAAGACGCGGTGCGCTACGTCTCGAACCTTTGCCAAAGCCTGGGCATTTTTTCCCTGCGCGCGTATGGCCTCGAGCCTTCCGGAATTTCAGACTTGGTTGCCAAGGTGGCTGGCGCCAGCAGCACGAAAGCCAACCCGATCCAGCTCGCCAGGAGCGAACTGGTGGAGATTGCCGAGCACGCGCTATAGCGGCGGATCGGTAGATGTAGCCCCTCCGGAGGCAGGTATAACGTTCGGGTAAGTACTGATACCCAGCTCAAGTGCGCGCCTCCGAAAGGCCAGCGATTCCGTGATACCATTCGGGGCAGCCAGACTTGGGGAGAGGAGACCCTGCGGGCACTCGATTCGTAGAGTCCGGGGATAAAATTTACGCATGGCTCTACACGCCGCGCGCGACGTCGTGCGACGGGATATCTGTGGCATTCCGCCGCTCTCAGACGCGCAAGCACTCGATCGCCCGCGAGAAGATGCCGTGCCTTCGCTGGCAAAGGTTAAATTTACGTGACATACCAGGCCACAAACAAGTTAGGCTCTTACCTAACGCAGTCTGAGATTCCTTTTGCCAAACCATTTGTTACAGGCAACGAACTCAAGTACGTTGCCCAGGTGATCGCATCCGGTAGCATCAGCTCCGACGGCCGCTTTACTCAGGGCTGCGCTCAAATCCTGAAGGAACGGTTCGGGATACATGAAGTGTTCATGGTGCCCTCGTGTACCGCCGCTTTGGAAATGGCGGCAATGCTTGCCGGCCTGGACAAGGGGGATGAAGTGCTTATGCCTTCCTTCACATTTGTCTCCACCGCTAGCGCCGTTGTCCGGCTCGGCGCTAAACCCGTCTTCGTGGATATTCGCCCAGACACCCTCAATATCGACGAGGATCTTGTCGAGGCCGGCATCACCAGTCGCACGAAAGCAATTTTCCCGGTGCACTATGCCGGCGTCAGTTGCGAAATGGATCGATTGATGGCCATCGCGCGGAAGCATAATCTGCTGGTTGTAGAGGATGCCGCACAGGCCGTTAACGGGCACTATCGAGGGCGGGCGCTCGGTTCGATCGGACACCTCGGCGCTTACAGCTTCCACAGCACAAAAGACTATACGTGCGGCGAAGGCGGAGCGCTCTGTGTCAACTCGCCCGAAATGGCCGCGCGGGCTGAGATTATTCGCGACAAGGGAACCAACCGCAAGAAGTTTCTGCGCGGAGAGGTGGATAAATATTCCTGGGTGGATGCCGGCTCTTCGTATCTTCCCAGCGAAATCGCCTGCGCTTTTCTGTACGCCCAATTGGAAACAATGGACCGTATTAAAACGCTCCGTTGCCAGTTAGCTCAGCGCTACCAGAGCCGTTTAAGCCAACTAGAGCAGCAGGGACGGTTATGCCTCCCCAGAGTACCCGCTGGATGCGAAAGCAGCCACCATCTGTATTACATTTTGCTCTCCGACGAGGACACTCGCGATCGCCTGATTGCTTATTTGAAACAGAGGCGCATTCGCGCACTCTTTCATTACGTGCCTCTGCATTGCTCTCCCATGGGCCGGAAGTTGGGATATCGCGACGGTGATTTCCCTGTCACGGAACAATTAAGCGGACGCCTGCTGCGCCTGCCGCTCTACCCGGATCTAGCGGAAGAAGAGCAAGAAACAGTCGTCCAGTCGATCGAGTCATTCTTCAATGGAACCAGCTTCAATGGAACCGGGGCCCGGAAGTTCTTCACGGCAGGCCATCTCATTGAGTCGGCATAGAACCGGTATGCCGCAATCGACAAACTGCCCGCCGTCGTCGGCACCCAGATTATCGGTCGTCATCCCCGTTTATCGCAGCGAGGCATGCCTGACAGAGTTGATCCGGGCGATTACGCAGGCACTGGCACCGTACGATTGGGACTACGAAGTCATTCTGGTGAATGACTTCTCGCCCGATCGTTCCTGGCAAGTGATTGAATCGCTCTGCCGTAGATATCCATGCGTTCTGGGCGTCGATTTACGGCGCAACTTCGGCCAGGATAATGCCATACTCGCCGGCTTACGACTCTCCCGTGGAAAATACGTCGCCATCATGGATGACGACCTTCAGCATGACCCGAAATACCTCCCTGCACTAATGAAGAAGACGGAGGAAGGCGCTGATGTGGTTTATGCGGACTTTGGGCGGAAACAGCAAAAGCTATGGAAGAACATGGGCAGTTGGATCAACGGTAAAATCGCCGACCGAGTGCTCTGGAAGCCTAAGGATGTTTACCTTTCGCCCTACAAGGTGGTCGTTCGCGAAGTAGCGGATTTGATCTGCAACTATTCCGGCCCTAAACCCTACATCGATGGCTTGCTGTTTCAAGCTACCTGGAGAATGGCGAGCATTCCAGTCGAACATTTTGCGCGCTACGCCGGACAAAGTACCTACAGTGTGTGGAAGGCGCTCGAAGTTTCGGCCCGCCTGATCTTCTCTTTTTCGGTTAAGCCGGTGCGGCTAGTCACTTGGTGTGGACTCGTGATAGCCGTGCTGGCACTGCTTGCCGCTTCCGGTATCACCTTCTATCGCCTGGTGTTTCCGGAGGATTTCCCGGCCGCAGCGGTGGGGTGGTCCTCTATGATGGTCGTCTTTCTTCTTGTAAGCGGGATCCAGATGATGTTTTTAGGGATCCTCGGTGAATATGCGGGACGTGCCTATCTGCTGGTGAATCGTCATCCTCAGACTTCGATAAGGACAGTCATCGGTGGAAATACTCGCGCACCGTCCTCTTCGACCGTACCTCAGATCATCGACGAGGAGGTGACGGTTGGCCACGACGGTGCTCTATAAGAGCGCCGTCTTGTACGAACTCCTAATGGTTGTGTTGTACGGCCGCCACTACGCGGGGCGGTACCGGGCCATCGCCGATCTCATCCCTGCGCAGTCAAGCGTTCTCGATCTGTGTTGCGGGCCGGCCGTACTCTATCATCGTTATCTTCGTCAGAAGGCAATCGATTATACGGGCCTTGATCTAAGTGGCGCCTTCATTAAACACTTGAATCGGCGGGGTGCAAATGGGCAGGTATGGGACCTTCAGGGGACGGCAACCTTGCCTGCAGCCGACTACGTGATCATGCAAGCCAGCCTGTACCAGTTCCTGCCTGACCCTCAGCCGGTCGTTGATCGCATGCTGCGAGCAGCTCGGAAACAGGTGATTCTCGCTGAGCCAATTCGGAATATCACGAGCAGTAAGGTGGCTCCACTTGCATTTTTTGGCCGGCGCTTCACGGATCCGGGCGACGGCCAATCCGCTCACCGCTTTACTGAGGAAAGCCTGGATCTGTTTTTTTCCCGATACGCGTCCCGGCTCGGCAAAACATTTTCTATTCCTGGCGGGAGAGAGAAGGTTTTTGTCCTTAACGCGCGTGTCCAGTAATGGCCGCACTATCGTAATCTGTGCGGCGCTGCTTGTTTCGGCAATGCTGATCGGCTGCAGCAACCTGTCCGGCTCGGGTTCGCTATGGCCAGATGGTTCTCAGTATGCAAACGCCGCGGCAATGATTCACGATTGGCTGCTCTCCGGAGACATCACTCACCCTTGGGAATTCGCTAAACGAAATTACGTACAATTTCCTGCTTTTCATCTTCCTTATCACCCTCCCGGCTACCCGGCGCTGCTGGGTCTGTTTTTTACCCTGACGGGAGTGTCCTACAGCTCGGGGAGAATCTTCATCGCACTTTGTCTGTGGGTGTCAGGATGCTTCTTTTATGCCATTTTGAGAAGAACCGGGTTATCACAGACCGCGGCCTTTCTGAGTTCACTGCTGCTGATGACCACGCCCCAGATCGCCTTCTGGTCGAGAGATACTATGTCCGAAATCCCCGGGCTTGCGCTCATCCTTGCGGGGTCGTACTTTTTCCTGATCTGGCTCGCTACGGAGAGTACACTCGCGTGCATTGCAGCTTTCTGTTTTGCCGAGGCGGCGTTCCAATCTCGATATCTCACAGCCGGAGTCCTGCCAGCCTGGTTCTTGTGGGCATTTTTCGCGGGGAAGGTCCGAAAATTACTTTCACCTGCCCCCCTGATCCCAACCATTCTGTACCTCATCCTGAACACGTTTTGGGTAATCTATACGCTACCGTTTTCAAAATACGAGAGTGTTTATAGCCCTACCCCACCGAATACCAATTACGGCAGTATTTTCTCGTGGAAGATCATCGCATTCTACTCGGCGCGAATCCCGGAGATGATCGGGTGGGTGACGCTCATTGCTGCTTTCGTAGGGTTGCTCTATGCAATACGCCGGCGACAATTTTTCTGGCTTTGCTGGCTTTTGAGCAACGTGATTTTCCTGCTTATCGCGAGAATCTACCAAGAAGATCGATATTTTATCTATGCGCTGCCGGCTTTTATCGGCTTAGCCGCCGCAACCTTCGCCTCGACCGGCGATAAGCGCGCAGGCAGTAGCAGTAAGAGATACGCCGGGCCGATTCTCGTGGGCTTTTGTTTAGTGGCCAACGCGAGCACTCTTAGACACCTTCCACAAGGCGTCGTCGGTTACGAAATTGTCGCGCAACGGCTGGCTCGCCTGGATGCCCCCGGCAACATTCTCGTTTCGAGCTTACAGCAAACGGATCTTATTTTCCGGTATCGCTCGGAGCATTCGGCTCTAAAGAGAAGTTTCATTCGCGGCGACCGCTCATTGGCGATCCTGCCACCGCATTACGCTAGCGCTCAAACAACCGCCATCGCGCACAACGCCGGTGACGTTCTTGATATCGTTCGGCGGGGACGCATTCGGTACATAGTTACGTACTCCCCAAATCATCGGCAGAATGATCGAACGGCGGAGATGAAATTCCTTGACGAAACCATGCGATCGCACCCCGCCGCCTTTCAGCTCTTAGGGCAGTTCCCATTGCACTTGCAATACGGTAATCCCGGTTATTTCGGCCAGGTCTGGTTGTGGAAGTTCAAAGGTGAATTACCCGGCGGCGCGAGCGAGATTCCAGTCGTCATTCCGACTGCGGATTTAAGCATCGACCCGGGCTCATAACCAGCCAAACGGCCGGGGTTAGCGGCGTCGGCGTTTTCTGCGTGCGGAAGCAAAGGCGGCGGCGATCAATGACATACCGAGGTCGGCGGCGCGTTGGCGGGCGCGGCACTGCCGAGGATGATTTGAGTGCGCGCCATCCGGATGGCACCATCATAAAATAGACTCATGGTCTCGGCCCTTGCGCCGGTTTCCCCCACGGATCCGGTTGTCCAAAGAAAAATAACCTATATCAAGATACTCGGGATCAGCTGTGTAGTCGGGCTTTGGGCGTTGGCCCTGGCGTCCTTGATGCGCTATCTCCCAACGTGGGTATTCTGGCCCACGACTGGCGCTGAAATTGCATTGGCTCCCTTTTTGGTCAGAAGAATTCGCTCACTCAGAAATGGGCGAAACAATGCGCCGCCGGACCAACGTCTATAACGCGAGGGAAAACATGAGACATTCTCAAAGATCTGGCATTCTTGGCGCAACGCTCATTGGAGTTGGCTGCGGCTTGACCGCAATGGGTATTGCGCTCGTGATCCCGGCGTGCTCCAGTTGGACGCTTGGATTTCTGGAGCAGACCTTCCGCAAGGGGCGCGAAGGCGCCGGAAGCGCGGCT
>Ga0193753_10002627_pt1 | contig 13975 bp, 14 predicted proteins | sample H1c2metaG_FD_144925 | JGI IMG/M metagenome (GOLD analysis project Ga0193753, IMG submission 144925) | Soil microbial communities from a riparian zone of the East river system, Colorado, United States - H1c2 | ecosystem: Environmental > Terrestrial > Soil > Riparian zone | place: USA: East... | reverse complement strand
TTTGCCTTCATTCGTCGTTGTCGCCTCCTAATTGGGATCAAACCCAACGTCGTCGGCTCCGCCTCGACTGAAGGCAAATCCGTCACGCTCGCGGCCACGTGGAACGCTCAGACAGGCTCCTGCAGCCGCTTGCGTTTTAAGAGATTTTCGGGCGGCTTTCTTCAGCAAATTCAATCAGGGCGAGCACCAGGGAAAGCACTACGGGTCCGGCAATGACGCCGATGGCCCCGAACGCCGGAATCCCGCCCAAAACACCCACGAATACGGCCAGGGCGGAGATTCGCGCGCGGCCGGAGATGAGCAGGGGCCGCACGACATTGTCCAGACCGCTCAAGGCAGAGCCCCACACCAACAAAAATATGCCCCAGCCCCAGTGCTTTTCAAAGAACAGCCAGATCACGGCGGGTACCCAGACCAGGGCCGAGCCGCCCACCGGCAGCAATGACAGCAGCGCCGCCAACACGCCGAACACCACGGGCGAAGGCAGGCCGACGATGGCGAAGCCGATGCCGAGGAACAGCCCTTGCAGCATCGCGGTCACCGTGGTGCCGTAGACGATCGCGCGGGTGACCGCGCTCAACTGCGTGAACAACCGTTCCTTGCGGTCTTCGGCCATCGGAATCAAGCGCCGCGCGCGCACGATCATGGTGTCGCCGTCGCGCAGAAAAAAGAACAACAGAAACAGCATGATCGCGAAAGCCAGCAGCGAACCCAGCGCGCCCAGAAAAAACGAGCCGCCCAAACTCGCGGCGCGCTGCATCACCTCGCGCGTTCCGGAGACCAGCCAGGATTGCACCTGCTCGGCGGAAATAGAGGCGTGCGCCTGCAGCCAGGTATTGATCCTTGCGATCCAGGGAAACTGCTGCAGATCCGAAAATGACTTGATGTCCATGTCGGTCGCCGATTTCTGCAGCTGTCTCAGCAACACGGAAATTTGCGACACGAACTCTACCGATAGCGCGCTCAAGGGCAGCAGGATGACGATCGGCGCAAGCACCGTCAGCACGCCGGCGGCAATGGATCTGCCCTTGAGGCGGCGGCGCCAGCGAAGATTGACGGGAAACAGCAGGAAGGCGAGAAATGCCGCCCAGGCCATGGGCAGTGCAAACGGCCTGAAAATCAGCAGCAGCGCGTAACCCAAGATGGCCGCGACGGCAAGCGCAAATACCCGTGAGTAAAAACTAGGTGTGGCGGGCATGAGAACATCCTAACATTCGGTGTGCCACCAAGGAGCCACACATTAACAGCATCGCGCGGTCGACATTCACCGCGGCGCCGGATCTGCGCCGCGTTCTCATTTGCCTCTTCGCGGTCGCTGTCATGAGCGCACGCTCGCAAGCCGCGCCGGCCGTTGCGCCGTACGGGTCCTGGGCCTCGCCCTTGAGCGCGGAAGCGCTGGCTGCGGGCGGGATCAGCTTTGGCGATCTGCGCAGCGCAGATGGGCGCCTGTACTGGACCGAAAACGTTCCGGCCCGAGGCGGAGCGATCGCATTGTTCAGTTTGGCCGGCGGCTCTCCTGAACAAGTGACGCCGGACGATGCGAACGTGCGCACGCGGGTGCACGAGTACGGCGGCGCGCCCTTTGTGGTGGACGGCGATACCGCGTATTACAGCCAGTACAGCGATCAGCGCCTGTACGCGCTCAAAGAAGGCGGCAAGCCTGCGCCCGTGACGCCGCTCCAGTATCGCTACGCCGATTGCGTTGCGGTGCCGGGAGCGCCGAAATCCTCTGCGCTGCTGTGCGTGCGCGAGGATCACACAGATCCTGCCCACGTTCGCAATGCACTCGTACGACTGCCGATCCCCGTTGCCGGCGCCGGCGATGTGCTGTTCGACGGCAGCGATTTCGTTTCTTATCCGCGTTTGAGCCGCGACGGCCGGCGCGTGGCGTTCATTACTTGGAACCATCCCAACATGCCCTGGGACGGCACCGAGTTGCACGTTGCCGAGCTCACGGCACAGGGCCTCAAAGACGCGAAGATCATCGCCGGCGGCGCCACCGAGTCCGTGCTGGAGCCCCAGTGGGATGGCGATGGCACGCTGTACTTTATTTCCGATCGCAGCGGCTTCTGGAACCTGTACGCGCAGCGCGCCGGCGGTGCGCATGCCGTGTGGCCAAAGGCCGCTGAATTTGCCGGTCCCCTTTGGCAATTCGGCCAATCGAACTATGTGCTCTTGGGCGACGGCCGAGCCGTGGTGAGTTTCCGGGACCGTGGCGTGTCGCGCCTCGCGGTGCTCGACTTGAAGGCCGGCACCGGCCGCGAATTGGATCTGCCCTTTGTCGATTTCTCGCATTTGACCAAGATCGATTCACAGCACATCGCGGTGGTGGCAGGCGCTTCGAAGTCGCCCTTGTCCATCGTGACCATCGATATCGCCGGCGCCAAAGTCACGACCCTGCGCACGGCCGGTAAATCGCCGCTGCAAGCGGATGCCATATCGGTCGCGGTTCCCATCGATTTCCCGAGCGCGCACGGCCGCACATCGCACGCCTTTTATTACGCTCCCACCAATCCGGGCTATCGAAGCACGCCCGGCTCATTGCCGCCGCTGTTGGCGTTCGTGCACGGCGGGCCCACGTCGCAGTCGACCGCGTCGTTGCGCTCCGGCGTGCAGTATTGGACCAGCCGCGGTTTCGCCGTGGTGGATGTGAACTACGGCGGCAGCTCCGGTTACGGCCGCGTCTACCGCCAGGAGCTGAATGGCAATTGGGGCGTGGTCGATGTGGAGGATGTGATCGCGGCGGTTCGCTTCCTGATCGATACCAAGCGCGCCGATCCTGCGCGCACGGCCATCAGCGGCGGCAGTGCCGGCGGCTACACCGTGCTGGTCGCGTTGAGCACCAGCGACGTGTTCCGCGCCGGCGCGGATCACTTCGGCGTCTCCGACATGACCGCCCTCGCGCGCGACACGCATAAATTCGAGAGCCGCTACCTGGACTCCCTGATCGGACCTTTACCTGCGGCGCAGGCGGTGTACGACAGCCGTTCGCCGCTCAATCACCTGGATGGATTCAAGGTGCCGGTGCTGGTGCTGCAAGGGGCGGATGATCCCGTCGTTCCGCCGAATCAATCGCAGCGCATTGTCGAGGCGCTGCGCGCGCGGCGCGTACCTGTCGCCTATGTGCTGTATCCCGGCGAAGGCCACGGCTTCCGCAACCCTAAGCACATCATCAATTCATTGCAGGCGGAATTGTCGTTCTACGGACAGGTCTTCGGATTCAAACCGGCGGATCAGCTGCCGCCCCTGAACATCGAAGGACTACCGCCCGCGTCTTAAAAGCTCAGACGCGGTGACGTTCAGGGCGCGGCGCCGGGCGCGTACGGCACACGCAGGTTTAACAGCCAGGCTTCGATCATGGCATTGACGGTCTCCGGCGCTTCCTGCTGTACCCAGTGGGATACGTTGGGCAGATAGCGCAGCGTCAGATTGCTGACGTGCTTCTCCGTGCCGTAGGTGAGTTCCTTGCCGAGCGCGGTATCGACCTCTCCCCAGATCATGAGGGTCGGTACATCGATGCGCACGGTGCCGCGGCGGCGATTGCGGCGAAATCCGCGCAGCAGCGCCCGATAGTAGTTCAGCATCGCCGTGAGTGCGCCCGGCGCTGCCGCGGCGTCGCGATAGACCCGCAACACCTCGTCGGGAAAGCGAGTCTTGTCCACGGCCATGCCGCGAAAGGCGTGCCCGATTGCCGCACAGCCGTTGCGGGCGAGGCCCCACTCCGGAAGCCACGGCAGCTGAAAGAAAAAAATGTACCAGGACTTGGCCAGCTGCCGCCGCGTGCGCAAACCTTTCTCGGCCAGCGCGGGATGCGGAACATTCATGATGATGAGTCTCGAGATCGGTACGCGGCCGAACATGGCGTAGTACCAGGCGATGAGTGCGCCCCAGTCGTGCCCCACGAGCACCACCTCCTTCGCCCCCGACGCCTCGATCAGCGCCGCGACATCCTCCTCGAGATGTTCGAGCGTATAGGACTGAACGCCGCGGGGGCGGAAAGTGCCGCCATATCCGCGCAGGTCCGGCGCCCAAACGCGAAACCCTAGATTCGCGAGCACCGGCATCTGGTGGCGCCAGGAGAACGAGGACTCCGGAAAGCCGTGCAAGCACAGCGCCAGCCGCGCACCCGATCCCAACGTCGCAACGTTGAAGTCGATGCCGTTGGCGCGGACCCGCTCGTGGCGAATCGCCTCCTGCGTCACGGCAGGACCGGATTGTGGTAAATGGTAACGGCAGTCATGACGAAGGCCTCGGGTCGTTGTACGATCATTGTGATTCAAATTATAAGAAATGGGAGACAAGCACCATGATTCGACTTCATACATTGGTTGCGGGTGCGGCTTGGCTGCTGATGGCCGGGTGTGCGCAACCCTCCTTCGACGCCGCCGCCGAGGGCGCAAAGCTGGCGCAACGGGATGCGGACTGGTCCAAGGCGTCCTTTGAAGGCAAAGACATCGAGAAAATCGTCTCCTACTGGAGCGACGATGCGCATGTACTGCAGCCGGGTCTGCCGCCGATCGACGGCAAGACCGCGATTCGCGCTTTTGTCACCGCCAGTTTGAAAATTCCCGGATTCAAGATTCAGTGGGCCTCGCAGAAGCCCGCGTTTTCGCCCGACGGAAAGATGGCCTACATGTTGAGCACAGTCGAGACCACGGCACCCGGAGCCAATGGCGCACTCGAGTCCACGCACGGCCGCTCGGTGACGGTGTGGCGGCGCGACGGGGATGGCGAATGGCGCTGCGTGGTCGATATTTCCAACGACGCACCGGCGACCTGAACCATGAGCGTCGCGCGGCTATCCATCCTCTGCGTTTGCCTCACCCTCGCCGCACCGGCATTCGCACAGACCTACGACATCGTGCTCAGCGGCGGGCGCGTAATGGATCCGGAGACCGGCGTCGATGCGGTCCGCAACGTCGGTATCACCGAAGGCCAGGTGGCGCGGATCTCGCCGCAGGCGCTCGCCGGCAAACGCGTCATTGACGTCAGGGGACTCGTCGTCGCGCCCGGCTTCATCGACCTGCATGAGCATGGGCAGGATGCCGCGAGCGGCCGCCTCAAAGCCTTCGACGGCGTGACCACCGCGCTGGAAATGGAAATCGGCGTTCCGGATGTCGCGGCATTTCTGCAAAAGAAAGAAGGCCACTCCCTGATCAACTACGGCACGACGGCAAGCCATCTTGCCGCGCGCGCACTGGTGTTCGGTGCGCCCATTCATGACCCAACGATTCTTCCGCAATCGGGTCCTGCGACCAACCAGCCTGCGACAGCGGAGCAGATCGAGCGGATACAGGAGCGGCTGAATCGGGAATTGGATGCGGGGGCGCTGGGCGTCGGCATGGGCATTCAGTACGCGCCCGGCGCGAGCCGGCTCGAGGTGATCGACATGTTCCGCGTTGCCGCCTCGCGGCACGTGCCGGTATTCACGCATGTCCGCAGCTTCGGGCGTCTCGAACCCGGCTCGAGCATCGAAGCGATCAGCGAGGTCATCGGTGCCGCCGCCGTCTCCGGCGCCTCCTTGCACATCGTGCACATCAACAGCAGCTGCAACAGCGATGGCCTCGAGTGCGTCTCGTTGGTGGCGGGCGCGCGCGCCCGTGGGCTCGATGTCACCACCGAGGCCTACCCCTACATCGCGGGCATGACCGCCATCAACTCGGCGCTGTTCAATCCCGGGTGGAAGGAAAAACTCGGCGTGGGCTACGACGCGCTGCAGCTGCCGGACACCGGCGAGCGCCTGACCAAGGAACGCTTCGATACGCTGCATGCGGCGCCCGGTAATCTCACGGTGCTGCTCTTTACCAATACGCAGGAAATGGTCGACGCCGTCATTGCGCAACCCTTGGTGATGATCGCCAGCGACGGCGCGGACGGACATCCGCGAAATGCCGGCACCTACTCCCGCGTGCTGGCGCGAAACGTACGCGAACTCGGCAGCATCACGCTGATGGATGCCATCCGCAAGATGTCGCTGATGCCTGCGCAGCGGCTGGAAAAGGCGACGCCGGCGGCACGCCGCAAGGGACGGCTACAGGAAGGGGCCGATGCCGACATCGTCGTGTTCGATCCCAAGACGGTCGCGGATCGCTCGACCTATGCCGCGCCGCGCGAGCCCAGCATTGGAATGAAGTACGTGATTGTCGCCGGGACCCTTCTCATCGATCAGGGCAGGCTCAATGCCGATACGTTTCCCGGGAAGCCCTTGGTGACCGCTCAGGCCGGGAAGTAGAGATAGTGATCCACAATGAGCGCGGCGAACAACAGCATCAAATAGGTGATGGAGAATCTGAAAGTACGGATGGGTAACTCGGGCCTGATCCCCTTGTTGAGCGCCATCACGAAATAAAGAAACCGCGCGTTCAAGGCCACTGCGACGGCCAGATAGACGAGGCCGCTCATGCGGGTCAGGAATGGCAGCAGAGTCGTCAAAATCAGCAGGACGGTGTACAGCACGATCTGCAGCCGCGTGTAGGGGATGCCGTGAGTCACAGGCAGCATGGGAATGCCCACCTTGGCATAGTCGTCGCGCCGCGCGATCGCCAGCGCCCAGAAATGCGGCGGCGTCCAGGTGAATACGATCAGGAACAACACCAGCGCATTGGGGTCGATGGTATTGGTCACCGCGGCCCAGCCGAGCACGGGCGGTGCCGCCCCCGCGGCGCCCCCGATCACGATGTTCTGCGGCGTCGCGCGCTTCAGCCACATCGTGTACACGATGGCGTAGCCGATCAATGAGCAGAACGTGAGCGCGGCGGTGAGCGCGTTCACCCCGGTCCATAAAATCAGCATCGACGCCAGGCCCAAGGCGACGGCAAACATCAGGGCGTGACTCTCCTGCATGTGCCCCGTGGGCAACGGCCGGCGCCGCGTGCGATTCATTTGCCCATCGATGCGCCGATCCAAAATATGATTAAAGGCGGCCGCCGAGCCCGAGGCCAGGGCGATTCCGATCGAACCCAAAATCAGCGCATTCAGGGGGATCCAACCGGGCGACGCCAGCACCATGCCGACGATGGCGGTAAACACGATCAGCAGGCTCACCTTGGGCTTGGTGAGCTCCAAATAGTCCCGCCAGCCGCCGTGGACGGCGCCGGCAATCGGCGGATTATCGGGTACGGTGGACATCGCGCAAGGGTATCACGCCGGCCTGACGGAACCGGCCGCGGCCGCTTCCGGCCAGAGCAGGCGCAGCAAAGCCACGGTACACAGGACCAAGAGCGCGGCGCCCGCATTGTGCGAAGTCGCCGCGGCCAAGGGCATCCCTAAGTGCACCATGGTGATGCCAATGCCGATCTGCAGCAGCACGGCGCCGATCAACAACGCTCCCACCACCCGCAAACTGCGGCTCCGGGCGCGGATCACCGTCATCGCCCCCAAGGCGATCAAAATCGAGCCGGCGACCAGCGCGCCGATCCGATGGCTGACATGAATGGCGACCCGCGCCGGGTTCGCCAGCACGCCGCCGGTGTAGTCGATGTCGAGGCCGCGCCACAGCACGAAAGCGTCGCGAAAATCCATGGGCGGCCACCAAGCTTGCTGGCAGGTTGGAAAGTCCGGGCACGCCACCGCCGCATAGTTGCTGCTGGTCCAGCCGCCGAGCGCGATTTGCAGCAACAGCGCGGCAAGCGCCACCAGCGCGAATTTGCGCAGCCCCACTTCGGGTGCCGAGCGTTCGCGCCGCGGCGGCGTGAGCGACAGCCACCACAGGACTGCCAGCGTGGTGAGGCCGCCCAATAGATGCGCCGTGACGATCAAGGGTTTCAGCAGCAACGTGACCGTCAACGCGCCGAGCGCGCCCTGCAGGCAGACGAGAATGAACAGAAGCGCGACCGCGATCAGCGGTTGACCTCGGATTTTGCGATTCCACGCCGCAAAGATCAGCAGGCCGGTGATGATGACCCCTAAGGTGGTCGCGAAGTAACGATGGGTCATCTCGTGAATGGCTTTGCTGAAATGCTGATCCGCTTGCGGATAGATGTGGCCATAGCAGCCCGGCCAATCCGGGCAGCCAAGCCCTGCGTCAGTGAGGCGCACCCAGGCACCCAGCACGACCACTGTCGCCGCGAGCGCGGCGCCCGCCAGCGCAAGCCGTCGAAACCAAAGCAACCGTCGTTGAGTATCCATGCGTCAACCAATCGAAGACAGGCGCAGCAGCCGCTTCATGTCCTCGAGCATGCCCTTCGGCTTTGTATCGGGGGCGTAGAACATCATGGCGTTGCCCAAGGGGTCGATGAGGTAAACCCGGTGAGAATTCACCGCGCCGGCGCGCATCGGCAGCAAGGCCAGCAATTCTGCATCGGCCCTGCTTTCGCGAATCACGATCAAGTCCGGGTGCGCCTGTTTCAGTTCCTGAAAATCGCAGCAATCGCCATCGCCGATGAAAACCCGTTGCACACGGTGCATCTCGCGATCGAGGGCGAGGCGCACCTGGCGCGTGTCGTATAGATGCTTGCCGCACTCATCGTCGCAGCGGCCCTTCTGCACATACAGGAACGTCCATTTGTCCTTGAGAAACCGCGGATTGGTTTGCGCATCGCCCGCCGCGCTGGTCGCGCTGGTCGCGCTGGTCGCGAGCGGCAATGCCCGTTCCGGCAGCGGCCGTGGGGGTACGATCAATTCGCCGGCATTGACGCGTCCGCCCGGGTGCCAATCCTTGCCGTAGTACAAATAGAAGGCGAGCGCCAGCGGCGCGAAAAACATCAACGCCACCCCGATCAAGGTGCGCCGCTGCCTGCGATCGTGCGCACTGAGTTCAGTCATGCGCGGAACTCGTCATACGCGCACCTCGGTGCGCCGAAAGTTCGTGACCGCATAAATGACCGCCAAGGCCAGCGCCAATCCGAACCACTGCACGGCATAGCCGACGTGGCGCAGGGGCGGGAAGCCCGGCGGCGCCCAGTTGCGCGCATAACCGTCTGCTTCAGCCGCATCGAGCAGGATCGAGTCGGCGGCGGACGTCCACCGGGTTTCGTTGAGCAGCCGCGCGACGTCAGACTGCGTGGGAAAGCTCGCCACGACCGGAAACGGAGGTGTGAGTGCGGCCGGCACTCCCATGTGAATGCCGGGGCTGGGCAAATTGTCGGCCCGCCCCCGGATGCGGCGGGGGTCGGGAGCAACCGCAATGGCCGGCCGATCGGCACGGGTCGGTCCTAAGGGAATCCAGCCGCGATTGACCAGCACCCAGCCGCCGCCTTGCAGCGCAAAGGGCGTGATCACGAAATATCCGGCGCGTTCGGCATTGACCATGTTGTCGATCAGGATCTGGCGCGTCTCATCATAGTGCCCCGCCGCTTCAACGTGCTGGTAGCGGGGCAGTTTCGCGGTCGTAAGGTCGATGGGGCGCGTGGCATCGGCGCCTCCCGCGAAGGCGTCGAACAGCACCCGCTTCTCGTCGGCGCGATGCAGCTGCCAACGCCCAAGCGAAAGCAGCAGTGCGATCAAGGCAATCGTCAGCAGCGTCGTGAAGGGCCGCGGCGCGAAAGTGCGATTACCGACTTTGATGGGCACGATATACTGCAGGTCCTAGAAGCCCTGGACGCGCCAGATGGCACTCAAATATCTCATCTTAGGCATGCTCGCGCTGATCTTGATCAGCCTGGGCAAAGCGCTGTTCCATTTGTCGAGCACCCGCGAAGACGACGGGAAAAAAATGGTCGTGGCGCTGGCCTGGCGTATCGGACTGTCGGTGGCGCTGTTCGTGCTGTTAATCGTCGCCTACTACAGCGGCTGGATCGCGCCGCTGCATCTGTCGAATCACAGCCAGTAGACGAAAAAGAACAACCCGAGCCAGACCACGTCGACGAAGTGCCAGTACCACGCGACGGCTTCGAAGCCAAAATGCCGCTTGGGCGTGAAGTGCCCGTTCATGACTCTGAACCAGATCACCGTCAGCATGATGGCGCCGACGGTGACATGCAACCCGTGAAATCCGGTCAGCATGAAGAACGTGGTGCCATAGATGCCGGTGCGCAGCTGCAAGCCCAGCTCGGTGTAGGCCTCGTGGTACTCGGTCGCCTGCAGGGCAACGAACGCGAAGCCCAGCAGGAAGGTCAGCGCCAGGAAAATCTTCAGCCGCGTCCGGTGTCCCATGATCAGGGCATGATGCGCAATCGTGACCGTCACGCTGCTCGACAGCAGGATCGCGGTGTTCACGACGGGCAGCCCGAGGGCCGGGACCGTTTCGAAGGTGCCGTTGGCGCGCGGACCCAAGGTCGCCGGACCGTTGGTGGGCCAGTCGCCGCCATAGTCGTTCCACAGCAGCAGCTTGGTGAAGATCTTCACGCCGTCGCCTGAGAGCCAGGGGACCGAGAAGTTGCGCGCATAGAACAACGCGCCGAAGAAGGCGGCGAAGAACATGACCTCGGAAAAAATGAACCACATCATTCCCATGCGGAACGACCGGTCCACCTGCATGTTGTAAATGCCTTGTTGGTTCTCGGCGATGACCGTGTGGAACCATAAAATGAACAACATCGCGAGCATCAAAAAGCCCGGCAGCAGGAACCACGCCGAACCCCAGTCATTGAGCGTTATGACGGCGCCGGACATCAGCGTGAACAGCGTGACGGACCCATAGATGGGCCACGGGCTGCCGTGAGGGATGTAGTACTTATCCGTGTCCGCTTGCGCTTGCGCCATATTCAAATCTCTGACGGTTTAGGAATGACAATAGTTTAACGAGTGAACTCAAGGCCGTGTTGAGGTTTGCGTCGTATCGTAGAAGGTATAGGCCAGCGTAAGCCGGTCGACCTTGGCCGGCAGCTGCGGGTCCACAATGAATCGCACCGGCATATCGCGGCCCTCGCCCACGCCGAACTTCTGCGGACTGAAGCAAAAACACTCGGTCTTATGGAAGTATTGCGAGGAGCCCGCCGGAGAAATGCTCGGCACGGCCTGGGCGACCGAAGCCACCGAGGTCAGGTTCTTCGCATAAAACTCGGTCTCGTACAGCTTGCCGGGATGAACGCGCATCGAGCCGACCTTGGGCCGGAACTCGTAGCTGCCCACCGATGCGGGCGATGCGACGAATTCGATGGTGACCTCGCGATTCGGGTCGATCGCTTCCTTCACGGTGGCCGGGCCTGCCTTGGCTTCCGCATTGCCGATGCCCGTCGCACGGCAAAACACATCGTAGAGCGGCACCAGTGCCCAGCCGAAAGCAAAGCTGCCCGCAGTCATGATCAGCAGCCCCCAGACCAGCTTGCGATTGGCGCGCTTGAGATCCATCAATGGTGGCTGCGAAAGACCAGCAGCGCGATGAATCCGAAGTAGAACGCCAGCGCCAGGGTCGCGAGGCCGAGGGCCGCGTTCCGAATGCGCAATTTTCGGGCGTCTTGAGCCGTGCTCACTTGATTTCGGGCGCCGTGGTGAAGCTGTGGTACGGGGGCGGCGAGGGCAGCGTCCATTCCAGACCATTGGGCCGCGCGTCGTCCCAAACCAGGGCGCTCGCCTTTTGGCCGCCGCGAATGGACTGGATGATCACCACCGCAAACAGGATCTGCGACAGGCCAAAACCAAAGCCGCCGATCGAGGAGACCATGTTCCAATCGGTGAACTGCACGGCATAATCAGGAATGCGCCGCGGCATGCCGGCCAATCCCAAAAAGTGCTGCGGGAAGAACAGGACATTGACGAAAATCGTCGACAGCCAGAAATGCCACTTGGCCAGGGTCATGTTGTACATGTGGCCGGTCCATTTCGGGATCCAGTAGTACACCGCACCCATGATGGCGAAGATGGCGCCGGGCACCAGCACGTAGTGAAAGTGCGCAACCACGAAGTAGGTTTGGTTGTATTGGAAATCGACCGGCACGATGGCGAGCATGACGCCGGAAAAGCCGCCGATGGTGAACAGGAACAGGAATGACAGTGCGAACAGCATCGGCGGTTCAAAGCTCAGTGAGCCCTTCCACAGCGTCGCAGTCCAGTTGAACACCTTCACGCCCGTCGGCACGGCGATCAGCATGGTGGACATCATGTAGAACAATTGCGCGGCCACCGGCATGCCGTCGACGAACATGTGATGTCCCCACACGATGAACGACAGAAACGCAATCGATGCGATGGCGTAGATCATCGAGGTCGCGCCGAACAGCGGCTTGCGCGCAAAGGTTGGCAGGATTTCCGAGATGATGCCGAAGGCCGGCAAAATCATGATGTAAACCTCGGGATGCCCGAAGAACCAGAAGATGTGCTCGAACATCACCGGGTCGCCGCCGCCCGCCGCGTTGAAGAAACTGGTGCCGAAGAAATGATCTGTCAGCAGCATGGTGACCGCGCCGGCCAGCACCGGCATCACGGCAATCAGCAGGTAGGCGGTGATCAGCCACGACCAGCAGAACAGCGGCATTTTCAACAAGTTCATGCCCGGCGCGCGCATGTTCATGATGGTCACGATGACATTGATGGCACCCATGATCGACGAGGCGCCCATCATGTGAATGGCGAATATCAGCATTGGAAAGGCATCGCCGGTCTGCAATGACAAGGGCGGATACAGCGTCCAGCCCGCCGCCGCCATGCCCCCCGGCACAAACATCGTCGACAGCAGCAGGGTGAAGGCGAAGGGCAGAAGCCAGAAACTGAAATTATTCATGCGCGGCAGCGCCATGTCGGGCGCACCGACTTGCAGGGGCACCATCCAATTCGCCAGTCCGACGAAGGCCGGCATGACGGCGCCGAAAATCATGACCAGCGCATGATTGGTGGTCATCTGGTTGAAAAACACCGGGTCCATGAGCTGCAACCCGGGCTTGAACAGTTCGGCGCGGATGAGCATGGCCATGCTGCCGCCGATGAAAAACATGATCAGGCTGAACACCAGGTACATGGTGCCGATGTCTTTGTGGTTGGTGGCGAAGATCCAACGCTTGATGCCGGTGGCCGGACCATCGTGGTGATCATGATCGTCATGCACTTGATCGGGGCGGTGCGCGGTGTTGCTCGCGTGAACATTGGCCATAGTCAGATCGCTCTCTTAAATTATTGCTGCTTAGTTTATTTGGGGCTGTGCCTGCGCGGTGGGCGGCGGCGCGGGTGAGGCGGCGGCCGGCGCAGGCAGCGCTGCTTGCTTCGCGGCTGCCTTCTGCGTTTCCACCCACTTCTTGAACTCGTCCGGCGTGCGCACATCGACCACCACGGGCATGAAGCCGTGGTCGCGCCCGCAAAGCGCCGCGCATTGTCCGCGGTAGACCCCTTCCTTGCCGGGATCGACCTTGAACCACAATTCATTGACGAAGCCCGGGATCGCAGCGCGCTTGGCGCCGAAATCGGGCACCCACCAGGCATGAATCACGTCCTGCGAGGTCAGCAGCAGGCGGACCTTGGTGCCGCTCGGGATCACCAGGGGCTTGTCGACCTCCAGCAGATAGTTGGGCACCGATTTAGGGTCGATGCCGGAATTGACCTGGCGCGCGAAATTCGAGTCGCGCGCGAGCGTGGAGAAAAAATCCACGCCTTCCGCCGCGTCCATGTAGGCGTATTCCCATTTCCATTGGTATCCGGTCACGCGAATGGACAATTCGGAATTGCGCGTGTCTTCCTGCTTCAGGATGAGGTCGGCCGCGGGCACCGCCATGACCACCAGGATCAGCACCGGGATGATGGTCCAGATGATTTCCACCTTGGTGCTGTGAAGCATGCTGGTGTCGGCGACCGCGCCCTGCGAGTGGCGGAATTTCACCAGCGTGTAGATCATGGCGCCGAACACGACGATGGCAATGCCGACACAGATCCAAAAGACCTCCATGTGCAGGCCATACATGTCGCGCGCCAGATCGGTCACGCCCGTCGGCAAGTTGTAGCCGTTGGAGGTATTGGCGCCGGCATTGCCTGCCAACCCTAAAGCGGCCGCGCAAAGCACACCTGCGCCAATCAGCCTGCGCTGCCAGGAAGTGCTGCGATCGATACTGCCTCTGATAAGTCTCATCTAAACGGATCCTCTATTTCGCGACTTCAAGCGGCGGCGATTCAT
>Ga0193753_10002626_pt1 | contig 13981 bp, 16 predicted proteins | sample H1c2metaG_FD_144925 | JGI IMG/M metagenome (GOLD analysis project Ga0193753, IMG submission 144925) | Soil microbial communities from a riparian zone of the East river system, Colorado, United States - H1c2 | ecosystem: Environmental > Terrestrial > Soil > Riparian zone | place: USA: East... | reverse complement strand
TCGAGTTCGCCATGAACACGCCAAAGCCCATGAACACCGCCGCCAGGTCGATGGCCGGTTCGTGCAGCTGCGCACCACCCGGAGGCGGCTCTTCGAAAGTTTCCACCAGCAGGCGCGCGAGTTCGTGCGCAAACGCGCCAACCATGGACATGGCCGCGAGCTCGCCTCGTTTGTAGGTGATGAGGGGAATCCGGTCCGAGGTGGGCGGCGCCGCGCGACCCTCGGCGGGTTCCGGTTCCACCGTGCAGGGCCAGTCAGCCATGCCTGCATGGTCGCGCACGCGGCGAAACAGCGCGGCGACCGCGGCGTGGCCGCTCAAGCCGCGATCGGGAAAGTGTTCTTCGATCGGCAACACCAGCGTGGTGTCGAGAAACTTGGGGAAACCACCGCAGTTGCGCAGCAGCCATGCAAAGACCGCGAACTGCCATTCGCGGCGCGGCGCATCGAGAAACGCTTTGGGTTTCGCCCTGAATAAGTTACGCATGGAGTGCGGCCGATGATGACGCGCGCAATACGCCACTGCACGCCAATTTTCCGACGTGACATAAGGCGAAAAAGCTTGCGGCTCAACCCGCCGGCGGGGCCGGCAATACGCGCACTGCGTTGATTCTTACGCGTGCGCCTGATTGCACCGCGTGCGTGGCGAGCTCCCGTTGGCGGAATTGCTCGAATGCGCCGAGGTCCAGCCCGGGCGGCGGCGTGCTGTCCACGCGTTCGTTGCGCAGGTAGTGCCACACGTACTCGTCGAGAAAGCCGGCGGCATCCACGCGCTCGAGCTCGTTGAAGTAGCTAGACGTGCGCGTGGCGGCGTCGCGCAGCCGGTAGTCGCGCAGCGCGACCTGCCGTGCCGCGAGCTCGGCGGTGAATCCCGGCACGAGGCCGCCACCGCAGGGTGGCCGTGTCTCGGGATGCTCGCGCGAGAATCGCGTCAGCTCGACGGCGTAGGCGAGCCATGCGGCAGCGGCGGCATCGTTGGTGGTGGCGTCCACGTCGATGGACGCCTCCTGCGCTGCCGCCCGCGCCGGCGTGGGCTTCGGGGGGCGCGCGGCCAGCGCGGCGGCAATCGTGCCGAGCACCTCTTCGCTTGCGGCGTCGAGCTCATCGGCAAGCTCGGCGCGCAACGACAGCCGCAGCTTGAGGAAATAGCCATCCGCCGCGGTCACCCATAGCGCCGACACCGCGTGGATGCCGTTGCGGTCGAACTCGTAGACGGCTTCCCGCACCACGGGTGACGCGTCTCCCGCTTTCATCGCGCGGCTGAACTCGCCGCGCAAGGAGACGTTTTGATAGTTGCCTCCTTTCTCGATCTCACGCTTCGCGCTCTCGAACTGCTCACACGCGGCCACGGAATCCGGCCCGTCCGGGATATCGCGCATTCCGTAGTCATAGACGTAGATGTTCAGCGAGATCCCGCTGGTGTTGTAAGCGAAGGCGCCGCCCATGCGCCGGTCGCTGAAGCGGTTTTCGGTGGAATAGCGCAGCGGCCCGATGTTCTGCGGGAGCTTGAACTGCGATGGCGTCAGCCGCACCGTGTTGTCGCCGAGCGCGGCGGCATGAGCCCCGCCGGCGTGCAGCCCGGCGATCAGCAGCCCAGCCAACAAGGCACGGCGCATTCTCATCCTGGTGCACCGGGTGAGGCGCTGCACAGCCGGCTGCGCCGCTCTTCGCGCGGTAGTTTGGCGAGCTCGCGTGCCGCGGCGTAGAACCGCGGCAGATCGTGTTGTTCACCCGCCAGCAGCCGCTCGAATCCCGGCACGCAGTCGTAGTAGGTGGCAAGCGATGCCAGGCGTGCATTGTTCGGCTTACCCTCGAGTTCCTCCGCCAGGCTTGACTCCGTACCGAACCGCTGATCGAGCGCGCGCAACTCGGCTACCAGGCGCGTAAAGACTTCCGTCTTGCGATATCTCATGACTTCCGGCTCGAACTTCATGCCGTACAGCGCACTGAGCTCGCCGCGAAACTGCGCCACCAGCGCAACGCCCTCCGCCTGGCGTGCACGCCGCTTCTGGTATTTGGCGAGATCGGCCTCACGGCCGCGGGATTTGAGCCAGCGAGCCAGGCCTTCCTGCTCCACCGTGACGGCGAACGCTTCGTTGAAAGACGTGTCGTCCTGGATGTAGACGAGCTGGTGGGAGAGCTCGTGGAACATGATGGACGCGAGCTCGTCATCGCCGTAGATCATCATGGTATTGAGGATCGGGTCATTGAACTTGCCCAGCGTGGAGTACGCGGGCACTCCACCGACGATGGTGTCCAGGCCTTCCTTGCGCAGGGTTTCGGCAAACGCCTCGGCGCTGGTCTTGCGGAAGTAGCCCCGATACGCGACGCAGCCGACGATGGGGAAACACCACTCGCGCGGCACCACGGAAAATTCCGGCGTCGCCACCACGCTCCACACCACGAAATCCCGCTTCAGGTCGGCGTACGAGGTGTAGCTCTTGTTGTTAGGCAGCGCGAGCTCGCGCGAGGCAAACGCCCGCGCCTCGCGGACCACCTCGAGGCGCTGCTTGAGCGCGGCATCCGCGGCGGGGTCCTCGAGCACCTTGCCGATGGGCTTGCGGGCGGTGAGGATCTGCAGCTGCCCCTTGGCTGCCTGGGCCACGTAGGTGGTGCCGCAACTGGCGAGCGCCAGAGCGGCAATGAGCACGAGTGCGGTACGAATGGTTACCATGCGAGCCATGCAAGTGTACTTGGTGGGCGGCGCGGTTCGAGACCGGCTGCTCGGACGCGAGGTGTCCGAGCGCGACTGGGTGGTGGTCGGCGCGACACCGGCCGAGCTTTCGCGCGCGGGTTTCATTCCCGTGGGCCGCGACTTCCCGGTCTTCCTGCATCCGAAAACCAAGGAAGAACATGCGCTGGCGCGCCTGGAGCGCAAGGTAGCTCCCGGTTATCGCGGCTTCACCACCGAGTTTTCGCCGGATGTGAAACTCGAAGACGACCTCAAGCGCCGCGATCTCACCATTAACGCCATGGCGCAGGACGACGCCGGCAACATCATCGACCCTTATGGCGGCCAGGCCGATCTCGCGGCGCGCCTGCTGCGGCACGTGTCCGAGGCCTTCGTCGAAGACCCGGTGCGCATCCTGCGCGTGGCGCGTTTCGCCGCGCGTTACGCGCCGCTCGGCTTTCGCGTGGCCGGCGAGACCATGGCCCTCATGCAGCAGATGGTCGCCGACGGCGAAGCGAATGCGCTCGTGGCCGAACGTGTCTGGACCGAGACCGAAAAGGCGCTGGGCGAGCCCTGCCCCGACGTGTTCATCAGCGTGCTGCGCGAGAGTGGCGCGCTGAAAGTGGTCTATCCGGAAATCGACGCGCTGTTCGGCGTGCCACAGCCCGAGAAGTGGCATCCGGAAATCGACACGGGCATTCACCAGCTGCTGGCATTGCGCGAAGCGGTGAAAGCCGGCGGCGGTGTGCCGGTGCGGTTCGCGGTGCTGATGCACGACCTCGGCAAGGCGGCCACGCCCGCCGACAAGCTGCCGTCGCATCACGGCCACGAGGACGCGGGGGTGGCGCTGGTGGAGCAGCTGGCCGAGCGCCTGCGAGTGCCTAACCACCTGCGCGAGCTCGCCGTCATTACCGCGCGGTTCCACACGCACGTGCACCGCGCGCTCGAGCTGCGCGCCGACACCGTGGTCAAGACACTGGAGAACTGCGATGCGCTGCGCCGCCCCGAGCGTTTCGCGGATTTTCTCCTGGCCTGTGAGTGCGATGCGCGCGGCCGCACCGGCCTCGAGGAGCGCGGCTATCCGCAGCGCGCGTTCTTCGCGGCGGCGCGCGATGCCGTTGCCGCGGTGGCGATGAGCGCAGCCGAGCGTTCCGGGCTGTCCGGCGAACAGATCGGGCAGGAGCTGCGCAAGCGGCGCGTCGCCGCTGTAGAAGCGTTGAAGGCGGAATCTGACGGCAATGGCGTGCGGCAACGCTAAACTGCGCGCCCCGAATACAAAGAACAAAGAGCGCGCATGTCCTGGCTCGAAGCGATCATCCTGGGCCTCGTCGAAGGCATCACCGAGTTCCTGCCGGTTTCGAGCACGGGCCACCTGATCCTCACGCAATCGTTGTTAGGACTCAAAGGCGCGGCCGTCGAGCGGCACATCATCATCATCCAGGGTGCGGCCATCCTGGCCGTGTGCTGGGAGTTCAGGCAGAAGCTGTTTCACACCGCGTTCAGCCTGCACAACGACGCCGTGTCGCGCCGTTTCTTCGTCAATCTCGTCATTGCGTCCGTGCCGCTGGCCGTGCTGGGCCTGACATTCGAACATCAGATCAAGGCCGTGCTGTTCAAGCCCGTCACGGTCGCCATCGCGCTCGTGCTGGGCGGCGTCATCATCCTGTGGGCCGAGCGACGCAAACATGAAGAGCGCGTGCAAACGGTCGACGAGCTGACCACGATGGACGCGGTGAAGTTAGGCTTGTACCAGGCGCTGGCGCTCATTCCAGGCACCAGCCGCTCGGGCGCCACCATCATCGGCGGGTTGCTGAGTGGTCTTTCGAGGCGGACCGCGGCGGAATTTTCATTTTTCCTCGCCATTCCGGCGCTGCTGGCGGCCACCGCCTATGACATCTACAAGGCGCGGAACGAATTTGCCACGGCTGACGTCGAGCCGCTCGTCTTGAGCTGCGTCGTGTCGTTCGTCAGTGCCCTGCTCGCCACGAAGCTGCTGCTGCGATTCGTGAGCAAGCATTCCTTCGCTTCATTCGCGTGGTATCGCATCGCTTTCGGCGCCGTGATTCTCATCACCGCGTACACCGGCGTCGTGCGTTGGTAATGGGGACATTCCTCGATTCCTAGCAAACGGGGACAGGCCTCAATGGTGGAGCGTCAGCGCGAGACGGGCAGGCTTCGGGCGCGGAGAGGAGGGCGCGCTTCGCGATCGCTCGCGCTCGGCGGCGCGTCCAGAGCTGTCAGCGTTCAACTATCGGGCGGACAATCACTACGGTGTTGCTGGGAACTACCAGGAGTACCTGCGCGCTTAGCGCCTCGCGCTCGCCGCCCTCCACTTCGCGCCCGAAGCCTGTCCGTCTCGCGCTGACGCGCCAACGTCGTGCCCCGAGCCCGCTTGGTAGGAACCCGGAGATCGGATTCGGAACCTACTTCGAGCGCCCGGCTGGACTCGGATCTTTTCCTTAGCGCCGCGCCCAATCGAATCGAGCCCTGTCCCCGTTTGCTAGGAATCGAGGAATGTCCCCATTTCCACTCGTCACCGCTTTCCGCCACTTCGTCAAAATTCCCTTTTCCGGGTCGCGGCGCGGAGGCGAGACTCGGGTCCATGAAATTCCAATTCGAAAAGTTCTATCAGGCGGTCAATGCGAAACGCGAAGAGCGCGCGGCCTCGTGGCGCCAGGTGGCGCGCGAGATCGGCATTGGCAAATCCACGCTGGCCCGCATGGCGCAGAACAAGCGTCCCGACGCGGACGGTCTGGCGGCGCTGTCGTTCTGGGCGGAGCTCAATCCCGCGGACTTCGTGTCCGTGGAGCAGGCACCGGTCAGCGCGGCCGTCGACTTCTCCGTGACCGCGAACGCGATGACCGCGTAGTCAGAATGGATTCGCCGCCCAGCGCTTGATCTTCTCGTGATAGCTGCGGCTCGACTGCAGGCGGTCGCCATTTTTCAGCACGACGATGTATTCACCGTGCGCGCCAGTCTCGAGCTCCTGGATGTGGCGGACGTTCACGATCAGCGAGCGGTGAATGCGCAGAAAGCTCTGCGGATCGAGTGACGCCTCGAGCGTGGCGATCGGCACGTGCAGCAGGTGGCGCGACGCCTTGAGGTGCAGTTGCACATAGTTTTCCGCGGCCTGCACGTACAACACGTCTTCGATGTTCACGAACGAAATCTTGCCGGCGGAGCGCAACGCGACGCGCGCCAGGTACCTGGGCGGCGCGGACAGCTGCTGCAGCAGCGACGAAACGTGGCGGTTGTCGAGGCCCTGGATGCTCACGCGCTCACGCACGCGCGCCAGCGCCTGCGCAAAGCGCTCGCGCGTCACCGGCTTCAATAGATAGTCGATGGCGTTCACTTCGAAAGCCTGGATGGCGTACTTGTCATGGGCCGTCACGAAGATCACGGGCGGCATCTGCTCCGCGCCCAGCGCCTTCAGCACGCCGAAGCCGTCCATCTGCGGCATCTGCACGTCGAGCAACAGCAGGTCAGGCCGACGCGCGCGGACCAGCTCGACCGCCTCCGCGCCGTTGCGTGCCTCGGCCACCGACGTGATCGCCGATTCTTCATCGAGCAACAGGCGCATGCCGGCGCGCGCCAGCGGCTCGTCATCGACGATCAATACATTCATGTCGCGGTCACTGGTTCTTCGACGAAATGAAACGGCAGCACCATGGTAACGAGAGCGCCGCCGCCCGGCGCGGCCTCGGTACGGAGTTCCGAGGCTTCCCCGTAGAGCTGCTTGAGACGCGCGCGCGTATTGGCCAACCCCAGGCCCAATCCACCGCCCGCGCCCCGCGCCCCGAACCCCGGGCCATCATCCGTGACGGCGACGTGCAGCGCATCGCCGACGCGCGTCGCGCGGATGCCGATCACCCCGGGCGTGGCGAGCTGACCCACACCGTGGCGGATGGAATTTTCGACCAGCGGTTGCAGCGCCATGTGCGGCACGGCCGCGTCGAGCAGCTCGGCGTCGACGTCGAAGTCGACGCGCAGGCGATCCGAGAACCGCAGCTGCTCGATGGATAGATAGAGCCGGAGATATTCCAGCTCGCGCGCCAGCGTGACTTCCTGCACGTCCATGTCGGCCAGCACCGCGCGCAGCAGGTCACTGAACCGCGCCAGGGTTTCTTCAGCCTGCTGGCCCTTCTGCTGCCGCACCAGCACCACTATTGCGTTCAACGTGTTGAACAGAAAATGCGGCTGCAACTGCGCTTTCAGTGCACCGAGGCGCGCCTGCGCCACCTGCGTCTCGAGTTGTGAGGCGCGCAGGTCGGAACGCAACGCGGCCTGTGCGCGCTCCTGGAAGCGTGCGTAGTTGCGGATAGCGGTCTGAATGCTGAGCACCACCCAGTAAGTCACCACGCCCGTGTGAAAGCCGAAGATGAACAGCAGCGAGATCTCGCTCCTGACCGTGACCGGCGGCTGGATCGGCCAGAATTCATTCCACGTCAGGTGAACCGCGGCTTCGAGCGACAGCCGCAGCAGTTCCCACGCGATGCTCAGGCCGAAATGCAGCGCGATGAGCCGCGGCAGATGCTGGCGCTCGAGCGGCCAGCGGCGCCCGGCCCAGACGATGAGCGGCGTCAGCAGCGCCGCTAGATAGATGTTCACCGACCAGTAGCGCAGGTCCTGCCACGGGTTCGGGTCATCCCAGTAGAACCGGCGCGTGACGTTCTGGGCGAAATAGATGAGCCCGATCAGCGTCCAGGCGAGAAAGTAGAAGATCCAGGGCCTGGATTTGCGCGCGCTCATGGGACGGCGAGCTTAACTCTCAGCGACGCGGGTCGCTGAATACGTAGTCGCGCGCTTCCTGCGCCTGGTGACACGCCTCGAAGCAGCGTGCCTTGGCCAGTTCGGGCGTGATGCCCGTTGCCGTGTCGTTGCCGGTGAAAAAATTGAAGTACCAGCCGCCGGTGTCCGCGTAGGCCTTGGCGTCCTTGCGCATCACCGCCACTTGCGCCACGCCGTCTTCCCGCCAGACACCGTCATCGCCCAGTTTCGCGTGCAGCTTCTCGTCGACGATGATCGACCCATCGCTGAACTTGCCCCAGCTCGCGAGCGCCTGCGGGTTCGCGTAGTGGTGGCGCAATGCGCCTTTCGATTCGAACTTGAACTTGGCGACGGTCCAGTCTCGATAGCCTGCCGGGAAATACACGCCGTCCGGAGATCCCGCGAATGCAATGACTGCCGCCAGGCAGATGAGCACTGCCATGGTGGCTTGTCCGGACAATCGCGCTTTCATGGACAGGAGATACCTGATTTCAGGCAGCCCGGAGAAAGGTTGTTTGACCAACTGGCCGAAATTGTTGACCAGCGCCTGGAACTATTTGTGATTCGGGACGCGAAAGCCCTCTACAGGGCCAGCGTTTGCGTGCTGAAGCCTGTTAGGGGTAGTTCATACCCCCGGCCGAGTGCGATGACCTTGAAGATCTCGCCCATCTCCCCTGGCAGCAGCAGGCGGCGCGCCTCCCCGGCGAGCTGCGCGTGCCGGCGCGTGTCGTCCGCGGCCAGCTGCATCTCCGTGGAGAGCAACGACTCGATGCCGGCGCCGATCAGGAACGCCGCCTGGCTGGCGAACCCCAGTACCTCGAGCCCGGCGCTGTCAGCGGCTTCCGCGACGCGCGTGAAGTCCACCCACGCGGTGATGTCCTGCAAGCCCACGTTGATGAATGGATCGCTGTGCGCGCGATGCCGGAAGTGGCAGCGCAACGTGCCCGTGGTGCGATCGGGGTGGTACAGGTGCGCTCGCGGCAGGCCGTAGTCGATGAGCAGCGCCACGCCCGTCTCGAGCTGCGCCGCGAGGCTCGCCATCCACGGCTGAAACGCCAGGCACACCTCCGACACGTATCCATCGGGCAGCGGCAGGGGCAGCGCTTCGACGATATCCGCCACGGCGTGCATGAGCTCCGGCGTGGGCGACGTCTCGCGCCACTCGAATCCGTCGCCGCTCAGGCCCACACCGAGCGCACGCACGTCGATGCCTCCGGGCCGGCTGCGCACCACGAAGCGCTCGACCGGCATGGCATCCAGCACTTCGTTGGCGAGCACGACGCCGCGCATGACGCGCTCCGGCCAGCGGTCTAACCACTGCACGCACGCGGCGAGTTCGCGTGGCAACTCCGCGATGCGGGCGCGCTGGCGCTCGGCGAGATCGGCGCTCACTTCGAGGATGGAGTAACGCTCGGGCAGCGAATCGATGGCGGCGAGCTCGATGAGCACGTCGGCGGCCATGCGGCCGGAACCGGCGCCCAGCTCCAGGATTTCGCCGCCCGTCACTCGCAGTACGTCGGCGCATTGCCGCGCGAGGCAGCGCGAGAACAGGCTGCTGATCTCCGGCGCGGTCACGAAGTCCCCGTTGTCGCCGAGCTTGGTGGCGCCGGCGCTGTAATACCCGAGGCCCGGCGCGTACAGCGCCAGCCGCATCCAGGCATCGAAGCCGATCACGCCGCCCTGCTGCTGCATGAAACCGCGAATGTGTTCGACCACGCGCTGCGAATGCGCGAGTTCATCGGCGTTCAGCAGCGGCAGGGTTGTGACGGACGCGGGGGAAGTCATAGAGTGAGGCCATGCAAGAGAAAGACGGCAGTCTAACCGGCAAGACCGTGCTCATCACCGGTGGCGCGCGACGCGTGGGCGCCACCATCGCGCGCACGCTGCACGCCGCCGGCGCGAACCTCGTGGTCCACTACCGAAAGTCGGCCAGCGACGCGGAAGCCCTCGTCGGTGAGCTCAATGCCTCGCGGCCCGGGACGGCTGCCGCTTTTCAGGCCGACCTGCTCGACCTCGCCAGGCTGCCGGCGCTCGTGGAATTCGCGATAGGCAGCTTCGGCGCGCTCGACGTGCTCGTGAACAATGCGTCGACGTTTTATCCCACGAAGATCGGCGAGATCACGCCCCAGGCCTGGGACGATCTGATGGGCAGCAACCTCAAGGCGCCGCTTTTTCTTTCGCAGGCCGCGGCGCCGGCGTTGAAGAAGTCCAACGGCCTCATCATCAACATCGTCGACATCCACGCGCTACGGCCGCTGCGCGATTACACGGTTTACTGCACGGCAAAAGCCGGGCTGCACATGCTCACACGGTCGCTGGCCAGGGAGCTCGGCCCCGAAATCCGCGTGAACGGCATTTCGCCGGGACCCATCATGTGGCCCGAGCATGGTGGCGATGAAGCCGCGCGCGAGAAGATCATCCAGCGCACCATCCTGCAACGCATGGGCACGCCCGAAGACATCGCACGCACCGCGCTGTTTTTCGCGGCCGCAGCGCCGTTCATCACCGGGCAGATCCTGGCCGTCGATGGCGGCCGCAGCGTGGCCTGGTAATACGGAAACGGTGCCAGGCACCGTTTGCTAGGAATCGGTGCCTGGCACCATTTCCGAAAGGTCCACCGGCGACATCGTGTGTCCGTCGCCATCGAACTCTTTCCACAGCAGGGCGATGGTCTTGTTAGCCGTCGGGTGCATCACCTCCGGCGCGATCTCCGCCATCGGCCCCAGCATGTACGGGCGCTTCAGCAGGTCCGGGCGCGGCAAGGTGTAGTCCGCGGTTTTCTCCACGAGATCACCGAACAGCAGCACGTCGAGATCCATGGTGCGCGATGCCCACTTGGGCGCAAAGCGCGGACGTCCACACTGTGTCTCGATGGCGCGTAGTCGCGCGATCACCGCCGCAAGCGGCTGCGGAGTCGTAAACCCCAGCACCAGGTTGATGAAGTCCGGACCGTCGAACCCCACCGCCACGTTGCGATACGCGCGCGAGAACACGGCGTCGTGCCAGGAGTGCTTGATCTCGGCGCAAGCACGTGCGAGATGCTGCTCCGGTTCGAGATTGCTGCCGGCCGCGACGTAGACGCGCTGGTGGCCGGGCTTGAGAAGTTTCACGTGGCTTGCTTCGTCAGATCGGCGCGCGTTCGCAGCACCGCCACGCCCACATCTTTCGAACCGCGAATGGCGCCGGGCTTGTTGATGGACAGCCGCACCCACTCGATGCCGAACTCCTCGAGGACGAGCAACGCGGTGCGATGCGCGAGAGTCTCCACCAGCTTGAAATCCGAACCCTCGACGAAGGCGATGAGCCGCTTGGCCACCTTCTTGTAGTCGAGCGTGTCGGCGACATCGTCGCTGACCGCGGCGCGCGCACAGTCCACGGGCATCTCCACGTCGAGCACGATGGTCTGCTTGATACGCCGTTCCCACTCGATGAAGCCGATGATGCATTCCACGGCCAGGCCGTGCAGGAAGATGCGATCGCCCTTGTCGGGAGTGGATGCCGAACTCGGCAGCGTGTGGGTTTTGGGGCCGCTGGTGACTTTGCTCATCTAACTTCCATCATTGCGCCAGTTCCGCGAGTGGCCCCAGTTCGGCAAGAGGCCAGGTCGCCCTGGCGCGAATCGCGCCCGACTCGACCTTGCCTGCTTTCAGCCGCGCCATGCCGGCCACGGCGATCATGGCCGCATTGTCGGTGCAAAACTCGATGCGCGGGTAATAAACACGCGCGCCCTCGCGCCGCGCTCCTTCGGCCAGGCGTTCGCGAAGACTGCGGTTCGCGCCCACGCCGCCGGCAACCACCAGCGCGTCGTAGCCGGTTTGTTCGAGCGCGCGCAGCGTCTTGGCAATCAGCGTGTCGACGATGGCCTGCTGAACGCCGGCGGCGATGTCGGCGCGCGTGGCGTCGTCGAGACCTCCCGCGGCCGTTCGCTCTTTCACCGCGAGTGAAACGGCGGTCTTCAACCCGGAGAAACTGAACTCGAGCCCGGGGCGATCCAGCATGGGCCGCGGAAAGTTGAAACGGTCCGCACGGCCCAGGCTCGCGAGCTTCGCGAGCTCCGGCCCGCCGGGATATGGCAGGCCTAACAACTTGGCCGACTTGTCGAAGGCTTCGCCCGCCGCGTCATCGCGCGTTTCGCCGAGCACGGCATAGGAACCCGGCGCGGCCACGTCGATGAGCATGGTGTGGCCGCCGGACACCAGCAGCGCCAGGTGCGGGAACGGCGGTGGATCATCCTCGAGCAACGGCGCCAGCAAATGGCCTTCCAGGTGATGAACCGCGATCGCCGGCACTTTCCACGCGTAGGCCAGCGACCGACCGAGCGCGGCGCCGGTCAGCAGTGCCCCGATGAGACCCGGCCCGGCGGTGTAGGCCACGCCATGGAGCTGATCCGGGGTTGTTTTGGCGTCGGCCAGCGCGGTTTTGAGCAGCGGCAGCAGCCGGCGCACGTGGTCGCGCGAGGCCAGTTCCGGCACCACCCCGCCGTAAATGCGGTGCAGGTCGACCTGGCTATGGATTTCGTGCGACAGCAGGCCGGCCGCGTCGTCATAGACGGCAACCGCGGACTCATCGCAGGAGGATTCGAGGGCCAGGATGCGCATGTATAAGAGTGAGAACCGATAGGCCCAAGCAGGGCTTTGCTTTTTTGAGGCCCGTCTATAGAATCGCCACCCCTGCCCCAGGCAGGTTGTGGCAAAACTCCAAACAGATCAATGGGTTGAGGTTTCGATGCCGAGCGTTCGCGTACGAGAAAACGAATATTTCGATGCCGCCCTGCGCCGTTTCAAGCGCGCGTGCGAAAAAGCGGGCGTGCTCACCGAGCTGCGACGCCGCGAATTCTATGAGAAGCCGACGCAGGAGCGTAAGCGCAAAAAGGCTGCCGCCGTGAAGCGTCACCTCAAGCGCAACAGCCCGCGTGAGTACTCGGCGCGTCCGCGCCCGAGCTGAGCATCTCCTAGATGACGCTCAAAGAGCGCATCACTGAAGACATGAAGACCGCGATGCGATCCGGAGAAAAGGATCGTCTCGCGGTCATTCGTCTTTTGCTGGCCGCCATCAAGCAGATCGAAGTCGACGAGCGCATCGTGCTCGACGACGCGAAGGTCACTTCCGTGCTCGAGAAGATGATCAAGCAGCGCAAGGAGTCCATCGTCGCCTTCGAAAAAGGCGCGCGCGCGGACCTGGTGGCGAAAGAGACTGCGGAGATCGCCGTCCTTCAACCTTACCTTCCCGCGCAGCTTTCCGATGCCGATCTCGACGTCATCATTGCCGAGGCGATTGCCAGCACCGGCGCCGCGTCCATCAAGGACATGGGCAAGGTCATGGGTGTCGTGAAGGCCAAGGCCGCGGGCAAGGCCGACATGGGCGCCGTCGGCGCCCGCATCAAAGCCAAGTTAGGCGGTTGATCTGGGCGGGCGTGGCATCGCCACCGCCGGCGCGCTGATCCTCATCGCGCTGATTTGCATCTCCATCTCCCGCAAGATCGAAGCCGAACGCCAGCAGCTCGGACGCTTTCCGCGTCACCGACTGCCGCTGGTGGTTGGCGGGTCGATCGGCGCGCTGCTCCTGTGCATCCTCGTCGCGCTGGCGATTTTGCGTTGATGCTCGTCATTCCCCTTCATTCCCGAATATTCATCTTCTAATTTCTCCAGGAATTCCCGAGCATGGATCGCCGGCCCATCAAAACCGGCGGCGCTGGTCCGCAAGGAGTCCCTCGTGAATTTCGGCGAAAAAGTCAGGCAACTCAGGGCGGAGCGGAACCTTACGCAGCCGCAGCTCGCGCAGCTCATCGGCATCGAGCAGTCCTACCTCTCCAAGCTGGAGAACGACAAGTCCGTGCCCTCGGCGGATATTTTCCAGGCCATCCTCAAGGCCTTCTCGATCGACGTCGCGACTTTCCTCGAAGGCGTGGATGAAAAGCAGATCTACCGTGACCTGCGCCAGGTCCCGGAAGTGTCCCACCACCTCAATTCCGTGATCACGACCCGCATTCACAGCATCAGGACCTGGCTGTTCGCCTCCGGCATCGCGCTGGCGTTGGGCCTGACGCTCGGTGTGGCGGGCTGGCGCGGTCTGCTGTTCTCCAATACACAGTACAACTACTCCTCACCTGGCGTGCTGCTGCCAGGCGAACCGAGCGACTTCTTCGAGAGGCATGCCCACGAGCTGATGCAGCGCTACCAGGCCGGGGAGATCACAGACAAGGAACGCATGCGGCTGGTGGTGGAGTTCAACAAGCGCTTCGCGACGGATTACAAGCTGCTCGATGAGTATCGCGGCCTGGGCTATCTCGAGAAGGTGCCTGGCGGGATGCGCAGCTACGATCACGATACCGAGGAGTATTCCAGTCGCCCGCAGAATCGCTGGTTGATGCTGGCCGGCGTGCTGCTCACCTTCAGCGGCCTCACTGGGTTCATCATCGAGGCGCGACTGCGACAGGCGCGCCTGTAGAAGTCGCGGCCGGCTTGCGCTCGCCCCCATAATCCCGGCATGGCCGGCCGCATTCCCCAGAGCTTCATCGACGAACTGACCGCGCGCGCGGACATCGTC
>Ga0193753_10002625_pt1 | contig 13984 bp, 25 predicted proteins | sample H1c2metaG_FD_144925 | JGI IMG/M metagenome (GOLD analysis project Ga0193753, IMG submission 144925) | Soil microbial communities from a riparian zone of the East river system, Colorado, United States - H1c2 | ecosystem: Environmental > Terrestrial > Soil > Riparian zone | place: USA: East... | reverse complement strand
CGCCGGCGTGGTGGCCAAGATCCTGAAGTGACGATCTGACCCGCGCGCAAAGCGCGCGGCTTTGTCAGATCGCCATCCCGGCGCAAGCCGGGATCCAGACGTGATACCCGGATTTAATCCGGGTAGAAAAGAAGTACCGCCAGCACGCGCTTGGGTCGCGTACTGGCTTACCGCGAAAAGAGGTCCAGGACGGACCTCGTGTTCGCCAGACAGGGAAGAAAGTCGTGTGGCAGGCCTCCGAACAGCGGATTCGCTGTTGACGGAGGCTATTCACACACCTTATACTTTTTTGCTCTGGGCGGGCCGGGTAACCGGGCCGCCTAGTTTTTCGTAAGGATACTCCCGGGTCGCAAGGCTTCATTTTGTCCCGGAAAGTCTTTGATTTCATGGGGTTTCGCGCACCCAGCCGCGAAACCCGTCGCTCTTTAACGAAGGAATCTCCGTCATGGCGGACCAAAAGATCCGGATTCGGCTCAAGGCGTTCGATCATCGTTTGATCGACCGTTCGGCCAGCGAGATCGTCGAGACGGCTAAGCGGACCGGCGCGCAAGTGCGCGGCCCGATCCCGCTGCCGACCAAAATCGAACGCTACACCATACTGGTGTCCCCGCACGTCGACAAAGACGCGCGCGACCAGTACGAGACCCGCACGCACAAGCGCGTGCTCGACATCGTCGACCCCAACGACAAGACCGTGGACGCGCTGATGAAGCTCGAACTCGCGGCGGGCGTCGACGTGCAGATCAAACTGACCTGAGGCCGCCACTATGACCGCGAAGAGATATTCGTTGGGCATCGTCGGCCGTAAGGCCGGCATGAGCCGCATCTTCACCGAGGACGGCAAGTCCATACCGGTGACGTTGATCGAGGCTACCCCGAACCGCATCACCCAGATCAAGACCACCGCAACCGACGGCTACAGCGCCGTGCAGGTCGCCGTGGGCGTCAAGCGCGCCGCGCTCATCAACAAGCCCGAAGCGGGTCACCTGGCCAAGGCCAAGGTCGAAGCCGGTCGTGGCCTGTGGGAGCTGCGCGTGGCCGACGACAAGATCGGCGACTTCAGCATCGGCGCCGAGATCAAGGCCGACATCTTCGAAGTCGGCCAGATCGTCGACGTCGAAGGCATCACCAAAGGCAAGGGCTTCCAGGGCACGATCAAGCGCTGGAACTTCAAGATGGGCGACGCGACGCACGGTAACTCGTTGTCGCACCGCTCGCCGGGCTCTATCGGCCAGCGCCAGACGCCGGGCCGCGTTTTTCCGGGCAAGAAGATGTCCGGCCACATGGGCGCCGTGCGCCAGAGCACGCAGAACCTCGAAGTGGTCCGGGTCGACGCCGAGCGCGGCCTGATCGCGGTCAAGGGCGCGGTGCCGGGTGCGCCGGGCGGCGACGTGATCGTCCGTCCGACGAGCAAGGCATAAGGGACAGATGACCATGGAACTCTCGATCAACAATAGTAAAGAGACGCTGTCGGTTTCCGACGCCGTGTTCGGCCGCGAATTCAGCCACGACCTCGTGCACCAGGTCGTCGTCGCTTATCGCAACGCCGGACGCGCCGGAACCAAGGCGCAGAAGACCCGTTCGGAAGTCAACGGCACCACCAAGAAGTCGAAGAAGCAGAAGGGCGGCGGCGCGCGTCATGGCGCGTTGACGGCTCCGATCTTCGTCGGCGGCGGCGTGACGTTCGCGGCCAAGCCGCGCAACTTCGAGCAGAAGGTCAACCGCAAGATGTACCGCGCGGCGATGTGCGCGATCCTGTCCGAGCTCAACCGCCAGGGTCGCCTGAAGGTCGTCGAGGCGTTCGATGTCGATGCGACCAAGACCAGCGCGCTGGTGTCCAAGCTGAAGGGCTACGAGCTGGGCAAGCGCCCGCTGATCGTGACCGAGGACGCTTCCGAGCACCTGTACCTGTCCGCGCGCAATCTGCCGTACGTCGAAGTGCGCGATGTGCAGGGCCTGGACCCGGTATCCCTGGTCGGCGCCGACACCGTGCTGATCACCGCCGACGCGGTGAAGAAGGTCGAGGAGTGGCTGGCATGAACAACAAGTCGTCCGCCGCAGGCAAGCCTGCGATCGGGAATCTCTACAACGTGATCCGCGCTCCGCGCGTGTCTGAAAAGACCGCACGGCTGCAGGAAGTTTCCAACCAATACGCGTTCGAAGTCGCCAATGAGGCCACCAAGGCCGACATCAAGGCGGCGGTCGAGCAGATTTTCGACGTCAAGGTCGAGTCGGTGAACGTGGTCAACGTGAAGGGCAAGAACAAGGCCTTCCGTAACCGCCAGGGCCGTCGCGGCGACTGGCGCAAGGCCTACGTCAAGCTGGCCGAAGGCCAGTCGATCGACGTAATGATGACCAAGGCCTGAGGAAAGACCCATGGCATTGATGACTTTCAAACCCACTTCTCCCGGCCGCCGTTCCATGGTGCGCGTGGTCACGCCCGATCTGTACAAGGGCGCGCCGCACGCTGCATTGGTCGAGAAGAAAACCAACACCGGCGGCCGTAACCACCACGGCCGGATCACCACGCGCCACATCGGCGGCGGCCACAAGCAGCATTACCGCATGGTCGACTTCAAGCGCGACAAGGAAGGCATTCCGGCGCGCGTGGAGCGGATCGAATACGATCCCAACCGCACCGCGCACATCGCCTTGTTGTGCTACGTCGATGGCGAGCGCCGCTACATCATCGCGCCCAAGGGCCTGAAGGCCGGCGACCAGGTGATCGCGGGCGAGAGCGCGCCGATCCGTGCCGGCAACACGCTGCCGCTGCGCAACATCCCGGTCGGCACCACGGTGCACTGCATCGAGATGAAGCCGGGCAAGGGCGCCCAGCTGGCCCGCGCCGCCGGCGCCGGCGTGCAGCTGATCGCGCGCGAGCAGGGCTACGCCACGCTGCGTCTTCGCTCCGGCGAGATGCGTCGGGTGCCGGTCGAGTGCCGCGCCACCGTCGGCGAAGTCGGCAACGACGAGCACAACCTGGAAAAACTGGGCAAGGCCGGCGCCAAGCGCTGGCGTGGCATCAAGCCGACCGTTCGCGGCGCGGCGATGAACCCGGTCGACCACCCGCACGGCGGCGGCGAAGCCAAGGCCGGACAGGGCAACCCGCATCCGGTCACGCCCTGGGGCGTGCCGACCAAGGGTTACAAGACGCGTAAGAACAAGCGCACGCAGAAATTCATCGTGCGCGATCGTAGGAGCTGATGTCGCGCTTGCGCGACATTAACAAAGGGTAATTCTGGCCATGGCACGTTCACTCAAAAAAGGTCCGTTCGTCGACCACCACCTCATCAAGAAGGTGGAGACCGCGGGCAGCAACACCAAAAGGCCGATCAAGACTTGGTCGCGTCGCTCGATGATCCTGCCGGAAATGGTGGGCTTCACCATCGCCGTGCATAACGGCAAGAACCATATTCCGGTGCTGGTCAACGAGAACATGGTCGGCCACAAGCTCGGCGAGTTCGCGCTGACCCGCGTGTTCAAGGGTCATGGCGGCGACAAGAAAGCCGAAGCGAAGAAGTAAGGAGATGACCATGGATGCCAAAGCAAAATCAGACGCTAAGGACGAAGCGCGCAAGCAGCGCAAACTCGCCCGTACCGAACTGAACAAGCGCACCTCGGTCCTCCGGACCGCGCGCATCTCGCCGCAGAAGGCACGCCTGGTCGCCGACCAGGTGCGCGGGCTGCCGGCAGCGCGCGCGCTCGAGTTGCTGAAGTTCAGCGACAAGAAGGCCGCGGCCATGATCTACAAGGTGCTGTTCGCCGCCGTCTCCAACGCCGAGAACAACGCCGGCGACGACGCCGACGACCTGAAGGTCAAGACCATCATGGTCGACGAAGGCCCTACGCTGAAGCGCTTCATGGCGCGTGCGAAGGGTCGCGGCACCCGCATTCTCAAGCGCACCAGCCATATCACCGTGGTCGTGGGCGAGGGCAAATAAGATGGGTCATAAAGTTCACCCGACCGGTATCCGCCTTGGCATCGCCAAGGATTGGAATTCCAAGTGGTACGCCGGCAAGAAGGAATACGCCGGTTACCTGGCCGCCGACCTCAAGGTCCGCGAGATGCTGCGCAAGAAGCTGGCGCAGGCCGGTATCAGCAAGATCCTGATCGAGCGTCCGGCCAAGACGGCGCGCGTGACGATCCACACCGCCCGTCCGGGCGTGGTGATCGGCAAGCGCGGCGAGGACATCGAGAAGCTGCGTAAGGAAGTCAGCGACCTGATGGGCGTTCCGGCGCACATCAACGTCACCGAGGTCCGCAAGCCGGAGCTCGACGCGCAGCTGGTCGCAGAGTCGATCGCGCAGCAGCTCGAGCGCCGCATCATGTTCCGCCGCGCCATGAAGCGCGCCGTCGGCAACGCGATGCGCCTGGGCGCCCTGGGCATCAAGGTCAACGTCGCCGGCCGCTTGAACGGCGCGGAAATCGCGCGTTCGGAGTGGTACCGCGAAGGCCGCGTGCCGCTGCATACGCTGCGCGCCGACATCGACTACGGTTTTGCCGAGGCCAAGACGACCTACGGCATCATCGGAATCAAAGTGTGGGTCTACAAGGGCGAGATCTTCGATTTCAGCCAGGTGGGCCAGGAAAAACAGGACGATTCACCGCGTGGTGACCGTAACGATCGCAACGACCGTCCGGCACGCGCACCGCGTCCGCCGCGTGATCGCGAGGCAAGGGGCTAAGTCATGTTGCAACCCAAGCGAACCAAATACCGCAAGATGCACAAGGGCCGCAATGCGGGCCTGAGCTGGAGCGCCAACGCCGTGAGCTTCGGCGAATACGGCTTGAAGTCGACCGCCACCGGGCAGTTGACCTCGCGCCAGATCGAGGCTGCGCGCCGTTCCATCAGCCGTTACGTCAAGCGTGGCGGCAAGATGTGGATCCGCGTGTTCCCCGACAAGCCGATCACCAAGAAGCCGATCGAAGTCCGCATGGGCTCCGGCAAGGGCGGCGTGGAGTTCTGGGTCGCGCAGATCCAGCCCGGCCGCATGATCTATGAAATCGAGGGCGTCGACGAAGCCACCGCACGCGAGGCGTTCCGCCTGGCCGCGGCCAAGTTGTCGGTGACCACCACTTTCGTGACCCGGACGGTGCGCTGATGGAACTCAAGCAAATGCGTCAGAAATCCGCTGACGATCTCAACAAGCACCTGATGGACCTGCAGAAAGAGCAGTTCTCGCTGCGCATGCAGAAGGCCACCGGGCAGCTCGCCAAGACCCACGAGACCCGCCGGGTGCGCCGCGAGATCGCTCGCGTCAAGACCCTGCTTGGCGCGCCGCAAGCGGCCAAGAAGAAGTAAGGACTTATGACCATGAACAACACTGATAAAAAGCAGCACACGGTCGAAGGCCGCGTGGTCAGCAGCAAGATGGACAAGACGGTGACGGTGCTCGTCGAGCGCCAGGTCAAGCACGCGCTGTACGGCAAATACATCCGCCGCTCGACCAAGCTGCACGCCCACGACGCCGACAACGCCTGCAACGAGGGCGACAAGGTGCGCCTGGCCGAAATCGCTCCAATGTCCAAGACCAAGAACTGGCTTGTCGTCGAAATTGTCGCCCGTGCGGCCGAATAAGAGGAGGCTGAAACCATGATCCAGATGCAGAGCCACCTCGACGTGGCCGACAATTCAGGCGCCAAGGAAGTGATGTGCATCAAGGTGCTCGGCGGCTCCAAGCGCCGGTACGCGCACATCGGCGACATCATCAAGGTGTCGATCAAGGACGCCATCCCGCGCGGTAAGGTCAAGAAGGGCGAGGTTTACGACGCCGTCGTGGTCCGCACCCGCAAGGGCGTTCGCCGCGCCGACGGATCGCTGATCCGTTTCGACGGCAACGCCGCCGTGTTGCTCAACAACAAGCATGAACCGATCGGCACCCGCATCTTCGGGCCGGTGACGCGTGAACTGCGCTCCGAGAAGTTCATGAAGATCGTCTCGCTCGCACCCGAAGTGCTCTGAGCGGAGGAACAGACATGAATCGAATCAAGAAAGGCGACCACGTGGTGGTCATCGCCGGCAAGGACAAGGGCAAGCGTGGCGACGTGGTGCAGGTGGCCGGCGACAAGGTCATCGTCTCCAACGTCAACATCATCAAGCGCCATACCAAAGCGAATCCGCAGGCCAACCAGCCGGGCGGCGTGATCGAGCGCGAAGCGCCGATCCATGCTTCAAACGTGATGCTGTTCAACTCTGCCAGCGGCAAGGGCGAGCGCATCAAAACGAAAATGCTGGAGGATGGACGCAAATTGCGTGTGTTCCGCTCCAGCGGTGAGGCGATCGACGCCTAAGGAATGCAGCAATGACCACCCGTCTCGAAAAAATCTACAAAGAAGAAGTGATGCCGGCGCTGATGAAGCGCTTCGGTTACACCAATCCGATGCAAGTGCCGCGCATCTCCAAGATCACGCTCAACATGGGCGTGGGCGAGGCGGCGGCCAACAAGAAGATCCTGGAGAACGCCGTCGCCGACATGGCCAAGATCGCCGGCCAGAAGCCGGTGACCACCAAGTCGCGCGTGTCGGTGGCCTCGTTCAAGATCCGCGACGGTTGGCCGATCGGCGCCAAGGTCACCTTGCGCCGCGCCAAGATGTACGAGTTCCTGGACCGCCTGATCAACGTGTCGCTGCCGCGCGTGCGCGACTTCCGCGGCGTGTCCGGCCGCTCGTTCGACGGCCGCGGCAACTTCAACATGGGCGTGAAGGAACAGATCATCTTCCCGGAAATCGACTTCGACCAGGTCGACGCGATCCGCGGCATGGATATCGCCATCACCACCACCGCCAAAACCAACGAAGAAGCCAAGGCGTTGCTCGAAGCCTTCCGCTTCCCGTTCCGCTAAGCCTCGCGAGGAATCCGAAATGGCAAAGACCAGCATGGTGAACCGCGACGTCAAGCGGAAGAAATTGGTGAAGAAATTCGCCGCCCGCCGCGATGCGCTGAAGAAGACCGTCTCCAGCGCCACCGCGTCGTACGAAGAGAAGATGGAAGCGGCGGTCAAGCTGCAGAAGCTGCCGCGCGACTCCAGCCCTTCGCGCGTGCGCAACCGCTGCGTGCTGTCGGGTCGTCCGCGCGGCGTGTACCGCAAATTCGGCCTGGGCCGCAACAAGCTGCGCGAAGCCACCATGCGCGGCGACGTTCCCGGCCTGCGCAAGGCTTCCTGGTAATTAATCAAACAAGCTATTCGCGAAAGCGGATATCGGTGCTACTCAAAGGTGATATTCAATGAGCATGACTGATCCCATCGCCGACATGCTGGTCCGCATCCGTAATGCGGCCGCTGTAGGCAAGCCGACGGTGAAGATGCCGTCGTCCAAGACCAAGATCGCGATCGCCGGCGTCCTCAAGGGCGAAGGCTACATCGGCGAGTCGCGCGTGACCGACCTGGGCGGCGGCAAGTCCGAGCTCGAGATCGAGCTGAAGTACTACGAAGGCCGTCCGGTCATCGAGAAGCTGCAGCGCGTGTCGCGTTCGGGCCTGCGCCACTACCGCGGCAAGGACGAGCTGCCCAAAGTGCTGGGCGGGCTCGGCGTCGCCATCATTTCCACGTCCAAGGGCATCATGACCGACTCGCAGGCGCGCCAGCAGGGCGTCGGCGGTGAAGTCCTGTGCTTCGTGGCTTAAGGGAGTAACGAAAATGTCCCGCGTAGCCAAGAAGCCGGTCGTTCTGCCCAAGGGCGTCGACCTCAACATCCAGTCCGACAGCATCGCCGTCAAGGGCGCCAAGGGCACGCTGTCCATCGCCAAACCGGCCGGCATCGAAGTCAATATCGAAGACGGCAACGCACAGGTGTCGACCGACAATCCCGATCTGATGCCGATGGCCGGCACGCTGCGCGCGATCCTCGCCAACATGGTGCAGGGCGTGAGCGAAGGCTTCGAGCGCAAGCTCGAGCTGGTCGGCGTCGGTTATCGCGCCGCGATGCAGGGCAAGGACCTGAACCTGTCGCTGGGCTTTTCGCACCCGGTGCTGTTCAAGACCCCGGACGGCATCACCATCGTCACGCCGACCCAGACCGAGATCGTGGTCAGCGGCACCGACAAGCAGCGCGTCGGCGAAGTCGCCGCCAAGATTCGCGGTTTCCGTCCGCCGGAGCCCTACAAGGGCAAGGGCGTGAAGTACGCCGGCGAGAAAATCATTCGTAAGGAAGCCAAGAAGGCGTAACTCTGCGCTTTCAGCTTTCCGAGGACACAAGACCATGAAAAAGAAAATTGCCCGCCTGCGTCGCGCCAAGTCCACCCGTGCGCACATCCGCAACCTGAACGTGCCGCGCCTGTCGGTGCTGCGCACCGGCCAGCATCTGTACGCGCAGCTGTTCACCGCCGATGGCGCGCAGGTCCTCGCTTCGGCGTCGACCACGCAGGCCGACGTGCGCGAAGGCCTGAAGAGCGCCAAGAATTCGGAAGCCGCCGCCAAGGTCGGCCGCCTCATCGCCGAGCGCGCCAAGGCCGCGGGCATCGAGAAGATCGCATTCGATCGCTCGGGCTACCGCTACCACGGCCGCATCAAGGTGCTGGCCGATGCCGCCCGCGAGGCCGGCTTGCAGTTCTGATGCTTGAACGCGTGGGGCAGCGTCCCCACGCATAGTGTTATCTGCCGATGCGGACTGCATCGGGCGCCACTCCGGGTTTCCGGTTTGGCGAAGCGCCCGATCCACACCACAACTACAAGCGGCCAAGCCGCAAATTTCCCCAATCAGACAGGTAAAAGAACATGGCAGAGCAACGTGAACAGCGGGGTCGCGGCGGTGATCGCAACCGCGAAGAGGTCGACGATGGCATGGTCGAGAAGCTGGTCGCGGTCAACCGCGTCAGCAAGACCGTCAAGGGCGGCCGCCAGTTCACCTTCACCGCATTGACGGTGGTGGGCGACGGCAACGGCAAGGTTGGCTTCGGCTATGGCAAGGCACGCGAAGTGCCGGTCGCGATCCAGAAGTCGATGGAGTACGCGCGCAAGACCATGATCAACGTGGACCTGAACAACGGCACGTTGTGGCATGTGGTCAAGTCGCGCCACGGTGCGGCGAACGTGTTCATGCAGCCCGCTTCGGAAGGTACCGGCGTGATCGCCGGCGGTGCGATGCGGGCCGTGCTGGAAGCGGTCGGCGTCAAGAACGTGCTGGCCAAGGCCGTGGGTTCGCGCAATCCGATCAACCTGGTGCGCGCCACGCTGCGCGGCCTGACCGAAATGCACTCGCCGACCAAGATCGCGGCCAAGCGCGGCAAGAAGGTGGAGGACCTGCATCATGGTTAAGAAAGATGCCGTCGCCGGCGGCACCGTCAAGGTGCGCCTGGTCAAGGGTCTGCGTGGCACGCAGGCGCGTCATCGCCTGTCGGTGAAGGCGTTGGGCCTCAACAAAATCAACGACGTCCGCGAGCTGAAAGACAGCCCGCAGGTGCGTGGCCTGATCAACAAGGTGCACTACCTGGTACAGGTCGAGGAGTAATCATCATGCGTCTCAATACACTCAAGCCGGCAGACGGCGCCCGTCAGGAACGCACCCGCGTCGGTCGTGGCATCGGTTCGGGCCTCGGCAAAACCTGCGGCCGCGGCCACAAGGGTTCGTTCGCGCGTTCGGGCAAGGGCAAGATCAAGGCCGGCTTCGAAGGCGGCCAGATGCCGATGCACATGCGTCTGCCCAAGGTCGGCTTCCGTTCCAAGCTGAAGAACGACACCGCTGAAGTCATGCTCTACAAGCTCGAGCTGATCAAGGGCGACACCGTCGACTTCGCTGCGCTGCGCGCCGCCAAGCTGGTGCCCAGCAACGCAAAGAAGGCCAAGATCGTCAAGAAGGGCGAGCTGACCAGGAAGCTGGTGCTGAAGGGTCTGCTGGCCACGGCCGGCGCCAAGGCCGCTATCGAAGCGGTCGGCGGCAAGGTCGAGGAGTAAGCAACGAATGGCGCGCAGCAGCAACGCAATGGGTGGTGTCGGTGGCGGTCTCGGTAAATTCACCGAGCTGCGCCAGCGCCTGTTGTTTGTGGTGGCCGCGCTGATCGTTTACCGCATCGGTTGCTTCATCCCGGTGCCGGGCGTCAATCCGGAAGCCATGCTGCAGCTGATGGATGCGCAGAAGGGCACCATCGTCGACATGTTCAACATGTTCTCCGGTGGCGCCCTGTCCCGCTTCAGCCTGTTCGCGCTGAACGTGGTGCCGTACATCTCGTCGTCGATCATCGTGCAGCTGTGCGCGCAGATCTTCCCGAGCCTGAAGGCGATCCAGAAGGAAGGCGAATCCGGCCGCCGCAAGATCACCCAGTGGTCGCGCATGGGCGCGGTGCCGCTGGCGGTGTTCCAGGCGGCGGGTATCGCGGTGGCGCTGCAGGGTTCCGGCGCCAGCAGCGGTATCCCGGTGGTCTACAGCCCGGGCCCCGGCTTCGTGCTGACCGCGGTGATCGCGCTGACCGCCGGCACCATGTTCCTGATGTGGCTGGGCGAGCAGGTCACCGAGCGCGGCGTCGGCAACGGCGTGTCGCTGATCATCTTCGCGGGCATCGTGGCCGGCTTGCCGGGCGCCGTGCTGGGCACGTTCGAGCAGATGCGCAACGGCGAAATCAGCACGCTGGCGGTGATCGCGATCCTGGCGATCGTGGTGCTCTTCACCTTCTTCGTGGTGTTCGTCGAGCGCGGCCAGCGCCGGGTAACGGTCAACTACGCGCGCCGCCAGGGCGGCCGCAGCGCGTACATGAACCAGAGCTCGTTCCTGCCGCTCAAGCTCAACATGGCGGGCGTGATCCCGGCGATCTTCGCCTCGTCGATCATCATGTTCCCGGCGACCGCGTCCACCTGGTTCAGCCAGGCCAGCTCGTCCACCTGGCTGCAGAAGCTGACCCAGGCGCTGAACCCGGGCGAGCCGCTGCACATGATCCTGTTTGCTGCGCTGATCGCCGGTTTTGCGTTCTTCTACACCGCGCTGGTGTTCAATTCGCAGGAAACCGCGGACAACCTGAAAAAATCGGGCGCGCTGATCCCGGGCATCCGGCCGGGCAAGGCCACCGCCGACTACATCGACGGCGTGCTGACCCGGCTGACGGCCGCCGGCGCGGCCTACCTAGTGCTGGTCTGCCTGCTGCCTGAAGTCATGCGAACCCAGATGGGCACCTCTTTCTATTTTGGCGGCACGTCGCTGTTGATCGTGGTCGTCGTGGTAATGGACTTCATCGCCCAGATCCAGGCTCACCTGATGTCGCATCAGTACGAGAGCCTGTTGAAGAAGGCGAATCTCAAGGGATCCAAGGCCGGCCTGGCAGGGCGGTCGTAGGATCCAGATGGGCGACTCGCGCGGCGGTCTCGCGCGCGGGTGAGCCGGTACCAGTCCCTGCGCTTGAGTGGCGCGGGGCGGCGGGAAGCCCGATTTTTGGGGTTCCAGCCAGTACGGGCTCGTCGCCGGAGCATGGGCACACTCCCCATGCCGGGCTTGCGGAGGCTTAGGCCACCGTGGGCTTCCTAGAAACCCGAGACCCTGTTAGAATTTCCAGTTCACTTAACTAAGTGCCGCACTCCGACCGGATTTAACGATCCGGCCGCTAACCAGTTGGAGATCCGCGCATGGCGCGTATTGCAGGTGTCAATCTGCCTGCCCAGAAACATGTCTGGGTTGGGCTTCAAAGCATCTACGGCATCGGCCGTACTCGTTCGAAGAAGGTATGCGTGGACGCCGGCGTCACCTTGGCGACCAAGATCCGCGACCTGTCCGAGCCGGAAGTCGAGCGCCTGCGCGCCGAAGTCGGCAAGTACGTGGTCGAGGGCGACCTGCGTCGCGAGATCGGCATGGCCATCAAGCGCCTGATGGATCTGGCCTGCTATCGCGGCCTGCGCCATCGTCGCGGCCTGCCGCTGCGTGGCCAGCGCACCCGGACCAATGCACGTACCCGCAAGGGCCCGCGCAAGGCCATCAAGAAGTAATCGAGGAATTCGAAAATGGCCAAGCCGGCAACTGCCAAAACCAAGAAGAAGATCAAGCGCGTCGTCACCGACGGCATCGCGCATGTCCACGCTTCGTTCAACAACACCATCGTCACCATCACCGACCGCCAGGGCAATGCGCTGTCGTGGGCCACTTCGGGCGGCGCGGGTTTCCGCGGTTCGCGCAAGTCGACCCCGTTCGCAGCCCAGGTCGCCGCAGAGAAGGCCGGCAAAGCCGCGCTGGATTACGGCGTGAAGTCGCTGGAAGTGCGCATCAAGGGCCCCGGCCCGGGACGCGAATCGGCCGTACGTTCGTTGAACAACGTCGGCTACAAGATCATCAACATCATCGACGTGACGCCAATCCCGCACAACGGTTGCCGTCCGCCCAAAAAGCGTCGCGTCTGAGGAGCTGAAGAGAAATGGCTCGTTATATCGGTCCCACCTGTAAGCTCGCGCGCCGCGAAGGCGCCGACCTGTCCCTCAAGAGCCCGGCGCGTGCGCTGGACTCCAAGTGCAAGCTGGAGCAGAAGCCCGGCCAGCACGGCGCCACCGCGCGCAAGGGCAAGCTGTCCGACTACGCCACCCAGCTGCGCGAGAAGCAGAAGGTCAAGCGCATCTACGGTCTGCTGGAACGCCAGTTCCGCAATTACTACAAGAAGGCCTCGACCAAGAAGGGCAACACCGGCGAGAACCTGCTGCAGTTGCTCGAAACCCGCCTGGACAACGTCGTTTACCGCATGGGTTTTGCGGTCACGCGTCCGGCCGCGCGCCAGCTGGTCTCGCACCGCGGCGTCACGGTCAACGGCAAGCCGGTCAACCTGCCGTCGTACCAGGTCAAGGCCGGCGACGCGATCGCGTTGTCCGAGCGCGCGCAGAAGCAGTTGCGCGTGCAGGAAGCCCTGACCGTGTCGTCGACCATGGACCTGTCGCCTTCCTGGGTCGAAGTCGACTCCAAGAAGTTCAGCGGCGTGTTCAAGGCGGTGCCCGACCGCGCCGACCTGCCGGCCGACATCAACGAAGCGCTGATCGTCGAGTTGTACAGCAAGTAAGTTGCAGGGCGGTGCCGGATTTCCGGCTTCGGATAACGCGGTATCGCCCCCATATCAGGTCCCATGCCCGCGCCGCGGGCGGGGGATTGCCCTCTTGGCCCAAGAGGGATTCAAAAGCTTCAGGCCGTCGAGCCCCACATCGATGGCCCATCGCAGGAGACGCTACAACATGACGGTTACCGCCAACCAGGTTTTGCGCCCCAAGGGTCCGCAGATCGAACGCCTCGCCGATAACCGCGCGAAGGTCGTGATCGAACCGCTGGAGCGCGGCTATGGCCACACCCTCGGCAACGCGCTGCGCCGCGTGCTGCTGTCCTCGATCCCCGGCTTCGCGATCACCGAAGTCGAGATCGACGGCGTGCTGCACGAGTACAGCACCATCGAAGGCCTGCAGGAAGACGTGCTGGAAGTGCTGCTCAATCTGAAGGATGTCGCCATCCGCATGGGTACCGGCGACAACGCCACCCTCAGCCTGAGCAAGCAGGAGCCGGGCGTCGTCACCGCCGCCGACATCAAGACCGACCACAACGTCGAGATCCTCAATCCCGACCACGTGATCTGCCACCTCACCAAGGACGCATCGCTCAACATGCGCCTGAAGATCGAGCGCGGTTTCGGCTACCAGCCGGCCACCACGCGCCGTCGTCCGGACGAGGAAACCCGCACCATCGGCCGTCTGATGCTGGACGCCTCGTTCTCGCCGGTCCGCCGCGTCGCTTACGCGGTGGAAGCCGCGCGCGTCGAGCAGCGCACCGACCTGGACAAGCTGGTGCTGGACATCGAAACCAACGGCACGATCGACGCCGAGGAAGCCGTGCGCACCGCCGCCGACATCCTCACCGATCAGCTGAGCGTGTTCGGCGACTTCACCCACCGCGAGCGCGGCGCCGCCAAGCCGGTCGCCACGGGCGTGGATCCGGTGCTGCTGCGCCCGATCGACGATCTGGAGCTGACCGTGCGTTCGGCCAACTGCCTCAAGGCCGAAAGCATCTATTACATCGGCGACCTGATCCAGAAGACCGAAGTCG
>Ga0193753_10002624_pt1 | contig 13995 bp, 11 predicted proteins | sample H1c2metaG_FD_144925 | JGI IMG/M metagenome (GOLD analysis project Ga0193753, IMG submission 144925) | Soil microbial communities from a riparian zone of the East river system, Colorado, United States - H1c2 | ecosystem: Environmental > Terrestrial > Soil > Riparian zone | place: USA: East... | reverse complement strand
CCACCGAATCCGTGGCCTCAGCCCAGCGAAGATCACCCCGAGCCCCGTTTGCAAGCGGTCGCCGCTCCTGTTAAGCAAGGTGGCCCCCGCTCGGGAACCTACATCGGTGGCAGCCGGGCTGGATCGATCGGCTTCGATGGAACCCTCCGCGGCTTCTCGCAACGTAGCAAATCACTTGGAAAATGGTCAAGGCGTCGCCGTGCCAGGCCCCATGCCCCTCCTCCGAATGGCTCCCCTCCTCGCGCGCAGGCGCCGGCGCGCACCGTCTGCGCGAATGCATGGCGCGGGCGCTCTGGCGCTCGCCACGGTCGTGCTCCTCGTCACCGCCTGCGGCGCGGCCAAGGTGCGGCCGGCCCCGTTCCGCGCCCGCCCCGACTCGGTCGACGCCGGATCGCTGCTCGGCCCGTTCGACGGCAAGGTCGTGGACGCCGGCAGCGGCGACCCGGTCTCCGGCGCGCTGGTCTACGCGACCTGGACGTTCCAGTCGGGCACCGCGATGCAGGCGCCGTCCGGCTTCCGCGAGGCGGTCACCTCCACCGACGGCGGCGGCCGCTACCGGCTGAGCGCGCTGGACGGGCTGCCGCGCGGCGGCCGGGTGGCCGACTTCTACCTCGTCATCTACAAGCGCGGCTACGTCGCCTACCGCAGCGACCGCCGCTTCGACGACCTCGGCGCCCGGCTCGACTTCGCGCAGCGCCAGAACCAGGTGCGGCTCGAGAAGTGGCGCAGCGACTTCTCGCACGTGCGCCACCTCCGCTTCGTCGGCGGCGGCCCCGCGATCGCCGCGCTGACCCGCTGGGAGACCCAGGAGGCGTCGGCCGAGCTGTCCGGCGTCAAGGCCGGTCCGCGGGTGGCGGCCGATCTCGTGGTCGGCGGAGCCGGCGGGCTGGCCGCCGCGCTGGTGCTGACCGAGCAGGACATTCGATCGATCACCGGGTTCGACGGCACGTTCGAGACCGGGCCGCTCAACGACGAGCCGGACACCGATCTGTACAGCTCGCAGCACTTCCGCGCGCTGGGCCAGCCGGAGACGTTCGACGTCGCGCTGCGGGTGTGGAAGCTCGACTCGAAGTCGGCTGACGAGCGCTACGCCGAGCTGCTGACCACCCTGCCCCAGGTCAAGCAGGTGAACGAGATCGCCGACAAGTCGATGCGCGCGACCGAGTCGCAGATCTTCGGGGTCGGCTTCGTCGACATCCGGCGCGGCGTGGTCGTGCTCATGACCTGCGGCCAGTCGCAGTGCAAGTCGATCGACGTGCTGGTCGCGCTCGGCCGCAAGGCGCACGAGAACATCCGGCGCCAGGTCGGCGAGGACGGCGGCTCGCAGGGCGGGCCCGGGCCGGCCGGGACCACCCCGGGCGAGCCCGGATCGGGCCAGAAGCCGGAGCCGACCGGTCCCGATCGGAGCAAGCCGGCCAGGCCGTCGCAGGGGCTGCGCCCGACCCCGGCTCCGCCAAGGCCGAGCCAGGGTCCGCTGCCGGCGCCGCCGGCCACCGCCCCGACCACGCCGTCGCCGCTTCCGCCGCAGAGCCAGCCGACCCCGCCGGCCGACAAGCGCCAGCAGGCTCCGCGCTCCCAGGACGCCACCCCATGACCACGATCAAGAGCCGCCCTCGCTTCCGGACCTCCCTGCGCGGCGCGGCGCTCATCGCGGGCGTCGTGGTCGCGGCGTCGGCGCGACCGGGCGCGGCGTGGGAGGCGGCCACCACCCACGCCGGGCTGACCGAGCAGGCGGCGCTGGCGTCGACCCTGCACGAGCGGCTGCGGGCCCAGTTCGGCCACCCGGAGGGCCTGTTCGAGACCCTGACCGTGCCGCCCGAGGACGCGCCCGAGCTGTTCGAGGTGCTGCGCCGGCTCAACCCGACCCACGGCTACGTGCCGGATGCGCGCGGCCGGATGCACGCGCTCGGCTGGCTGGTGGCCGGCAGCGTGGTCGCCGATTCGCCCGCCGAGCTGGCCGCCAACCACTTCTTCGACCCGGCGTCGGGCAAGGGCCTGAGCGATCGCACGATCTCGGGCTGGGGTGAGCGGCTGAACGCGCTGTTCAGGAGCGGCGGGATCGAGCGCAGCGGATCGGCGGCGCCGGCCTGGATCGACGACCCCAAGAACCCGATGGGCATGGCCGGATTCCGCGACCAGTACGAGAAGGCGATCAGCGCGCGCACCGCCGGCGAGCGCTCGCGCCACCTGGCCGCGGCGCTGCTCGCGGCCGGCGCGCTCCTGCACGTGCTCGAGGACATGGGCTCGCCGTCGCACGTGCGCGACGACCTCGGCGCTCACCTCGACCGGCTCGGCCCCGACGCGGGCGATCTCGGCTCGCGCTTCGAGCGGGTCGCGGCGCTGGCGTACGGCCGGCTCGGTGTGCCGGCCGCGGCGCGCCCGATCATCGGCGAGAACGCGCGCGGCGGCCGCCCGCTGCGCGACTTCTTCACCGCGAAGGATCGGAGCGGGCTGGCCGATCAGACCTCGGCGTCGTGGTTCTCGGCGTCGACGCTGCCGCGCTCGATCAACCTGGGCGGCGACCCGCACGCGGCGCTGACCGAGCGGCTGCCGGCCGCGCTGGTCCGCCCGTCTCCCGCGCCGCCGACCGGGGTGCGCGGGCTCGATCTCGAGGGCGCCGCCGCCGACGACAACGGAGTCGAGCTGTCCGACAAGCGCGGCGTCTGCCTGGCCCGCTACCGGGTGATCGACAACCGGCTCAGCTGGTTCATCGACGATGCGTGCGCGCTCGAGCAGGTCGGCGCCATCCTGCCGGTGGTGGGCAGCTACGCGGCCGGCATGCTGGACACGCTGTTCCGCGGCTCGCTCTCGCTCGAGTCGGAGGGCGGCCCGGTGCTGGTGCGAGCGGGCGCGGTCGACCTCGGGCGCGGCAAGCTGTCGATCTACTGGGACGACGCCACCGGCGTGCGCACGGTCCTGAAGCAGGTCACCGTCGAGTCGACCGCCGCCGGTCAGGTGGTCGCGGCGGTGACCGGCGTCCCGGCCGGGGCCCGCCGGGTGAGCGTGCTGTTCGACGGGACCGACGCGGCCAGCCAGCTGCTCCTGGCGGCCGGCACCAGCGCGTACCCGGTCCCGGCCCGCTGATCGTCGCGGGCCACCAGGGGCTCAGTCGCCCTGGTCGAGCTTGCGCTTGAGGTCGAGCGCGGCCAGGTCGCGCGGCTCGACCGCGAGGACCAGCTGGACCAGCTCGCGGGCGGCGTCCAGCTCGCCGGCCTCGAGGCTGGCCCGCGCGCCGTCGAGCTGACGCCGGGCCAGCGCCTCGTCGGCGGTGCGCGCCCGTGCGGCCAGCTCCACGCGCGCGGCCTCGTCGCCGGCCAGCACGGCCAGGCGCGCCGCCCAGCCCAGGAAGAACCCCGCGTGCTCGTAGGCCGGGTCGGCGTCGGCCGCGGCCACCGCCTCGTCGCGCGCGCCGCCGAGCTCGCCGAGCGCCTCGGACAGGCGGGCCAGGTCGTACCAGGCCCACGCGAAACGCGGATGCTCCTCGACCACGGTCTCGAACTCCTGCCGCGCCGCCTCCAGCTTGCCGTCGCGGGCCAGCGCGCGGGCCAGCCGCCAGCGCGGGGCCGCCGCCCCGCGATCGCGGCGCAGGAGCTTGCGCTCGTGCTCGATCGCGATCTCGCTGGTCAGGTTTCCCTCCGGGTCGATGACGCCGGAGCGGAACTCGCCGTCGCGCTCGTACAGCACCGCCTCGGCGTCGATCCAGCCCCACAGCCAGCGCTCGAAGCGAGTCCCCTCCTCGAGCCACTCGCCGGTGTCCTCCTCCATCCGCCACACCTCGCCGCCGTCGAGGTCGACCCAGAGACCGTCGCCGCCCATCTCGCCCACTCGCACCCGCCGGTGATCGCGGGTCCAGCCCGACGACGGATAGAGGGTCAAGGCGTCGTGGAACAGGTCGGCGCCGTCGAACTGGTGATAGACCGCGACCAGCGCGGGCGGCAGGTCGGCGTCGAGCGCGCTGGCCGGATCGCCCAGCCGGTGGACGCCGTCCTGGTAGTGGGCCAGCGCGGCGACCAGCCGATCGACCGCCTCGTCCACGCCGGCCGGTTCGTTCGATCGCCGGGACACGCGCTCAGGAGCGGAACATCGCGGTGTCCGCCGAGATGCCGCGCGCCTCGAGCTCGGCGTAGAACGAGGGGATGACGCCGGCCGCCCCGAACCCGCCGTCCTCCGCGCCGCCGCGGAACCCGAACAGCTCCTGGGCGTGGAAGCCGTCGTCGGCGACACCCGAGACCTCCTCGATCGAGGCGACCCGGTAGATGCCGTCGGCGTAGCGAGCCACGTGGATGACCACGTCGACCGCGCAGGCGACCAGCTCGCGCAGCGCGTGGAGCGACGTGCCGGGCGCGGCCAGCCGCGCCATCGCGGTCAGGCGGCCGAGCGCGCCGCGCGCGCCCTCCCCCGACACCACCGCGACGGTTCCGTCGGACGACGACGCCATCGCCTGGATCAGCTCGAGCGCCTCGCCACCGCGCACGTCGCCGACCACCAGCCGGTCCGGACGCATGCGCAGCGCGCCGCGCAGGAGCACGCCGAGGTCGACCGACGACGCGCCGTTCCCCTCGGATGGGCGCGCCTCCAGCGCGATCCAGTCCTCGCGGGTCAGCGCCAGCTCGGCCACCTCCTCGACGCTGACGATCCGCTCCCCCTCGGGTGAGGCGGTCGCCAGGGCGGCCAGGATCGAGCTCTTGCCCGAGCCGGGCGCGCCGCACACGACGATGTTGCGCCGGGCCTGCACGCACGTGGTCAGGAAGTCGGCCATGTCCGGCGACAGCGTGCCGGCGGTGACCAGCTCGGCCAGGCTCTTGCCGGCGCTCCTCGGCTTGCGCAGGGTCAGGCACGCGCCGCGCACCGACACCGGCGGGACCGCCGCGGCCAGGCGTGAGCCGTCGCGCAGCCGCACGTCGACCAGCGGGTGGCTCTCGTCGATGGTCTGCCCGGTCGGCGCGACCAGCCGCTCGACCACGCGCCGGAACGCGTCGTCCGACGAGAACGCGGTCGACGCCAGGCTGACCACGCCGCCGCGCGAGACCAGGATCCGATCGCGGCGGTCGACGACGATCTCCTCGACCTTCTCGTCGGCGAGCAGATCCTCGAGCGGGCCGAGCCCGAGCGCCTCGTTGAGCGTGTCCTTGATCAGCTGATCCTGATCGACGTACTTGGGCAGCTCACCGGACGAGTCGAGCGTCTCGACCATGTCGACGATCGCGCTCTCGGCCTTCTGCCACAGGTCCTCCTCGCCGAGCTTGTCGAGCGGGACCGAGTTGAGGTCGAGCTTGGGGACCAGGCGGTCGAGCACCGACGCCTGCAGCTCGAGCAGCTTCACGATCTTGGAGTCGAGCGGCTGGATCACCGACGGACGGCGCGGCGCGAACACCACCGACTGCGGGCGCTGGGCCCGCATCGGGGTCGCGTTCGGCTGCGCGCCGGCGCCGACCAGACGCGGACGGGCAGCGGCCGCCGCCGCCGCTGCGGCCGGCGCGACCGCAGGCGACGGGCCGCCGGTCGGCCGCGACGGCAAGGGACCGCCCGCGCCCACGCCGGCCGAGCGACCACCCAGCGGCGTCGCGATCGGCGCGCCCGACGGCGCGCCGGCCCGGGGCGGCGCGGTGCGCGGCACCGGTCGAGTCGCTCCGCCGGGCGCCACCGGCGAGAGCGGCGGAGGCATCGGCGAGGCCACGCCACCGCCCATCGGGCCCTGCCCCATCGACGGCGACGACATCGGCGGTGGCGCCATCGGCGGCTCGCCCATCGGCTGCATCCCCGGTCCGGGGCCGCCCGCCATCGGCATGCCCTGCATCTGCTGCGGCGACGATTGCATCGGCGGCATCGACAGCGGCGGCATCTGCATGCCCGGTCCCGGCAGCGGCGCGTGCGGGCGCTGTGGCGCGGTCGACTCCGGCCCCATCCGCATCGGCATCGCCTGATCACCCATGCCGGGCTGATGGTCGTGTCCCATCGGGGGCAAGGGCGCGGGCTGTCCGTCCATTCGCGGCGCCGGTTCACCCCGGCCCGCTTGCGCGCCGGCGCCTCCGCTCTCCTCCACGCCGAGGATGAAGTCCCCGATGTAGATCTTGTCGGTCTCCTTGACGACGAGCGGGCTCGTGATCTTGCGCCCGTTGACGTAGGTGCCGTTCGTGCTCTTCAGGTCGACGATGATGAACTTGCCGTCCTTCAGCACGATGCGCGCGTGACGCTTGGAGACGTTGCCCTTGGGCAGGATCACGTCGTTGCCCTGCACGCGGCCGATCGTGATCTCCGGCTTGTCGAAATCGAGCCGACGCTGCTCGCCGCCCTTCTCCGTCACAGTGATCGAGAACATTCGGCAATTCTCCCGGTCCGGAGCCGACAGGGCCCGCTCCGTCCGCCGTCATCCTAAAGGTGCTGGAACCTTACTAAATCCGACAAACCCGGGTCAAGTTAGCCCAGGTATTTGAAGAGATCTAGAGCCGAGGCCCCCCAGTACCGTCGGCCCGACCCGGCCTGGCCGAGTCCGAGCGCTCGCTGCCCGCGCTGTCGATCCACCGCCGGATGGGGCCTCCCCAGATGGAGGCCACCCCGATCGCGGCCAGCCCGAGGATCGACGAGACGATGATCCACTCGTGCCAGCGGGACCCTGGCGGTGCACCGGGACTCTGCGCCATGGCAGGGAGAGTACCACCCCGCCTCGCGGCCAAGGCAGCCACCGGCCGATCGGCCTGGCCGCCCCGTCCACGAGCGGGCAAACTGGTCGGCCATGACCCGCCGCACCCTCGGACTCACCCTCGCCCTGGCCGCCCTCGCGACGCTCGGGGTGAGCGGCCCCGCGCGGGCCAAACCCCGGGAGAGCTACGTGTTTCTCCTGTCCCGGGTCGACCTCGCCAAGGGGGTTCCGGCCGAGCTGGAGGCGCAGGTCACGGCGCGCGTGAACGCCGCGATCGCCGCGCGCGAGGGGCTCGAGTCCTCGCTGGCCGCGGGCGCGCCGGATCCGGAGGCCGCGCCCAAGAAGTTCAAGGAATACTTGAAGGCGCGGCGCAAGCGCGCGTTCAAGGTGAGCGTCGAGGTCAGCCAGTTCTCGGTCGAGGTCGAGCAGGGTCAGGTGTCGGGCCGGCCGGCCCAGTACGTGACCGCGCGGGTGACGCTCCGCCTGTTCGGCGAGACCGTGCCGGACCGGACCATGGCCTTCACCGGCGACGGCTCGGCCACGGTCAAGCTCGAGGTGGGCAAGACGGTGCGCCCGCGCGATCGCCAGGAGGCGACCTCGTCCACGCTCGACCAGGCCGTGGCCAGCGCGATCGACCAGTCGCTGCGCCGGCTGGCCCAGCCCGACCAGGACAAGAAGAAGGCGGGCAAGCCGGGAAAGCGATAGCGGCGGCCGCGGCCGCGCCCCGGGCGCGATCGGCGGGCACGCGCCTCGCCGGCCAGCCGCGACCGCCTGCCGTGCGCGGCTTCGCGGTCGGGATCTATCCCGGCGACGGCGGCGCCGCGCTGCGCCGGATCGACGAGGTGGCCGCGACCGGCGCGACCTGGGTCGCCCTGGTGGTGAGCTGGGAGCAGGACGACGTGCGCTCGTCGGCCATCGCGCGCTCGCCGCGGGTCACCGGGGCGGACGCGGACCTGCGCCGGGCGCTGCGCCGCGCCCGCGCCCGCGGGCTGCGCGCGCTGGTGTTTCCGATCCTGACCGTGCGCCAGACCCGCATGGGCGAGTGGCGCGGCGCGCTGCGCCCGTCGGACGCGTCGGCCTGGTGGCTCGCGTACGAGCGGTTCATCCTGCACTACGCCGCGCTGGCGGCCGACGGATCGGCGGCCGCGCTCCTCATCGGCAGCGAGCTCGGCTTCTCCGAGGGCTGGCGCGACCGCTGGTACCACCTCATCTCCGGGGTCGAGCGGGTCTTCACCGGCCGGCTGGTCTACAGCGCCAACTGGGACCACTACCGCGCGATCAGCTTCCTGCCCCGCCTCGACCACCTGGGGATCTCGGCCTACTTCGAGCTGACCGGGCGGACCGACGCCAGCGAGGCCGAGCTGACCCGCGCGTGGCGCCGCGCCGCCGCCGAGCTCACCGCCCACGCGCGCGCCAGCGGGATCAGCCTGTGGCTGACCGAGGTCGGCTACCCCAGCCGCGACGGCGCGGCGGCGCGGCCGTGGGACTACGGCGCGACCGGCCCGGTCGACCTCGAGGAGCAGCGGCGCTGCTTCGCCGCGCTGGTGGCGGCGTGGGACGGCCAGGCGGACCTGGCCGGCCTGTTCGTGTGGAACTGGTGGGGCGAGGGCGGGCCGCGCGACCGGGACTACACGCCGCGCGGCAAGCCGGCCGAGGCGGTGCTGCGCGCCTGGTTCGGGGCTACTTCGCGCCCGGCTTCAGCGAATCGATGAACGCCGTGAACTGCTTCTTCGCGCCGGTCATCGTCTCCTTGGGGCCGACCATCTTGAAGTAGTACGGGCCGTTCATGGTCTCGACGATGGCGCCGAGCAGCATGTGGTCGGGCTTGTCGTTCTTCTCGGGCGCGCCCGGGCTCATCGCGGCGACGTAGCGGCCGGTCACCTCGACGGTGGTCACCGCCAGCGCGCCGACCGTCTTCTTGGCGGTCTTCGCCTTGCTGGCGCTGGGCGACCCGTCCGGCTGCTCGAACTGGCCGATCCAGCGCTCGAGGTTGGCGTCGGCGCCGCCGGCTCCCCCCGGGCCGAAGTAGTAGACCACCAGCTCGGCCTCGCCGGCCTTGCCCGGCACCATCCACTGCGCCGTGCGCATGCCGGAGCTGGTCGGCTTCTCCTGCCAGCCCTTGGGCACCAGCGCGGTGACCGGGCCGAGGATCGCGCGGCCGTCGGGGGTCTTCTCCGCGACCCGCCCGCCGCCGCCGCTGGCGCCCGCCATCCCGCCGCCGTGCGGATCGGGCGCGCCGCCGTGCGGATCGGGCGCGCCACCGTGCGGATCGGGCGTGCCGCCGTGCGGATCGATGCCGGCGTGGGGATCGGCCGCGCCACCGTCGGCGCCGTCGGGCGAGGCGAGCCGCGGGTCGACCCGCGACTCGGCCGCCTTGGGATCGCCCGCCGGGGGCTCGGACGGCTGCTGCTCCGCCGACTTCTTGCACCCGACCAGCCCCAGGGAGCTGGCGAGGAGGACCAGACCGGTTCGTGTCATTGCCATGCCCCGCTTAATAGACCATCTTGCCGAGCCGATCCCACTGAACGCCGCCCTGCTCGTCGGGTTTTGCCGACCACCAGATGAACAGCGCCTTGCCGCGGATGTTCTCGAGCGGCACCGGCCCCCACGCGCGCGAGTCGCTGGAGTTGTCGCGGTTGTCGCCCATCACGAACACGTGCCCCTTGGGCACCACGTAGCGCCGCTGCGGCGCGCACGGGCCGTTGTAGTGGGTGTTCTCCGGCGACGACTCCTCGACCTGCCAGCGCAGGCGGTCGCCGCGCTCCGGCGCGCGCGAATCGTCCCCATCGCCCGCGTCGGTACACTCGGGCGGGCGGTCGCCGGGAAAGTCGTGCCGGCCCATGAGCGTGGTGTAGCGGCCCTTCAGGGCGTCGCGCCGGTCCAGGTCGAGCGCCAGCCGGCTGGGGAAGTTGTAGGTGGTGTGGTCGACGCCCTCGATGGTCTCCACGTAGCTCGAGCAGCGCTGCGGGTGCCACTCGCCGCCGTCGGAGTCGTCCTTGTCCCAGTAGTGGCACTGCTCGTCGTTGGTGGGGCGGACCGGCAGCGCCTTGCCGTTCACGTAGAGGATGTCGCAGCGGACCTCCACCGTGTCGCCCTCGACCGCCACGATCCGCTTGATGAAGTCCTTGTCCGGCTCGCACGGGTAGATGAAGACGATCACCTCGCCGCGCTTCGGCTGCCGCCACTCGAAGAAGCGCGTCATCGTGAACGGGATGCGCAGCCCGTAGAGGAACTTGTTCACGAAGATGTGGTCGCCGATCTCCATGGTCGGGATCATCGACCCGCTCGGGATCTTGAACGCCTCGACCACGAACGCGCGCAGGAACAGCGCGATCATCACCGCGATGCCGATCGACTCCACGTACTCGCGCGCGGTCGACTTGCGGGCAAAGGCCAGGTGCTCGTCGACCATCTCGTCGAGCACGACCAGGCGCGCGCGCACGGTGGAGCCGTCGTCGGCCTCGATCGCCCGGTCGAGCTCGTCGGACAGCCGCACGATCTCGCGCTTGATCCCGTCGGGCACCCGCTCGCCCTGGCGACCGATCGCCCGCCGCGCCTCGCGCACCAGCGCGCGCGCCTCGCGCACGACCCGCTTGTCCAGGCGGCGCCGCGCGCCCTCGTCGTCGGCGCTCACGAGTCGACCTTCAGCACGGTGTGGAACGCCTCCTGCGGCAGCTCGATCGATCCGACCGCCTTCATCCGCCGCTTCCCCTTCTTCTGCTTCTCGAGCAGCTTGCGCTTGCGCGTGATGTCGCCGCCGTAGCACTTGGAGGTGACGTCCTTGCGCATGGCCTTGACCGTCACGCGCGAGATGACCCGCGAGCCGATGGCGGCCTGGATGGCCACCTCGAACATCTGGCGCGGGATCACCTCCTTCATCCTGGTGCACAGCTCCTGACCGCGTTGATAGGAGACCGCGCGGTGGCACACCACCGACAGCGCGTCGACCCGCTCCCCGTTGACCAGGATATCGAGCCGGATGAGGTCCGACTCGCGGTAGCCGCTCGGCTCGTAGTCGAGCGAGGCGTAGCCGCGCGACATCGTCTTCAGCCGGTCGTAGAAGCCGAACACCACCTCGCCGAGCGGCAGCTCGTAGGCGACCTGGACCCGGCCGGACTGACCGTAGGTGATGCCGACCTGGCTGCCGCGCCGCTCCTCGCACAGCTGGACGATCGGCCCCACGTACTCCTGCGGCACGTGGACCGTCGCCTTGATCATCGGCTCCTCGATCGCGTCGTACTTGCCGAGGTCGGGGATCTGGGCCGGGTTGTCGACCTGGACGATCTCGCCGCCGGGCAGGTGGACGCGGAAGCGCACCGACGGAGCGGTGGTGATGAGGTTGAGGTCGAACTCGCGCTCGAGCCGCTCCTGGATGATCTCCATGTGGAGCAGGCCCAGGAAGCCCGAGCGGAAGCCGAAGCCGAGCGCGCTCGAGCTCTCCGGCTCGTAGGTGACCGATGAGTCGTTGAGGGTGAGCTTGCCGAGCGCTTCCTTCAGGTTCTGGTAGTCGGCCGGGTCGACCGGAAACAGCCCCGCGAACACCATCGGCTTCACCGTCTTGAAGCCGGGCAAGGGCGCGTCGCACGGCCGGTCGTCGTCGGTGATCGTGTCGCCGACCTTGGCGTGCGAGATGTCCTTGATCGACGCGGCCACCACCCCGACCTCGCCGGCCGACAGCTCGCCCAGCTCGGTCGCGAACGGGCTGAACACGCCGACGTTGGTGCACTGGTAGACCTTGTCGCTGGCCCAGAAGCGCAGCTTGACGCCGGGCTTGATGCTGCCCTGCATCACCCGGACGAGCGCGACCACCCCGCGGAACGCGTCGTACCAGGAGTCGAAGATGAGCGCCTGCAGCGGGGCGTCGCTGCGCCCGTCGGGCGGCGGGATGCGCTGGACGATCGCCTCGAGGATCTCGGGCACGCCCAGCCCGGTCTTGGCCGAGACCAGCAGCGCGTTGGAGGCGTCGAGCCCGATCGTCTCCTCGATCTCCGCCTTGACCTCGTCGGGGCGCGCGACCGGGAGATCGATCTTGTTGAGGATCGGGATGATCTCGAGGTTGGCGTCGAGCGCGAGGTAGACGTTGGCCAGCGTCTGCGCCTCGACCCCCTGCGCCGCGTCGACCACCAGCAGCGCGCCCTCGCACGCGCTGAGCGAGCGGGACACCTCGTAGTGAAAGTCGACGTGCCCGGGAGTGTCGATGAGGTTGAGCTGGTACTCGATCCCGTCGGACGCCACGTACTTCAGTCTGACCGACTGGGCCTTGATGGTGATGCCTCGCTCGCGCTCGAGGTCCATCTTGTCGAGGAACTGAGCCTGGCGCTCGCGGTCGGCCAGGGCGCCGCAGTGCTCGAGGATCCGATCCGCGAGCGTGGTCTTGCCGTGGTCGATGTGCGCGATGATGCAGAAGTTACGGATGCGCTCCAGCGAGGTGGACATGAGGAGCGCTTTGTCTACCACGTACGGCGGCTGGGACTAGGTCGCGCCGGTGTCGAACCCGAGCGTTGCCTGGCCGGGCAGCTGGTCCGCGTACTTTTCCAGGACCAGGTCGATCCCCTGGCGGATGTACTCGGCGACCGGGACCTTGGTCCGAGCGCTGAGCTCCTTGAGGCGCTCGTTCTGCTCTTCCGTGATGTAGACCGTCGTGGAGAGCTTCTTCCGCGACATGTCGTGACGATACTTTGCACTACGTCGCTGGTCAAACCGCCGTCGCGATGGGCGGTCCAGGCCCAGGACGCTCGCTTGCACGGGGTCAGGTCCGGCGGTAGGCTCCGAAACCATGGAGATTCGTTCGATTCGTCTGCTCTTGGTCCCGGGGCTCCTGGCCGCGGCCTGCGGCGGCGGCAGCAAGGGAGGCGGAACGACCGAGGGGATCACCGGCTCCAACCAGAAGAACATTCCGAAGGTCGACTCGGAGCTGTGCGACACGTCGGGAAAACAGGTCCAGACGTTCGACCTCAACCAGGACAACACCCCCGACGTGTGGAAGCTCTACGCCACCGTCGAGGAGGACGGGACCAAGATCGAGGTCCTGACCTGCAAGCAGGTCGACTACGACCACGACGGCAAGAAGGACTACGTCGCCATCTACAACAAGACCGGCGAGATGGTGGCCGAGGAGTTCGACTTCACCTTCGACGGGCGCTTCGACGCGCGCGAGCACTACGAGAAGAAGGGCGGGAAGGTCTACATGGTCGAGCGCGACCTCGACCACAACAAGAGCCCCGACACCTGGGAGAAGTACGACCCGGACGGCAACCTCGAGTCGGTCGAGCGCGACCGCAACGGCGACGGCAAGCCGGACCTGTGGGAGCAGTACCAGCGCGGGGTGCTCCTCGCGATCCTCTACGACGACGACTTCGACCGGAAGGTCGACCGCAAGGAGTCGGGCCGCCCGACCAGCACCCTGCCCCGCGCCAGCGGGCCGGCGCCGGCAGCGACGCCCGCCGCGACCGGAGCCGCGCCAGCCACCGGAGCCGAAGGCGCCGAGGCCGGCAGGCCGCGCGGAGGCGGCCCGGTCGACGAGACCGTGACCGCGCCGGGCCAGAAGCCCCCGCCAGCCACCACTCCGGCCACACCGGCCAGCAAGCCACCGGCGAAGAAGCCGGGCGCGAAGTAGCCCGGCGCGGGTGGCCGGCGTCGGCGCGCGTCGAGCCGGTCAGTACGGGTGGTGATGGCCGTCGGGGCCATCGAGGTGCGGATGCGGGTGGGGATGGTGGTGGTGCGTCCCGTACGGATGAGGATGCGCGTGCGGGTGCTGGTGGCGCGGATGGCGCGAGCGGACCCGGGTGACGTGGCGGGGCTTCTTGCTCCGCTCGGTGTGGACCCGGCTCGAGTGGCGGCGGCCGCTCCTGGCGCCGGAGCACGACGGCGCGACCGGCAGGGCCAGGCCCAGCGCGATGGCTGCGGCGACCAGCCAGTGCCGCAGCCGCTGGCGCGAGATCACGGCTTGCCCCGCTTCTTCTGGGCCGGGCCCGACATCTTGCGCTTGAGCGCCTCGAGCTCGTCATCGACGGTGCCGGTGCCGGTGCCGCCGGCGCTGGCCCCGCCGCTCGGGCCGCCGGATCGCGTCGGCGGCGGCGGCGCGCTGCGCTGGCCGGCCTGACCTCGTTTCAGGTCCTGGAGCAGGTCGTCGACCGAGCGGTCCACGCCGGGGCGCGCGCTCCCGGGCGGGCGTTCGGGACCGCGGCCGGCGCCCGGGCCAGGCGGCCTGGGTCCCGGCTGCGGCGGCGGCGCCGGCCGCCGACGTGGCGCGGCCCGCGCGGCTCGCTCGAGCGCTTCTCGCTGGACGCTGACCTCGGCCATCTCGGCCAGCGCCGCGTGCATTCGCGCGCGCTCGAGCTCGGCGTTGCGCTCGC
>Ga0193753_10002623_pt1 | contig 13997 bp, 7 predicted proteins | sample H1c2metaG_FD_144925 | JGI IMG/M metagenome (GOLD analysis project Ga0193753, IMG submission 144925) | Soil microbial communities from a riparian zone of the East river system, Colorado, United States - H1c2 | ecosystem: Environmental > Terrestrial > Soil > Riparian zone | place: USA: East River... | reverse complement strand
TCGGCGCCCGCGCGGCCCCCGCGTTTGCCTCGCCCTGGTACCAGATCGCGCCCTTGATTCCGTACGCGATGGCGGGCGCGACCATTCCGTTGTACAAAGCGGCCGGCGCCCACGATGCCGGTTCCGCGCGCCACGCATGTTTGGGTTTCGGAGCATGCGCTTCCGCCGCCGCTTTGTCGGCCCGATCGTCGTCGGCTTTCACTAGGGCCATGTCGGTCTGCGCTTCCATCATCGTGCCCCAAGCGGCAAACACCGGTATCAGCGAAGCGTCCGACGTCAACCCCTGAAAGCTGGTCCAAGCCTCCGCCGGCGTTCCACCCCACGTCGAATCGATAAGTCCCACCGTCACGTTTTCCTTTTCCGAAATCGTTCGCCCAAAGAAATAGGCGGCAGCGGAGAAGTCCGCCGCGGTTTGCGGTGTGCAAGTCGTCCAAGTGTCCTGGTAGTCGTTCAGCGGAAAGTTCGACGTCTTTTTCTGAATCCGCAGTAGACGCAGCTTCGGCTGGTTGGCTCCTTGAATCTCCGCCGCGCTGTTTTTAATCGACGCGTTCCCCGGAAAACCTTTCAACGGCATTTCCATGTTCGATTGACCCGAAGCAAACCAAACATCGCCAATCATCACGTCGTCAATGCTCAAAGCATTCGAGCCTCTTACACCCGCCGTAAACGGCCCGCCGGCAGCATGCGCCGCGAGATACAAACTCCATTTGCCGAGCTTGTCCGCCGTAGCGCTCGCGCTCTGCCCATCCAGCGTAACGGTCACTTTCTCATCGGGCTCCGCCCATCCCCAGAAGTGCATGGGCCGATCTCTCTGCAGCACCATATGGCTGCTCAAAATCTTTGGGAGGCGCACCTCCGCGCTCATTCCAAAACCGCTCAACAACGCGGCTGCCAGCAAGCTCGCAATTCGCTTCATCGTGCCTGATCATATCGCTACGCCGTTTTCGCTCTCCCGCGCAACGTTTACGTACACAGTCACTACAATGCGATAGAATTCATGGGTGAGACGTTCTCTGTTCCAAACCAGTCTGGTCGCCGCTCTCGCGTGCGGCGCCGCTCTTCTCCTCGCGGCGCGCCGGCCCGCCGAGCCTGCCAAAGGCGAACGCCACATCCACCTGGGTAATGCCGAGCAAGCTTCGCTGTACGCGATTACCATCTCAGCCAAAGATCCCGCACAATTCTCGAGCAAGGAATCGGTCGAGGTGTCCATTGAGGACGCCCGCGGCACCATCGCGAGCAAGCGCCTGCACAGCCAGGACCTCGATTTCTACGCTACGATTCATCCACGAGCGCGCGGTCCCATGAGCGCTACCTTGCATGCGGCTAACGGTGAAACACTCCCCGCCATCGTCACGGATTTTCGCCGCATTCGTGAATCCCGCTCCGCGCCTGCCGCGATCTCGGCCATGCCGAACGACACCTGGCAGAACGCCCAATCCGTCGAGTTCGGCCAAACAATATATGGCGCAACCGACGAGCGCCCCTATGCGCCCGGACCTGGCGACGATCGTTACGCCGATCTCCTCAAAGGCTTCCAATGGTTCCAATTCACATTCAAAGGACCTGAGCCAAAATTGGTTTACTTCGCGCTCGACGTCACCGATCGCGAAGTGCCGGTCGACGTGGATGTATTCGCGCCCGCCAAGAACGCGCAGGGCCACGCCGACGCCAAGCCATACACCAAAGGCGCTTCCATCTATCAAATCGAAGCGACACAAAACTATCCGGGTCTATACAAATTCCGCACGCGCATCTTAGAGCCCGGCCAGACTTATTACATCCGCGTCCACGCGAATCATCCGTCCTATCAGTTGCGCACGTTCACCTATCCCATCCCTCCCTATACGGATCCGCGTCAAGCGGTGCGCACTGGCATGGATTTCCTGGTCAACATGGGCGACTCGTGGCTATCGAATACGCCTCGCCGCGGAGCGGTTGCTCTCCGGACCACGATGAGTCATGGCGACGTGCAGCAGTGCATCGCCTGCCATCCCACGCAATTCACCACGCGCGGCTACCTCACCGCCGTTTCGCATGGATACCCGCCGACGCAGCGTCCCGCGCTCGAATTTCTCACCGATCGCATCTACAACAACCAGCGGCCGCTCTACGGCGAGCCGGGGACCGATTGGGTGCGCGTCATCTATTCCGCGCGCACCGTGGCCAGCCGCCTGCCCATCATCGAACATTTGTACGAGACCAACGTGACGCACGACACGCCTCGGCTCGACACTTTCGAAGTGCCTTACGCCAATTTCCTCAAAATCCATTACAAGGACCGGAAGGAAATGCCGGGCGACGAAAACGATGGCTGCGAACCCGACATCAGCCCGTTTGAAATCGCCTCGCAAAGCTGGGACTCCTTCAACAATCTCTACGAGCACACGCACGACCGGCAATGGCTGGAACAGCGCGACACGGTCGAACGCCTGGCCGTTCCTTACGTGCCGAAAAACATGATCGACCTGAACTGGAAAGTTCACTTTCTTGCGACCATCGGCCGCGAAAAATATACCTCTCAGCTCGATCAATTGATCGATCAGATGTATAGCTTGGAGCAGCCCAACGGAATGTGGCCCTACCAGTTCGACAAGAAGGCCAAATCCTCGGACTTCATTTCTTATCACGCGGTGCTCGCGCTCGCGCTCGCCGGCCATCGGCCTGAGACCGACCCGAATCTCGCTCGTGCCGTCGACGCCATGCTGAAAGCGCAGCGTCCGGAAGGAAGCTGGGAAGGCGATCCCGTCTACCAGGGTTTCAACACGCCGTTCCGCGCCACGCAATTCGCCATCATGGCTCTCTCCACTCTGTATCCCGGTCCTAACCAGAAACCGGCGAAAGAAAAGGGTTGGAACGATGCCTTCCCGCCGCCACCCTCGCAGCTTGCGGTCAACGATCTGCCGCTCTTGCTCACGCAGTTAGACCGGTTTTGGGATCTGGCGCCCGAGTCGTCTTTGAAACAGATTCGCGATGTGCTGGCGCACAATCCGCAGCCGCTCGCACGCGAAGCCGCCGCACGCGCTCTCGGCCATATGGCCGATCCGGAAGCCGTCAAGTCTCTGAGCGCTGCCCTCGGCGATTCGAGCAAGATGGTGCAACGCACCAGCGCCTGGGCCCTGCGCATGATCCTCCAACGGAGGCCACCCGTTTTCACCACCGGCAGAGCCGAGCTCGCTTCCGCGCTGCAATCTCCCAACGCACGCGCCCGCTGGGGAGCCTCGCAGCTTTTCAATCAACACTTCAAATACGTGGCCGGCGACGCGCAGCTTCGCACTGCCTTGATTCACAATTTAGACGATCCTGCCGCGGGCGTGCGCTTGAACGCGGCACGCGGCCTCTGGCAGTGGTACTACTGGAGCGTCGACGATCGCGCCGCGCGCGACGGAATTCTCGAAGCGCTTGCCACGCGCCTGAATACCGAGGCCGACCCCACCCTGCGCCGGGCCGTACACGAGAGCATTTACTCCGTGCTCGATGAGAACACCGGCTATCTCGAAGCCTGGGTGCGCGCCGCCGCGACCGAAGGCGATCAGACCCGCATTCGCGAAGGCTACGAAGCCGTCGTCCACGATCAGGCGCAAGTGCTCGCGAAAGTGCTGCGCTCGGCGAATCCGCTTGGCCGGCAGGGAATTCTCCAAGCCCTTTGGGATTTCCATATCCGCCATTACTCGCTGCCGAAACTCAAAGAGGGCCAGGTGGCGGTCGCTTTACCGGCGGTGTTTGTCCAGTACGTTTCCGGTGTTCCCGGTCTTCACCTTCCCGGCTACGACTACCCGCCCTACCGCGACACGGCGGACTTCCATTACGACCTTCATAACACCTTCTATCAAACCCGCATCGGAAACGATAGCGATCTGATTCACTTCTTCAAGAGCTCCGGTCCGGAATTGGAGCAGGCATTGATCGATTGCCTCAAAGGCGCGGACAGCAGCATGAAAATCAATGTGCTCAAAGCCGGCAGCACTCTGAGCGGCGCGGGCGACGCCCAATTCGCCAAAGCGGCTCTCGCGCTGTCTCTCGATCCCGACAAGCAAGTACGCGAAACCGTGGCCTACGTGTATGAGAACGGCCAGCGCGGCGTGCTGAATATCGATACGCCGTCGCCCGATCCGGGGCTGGTGCACACAGTCGTGCAGATTCTCGGCAGCGGTGACGACGGCGCCGAAGCCACGGTGCTTCCACTGCTCGCGGCGCTGCCCACGAATTCGCCCTGGACCCGCCAGCCCGAGGTGATCGCATCGCTGCGCACCCTTCTCGCGAGCCAGCCTCGCGTCAAGAATTACGCCAAGGTGCTAACTGCGGCCGCGTCATTTCCGCCTCTGATGAATGAGCCGGCGATTCGCGGCCAGGTACTCGATGCCATCGTCGATCCCAGCCGCGACGTACAGCGCGCGGCGATTCAGATCGCGCTGGAGCGCTTGACCGGATCGAGAGAAACTTCGTTCGCCGAGCAGGTGTTCGCCAAAATGGGTAGCTCGCAGCGCGGCGTTCTGATTGAAGAAGTGAACGATCCGAAATTCCTGGTCAATCACCTGGGCGTTTCGGGTGGAGCCCTTTCCCAGGACCAGGCTTATTTCCTAGGCAAGAAAACCGCCACTCGTCCCGGCGATCTTCTGGATGAACCGATCGTGTTCAAGGCTGCCATCGCGAGCCTCGACGATCGTGATGCGAACGTGCGCGCCGCCGCGCTGGATTTGATGCGCAAAGCGAAAGACATCGAAAAGCGTCCGGAATTCCGCACCGCGCTCGAAAAAATGCAGGAGGATCCTAACTCGCGTCTCAGCATCACTGCCAAAAATGTGTTGTCGGGTAAGCGGCTTCGCGACGCGCTCGCCGACGTCCAGCCGGGCTCGGTTCTCGACTTCAACTATTTCGTCGCCAAGGTCGAGCCGATTCTCGCCACCACCGGAGCCGATGGCAAAGCGTGCGTGATGTGCCACGCGAACCACGTGATCTTCCGTCTGCACCCGCCCAACGCCGAAGGGCAGTTCTCGCCGCAGGACAGCGAGGAGAACTACAAATACGCGATGCCCACGCGGCCTACCGATTCAGCAGGCGATGTTTCCGATTACACCGCTACGCATAACGGCGGCCCGCGCTGGCCCGGCAACGAATCGAGCACGCAGTACAAGACGATCCTCGAATGGATTCGCGGCGCCGGCTTGCAAGCCACGAGATAGCACGCTACCAAGTCGTGTTGGCCGGTCTCCTGGACCGCGCCGGACGTCCCCGTCCGGCTTGCCCTGTTTGGGTTGCCATCCAGCAGTCCGGCGAGGATGTCGGCCGCGATCCGGGAGGTTCGCCTGGGCGAGCAAAGAGTGACGGCCGTAATGCCTCTCGCGCACGTGACAAAACGCGAACTGCAGCTGAGCCACAAGGAAAAAGGAGTTCGTCGATGTCAGATGAGTCTGTGATGCGCGACCTGTTCGACCGATAGGAGCGGGTTTGGCATGAGGGTCAGCTGCGTGGGACAGAACTACATCCGGCACGACGAAAAGGTGATCGGAAGGTAACGCGGGCGGACTACGCAGCGGAGATCGCCAACCGGTCCTTTGATTCCTTGGACTCGCTGACTTCGGACCCGATGTGACAATCGCCCTCGGTGACATCGCCAGTGAACTCGCAGGAACCCATCGAAGTGGTCTGAACAGTGGCGAGTTGGCGACGCCGCTCGAGTCAGGCCAACTTTCCAAGTACCTCCGCGGCGATGTCTTCGCCGTCTGAGGAGCTTTGATATTGCGAGACAAAGTTGAGCTCCATGCCGGCGACGCAGCCAAAACCGGCGCCAGTAACAAGCAAATGCGAATGGACCTCGTCATCTAACCTCATTCATCTGCACGTCATTTACAAACACTCTCGTGTCCGCCGTCGGCTGGCGTAAGAACAACCAGAGTTCTAATTGCCCAATAGCGCCGGAGAAGCCGTAGTTCGTACTTCGACTTCCAACCGCACCGCCACCAACGAAGAGATTGAAGGTTCGATTGGGTTGATCTAAAGAGTAAAAAAAGTTCGCAGCCTGTCCCGAACTATAAGTTGCCAGCCCAAGCGTTGGGAACCGGTTCAATGAAAACGCGGCAAGATTGTCAATGACACCGGGAGTTAGTACCATCCCGACCGAACCAGTGCCAGGAAAGCCCACGCTAAGTGTGCCGGCGCCGACAAATCCGGATGCGCCGCCCCTTGTTGCGCGGATTCCAAAGCTTACCTCCCCCGGTCCGACAAGCCGAACACTAAATTGGCCATTAATCAGTGGAAGTGGATTCGTCGTGAACGGCTCGGAACTTGCCAGGAGAAATTGGTGCAAAAAGTCAGGGGCGGCAAGGAACGCAGGCTGCGGCACTGTGAGCACCCAGTTTCCACCGCTAGGATTCGACGCCACCACCGAGCTAAGTGGCTGCTGTGTTAGCCAAATGAATTGGTCGCTTGGTGGACTTGGCGTGGGAAATTGCTGGGGTAGACCAATAGATTGGGCATTGAAATTTGAATTCATCCTCGGGATGGGCCGGCTCGTGCACCCGCCCATAATCAGGGCCGAGCAAATTATGCTGCAGAACGCTTTGTTTCGAAAGATCGACATAGTATGCCTTCCTGAGTAGATCAGCGCAAGCCAGTTACAAACCCCGCCAAAAATATTCCGCATCGCATCAACGTCGTTAGAAATCGCCTTCTTAGACTGCGAGGGACATGCCGAAGCTCCACGCTCATGACTGATCCCGCCCGGAAGCTTCCTCGAGCCCATCACGGCCGTTCAAAAAATCACATCCCGCCCCCTGTCAATAGGTTCCGGCGTCCCAACCCCCACTCCCCGAACGCCCTGATCCAAACTCGCGCACGAAGGAGCATTCTCAAAAACCATGTCTACCGAAGCTGCTAAAGCTAAGAGCCGAAAAGCGCAAGACCGAAATTGGGTTCGAATCGCAAAAGCGCGCGAAGGACGAGCACACCCGCAAACAGGAGAAGCATCAGATGGCGAAAGAACGCCATACCTGGGACGTTCTACTCGCCGAAGCCAAGGTCGACCACTACGTACTGCGCACTCTCAACCGCGATATAGACGAAACCGAGCGTTTAATCGCCTCGGAAAACGCAAAAAAGCCGCATAACCGCCAAACAACCCAGCTAACCTAATTGGATCTGGGACACATGCGAAGATTCACATTCACACTTGCGGCCATCGCCGTTGCCGCCTGCGCACAGCAAGCAAGCCGTTTCCACGAACCCGACCCCATCGACTTCGACGATCACGCCGGCTACACGCAGATCTTCGACGGGAAGACCCTAAAAGATTGGGATGGCGACACGCGCTTCTGGCGCGTCGAAGATGGCGCCCTCATCGGCGAATCGACAAAGGAAAAACCGGTCAGCAACTCCTACATCGCCTACCGTGGCTTCGAAGCAAAAAACTTCGATCTGAAATTGGAAATCAAGGTAGAGAACGGCGGCGGCAGCGGAATTCAGTACCGGAGTAAGACAGGGTTGCCGTGGCATCGCACCGCGCGTCCCGACGAGCCGCCCTACAACCTCAATTGGATGATGACCGGCCCCCAAGCCGATTTCTGGTTTCCCGTGAAGCCAGAGAATTTCGTCTGGACCGGCCAGTTCTATTCGGAGAACACGCCGCTCGGCATTATCGCCTGGCGCGGCCAAGTCGTGAACTCGGCGCCCGGCAAAGCGCCCCGGTTAGTCGCGAACATCGGCGATCGCACCGCTTTGGGAGGCTATGTCAAAATCAACGACTGGAACCAATACCTCATCATGGCGCGCGGCGGCACGTTCATCCATGTTCTGAACGGGCAGCTAATGGCGGTGCTCGTGGATGACGATCCGGCGTCCTCGAACAATGTATCGGGATTTATCGGCATCGAGCTCGAAGGTATTCCGTGCAAAGTGTCGGTCCGCAACGTCTGGGTCAAGAAGCTGCAATAGGCTGCTATTGACTTCTCGCTAGCTATAAATATATAGTTCCTGTACCCTACAAAAAAGGTTAGCCAACATGTCTCTCGCCAGTCGTTCGCTCTTCAGCTTTCTCATTACAGCCGCCACCTGTTTCGCGCAGTCCGACACAGGTTCTCTCGCCGGGCGTATCTCCGATCCTAGCGATGCGCCGCTAGCGGCAGCCAAAGTGAGTCTCAGCAACGATGCTACCGGCGAGTCTCTTCCGGCCACCACGAACCAAGACGGGCTGTTCGTCTACTCGAGCTTGCGCGTCGGGTCTTACACGATAGAGGTCGAGCGTACCGGTTTCAAGCGGACCCGGCAGAGCGGGATCGTCGTCTCGATCGCCAACCGCTCGACGCTGAATCTTGTTCTGACGATAGGAGACGTGCAACAGACCATTAACGTCACGTCGCAGGCGCCGGTAACAGACACGGAAACCAGCGACGTCGGTACGATCTTTCAACCCAAATTCATGCAGGACGTGCCGCTCTTTGTGACTGGCGGCTTTCGCAATCCGGAAAATTTTATTAGTTACGTACCCGGTGTGAACGGCGGCCAGCAGGACAGCAGCATCAATGGCGGGGCGCGCCGCAGCAAGGAGATTCTGATCGACGGCGCCAGCCACACGAATCCGGAAAGCGGTGGCGTTGCCTTCGTCTCTAACGGCGGAATCGGCTCGGTAGAGATGTACAACGAATTCAAGATTTTAACGAATAACTTTTCGGCGGAATATGGCCGTTCCGGCGGCGGCGTTGAAGTGTTCGTATCGAAGTCCGGAACCAATCAGATCCACGGCGCCTTGTTCGACTTTCTCCGCAACGATAAATTCGACGCGGCCGGATGGGCCGTGAACCAGCGAGTGCCCTTCATCCGGAAAGCCAAGGTCCGTCAAAACGAGTTCGGCGTCGCCGTGGGCGGTCCGGTGTTCATTCCGAAACTCTACAACGGCAAGAACAAAACATTTTGGTATTTCACCTGGAACGGATACAAGCAGAACAACGGCGGCTCTACCATCACTTCGAGTGTTCCGACGGCGCTGATGAAACAGGGGGATTTTTCTCAGCTCGGCTCGCGCCTTATTTACGACCCGAATTCCGGCCCGGTAACGCGCACCCCGTTTCCAGGCAATATGATTCCGCAGAACCGCTGGAGCTCGGTGTCGAGCAAGATATTGGGACTCATTCCCGACCCCACCGGCCCCGGCCTCTCGAGCAACTATTCCACCGCGGGCTTGGCCACCGTCGACAAGAACATCTATAGCGTCAAGATCGATCATTCTTTTTCCGACCGCAACCGGCTGAGCGGCCTGTATAGCTGGCAGCGCCAATCGTCGTTGACCACAAATACTGCCACGGGTCTTCCGGGCCCGCTGGCGAACGGCCTGATTACCAATGAGAAGCCCGACATCACTCGCGTGAATCACGATTACATTTTTTCGCCCACAATCTTCAACCATGTAACATTTGGCCTGAGCCGCTACCAGAGCCTTTTTAGCCAGCTTCCGGACGATCTGTTAGGTTGGCCGGGCAAGCTCGGACTGACCGGCGTGGCGACCAATGGCTCGACGTCTTTTCCAATCGTGACGTTTACCGATAGTCTTACCGGCTTCGGCAACGATCCGAAGAACCGGGGCGCTCAGCAAAACTGGACGTACGAGGTCATCGACGGAGTGACCTGGGTAAAGGGACGCCATGAACTGAAATTCGGATTCGAATACCACCGCGGCCGCACTTTTCAAGATCCGTTCGACGATTCGTACGCTCAGGGAAAATTCAACTTCAATAGCCTGCAGACGGCAAACCCGGCTAATCGATCCGCCACCGGCTATTCCTTCGCGAGTTTCCTGCTGGGCGCCCCGAACGACGCGCGCCGCGATTACAACACCAAGGGCGTGAACAACATTTTTGGATACCGCTCGTTGTACATGCTCGATAATTTCAAAGTCACGTCGCGCCTCACGCTGAATCTGGGACTACGCTACGAAATCTTTATTCCGCGCACCGACACGAACCTGACGCTCTCTACTTTCGATCCCACGATTCCGAATCCGGCGGCGAGCGGCCGTCTCGGCGCTCTCTCTTTTGCCGGCAGCGGACCCGGGCGGAATGGTTTCGTCCGCTTCGGCCATATTTTTCTGGATAATTTCGGACCGCGCATTGGAGCCGCCTATCAAATGACGCCGAAGACCGTGCTGCGCGCCGGCTATGGACTCTTTTACTCGCCGGCCAACGGAAACACAGGCGGCGGATGTTTTCCGTGCGGTTGGGGCGTCAGCGCGTCGCCCACGCCGACTACGCCCGATGGAATCTCGCCCGCTTTCAATTGGGACAACGGATTCCTGATTCCCAACGGGTTCCGCCTGCCTCCCGTAATCGATCCCTCTTATGCAAATGGATCCGCCGTTCTCACGCTCTCCAATCTCGATGGGCTTGCCGGGCGCATTCAAAACTGGCAGTTCAGTATTCAGCGCGAATTGCCCAAGGGAATCCTCTTCGATATCGCCTACATTGGCAGTTACGGAGACCGGCTGGAGAGTTACATTCCCTATAACCAGGTCGACCCGAAATATTTAAGCCTTGGCTCGCTGCTGGGGGCGAGCATCACGGATCCGCGCGTGGTTGCTTTGGGCTTCACCAAGCCCTACGCCAGCTTCCCCGATAACAGCAGCATTCCCGCCACCCTGGCGCAAGCTCTGCGACCCTATCCTCAATATGGCAATATCACAGCCACTTACAACGGCGGCGGCGCGACGAGTTATCACGCCCTTCAGATCAAGGTCGAGAAGCGTTTTAGCTCGGTCAATGTACTTGCCAATTACACCAAGGGAAAGAACCTATCTATCAACGGCGCCTATACCAACGCTGGCAATGGCGTCGCTCCGCAGGATCAATATAACCTCGGCGTCGAAAAAGCGATTTCCATTCAGGATGTCCCGCAGACACTTAACCTCGTCTATACGTGGGATCTTCCATTCGGCCACGGCCGCCGCTATCTGAGCGGATCGAATGCTTTTGTCCGGGCCATTACCGGCGGCTGGACGATCGCCGGCCTGCAGCAATATCGCTCCGGGCTGCCGATTCTCATCAACGCGCCGGTGAACACCTTGGCTGCGGGAGTTCTGTACACCCCGCAATTGCGCGCGAGCACCACCGGGGCGTCCATCCAAACCGGCGTGGACCGCACCACGCTCGACCCCAACAACCCCAACACCCGCTGGCTCAATCGCGCCGCTTTCGCGGTTCCGGGAGCGCTTCAATTTGGCACCGCCTCGCCGTATCTGAACGACGTCCGCAACCCGCCGATCCTGAGCGAATCGCTGTCGCTGGTAAAGCGCACGACTATCAAGGAGCGCGCCAATCTCGAGTACCGGACCGATATCTCGAATCTGTTCAATCGCACGTCGTTTGGTGCGATCAACGTCAATTTGAACGATGCAAATTTCGGCCGTCCGACCGCCGTCCAAGTAAGCCCGAGGATCATCCAGATGGCGCTCCGCCTGAATTTCTAGAAATGCCGAAGAGTGCGAAGCCCGCGAAGCCGAGGAGGAAAAGGAAAGTATCTGTGCCCACGAATCCCGACCCGGAGAAGGATCAAAAACGGCAGCGCGAGCAAATCACGCTCGATATGACGCGCTCCATCGTCACGGAGCCGTTGCTTTCGCGAGTCAAGGCCGCGAAACCGGAGGAAACTTTCGACGTCATCATCTCGCTCAACGAATTGTTTTCCGGCGGCGTCCAAGCCGCGATGAAATACGTGGTCCAGCGCGCGGCGGATTGGAAAGTCCGATACCACGAGCTGGCGCCCTATCTGTTCGCCTGTCTTACCGCCCAGCAGGTTCTCGATCTCGCCCAGGAAGCGCGCGATCTCACCGCGAAGAACGGGCGCGGCGGCAGCGTGGTCTACCGCATTTGGGAAGACCAGGAAATCGGCACTACGCTCACGCGATCGCTGAGCACTGTCAAAGCCGACGCGGCGCAACGCGCCTTTCAAGCGTTTGGAGAAGGGATTGTCTGGGCCGTTCTCGACTCGGGCATCCAAGGCGATCATCCGCACTTCAAATCAACCCAGCAGCACTTTGCCGACGAGAGCCTTTCGCCGGTAGTGCATCGCGACTACACGCCCGACGGCCGCACTGCGCCGTCTAAGCCGGACGATCCTCCGAAGTCGGACCCCAGCGCGTTAGTCGATCGCTTCGGCCACGGAACGCATGTCGCCGGTATCATCGCCGGATGCTGGACTTCTACCGATCCGAAAGGCGAGCTCGTGGTAGGCACCGAGATGCGCGACGAATCGACCGACAAGTCGATCCCACAGCGCGGAGACCCGCTCGTCTCCATCTCCGGCGTGGCGCCCAAAACAAAGCTGGTCAGCCTTAAGGTGATCGCCGACGTTCTTGGCACCGACGCGGCGGCCAAGCAAACGCCCGGTCAAGGCAAAGTGAGCTGGGTGCTGATGGCCATCGATCAAATCCAGCGATGGAACCAATACGGTAAACGCCTGCTCATTCACGGCGTGAATATGAGCCTCGGCTATGAGTTCGATCCGCGCTGGTTTGCCTGTGGTCAGAGTCCGCTTTGTGTGGAAGTAGACCGGCTCGTCCGTAGCGGCGTCGTGGTCGTCGTGTCGGCTGGCAACGGCGGATACACGTCGTTTATCGCCGCTAGCAGTTTGGTCCAATCTCGCTATAGCGACCTCAGCATCACCGATCCCGGCAATGCGGACATGGCGATCACGGTAGGCTCCACGCATCGCGAGAAGCCGCACATCTACGGCGTCTCGTATTTTTCTTCGCGCGGACCGACGGGCGATGGACGAATGAAGCCCGATCTGCTCGCGCCGGGCGAGCGTATCATTTCCTGCGCGGCAGGCACGGAAGCGCAGAAGTACACAGACGGCAAGCTTCCCGATGTTCTCTACTGCGAATTGAGCGGGACCAGCATGGCTGCCCCGCACGTATCCGGCGCGATTGCGGCGTTTCTTTCGGTCCGCGGCGAATTCATCGGCCAGCCGGAGCAAGTCAAGCAAATTTTCAAGGCGAACACCATCGACCTGCACCGGGCGCCCACGTTCCAGGGCGCCGGGCTCATGGATTTGATGAAGGTGCTTCAGTCCGTGTAGCATAGGTGGATTCAAGAAAGGGCACGATGCAATCGATTCATGGCTTCGATTTTTTTTCGTTGAACTTCGACGACAAGGGTAAGTTGACGAGCGGCGAGTTCGAAGACTGCAAACGGCGCGCTGCCGCCGCCACCGACATAATTTTTCTCGCCCACGGATTTCGCAACGATCTTGCCGACGCAACCAAGCTCTACTCCAAATTTCTAGAGACGTTCCACGGCCACCTCAAGCGGCCGGAGTTCCGCGAGCTGTCCACGCGCAACTTTATCGTCGCCGGCGTGTTCTGGCCCTCGAAATCGCTGCCGGAGAGCTTCTCGTCTAAGGAAGGTTCCGTCCAATCCGCCGATGACGATGCGCCGCAGATGGCCGCCGCGGCCAAGAAACTACAAGACCTCAAAGAGACTTCGCCCGAGCACGCCGCCGCGCTGAATGAAGCTGCCGCCTTGCTGCCTACTGTGAAAGACGACCCGGGAAAGCAGGACCGCTTCGCTTCGCTCGTCCTTTCGACGCTCGATGGCAGCCAACTTGATTCGACCGAGGGACTGGATAGAGTTCGCCAGCAGGACGGCTCAGTCATCTTTCAAAAGCTGAGCGGTCCGATAGTTATTCCAACCCGCACGCGCGAAGAGTCCGCGGGGACGGGCGGCGCTGTTGCCGAGATCGACACCGCCGGAGACGATGGAGGCGTCGAATCTTTCGGCTCGTTCTTCCGTTCCGTTCTCGGGGGCATCGATAAATTTCTCAATCTCACGACTTGGTACATCATGAAGAATCGCTCCGGAATCGTGGGAGCAAGCGGTGTCGCGCAAGCGGTGCGGGATCTCAAGGCGAGCAACAAGAATATCCGGCTTCATCTCGTCGGCCACAGTCTGGGCGGCCGCCTGATTGCCGGCTGCGCAAAATCTCTCGCGCAGGCGCCGCTGCTGCAGCCGGCAATCAGG
>Ga0193753_10002622_pt1 | contig 14004 bp, 15 predicted proteins | sample H1c2metaG_FD_144925 | JGI IMG/M metagenome (GOLD analysis project Ga0193753, IMG submission 144925) | Soil microbial communities from a riparian zone of the East river system, Colorado, United States - H1c2 | ecosystem: Environmental > Terrestrial > Soil > Riparian zone | place: USA: East... | reverse complement strand
ACGCGCGCCAAATCGTGCTCCGTCCCCTGGCGTCCCCGGATTCTGCCAGTAGCCCGGCAGGGATAAAGTTAAGTGTTGAAAAAGCTCAAAAAAAAGTGGCGGAGAGGGTGGGATTCGAACCCACGTGCCGGAATTACCCGACCATCCGATTTCGAGTCGGCGCCGTTGTGACCACTTCGGTACCTCTCCTGTTAACTTAAATTTTTGTCGTTTACCTTAAGTTCTTTGCCGTTAACTTAAGGAAACTATACTTTTGACGTACTCGGCAATCAGGCTCGAAACTCAATTGTCAAGGGTTCGCAATCAGAAATATTCGTTTATTCTAGCGCATCGGAAAAGGGCTCGCCTCTAGAACGGAACTTGCCCTGCACCACGGCCCTCAAATGGACATTAAACCGTGCGTAGATTGACCATACAAACCAACTGGCCGCGCTGGACCAAGCTCACGATAGCGATTTCCGCTTTCGTGCTGCTGAGCAGCTACACGCCGGTGCCCAGCTTGATTCACCAGATCAAGTCGCTGGGAGAGTTGCGGGTGGTCACTCGCACGGGGCCGTTGGCATTTTATCGCGAATCGGACGGCACCTCGGTGGGGCCGGAATACGAGCTGGCGCGGCGCTTTGCGGACGAGCTCGGCGTGAAGCTCAAAATCACTCCGATGCGAACCTATGCCGAAATTTACGAGGCCATCACCACCGGGCAGGCGCACCTGGCAGCGGCCGGTTTAAAGGTTCCCACGCAATCGGTTCCCGGCGTGGAGTTCGGGCCCGCCTATCAGCACGTGCATGAGCATTTGATCTATCGGCGCGGCGCGGTACGGCCCGGCTCTCTGGCCGAAATCGGCAATTCAGATCTTGAGATTCTCGCCGGCAGTGCGCACGCGAAGACGCTGGAAGCTGCGCGCAACGCGTATCCCGATCTTGTCTGGGTTGAGAATTCGAGCACCAATTCCCAGGCGCTGCTCGATGGCGTGGCCGACGGCACCATTGATTACACGATTGCCGATTCTACGGAATTCGCCTTGGCTCATGACGTGCACCCTGACTTGCGCATCGCCTTTGACTTCCAGGGCGAGCGTCCGCTCGCGTGGGCCGCAAGCGACCGTGATCCGAACTTCGCGCGCGATATGAGCGAATATTTCGCCCGCCTGAAGCTCGACGGCGAACTCGCCACCATCGTCAATCGCTACTACGGTCGCACCGAGGACGCGGAGTTCGCCGGCGGCCCGGGTTTCATGCAGCATTTGCAAAGCCGTTTGCCGCTCTACAAGCAGTGGTTCGTCGAGGCGGCGGAGCAAAGCAGCCAGGACTGGCGCTTGTTGGCCGCGATGGGCTATCAAGAATCGAAGTGGAATCCCAGCGCCGCCTCGTCGGCGGGTGCTCGAGGACTGATGCAGTTGACGGTGGAGACCGCGAACGAAACCAGGGTTACCGACCTGTCGGATGCGCGCCAGAGCATCTTCGGCGGTGCCCGTTACTTCAGGCAGGTCTACGAGAAGATTCCCTCGCACGTACCCGAGCCGGACCGGACCTGGTTTGCGCTCGCGGCCTACAACATCGGCTATGGCCATGTGGAGGACGCGCGTGTGCTGGCGCAAAAGGCCGGGCGTGATCCGGATTCCTGGCACGATGTGCGCGACTTCCTGCCGCTCCTGGAACAGGAGCGTTGGTACACCAAAACCGAAAACGGATATGCGCGTGGATGGGAACCCGTGCGCTACGTCGACAATGTCCGGGGCTATCGAGATTTGTTGGAATGGGCCTGGGGCGCCGGTCCCCGCGCCGCCGTGCTGAACTAGCGCCGACTCTCGAAGAATTGCCGCAGCAGCGCTGCGGATTCCTCGCTGCATACACCGCCGAACACATCCACACCCTGCGCCAGCCGCGGCTCTCGCGGCAAATCGATGACGCTGCCGCAGGCGCCCGCCTTTGCGTCCCAAGCGCCGAATACGACGCGGGCAACCCGCGCATTGAGCACGGCCCCCATGCACATGGGGCACGGCTCAAGGGTCACATACAGCGTCGCATTGCCCAGCCGGTAGTTGCCCAAAGCGGCGGCCCCCGCACGCATCGCGACAATTTCCGCGTGAGCGGTCGGATCGCTGCTCGCGATGGGTCGGTTCCACCCCTCGCCGACGATTTCATCGTTCACCACCAACAGGGCCCCGACCGGCACTTCGCCCTCGTCGGCAGCGCGCTGCGCGAGAAGCAAGGCTCGGCGCATCCAATCAGTGTCGGTGGCGGACTTCATGATGGCGTCGTCGTTCGCCATCGCCGTCCGAGATAGCGGGCAGCAAAGATCGCGATGAACAACAGGAACAATGCTGCCGCACTGTAGCTCAAGGAATTGTGGATTCCGACGCTCACACCCAGCAGCCCAACGCTCAAGCCGCTGAACGTGCGCAGCCCATTCGCCGACATGGTGAAGACGCCGATCACCCGTCCGCGCATCTCTGGCGGCGCGTTCAACTGCACCAGGGACTGCGCCATCGAATTAAACCCCAGTTCAACGAAGCCCGCGATGAATAGCAGTGTAATGGCCACAACATAAGTATGCGACTGTGCAAATCCCGCCAGGGCGCAGCACCAGATCATCGCAAGAATGAACGCCGTTCTAAGGCTGGGCGGCAGCAACCCACGGCTCTCCAGGATCAGTCCGGCCGCAAGACCTCCTGCCGCATCCGCACCGAGCAAAACATTGTAGGAAAATTCCGCAGCCTGGGCATGCCCCAAATCGAGCGCAAAGCCCGGCATTTGCGCCTGGTACGCGTTGCCGACGAAAAAAGCGGACGCCCCCACCAGCACCGTCATCGATAGCAACACCGGGTTTTGCCGCACCACTCGCATGGTCATCCACACATCTTTGAATCCGCGGACACCGGGCACACGCGGCGCGCCAGGCCTGGGTCCGTACTGGGCCTTGATCAACCACAGAAACAGCGGCAGATAGATGAGGGCGTTGATGAATATGCCGTTGATGGATCCGAACGCGCGCAGCAATAAGCCGCCAACTATGGGTCCGACCAGAAATGCCAGATAGCGCCCCGTTGCCCCGTTGCGTTGAGCCGAACCGCACTCGGCAGCTGCTCGGTGCCGACGATCTTGTAAATCAGCACCTGCGCGGCCGGCATCCAGATCACGCCGGCCAAGCCGTGAATGACCAGCAGCAGCATTGCCTTCCATTCCTCGGTCGAGTCGGTCAGAAACATCACACCCCACCCGATCGACACACCCATGAACAGCAGCATGCCGACCTGAATGAGACGGCGAATGTCGAATCGATCAGCCAGGCTGCCGGTGTAGGCGGCAAATAGCAGGTACGGCGCCCAATGGGACACGACCGCAAAAGCTCCCAGGGCGGGGGAATGGAATTTTTGGAAGATGACCCAGTAGGAGATCACATGCTCGATGTTGTCGGCCATCATCGCCGCGTTGGCGGCGAAGAAGAAAATCCGAAAGTCTCGATTGGCAAAGGAGGCGAATGCGCGGCGCTTGGGAGCGTGCACAGCGGCGTCTAATTGAGGTTCCAATGTAGAATATCGCGTGGCCGGTAAGCAACTACGATAACACGAGGATTCCATGCGCGGATTTCTGTTGCTGGTAGCGAGCGCACTGTCCTTACCCGCGCTTGCCAACGAGGGCATGTGGACATTCGATAATTTTCCGGCGGCCGCCGTCAAGCAAGGCTTCGGAGCCGACATCTCGCAGGCCTGGCTCGACCACGCCCGGCTCTCGACGCTGCGCCTCACCAACTGCACCGCATCGTTTGTCTCGCCCGACGGGCTCATTCTGACCAATCACCACTGCGTGGAGTCCTGTCTCGCTGAACTCTCCTCCAAGGAAAGCAGCTTGTTGCAGCTCGGTTTTCGCGCGGCCACGCGTCGCGATGAGCAACGCTGCCCTGCACAATATGCAGACGTCTTGGTGGGCACCGAAGACATCAGCAATGCAGTCTTAAAAGCCGACGCCGGGCTGAACGATGCCGTCGCCAATGCGGCGCGAAAAAAACTGCTCACCACCCTTGAACAGTCTTGCGAGCAGGCGAGCGTGAAATCGAAGTCCGGCAAGCTCGAATGCCAGGCGGTGCGGCTATACCAAGGCGGCCAGTACTTTTTATACAAATACAAGCGCTACTCGGATCTTCGCCTCGTGTTCGCGCCGGAGGCCGATATTGCCTCGTTTGGCGGCGATCCCGACAATTTTCAATTTCCGCGCTGGTCCCTGGATTTCTCGATACTCCGGGCGTACGAAAACGACCAGCCCGCCAAGACGCCCAATAACCTGCACATCGACTTTGCCGGCCCCGCCGCAGGCCAGCTGGTGTTTGTTTCGGGCGATCCGGGCAGCACGGCCAGATTGCAAACCCGCTCGCAACTCGAGTTCGACCGCGATGTCTCCTTGCCGATTACCCTGCTGCGAGCATCCGAACTGCGCGGCCGCTACATCCAATTCAGCAAGACCAATGTCGGCGACGAGCGCATAACCCTGGCCCCGCTCCACACTCTGCAAAACGGCATCAAAGTCCGACGCTTGGAGCTCGACGCGCTCAACGACGATGCCTTCATGGAACAGAAAACGAAAGCCGAGCAAGCATTGCGCAGGCTCGCCGGGTTCAACGAGATGGATCCCTGGCAAGAAATTGCCTCAGCATCGCAGCGGGAACGCGCACTGTATCTGCCTTACGTGTTTATCGAAAACGCGGCCGGCTTTAGCAGCGCTCTATTCCGCAACGCCCGCGCGCTGGTCCGCGGCACCGAAGAGCGCCTAAAACCCAATAACGATCGATTGCGGGAGTTTACCGATGCAGAGCTGCCGCGCCTGCAACGCGATCTCTATGCGCGAATCCCGGCATATCCCGAGTTCGAGCAGCTGACGCTGTCCTTTTCCCTCGAGCGCATGCGCGAGTGGTTGGGCCCTGATCATCCCGTCGTGCGCAGACTGATGGGAAAAGAATCCCCCGACGCTTTGGCGACCCGGCTTATTGCCGAGACCGAGCTCAACGATGCGGCCTTCCGCAAGCGGCTATGGGAGGGCGGCAAGCGTGCGGTGGACGCCTCCCGCGATCCGATGATCGTTCTGGTCCGCTCGATCGATGGCGAAGCACGCGCGATCCGCAAGCAATACGAAGACGAAGTGGAAGCGCCCATCGCGGCGGCGGCGGAGCGAATTGCCGCCGCCCGTTTCAGAGCCTACGGCGCCCATACATATCCGGACGCGACCTTCACACTGCGCCTGAACTTCGGCACCGTGCAGGGCTGGACGGAGAACGGCGCCGCGGTGGAGCCCTTCACACATCTTGATCGCGCGTTCTCGCGCGCCACGGGCGCGACGCCCTTCAAGATTCCGGAGAGCTGGATGCGCGTGATGTCTCGATTGGACATGAACACGCCATTTTGCTTTTCAACCAGCAACGACATCGTGGGCGGAAATTCCGGAAGCCCCTTGATCGATGTATCCGGCAGGCTTGTCGGGCTGATGTTCGACGGCAACATCCATTCCATCGCCGGGCGCTATTGGTTCAATCCCGAAAACAACCGCGCCATCGCGCTGCACCCGGCCATCATTCGCGAAGCGCTCGACAAGGTATATGGGGCGAAAGAGCTGTTGTCGGAGCTGCAAGCGAACTAAAGAGCCGGATCAAGATTTAGACCGTCATCCTGTCGAAGACGCGAGCCAGCAGCGCCCAGTAACTCGCGGGCTTGAGGCGCTGAATGAGGTCCAGCAGCTTTGCGTCGCCGCCAATGAGAATGCGGGGTTCGTTCCGCTCAATACCGCGAATGATGCGCCGGGCGGCCTCCTCGGGTGTGGTGCGTGCCAGCCGCTCGAAACGATTCCCGAGTTCTATCATGCTGACACTCTCGCGCAGGTGGGCCCCGCTGCGCGCCATGCGCGCGATATTGGTTTTCACGCCGCCGGGATGCACCACCGAAAGCCGCACCGGGCTCTTTTTCATTGCCAGCTCGTGCCGCAATGACTCAGAAAATCCGCGCACCGCAAACTTCGACGCGGAGTAAGCGGACTGTCCAGCAGGTGCAATGATTCCAAAAATGCTGGAAATGTTCACGATATGCGCCTGCGGCCGGCCTTGAAGATGCGGCAGGAACGCGCGTGTGCCACGCACCACGCCCCAGAAATTGATGTCCATCAACCACGCCATCTGCGCCTCGTCGAATTCATCGAATTCACCCAGCAACGCGACCCCGGCGTTGTTGAAGAGCAGGTTCAGAGCGGGGAAATCCGCGCACGCCGATGCGGCAAACTCCTGAATTTGCTTCGGGTCGGCAACATCGACGCGCCGAATGGTGACGCGCCGTGCGTGAGCCGCACTGATCTCGCTTGCGGCCGACTCGAGTCCCGGCTGGTCTAGATCCGCGAGTGCGACATCGCATCCGCGGGCAGCGAGTTGCAGCGCCAATGCGCGTCCGATGCCGCTGGCCGCTCCGGTGATGGCCGCAGCAGATCCTTCAAATTGAAATTTTTGCACGTCTCACCTGCCATTTCGTAACCGCACCGCGGGCGAATTTGCGTTGCGGCAATCTTACTCGGCAAATCGATGCGCGTGTTACCGCGCTGTAATCCCGGTGTAAAGAGCCGCGCCAACAATGCCGGGCTTCATCCACACACTCCGAAGGGGGAGCGACCATGAAAGGAAGCAGACTATTTATCGCGGGACTGTTGGCTGTCGCGGCATTCGCAACCACGGCTGCAATTGCGCAGCCAATCGCTGATTCGAATACCAACCACGGACACGGCAATCCAGGAAACGGACGCTGCGCGCTGCATTCGGACAATAATCGGATCCAGCACGTGGTCTACATTCAGTTCGACAATGTGCACTTTCGCCGTGATGTCCCGAATGTGCCCAGCGATCTTGAGCAGATGTCGAATCTGCGAAATTTTCTGGTCGATAACGGCACCGTGCTGACCGACCATCACACTCCGCTGATCTCACATACGTCGGTGGATATTCTGACCACGCTCACGGGCGTATATGGCGAAAAAATGGGTGCGCCGATCGGCAACAGTCTGCCCTTCTTCAAGCCCACCGGGACCGCTTCGTTTCCCAGCACTTTTGAGTACTGGACCGATAATTTGGAGACAACGCCGGTGCCGGTTCCCGTGATGGTCAATCAGCAAGGCAAGATTCATCCCGCGCCGTGGGTGCCGTTCACCCGCGCCGGCTGCGACGTCGGAGCTTTCTCGGTCGCCAATATCGAGTTCGAGAACATCACGAGCGATCTGACCAACGTCTTCGGTGCAGGATCGCCTGAGGCCATGGAAGCGTCCAGCAACCCGACCAAAGCAAAGGCGGATTTCCTCGGCATAGCCGTGCACTGCGCGCAAAACAGCCATATTTGCGCCAAGGGGAAGCCCGACGTGCTGGTGGACGAGCCGGGCGGTTATCAGGGATTTAATGCGTTGTTCGGCGGCGTGAGTGTGCAGCCCGCAGTGTCGCCTCACGGCCCGGTCAAGGACATCGACGGCAATGTGATCGCGGATCCCAGCGGCAACCCTGGTTTCCCCAACACCTTCAATCCCTCCGCCTCGCAAACTCTCGGCTATCTGGCCACGATGCTCGAAGCGGGGATCCCCGTCGTCTATGGCTACATCGAAGACATGCACGACAACCATGCCAGCACCGGCACTTTTGGTCCGGGAGAAGCCGGATATGTCGCGCAACTGGCTGGCGCCAATGAGGCATTCGGCAAGTTCTTTGCGCGACTGGCGCAGGACGGCATCAATAAGGACAACACGTTGTTCATCGTGACTGCCGATGAGAACGACAAGTTCGTCGGCGGCGCGCCCTCCCCCGCGAATTGCGACGGCGTGCACGTGGCATGCACCTATCAGCAGATCGGTGAGATCGACGCGAATCTCAGCCGTCTGCTGGCCACCCAAGCCAACAACACCACGCCGTTCTCGGTGCACTCGGACTCCGCGCCCACCTTCTACATCAACGGCAACCCGGGCCAAACCGATCCGATTACCCGCCAGCTGGAACGCGACGTGGGTGCATTGACGGCCGTCAACCCGATCACGGGCAACACGGACAAGATCGCCCAGGCGATGGCAGATATAACCGAGCAGCGCTTCCTGCACATGGTGACATCGGATCCGAATCGCACGCCTAATTTCGTGGTGTTCGCGAATGACAATTACTTCAATTTCGCCAGCGGCACCGACAGCTGCGACGAGGCGCCGGCCTGCGTCACCCTCGAGGGGCACGGCGGCTTCGCCTGGAATCATGGCGACTTCCAGGAGCAGATCACGAAAACTTGGCTAGGTATGGTGGGCCCGGGCGTCCAGCACACGGGACCCACGGACGACATTTTTAGCGATCACACGGATACGCGTCCGACCATCATGGGCCTCGTCGGCTTGAAGGATGATTACGCACATGACGGCCGCGTGCTGTTCGAGGTGCTGGGCGAAAATGCCGTGTTGCACGGCAAACAGGGTGACAAGCACGTCATCGCACGCCTGGCGCAAGCCTACAAGGACATCAATGCGCCGGTCGGGCGCCTTGGCCGCAAAACTTTTGCCATCTCCACGGCCGCACTCAACGGCGATGACGCAACTTACGCCAAGCTCGAGTCTGAGCTGACTCACCTGACCGATGCGCGCAATGCCATTGCTCAAAAGATGATCGACATGCTGGAAGGCGTGGCGTTCGACAACAAGCCGATCGACAGGATCAAGGCGGACATCTTGACCATCGAAGCGGAGGCCTTGATCGCCTCAGTTCGCTAGTAACTGTCTTGACAGCCCACCCGCGGAGTACCGCGGGTGGGCCCGCGTGCGGAAAGTCTCAATCACCGCATCCTTCATAAACTATACTCAAAGGCGGTGATAGCTGTGGAGGGATGATCAATGGCGGCTTTTCAGCGCGAAATTCTCGTACGCTTCGGGCACTGCGATGCGGCGGGTTGGGTTTTCTATCCGCGCTATTTTGAAATGATCAGCGACTTCGTCGAAGACTGGTTCGAAGACGGACTCGCTGCGAGCGCTCCGGGGCTATTTCATCACAAGCAGCTTTTAACGCCTTCGGTGCATTTCACCGTCGATTTTCCCAAACCCACGCGTTTCGGCGATCGCTTGACTTTCAATCTCTGGACCGTCAAGACCGGCCGCACCTCGTGCGAGGTACGCATCGAAGCGTCTCATCACGGCGAATTGCGCATGAGCGTCCAGCAGGTGCTGGTATTTATTTCCGCCGACTCCGGGCGCGCAACGGAAATTCCGCCGGAGCTCGTGAGCCGAATGGCGCGCTTCGGCGTGGATCCCGAGACCATCGCCAAAAAAAGCCAGGCCGGGGCCCACAAGAGCTAGCTGCACCGCTATGCCGGCTGCGGCGCCCGCCGCGCCCAAGCAAGCACTATTGCGGCAAACCCTAGGCATAGGCTCGCGGCGAAGAAGGCAGCGCCGGGGAAATAAATCGGCGCCGCATCGCTGGTAAAGTAGCCAAACAGATTCGAGAGTATCGGCGGAGCGGCAACCGACGTCAGGCTGCCGAGACTCGCCAGCGCGCCCTGCAGTTCACCCTGCTCCGCGGGACCCACCTGTTTCGACATGATTGCATTCAGTGATGGCCCGGCCAGTCCGATCAAAACCCACACGGCCATCCACGCATACAGTACCCATCCTCGAGGGGCAAACGCATAGCCCATGAATCCCACCGTGCCGCACGCAAGGCGAAATAAGCGGAGCGCACTTCGCCGATACGCGGAACGACGATCCGGGTTACGAAGCTGAAGACAAGCGCCAGCATGGCTCCAACCACCATCAGCGAATAGCCGACCTGGGCAGGCGACCAATTGAATTTGAGCATGGTGTAGTAAGTCCAAATGACGGGATTGGCGTCATGCCCCAAGCGCATGAGCACGACCACGCCAAACAGCCCCAACATCGCGGGAAAGCGCCGCAGTGCGACCAGCGCACCGAGCGGATTGGCGCGCCATAATTCAAACTTGCGTCGACTAGCGGGCGGAAGCGACTCCTTCAAGACCAGCAGTCCATACAGCGCGTTGCAGAATGCGATGCCCGCGGAGACATAAAAAGGCAATCGCGCGCCGTACTGTCCTAACAGGCCGCCGATGGCGGGACCGATCACAAACCCGATGCCAAACGCAGCACCCACCAGCCCGAAGTTTGCGGCTCGCTTCTCCGGGGGACTGACGTCTGCGATGTACGCATTCGCGGTGGGATACGCAGCGCCAGCAATGCCGGACAGGAATCTCCCAAGGAACAACCAAAAGATCGTGGGCGCCAGCGCCGTAATCAGATAGTCAACGCCGAGCATGGCCAGCGAGGCGATCAGCACGGGCCGCCGCCCCAACGGGCAGCTTCGCTCATGCCTTCGCCCGTCAATTCGGTGATCAGCTTGGGTGTAACAGGAATGATGATGCCAAGGCCGATGGTATCGACCAGCATGGTGATGAATATGAACGCCAGCGCATGCCGATTGACTTGGGGGTCGGACATAACAGCCGCGGATCGATTTTTTGCCGATCATAACAGCGGCACTAGTGTGATGCGGCGTGCGCCTACATACAGGGCTTTTGCCGGGCGATAGGCTGCTCTTCTAATCCTTTCCGGGAGGCTCCCATGACAATTCGCAACGCCCTCGCCAGTGTCCCTGTAAAGGATCTGAAGGCCTCGTCCCAGTGGTATGAGCGCTTATTCGGCAGGGCTGCCGATTCGACTCCCATGAGCGAGGTTGCCGAGTGGAAGTTCGCCGGAGGCGGCTGGCTACAGGTCTATCAGTTGCCCGAAAGAGCCGGCAAAGGGTCCGTGACCCTCGCGGTGAGCGACCTCGAGGAACAAATTGGCGATCTTAAGGAATGCGGAATCGAGGCGCCTCCCGCCATACAGGGCGATAAAGTGAAAGTCGTGATGATCCAGGACCCGGACGGCAACAGCATCGCCTTCGCCGAGACCACCGATCCCAGCATGGCGCATTAGTCGACCTCATTTTAAGTCGCACGCGTCTCGTTGCGGACTTTGCGCCATTGGCTCGGCGGTGCGCCGACCGACTTCTTGAATGCGCGGCTGAAAGCCGCTTCCGAGTCGTAGCCGACCCGGTTGGCGATGACCGCCACACTCTCCACGCCGCTCAGCAAATGATTCGCAGCGAGCTGCATGCGCCAATTGGTCATGTATTGCATCAAAGGCTGCCCGACGAATTGCGTAAATCGTTCCGCCAGCGCAGAACGGGAGAGCCCCACGCTCTTCGCCAGAGACTCAATGGTCCAGGCGCGGGCTGGTGCGCGGTGAAACGCCGTCAGTGCACGTCCGACGAACGGATCGCGCAAACCGGCAAGCCACCCCGTTCGGTCCGCGGGCAAAGTCTCCAGGTAGTGGCGCACGACATCCACAAACATGAGTTCGCTCAAGCGACCGAGCACGCACTGCCCTCCCATGCGCGGCTCCTTCGATTCGGCCAGTGCGAACTGAACGTAGGCAGCCAATGCTCCGCCCGCGGCCCCGGAAACCAGAATGACGCGCGGTAGTGCGGTAAGCAGTGGGTTGTAGGGCCGAGCGTCGCAACCCAAGAAGCCGCACACCAGGTGCACGGACTCGCCCTGGGAACCTCCCATCGAAATGCTAACCGGCAATTTTCCGTCGGCCGGCATGCGGTAGAGGGACATGTCGGGTGTGCGGCGCAAACCCGGGGTGCTCGACAGCACGTGCGTATCGCCGTGCGGTAATACGATGATGTCACCCGCAGAGAGCCGCGTCGGCTCCTCTCCGGGAATGCAGGCCCAGCAGCTGCCCCGAGTAATGACGTGATAGCAAACCAGATGCTCGGAGCCGGGGAACATCGCCTCGACAATAGCCTCGCCCGACGGAGTCTCGGCGACCCAGGGCTCGGACGCCTGGATATCAAAAAAAATCGCCCCAGTGAGGCGCACGGCGCGCAGCACATCCGACAATGCATCCACGACCTTCTCCCCGGACGATCGAGCAAGAGCCCCGGACGCACGGTCATTCGAGCGCCGGCGAACGATCAGTAGAATGGTCACACTGAATCTCATTCGATACTACAGGGAGATGCATCATGGGTAGCGAAAAGATCTACAAAGGCGCCTGCTTTTGCGGAGAAGTGCAATTTGAAGTTACCGGCGAGCCCGCCGGCATGGGTTATTGCCACTGTGAGTCGTGCCGGCACTGGTCCGCGGGGCCCGTGAATGCCTTCACGCTGTGGAACCCGCAGGCGTTGAAGGTCACCCGGGGCGCTGCCAGCGTTGGCACCCACAACAAAACGCCCATCAGCTTTCGAAAGTGGTGCAAGCAGTGCGGCGGCCACCTCTTCACAGACCACCCGACCATGGGTCTCGTGGATGTTTATGCTGCCATGCTTCCAAGTCTGAAGTTCGAACCCGGTGTGCACGTGAACTATCAAGAAACCGTGCTGCCTATCCGCGATGGCAAGCCCAAATTCAAGGACATGCCCAAGGAGATGGGGGGTTCGGGCGTCAATCTTCCCGAGTAGAGGCTCGCCGTGGCACCGAGGCTGTCACAGAACTAACTCAGGGCCGTCTAGACTAAGTCATTGTTGCGGATAGCGAGGTCCCGGACGTGATTGACAGTCGTGCGGCCGCATTTCAGCAGTGCAAGCCCAAGCTCTACGGGATCGCCTACCGGATGCTGAGTTCGGCGAGCGACGCCGAGGACATCCTTCAGGACGCCTATTTGCGCTGGCACCAGACCGACAGCGGCCGCGTGCAGATTCCGGAGGCGTGGTTGACCACGGTCGTAACACGGCTGTGCATCGACCGGCTGCGGGCCTCGCGCTCTGAGCGCGAGGCCTACCTAGGACCGTGGCTTCCTGAACCGCTGGTCGGCGATGCGGCACCGCCTGCTGATTGCAGCTCGGAATTGGCCTCGGATCTTTCCATGGCATTTTTGATCGTGCTCGAGCGGCTCGCGCCGCTCGAGCGGGCGGCGTTTCTTCTGCACGAAGTTTTCGACTGCGACTACCCGGAAATCGCCCGCGTTCTGGACAGGAGTGAAGCCGCCTGCCGGCAGATCGTGCACCGCGCAACCGTCCGTGTGCGCAGCGAGCGGCCGCGCTTTCAAGTGAGTCATGCGGCGCGCACCCTCCTGCTCGAAAAATTCGTCACAGCGTTGCGCGCCGAGGATCATGAATCTCTATTGGCATTGTTTGCCGACGATGCAACCTGGACATCCGACGGCGGCGGCAAGGTCAAAGCCGCCCTCAAGGTGGTGCGCGGGGCCGATCATGTGGTTCGCTTCGCTACCGGTGTCTGGCGACGCTATTTGAGCATGCTGACGTACCGCATCGTGGCGATCAATGGCGAACCGGGATTGCTGATGTGCGTCGGCGATACACCCATCTCCTCTATATCGATCGAAACCGACGGTGAGCGGATTCTCGCGGTTTACACCGTGCTGAATCCCGACAAACTGACCAAAGTGGCGCTGCCGCAGAACTATCATCACTAAACTGGTCACGGCCACGCGGGCTCGGACGTCTACGTATGCAACCCCACAAATCCTACGGAGGCGTAAGCATATGCAAACACGAATAGATTTCCTCAAGGTCTCACCGGCCGCAATGAAAACCATGCTCGACATGGAAGCCTATCTCGCCAAGAGCAGCATCGAGCGTCCGCTTCTTCATCTGATCAAGATGCGCGTGTCGCAAATCAACGGCTGCGCGTACTGTCTCGACATGCACTCCAAGGACGCCCGTAACGAGGGCGAGACCGAGCAACGGCTTTACGCCTTGGATGCGTGGCGGGAAGCGCCATTTTATTCCGCACGCGAGCGTGCCGCCCTCGCCTGGGCCGAAGCCCTGACGTTGGTCGCTCAATCTCACGCCCCCGATGCTGAATTTGAGGCAGCGCGTGCAGAGTTTTCAGAATCCGAGCTCGTGGATCTTTCGCTGGCGGTCGTCGCCATCAACGGCTGGAACCGACTCAGCATCGGCTTTCGTGCCCAAGCAGGCAACTATCGCCCGCCTGCAACCGCGCGCCTGTCC
>Ga0193753_10002621_pt1 | contig 14011 bp, 8 predicted proteins | sample H1c2metaG_FD_144925 | JGI IMG/M metagenome (GOLD analysis project Ga0193753, IMG submission 144925) | Soil microbial communities from a riparian zone of the East river system, Colorado, United States - H1c2 | ecosystem: Environmental > Terrestrial > Soil > Riparian zone | place: USA: East River... | reverse complement strand
CGGCCCGGTGTCGTTCGTGACCACGGCGCTGCACTGGCGAATCACTTCGACCATTTGCGGTAAGGACGTGCGGCCCGTGAGGTCCAGGCATGACTCGGGCGCGGCGGTGACAATTTGCGCCGCCAGTTCGGAATCCGTTTTTCCGCCGAGAACCACAAAACGAAAGGCCGGGTTCTCCGCGCGCAATTGAAGAACAAGTTCGCGGAAGTGTTGCACCGGCCAGCGTTTATTTTCCCAACGAGCGCCAGGCAGCAACGCCACCGTCGGGTTTCCGTTGAAATGCCAGAGTGAATCGACCTCCTGTGCCACATCGCTGCGCCTGGGCAGCCAGTTGAATCGATCATGCACAGGGACGCGCAGTTTCCGCAGCACTTCCAGATACCAATCCACCGCATGCGTCTGCGGCGACGGACGCGGTGCGCTGAGATCGTAATAGCCGGGCGCCAGTTCCCGCCAATCCTGCAAGCCAACGAAGAAGGATCCATTCGCGAGCCAGCCCACCGTGGCGCTGCGGACGAGCGCTTGCAGATCGATGATTAGATCGAATTTCTGCCGGCGCAGCTCCGCGATCGAATTCCAGATGTCGGGCCAATGCCAGGGCGTGGCCCAGCGTTCGCGGTCGAAGCGAAATATTCCCACCAGATCCGGATCGCCTTCCAGCAGCGACGCGGAATGCACTTCGATCCACCAGTAGATTTGGCTCGTGGGATAATGTTGCTTCAGCAGGCGCAACACCGGCAGCGCCTGCACGACATCGCCGAGCGAACTGGGCTTGAGAATGAGAATCTTCAAAGCAGCAATCCCGAGTGTTGCGGAAGCAACTCGACCGTCGGAAGAACATTTTGGCGACGATCCAGTCTCAAGCGAAGAGTGGCAAAACGAAAAGCGAAGCGAGTTGCGGGTTTGACTTAGAGGTCCTCCAGGCCCGGCTCATTTTCCGAAGGACAAGCGTTCAGCGAGGCGAGGCGGCAGGCCGGCCTCGAGGATTTTCTTCTGCGCCTTGGCAATGTCGTAATCGAGCCGGCGCAGTTCGATGGAACCTTCGTTCAAATCGTAAATGACGTAGGCCGCCTTGGGGTTGTTGTCACGCGGCTGGCCGACGCTGCCGACGTTCACAAAATATTTGCGGCCCGCTTCCACTTTGAACTTGGAGTAAGTCCCGCCACGCACGACAGCATCGCGAATGAACGCCACCGGCACATGCGTGTGACCAAAGAAGCAAACGCTGGTGTTCTGGTAAGTGAAGCTTGCCGCCGCCATGAGCTTGTCGAACACGTAGCCCCAGCGCTCGGGCTGATCGAGCGTGGCGTGGACCATCGAGAAACTGGCGACGAGCCGCACGTATTTCAGCTCGCGAAGCCATTGTCGATCGTCGTCGGTCAATTGTTTGCGCGTCCAGACGACGGCTTCGGCAGCGTGTGGATTGAAGCCTTCCAGATCTTCCTCGCTGGAACAGTATTCGTCGTGGTTCCCCTTCACGCAGGGCATGTTCATGCTACGCACGATGTCGAGGCATTGCTTGGGATTGGCGCCATAGCCGACCACATCGCCCACGCAACAATAGTGCGTGCACTTCTGTTCGCGCGCGTCCGCCAGCACCACCTCGAGGGCTTCGAGGTTGCCGTGGATGTCAGCGATGACCGCGTACTTCATTCTGCCAATGTTACCTTACGATTTCGAATCCGCGAAACTGTCCGGTGGCCGCACCCCAGGTTTCTTCTTCGCGTTGAATCAACCCGCCCAATCCTGAGTCGCGAATCGCGCCGCGAAAAGCACTGAGTTCCGCAGTTTCGCCTTCGGCAATCAACTCCACCCGTCCGTCGTCGAGATTGCGCACCGCGCCCGTGACTTCATAACCGGTTGTGATCGACTTCACCGTGTAGCGAAACCCGACTCCCTGCACGCGGCCAGAATAAAAAACGGTCATCCGTTGGCGGCTCATCGGCTGAATTTACGCGGCGGCGATGAAGCCACAAGCGCGGTGAAGGGCGCAAGGAATTGTTTGAGCGCCGGTGACTGGAAAGTCCCCGGAACCCGCAGACAGGAATGTCTGCGCTATGTTGTGGCGCGGGCTTTCCAGCCCGCGGGTCTGGCCTCTTTCTCGAGGCCAGTTCAAATCAATCATTCAACGGAGAGGCAGGATGAGGTAATTCAGATTCGCCAACGTGGAAGGCGTAGCCCATTTTCTCCGTTCAATGGTTTCATGGATTCCAACTGCGCCGGGCTTGCCCGTGCTCGCGCTCGCGCCAATGCAGGACGTGACCGATCTGCCCTTCTGGACGCTCATGTCGCGCTACGACGGCGCGGATGTTTATTACACGGAATACTTTCGCGTCCACGCCACGTCACACCTGGAGCAGTTCATTCTGCGATCCATCACGGAAAATCCGACGGGCAAACCCGTTATTGCCCAGATGATCGGTAATGACATCGACGCGCTCGTCCGCACCGCCAAAGAATTGCAGCTGCTTCCCATCGTCGCCGTGGACTTGAACCTCGGCTGTCCCGCTCCCGTCGTTTACCGCAAATGCGCCGGCGGCGGCTTGCTCCGCGAACCGAAGCGCGTCGATTCCATTCTGGGCGCACTGCGCGACGCGATTCAGCCGCCCTGCCGGTTCACAGTGAAAACGCGCCTCGGGTTTGATTCAACCGACGTGTTCGAAGAGTTGCTGCCCATCTTCGCGAAACATTCCCTCGACCTGCTGACCGTTCACGGCCGCACCGTGGCTGAGATGTATCGCACCGAAGTGCATTACGATTTCATCGCGCGCGCCGTCGAGGCGGTTCCCTGCCCTGTGCTGGCGAATGGAAATGTTTCTTCACCCGGCCGCGCGGCCGAAATTCTTCGCGCGACGGGAGCGGCCGGCCTGATGATCGGCCGTGGCGCCATTCGCAATCCCTGGCTGTTCCACCAGATCCGCCAGCACCTGCGCGGCGAAACGATGTTCGCTCCACGTGGCTGCGATGTCCTGCACTACGTGCGCGAACTTTACGACGCCGTTTGCTCGCCTGATGTGAAAGAGTCCGCGCAAGTGCAGAAAATGAAGAAGTATTTGAACTACGTCGCCGCAGGAGCGGAGCCGACCGGAAAATTTCTTCACGACATCCGCCGCGTGGAAACAAGAACGGAATTTTTCCGCGTGTGCGAATCGTTCCTCAACCACGACGCGCCGATGCCGCTAGAACCCTTTGCCCGGGCCGCGACGGCGGCGGAGGTTTAATCTGGAGCGTGGAACGCGGGGCGCTGCTTTTGATGACGAAAGTCATGGAGACGCTGGCGCACGCGGCCGATGGTGCCGTCCCACGGTTCCAGTAGTTCGGGATGCGCCAGGGCTTGCTCGCGGCGCCGAAGAATCTCGGTCTGCTGTTCCGCCGTAAATTCGTCGTCGCCGTCGTCCTGAATCAGATCGTGGCGGTGCTCTTCGAACCACCGTGCGAACTGTTTCCGTTCCTCGGGGGTGAGCGAGAGGATCGAGGATTCAAGTTGCTCCAAGCTCATGGCCGCAGTTTAGCCGCACCGCCATCTGGCGCAAGACAACGGTGCGAGGCAAGCGGAAGCGCCTTGGTCGCGGAGGGACCCGGTGATGGTAGCCGTGGCTTTCAAGCCACGGTAAAGCGCCCACAAACCCGTTCGTCGCGGAGCGACGATTGAAATCGTGCGCCATGTTCAAGCGTCGCTCCGCGACGCGGGAGGTTGGATGCGGTGCGACCGTGGGATAAATCCCACGGCTACCTTCATGGCATCGCTCTGCAATGGGCGGACGAGGGACGAAACGGCGGGGCGGGCGGCGGCGCGGAAAAAAACTTCTTAATGACCTGCTCGCCACTCTTGCCAGTCGGTTCGGGCTTCCAACCAGTGCTCCAAATCGTCATCACTGGAAACTGCGCTTGGCCATGCGAAATCAGAAATCGAGATTACGCGGAATGAATCCGGCCCTGGCGATACTACCAGCGTCCGTTTCATCGCCTGTTCAACCTCTGACTTAGTTTCTGTCGTCTGAATCAAAACAGCATGAGCAGTGTAGCCGTGTGTGGCAATCATCCGCATGTCGCGGTCACGCAACCACTCTTTGTTTGGCTCATAGTCGAAAAGAGGGTCAGGAACTTGTGTGTTCAAAAGAACCAAATAGTTAGGATGCGGTGCGTCCATAAATGATAAAGGGCAGTGAGGCTTTTAAGATTTAGTGCCAAGGCTTAACCGCTTGGCCATTTGTCTGAATTAGTTCTATTTGAATGGCCAGCCACATGTCCAGCATCGGAGCTTTCCATCCCACAATCTGAGAGGACCGTGACCGCGTGTGCAAATCGTACTCTCGCCTGCTGCCAGCGCGGTCGCTGCGGCGGCTTGAGCGGCTGCATTACGCGCCTGCTCTTGCTGTAGCTTCCGTTTCTGTACCTCGTCCACATGCTCAACCTGAACGGGAGGGGTCTGTGAGAGGAAGAATGCTCTGGCCGCCTCAAAGTGTTGGCTTTGTCCGAAAACGTGAATCGTCTTCGCACCCGTCTTCCGGTCATGTATGCAATCCACGATTTCGACTAAAATCCCCCGACCGATCAGTTGCTCTTGCAGAACGTCGGACGGGCCGCGATTGGCATCGCGCGTGTTGATCACCCACTTGGCTTGGCCAGCGTCGCCATTTTGATCGCCGTAGTGTCCCTCACCTGAGACGTAGAATTGTTCCATTTGGATTGGATGGTTGATGGTGGAGTGCAGTGTACCAAACTAATGGTTATGCCCATCCGCCGCCGCGCGCTGTTGGGGCGCGGGTTCGGCGCTGGCTTGCAGGAGCGCGGCCTTGTCCTTCACCACCATGAGCGTGCCGAACATGTTCTTCCAGTGTTCGGGGAACGTGCAGACGTATTCGTAATCGCCCACCTTGGTCGGCGCGGTGAGTTTCAATGTCTCCCTTTGGCCCGGGTCTATCATCTTCGTCGCCGCGAGGACCTTTGCCGTGAACTCCCGGCCTGATGGAAGAAAGGCGCGGCCTTGCCTGTCCAACTGCGTCGGCTGCATCTTGTCCGTGACGGCGCCAATGGCTTCGCGCGCGCCGGGCTGCACGACGACGAGATTGTGCGGCATCATGTCGTCGTTCTCGAAAATGATCTCGAACGGCTTGCCCGCGACCACCACGAGGCGCTGCACGTCGTAACGCATCTGTTCGCGCACGGTCTTAATGGCGAACACGGTGACGCCGAGGTCGATCAACTCACCGCGGACGCGCGCGGAATCACCGGCGGGCAACAGCGTCGCCATGTCCATGCCGACTTGCACGGTTTCAACGAACTGTTGTTCGGTGCGCTTCGCGGCGGGAACGCCTTTGGCCCATTTCAAAATCGCTTCCGAGACGGGCGCTGCCTGGTCCTTGGCCCAAACGCTGCGCGGCAATTTGCGCATGGCCCCGGCCGCCGCTGTCACGTCCTTACCGCCACTCAACTGCGCCGCGAGCAATCCGTAATTCTTCCCAGCATTCTCATTGCCCATTAGCGGCAACGCGCGCAGCGCCGCCGAACGCACTTCAGGACGCGTGCGCTCATCGGCGAGCGCCGCCACGAGCAACGGTTGAAATTTTTCGCGCGCTGAAGGATCGGCGAGCATCACGATGGATTCGATCAACAGCACTCGTCCGCCGGGATTCCCGGCTGTCTTTTCCCACGCGAGGTCAGGCTTGCCATCGGCCGCGACCAACGCTGCCGAGGCTGCGCGGCGCACCGAGGGCTGATGCGTGTCACTCGTGAGGCGCTGCAAATTGTTTCGCACCGGGCCAAGATTTTCCGGCATCGCCGTGAGCAACAACGCGAGATCGTTGACGGGCTGCAACGGCCCGCCGCTTTCGTCCAGGCGGGTCAACGCTGCCACGGCTTCCGTCGCGCGGTCGGTCTTGCGCATATTCGCCAATTCATCCAGCGCGGCGCTGCGCGTGTTCACGTCGAGCGTCTTGCGATCGAGCCGAGCCATGAGCACGGGTTCCGTGCTCGGCGCGGCGGCGAGTTCTTTGTCGGACATGCGCGTGACGGCAGCGGCGAGCAGCGCTGGATCTTTCGGCACATAATCTTTCACCGATTTCTGCAACTGCTTCGTCGTCTCCTTGAACGTGTAGTCGAGATAGTAATCCGTCGGATATTTTGTGATCTGATAAGCAACCTCCATCGCCTCGTTGCCTTCGAAATAACTCGCAGCCCGCACGGCTTCGAGTCGCACGCGCGGCGCGGAATCGTTGGCGGCGATCTTGAGCAGTGTGAGCGGCTGCGAAACACGGTCTCGCCAATAGCACAGCACGCGCACCGCTTGCGCCCGCGCGCGTGGCTCAGGCGATTGAAGAAGTTGCTTCAACAAAGGCTCGTTCACCACGTTGTGCCACTGGTGCAGCCAAAGCGCTTCGAGCAAGTGGTGTGAATCTTCCGCCTTCTTCGGATCGAACTGCTTCGACCACTTCTGCGCGGCGGCAATCACGGCCTTGGTCGGATGTTTATCGAGTTCAATCTTCGCGCGCGTGCGGACGTTGTCTTCCGGTTCTTTGAGCACATCGAGCAGATTGGCAATCGGCTCGCCATCGATCTTCATCGGCGTGAGCAGCGGACGCCCTGGATAGGTGATGCGGTAGATGCGGCCATGAATCTGGTCGCGGTTCGGATCGCGCAAGTGATGCTGCATGTGGCCGATGATGGAGTTGGCCCAATCGAGGAAATAAAGAGAGCCGTCGGGCGCAACGTCCGCCGCGATGGGACGGAAGTTCGGATTCTTCGTGTTGTCGTTGTCGAGCATCGGCGTGCTCACCGTGGCGCCTTGGAGGCCGGAGCCTTCCTCCGTGACGTCCACGCGGAAGATGCCCTGGAAACCAATCACGTTGATGTTCAGGAATTCGCCCTGCATCGACTCGGGAAAATGGCGGCTGGAGAGAATCGCCGTGCCCGGACATGGGCGCGAGGGCTGTTTCCAAAACGTGTTCATGCCAGGATGTTTGTCGCCGGCCTTGTCGCCGAGATAGCCGCTGAACGCCGGGCCGAAGTAATTCGCGTTGCCCGTGGCGTCGGTCACGATGTCGTTGCCCCAGTAATCGAACACGCGTCCGTGCGGGTTCGCGAAACCATACGCGATGTAGCGCTCGAACCTGGTGGAGCGCGGTTCATACCGATAAATCGCGGCGTCGCTGTTCCGCACCGGGCCTCGCACTGTCTCGACACCCGTGCGATGAAACACGCCGTCGCTCAGATAAATCGCTCCGCCCGGCTCGTAGCAAATCGCGTTCGCGGTGTGATGCGAGTCCGCTGAATCCATTCCATTCAGCACGCGCACTTTCGAATCCGCCTTTCCGTCGCCATCCGTGTCGCGCACGAACCACAGGTCCGGCGCCTGCATGAGCAACACGCCGTCTTTGTAAAACTGAAATCCTGTCGGGCAATTCAAGTCGTCGATGAACGTCGTCATCTTCTTCACGCTGCCGTCGGCGTTCAGGTCGAACACGAGCAGCTTGTCGCCGTCTTTGCTCGTCGGCGTACGCTCGGGATAATTCTTCCACGCGGCGACCCACAGCCGGCCTTTCGTGTCGAACGCCATCTGCACGGGCTTCACGAGTTCGGGAAACTCCTTCTCAGAAGCGATGAACTGCACCTTGCAGCCCGGCGGCACTTTCAAATGTTCGATGGCCTCCTGTCCGGTGAGAAACGGATGCGAGCCGTCCGGATTCGTTCCCGGCTTGTTGCTCTTCACCTCGGTGACCGGCGGCAGGTTCTCGTCCTTCACTGCCAGGTCACCGCCTTGCGACACGGCCCAGACACGCCGATCACGGTTGCCGGTCATCACGTCGCGCTGCGACATCTCCTCCTGCATGACCTGAAAGTTCGAGATGTGCGGTGCCGCCGGCTTGCGGTCCGTAATGAACGGGGTCTTGTCCGGCTGATAGGCCAGCGCCGAGCGCCCGCCATACACGTTGTAGCCATCCATCGTGCGATAGCGAGAGAACCACATCTTGTTCTTGTCGTTGATGGCGTCGCGGAGATTCTCAAAACCCGTGCTAACGGTCGAAGGCGCTTTCTCGCCGAACACGGCCGTGAACATCGCTGGAGCCAGCGCCTTGTAACCTTCGTCGCTCAAGTGAATGCCGTTGATGGTTAGCGATTGCTTCGCATCCGAGTAAGATTTTTTCGACGCCGCGAACAGATCCACGAACGGCACATTGTTCGCCTTCGCCACTTCTGCCATCGCCTTCACGTACGGCTCGACCTGGCGATTGATGGGCGCTGGGTCGGGAAGGTTCACGTCGCTGTGTTTTTCCGCCGCGATGGGCGAGAACAGTACGAGACGCGGCGCGCCCTTGCCGCTGTAGTTCGCCTTCAACGTGTCCTTGATGAACTTGTCGAGATCGTCGCGGAACTTCGGTAGACCAGCCGCGCCCTTGAACGATTCATTGAAGCCGAAGAATGCCAGCACTACGTCCGCTTGCACTTTGGTCAGCCACTCCTCGGGCGTGCCGAAATCCGCCGAGCGCGGGCGCAGCGCCACTTCATCGGCGGTGAAGCCGAGATTGCGAAAGACCAGTTCGTGTTTGGGAAACTTGTCGTAGGTAAGCGCCTCGAAGTAGCCAGAGTGCTGCATGCGGTCGGGGAACGCGTTGCCGATGACGGCGATGTGATCGCCTGGGCGCAGTTCCAATTTGTCCGCGGCCCCGGCCCAGGTGGCCGCCATCAAGCCCAACGCCAGCAGCACCGAACGCAATTCGTGTTTCATACGCAAGTTTGTGAAGCCGTGAAACTACACGGGCCAAGAGAGACGAGCAATGCCGATGCGGTGTTCACGGCTTTTCACCACATTTTCGCGCTGCGCCAAACCGGAACGATTCAGACTTCGACAGAATCAAACGAAAGGAACAAAGATGGTCCGGCAATTCCCCATTCCAAGCGTGAACCGCGCGTCGGCCAAACGGCCCGAGTTCGGGCTTAGTTGGAAAATGCCGGAAAACGCATCTACAGTCGTTCGCCATGGAGGGCGATAAGGTGATGGAGCCATGAGGAGCAACAGCAACCCCGATGACATGTACCTGGCGCGATGCTTCCGCCGGTTTGCGATTCAGGGTCTCGACGCCCGCCGAAAATTTTTTGATCAGATCCAGTGTCTGGCAACGTCCAAACCGACTTTGGAACGCATGGGATTTTCGGGATTCATTTTCAAGCGAGCGCTCGCGACTGTCGCGGGAATGCTCTGCATTGTTGCGAGTGAGGCCGCGGAGTTGCGCCCATCCGTCACCTTTGCTCCGCGCGGTGGTGTTTTTGCCAGCAGTGTGACCGTCACACTCAGCAGCACGGCCCAGGAGATCCGTTACGCGCTCGATGGCTCGGAACCCGGCACCAATGCGCCGCTCTACACCGCGCCGCTCCTGCTGACCAACTCCGCCTTGCTCAAGGCGAAGGCGTTTGCCTCCGGCACGATCGCTGGCTCTGTTGCGGGAGAAGTTTACACGCTGCTGGAGACGAACGTCGCGGCGTTCACTTCGACCTTGCCGCTTGTGATCATCAACACGTTTGGACAAGCCATTCCTTCGCCGGGCAACGCGCCGGCGGCTTGGATGCACGTGATCAATATCGGGACAAATCAGCGCGCGATGCTGACTCAACCCGGCGAGTTCGCCGGCCCGGCGAAGTTGAAACCGCGCGGCTTCACATCGCTGCGTAATCCGAAAAAATCCTACTCGGTGGAAACCCTCAACGAAACCGGCGAGGAAACAGCCGTGCCGCTTCTCGGAATGCCCGCCGACTCGGATTGGGTCCTCTACGCGCCTTACGCCGACAAGACGATGATTCGCGACGTGCTGGCCTACGAGTTGAGCCACAAGCTCGGCCACTACGCGAGCCGGACGCGTTTCGTGGAAGTATTTCTGAACGACACGACGAACAATTTGGCGCAGGCGCATTACGCGGGAGTCTATGTGCTGGAAGAAAAGGTAAAGGTTGCGCCGAGTCGCGTGGCGCTACGCAAAATTTCCGCCAAGGACAACGCCGAACCAAACATCACCGGCGGTTATCTCTTCAAGAAAGATCATCTCGAAAAAGTCGGTGCTGACTTGCCGACCGATGGGCCAGCCCGCAGCGGGCCGCCGCCATTGATGGGGAGATTTCCAACCGGCCCCGGCGGGTTCCCGGCCGCCGCCAGCGGGTTTCAACCCTCAGCCGACCTGCCAGCTTTCGCGAATGCACTTTCGATCGTGACGAACATTGGGCCAATCACAAATTTTCTCGCGGGAGTCAATATTCTCGTGCCGCCGCCCTCGGTCACTGTGTTGAGGACCAATTCGATCATCACGACGAACCTCGTGAACGTGACTAACTTCGTGGTGGCTACGAATCTGTTGGTGGCTACGAATTTCCCGGTCGCAACCAACATGACGGTCACAAGTAAAACCGTCATTGCGACCAATCCGATCGTCGCGACGCAGGCCGTGATCGGCACGAACATGATGGCGACGACCAACAGCGTGGATGCCAATACCGCGGTCATCACCACGACGGTGATGATCATGACCTCGGCCACTTACCGGACCAATTTCATGGTGAGCACCAACACAGTGCCACTCACGAATTTCGTGGTCATTACGAACATGGTGGTGGTCACGAACAGCCTGGTGGTGACGAACGCGCTCCTGACCAACGTGCCGGTGCTCACGACGAATCAGGCGCTCATCACCAACGTCTTCACGCTCGGCCCGGCGGAGCCGCCGCCCGGTTCAGCGCGGCTCGTCGCGAGTGGGGAAGGATTTGTCACGAGCAACGCCAGCCCGTTCTTTTTCGTCGAACCGAAGCCAGCGAAGATCACCACGGCGCAGCGGGCCTGGCTGACCAATTACTTGAATCGTTTCGAGGCGGCGCTTTACGGAAAAGATTTTCGCAATCCGACGAATGGTTATGCCGCTTTCATCGACGTGGACTCGTTCATCGATCAGCACCTGTTCGTCGAGGCGACGAAGAACATCGATGGGTTCCGCTTCAGCACATTCTTCACGAAAGATCGCGGCGATAAATTGAAGATGGAACCGATTTGGGATTGGAACCTGAGCTGGGGAAATTCGCGCGGCAAGCAGGGCTACATGACGGAGCAATGGTATTGGCCGCAACTCAACGACCAGCAATATTCGTGGTTCCGGCGCTTGTTCGAGGACCCGGACTTCGGCCAGCGCTACGTAGATCGCTGGGCCCAATGGCGCACGAACATTTTCAAAGACGCGAACCTGCTGGCGCGCGTGGACGAATTGGGGGCGAAGCTCAAGGAACCGGCGGCACGAAACTTCGAGCGCTGGCCCATCCTCGGTGTCATCGTGGAACCTAATTACGTCGCGGGAAAGACTTACGAAGAAGAAATTCAATATCTCAAAACCTGGATGACGAATCGCCTGGCGTGGATGGATGCGCAGTTCGTGCCGCCGCCCGTGATGTCGAGCGTCCTGGCCGCCGTGCCCACAAATACGCTGAGTTTCATCGCGCCAACGGGGCAGATTTATTTCACGCTCGACGGCAGCGATCCGCGGCTGACGAACGGCCAGGTCTCCGGTTCAGCGCAGGTGTATCAAGCGCCGGTGGCAGTCACGAATGCCGCGCGCGTGGTAGCCCGCGCGCGCAACAAGAACGGCTGGAGCAGTCCGGTCGCGGGACGAGTGGCCACGCACCAGGGTCATTGAAACTTTCGCGACGAGAGCAAGCGTTCACTGCCGCTCGTTGCTTAGCGACGCAAGCGTTGCGGAATCATCCATGCTGGCCGGCGTGCGCGGCGCTTTTTTTCCAAGATTGAAATGATGGAATGGCGCAACCTACCTTGTGCGCAGTGAACACCGCGCTGGCGAAATTCTCGTATGCACGTGCCGCCTCCCAAGGAAATGGTTCCGAAGATTCCAGCGCACACGCCGAACGCGTGCAGCGGCTCCTAACCGCCTGCGCGCATTATCCGAAATCCGACCGGCCCCTGTTCCTCGCCGGGTATGGTGAATTGTGCCGCATCGATCTGACCGGCAAAAAGATTCTCGAAGTGTGTTGCGGTTACGGCGAGTTGACCCGGCAAATGGCGCGCGTTTTTCCCGGCGCCGACGTGATTGGAATGGATCGCTATCCCGAAGCCGGCGGCGCGATTGTGGAGGCGCGAGAAAAGGCGGGACTGAAGAACGTGCGCTATCATTGGGGAGACGTGCTGCAGCTCACGCAAATTGCCGATGCTTCCCTCGATCTGATTTTCGGACAGGCGACGCTTCATCACCTGGCCCATGATCTTGCCACGGTGCGCCAGGAATTCTCGCGCGTGTTGAAACCGGGCGGCCGGCTCATTTTCATTTTTGAACCGCTCGGGCACAATCCTGTCTGGGCCATGATCCGCGCTTATCGGATCGCCCGCGCCGCCTTGTGCGATGAGAGCAATATCGTTCTGTCGCAGTTGAATGAAATCGGGCTGTCGTTCAGCCAGTGCGAGGTGCAGGCGTTTAATCTGCTCGGCTACCCATTCAAAGCCCTGGGTCGATTCGCGGGTGAACCGCTCATGAACGTCATTGACCGCCTGGACACCACCCTGATGCAGCGAAGTTCCAGGCTGGCCGCCCTGGCGGCGAACTTCAATGTGGTGTTCACGAAATAAAACAGTACCGCGAGGATGTGTTGGGACGGCGGACCCGTGCGTTCCGTGGAATTCTCCCCTTCGTTTTCTGGATCCCGTGTGTTAATCCCTCCGTCTCGTGCTCGGCAAAAGTGTCAATATTCTCGGCCTCTCCGCGTACTATCACGACAGCGCGGCGTGCCTCGTGCGTGATGGTGTGATCATCGCCGCGGCGCAGGAGGAACGCTTCACGCGCAAGAAACATGACGAACGCTATCCGCGCCACGCCATCGATTACTGTTTGCGCGAGGGCGGCATCACGGCGGCGCAACTCGATTACGTCGCGTTTTACGAGAAGCCGTTCCTGAAGTTCGATCGGCTGTTGCACTCGTATTTGGCCTGCGCCCCCGCCGGCGTGCGTTCCTTCCTCAAGGCGATCCCGGTCTGGATCAAGGAGAAGATCTGGATGAAAGCGGCGTTGCAGAAAGAACTGAACTTTGCCGGCAAGATCATTTTTCCAGAGCATCACGAATCACATGCGGCCTCCGCGTTTTATCCGTCGCCGTTTCAAGAGGCGGCATTTCTCACGGTGGACGGCGTGGGCGAATGGACGACCACGAGTTACGGAATCGGCCGCGATCATCACGTGCAGATTCACGGCGAGTTGCACTTCCCCCACTCGCTCGGATTGCTCTACTCGGCCTTCACTTACTTCGCCGGGTTCAAGGTCAACTCGGGCGAATACAAACTGATGGGCCTTGCGCCTTATGGTGAACCGAAGTACGTCGAGGTCATTCTCCGCGAACTGATTGATCTGAAGGAGGACGGCTCGTTCCGGTTGAACATGGAGTATTTCAACTACGCCGTCGGCCTCACGATGACGAACGAGAAGTTCGACGCACTGTTCGGCCGCCCGCCGCGCCAGCCTGACTCCAGGCTCACGCAAATGGATATGGACATGGCCCGCTCGATTCAGGACGTAACCGAGGAAATCATGTGTTGCATGGCCCGGCACGTGCGGAAGCAAACTGGCATGAAGAACCTCTGCCTTGCCGGCGGCGTCGCGCTGAACTGCGTGGCTAATGGAAAAATTCTGCGCGAAGGCATTTTCGATCGTATCTGGATTCAACCCGCCGCAGGTGATGCCGGCGGCGCTCTCGGCGCGGCGCTGTTCACGTGGCACAAATATCTCGGCCACTCGCGCAAAGCGGATGGCATTCGCGACACGCAGCGCGGTTCCTATCTCGGGCCAGAGTTCAAGCCCGATGACATCCGAACATTCCTTCAGTCGCAGAATGCGCCGTTCATTGAACTGAATGACGACGAGATTCCCGAACGCATCGCCGACCTCATCGCGAGTGAAAAAGTCATCGGCTGGTTCCAGGGCCGCCTGGAATTCGGCCCGCGCGCGCTGGGTGGCCGTTCCATTCTCGGCGATGCGCGTTCGAC
>Ga0193753_10002620_pt1 | contig 14018 bp, 6 predicted proteins | sample H1c2metaG_FD_144925 | JGI IMG/M metagenome (GOLD analysis project Ga0193753, IMG submission 144925) | Soil microbial communities from a riparian zone of the East river system, Colorado, United States - H1c2 | ecosystem: Environmental > Terrestrial > Soil > Riparian zone | place: USA: East River... | reverse complement strand
AGAGCGCGCGGTTGTACACATGCGCTTCGTCGATGAGACCGGTGAAGTATTCGCCCCAGACCGAGTTGCCGCCGATGCGCAACGCGCCGGTGGACGCGGTCATGCTGCCCGTGGTGGCCGCGGTCCTGACCAGCGTGCCATTGAGATACAGACGTAGGTTGCTGCCGTCGTAGGTCGCGGCGAGATGGCTCCAGGTATTCAATGCCAGCGCGGCCAAGCCTGTGGCCGACCTGTCATTGGCGCCGATATGGATGAAGCCGCTGGGCAACGATGCGTCACCGGAACTGTAGAGCGCATAGACGAGGGTCGGGGCAGCCTCCTTGAGCATGACGGTCCGCCAGCCACCCGTCGCCGAAGGATTCACCCACGCGGACAACGTCATCGTATTAGTCAGATCGAGCGACGCCTTGTCGGCGACGGTCACCATGCCGGTCGTCCCGTTGAAAGCCACTGCCTTGCCATACTTCCCGGCCGTGCTCCACGTGGCTCCGCTGTTGAGCGTGCCGGTGTTCAACTGGCCCGAAGCGTCCGCCGTGGCCGTGCCGGTACCCTCCTCGAACGAATACGCTGCGATGAGACCGGCGGGAACCGCGGGACCCGAATTGCCGATGGTGATGTTCACCGCCGCGGAGACGGTGGAGTTGTTGGCGCCATCACGCGCGACGGCGGTGACGACGTGCGCGCCGTTCGTGGCATTGCTCGTGATCCACGAGATCGAGTACGGCGCGGTCGTGTCCTCTGCCGCGATGGCGACACCATCGAGGCGGAATGTGACCCCGGCGACGATCACGTTGTCGGAAGCGCTTGCCTGCAGCGTGAATGTGCCGGAAATCGTGGACCCCTCCGCGAGTCCGACGATCGACACCGTGGGCGCGACGGTATCCGCCTGCACCGTGACCGAGACCGTATTGGAAGCCGCGCTCTTGCCGCCGACCGCGTCGACCGCCAGCACCCGGTAGTAGTAAGTGCCGGGGGAGACTCCCGCGTCGGTGTAGTTGGTGCCGGCCGTCTGGCCGACGAGAGTCGCCGGCGACGGCGTGAAGCTGGCGGTCGTGGAACGATAGATCTCGTATCGCACGACACCGACGTTGTCGGTGGCCGGGGCCCAGCTCAGCGAGCTGCTGCCGATGCTCCCCGTGCCTTGAAGCGCGCCCGGTGCAGTCGGTGGCTCGTTGTCCTCGTAGGCCGCCGGGAAACGCACGAATTTCGCGACCGACGGAGCGCCGGCATTGCTGATGAGGAACAGCATGTAGTAGCCGGGCGGAGCCAGGTTCGGGTTCGACGGCGGGACAACCTGGATGCCTCCCGCCACGACGCTGAAGCTCACCGGCACGAAACGCTGATCCTGGTCGAAGTTGTGCGTCGCGGCTCCCGGACGGACCAGGTTCACCGCCTTGATGTTCGCGCCATCCGGCGTCGAGACGAAGAAGGACTCGCCGTACTTCACCAGCGAGGGCGCTGATGTGATGGTCGGCCGCGTCCCCTTGAACAGATACGGCGGCGAATAGATTTCGAGATTGGTCTGATCGGTGCCCCCGGGCACGTTGCCGGAACCGGAAACCACCACGCGCGCATCCGGGAGCAACAACGCCGTCGAGTGGTAGATGCGCGCGACCTGCATCGGAGCCATCGACGTCCAGGTCTCGGTGTCGGGCGACCACAACTCGGCCTGCAGGACTCCCATCGCGAGGTTGGTCTCGCTCTTCTTGCGCGATCCCGAAGTCACGAGCACCGAGCCGTCCGCCAGGCTCGTGAGGTTGTGGAACGTGCGCGGATTCGCCATCGACTGCGTCTGCCGCCAGGCGGGACTCGCCTCGTTCATGTTCAGCACGTAGGTGGTCGCGACGGAATCGACGTTGGGCGTCAGCCCGTCATTCGACCCGCTGCCGGACTTCATGATGCGACCGGGCGCGTACATCACCCCGCTGCCGCCTTCCAGTACGCGTGAATCGATGGTGGTCCAGGTCTGCGTGGCGAGGTCGAGCGTGCGTGTCAGGGTCGGCGTCTCCGTCGTCCCCGATTGCACCAGGCGGCCGTCGGCCAGTAGATAGACCATCGGATACTGCGGAATCGACATCCTGGCGCCCGTGAGTTGCGTCCAGGTCTTCGCGACCGGATCGAAGACCTCCGGCGTTTCGACGAACACCGTTTCGCTGTTCTCGGAGCCGGAGATGACGATCGCTTTGCCGTCGCCCAGCATCGTCAGCGTCGGATACCAGCGACGGAAAGCCATGTTTGGCAGGTGCTGCCAGGTCTGCGTCACCGCGTCGAAAGTGTTGCTGTCGGCGATGCCGACGATGTTGCTGGCCTTGTCGTGACCGCCCGCCACGAGCAGGCGGCCGTCGGCGAGGTGCACGGCGGCCGAACAGAAAATGTTGGAGAACGGATTCGGAACGTCGGTGATGGCGTTGGTCGCCGGATTCCAGAGCTCACCGTAATTGGCCGCGGAGGTGAAATCGCCGGCCCAGAAGATCGCCTGTCCCGTATGCATCAGGTTCAGATTCACCGCTACCGTCGGCAGCGGCACGATGGTCGGGTTCCATTGGCCGACGATGGCCGGGTCGTTCGGATTCACGATGCTCACGTTGAAGCGAACCTGCGTCGCATCCGAGCCGGTGATGCCCGAATGATCCGCGCGCGCGAGATAGCCATCGAGCGTGTGCGCGCCTGCGGTGACACCGCTCAGCTGCGTCGTCCCACTCAAACCACTGGTCATCGCGACTTCCACGCCATCGAGGAGGATGTGCGCGTGATTCGCCTGGCCAACGGTGCCGCTCGTGGAAAACGCGACGGTGACCGTGCTGCTGTTGAGCACCGCGTTGTTGGCCGGCGAACTGAACGACAGCACCGGCGGAGGCGCCGCGGCCGTCATCGTGAAGGCGATCGTGGCCGAGTCGGATCCGGTGATCTTGCTGTTGTCCGCGCGCGCGGCATGACCGCTGATGGTGTGCGTCCCGAGGGCAAGCGCGTCGAGCTGCAGCGTGCCCGAGAGCGTCGTGACGTTGAACGCCGTGCCGCCATCGAGAGTGAACACCAGGTGATGCGCTTCGGTGAGATCGCCAGTCACTCCGTAGGTGACACTCGCGGTGTTGCCGACGATGGACGAGTTGTTCGCCGGCGCGGTGATGCTGAGGACCGGCGGCGGCGGCGCTGCGTTGGTGAAGGACACCGCGGTCGCGTCGGAATTGTCGATCTTGGTCTGGTCGGCCCGGGCCAGCCACGCGTTCAGCGTGTGCGCGCCATAGGCGACGTTCGTGAACTGGGCGCTTCCGGCGAGCGGCACGTAGACCGGCGTCCCGCTATCGAGGCGTACGGCGACAAAACCCGCCTGGCTCGTGTCGCCCGAGGTGGCGTAACTGACGTTGACGGTCCTGCCGGTTATCACCGCGTTCGCGGCGGGCGCGGAAATCGCCACGCGCGCCGGCGTGGCCGCGCCCGACATGTCGGTGGTGATTTCCGCGACGCTGAGCACGCGGTTGTAGATCTTCACTTCGTCGATGCGGCCCGCGAAGTATTCACCCCACACCGTGTTGCCGCCGATGCGCAGCGGCCGGGTCGAGCTCGCGATCGAACCGGTCATCGCCTGCGTCGAAACCTGCACGCCATTCACGTAGACCCGCAGCGAGCCGGAGCCGTAGGTCGCCGCCAGATGCGACCAGGTGTTCAGCGGCAGCATGCTCGTGCCCGCGCCACGGCGGCTGGTGGTGCCAATGCGCAACCAGGCCGAAGGTACGTTCACGTCTTCGTTCGCATACAGCGCGTAAGCGAGCTCGCCGGTCACCTCTTTCATCACGACCGTGCGCCACGCGTTGCCCGCGGCCGTGGGATACACCCAGGCCTCGAGCGTCATGGCGGTAGTCAGGCGCAACGAGGCCGCGTCGGCAATGTTGACGATGCTGCTGGTCCCGTTGAACGTGAGCGCCTTGCCGTACTTGCCGGAAGTCGTCCAGGCCGCATTGGCAAGCGTGCCGGGGTTGTTGTTGCCCGAAGCGTCACTGGTCGCGGTGCCAGTGCCTTCCTCGAAGCTGTAAGAGGCGACCAGCCCGCTTGCCTGCGCGTGTGCCGCTGTGCTGCCGAGGCAGATCGAGAACATGAGGCACGCGGAAAGGACTTGAAGAAATCCGGAACGAGGCACTGACAATCTCCCTTGCGGCGTCTCTATGACGGGCCAGGGAATGCGCGCGCGCATCCCGGCCGGCGGTGCAAGTGCACGTTCCGGTCGGATGCGCGAGCCAGACTCCCCTGCCCCATTCTGGTTTTGTGAGCTGATTCACACGGCAAATCAGGCTCTTGGGCATGGAAGAGGATGCAAACTTTGTGCAAGGTTACGGGCAGACAATCTTTTCAATCGGTTGCCCGTGGGTGGCGCCTAACTGCCCCGTCGACTGTAAATATTCCCGGCGCTCCCTGAAGAGTGCTTTTCCAGTATGCTGGATGGCACGTACCGTATGCTGGATATCAACTCACGCATTGCCGCCCGCGTGCGCAGCCTTCGCGCCGCCGCAGCCTTGAGCCTCGACGCCCTGGCACGCCGCTGCGATGTCAGCCGCTCGATGATCTCGCTGGTGGAGCGTGGCGAGACCAGCCCCACGGCGGTGGTGCTGGAAAAAATTGCCGCCGGCCTCGGGTGCACGCTCGCCTCACTGTTCGATGACGACGCCGCGCCCCCCAAACCCGTCTCGCACGGCGCCGAGCGCACCTCGTGGAAGGATCCGCAGTCCGGTTACCTGCGCCGGAACATCTCGCCGCCGAACTTCCCCTCGCCTATCCGCATCGTCGAGGTGGCTTTCCCGGCCGGCGCGCGCGTGTCCTATGAATCCGGTGCACGCGATTCAGGCGTGGCCCAGCAGATCTGGGTGCGGCAAGGCGCAATCGAAGTCAGCGTCGGCAAGGTGACGCATCGCCTCGCCGAGGACGACTGCCTCGCCATGCAGCTCGATGCGCCCGTGACCTTCCGCAATCGCACGCGCAAGGTGGCGCACTACATCGTGGTCCTGGCGTCTTGAACGCTTTCACGGTGCGCCGCCTCGACAAGTTGAGCTCGCGCGAATTCGGCGGGCTGTGCGATGTGCTCATCGATTGCGTCGAGGGCGGCGCGTCGGTGAGCTTCATGCGTCCGATGACGGTGGCGAAAGCCGCCGAATTCTGGCGCGAGGTCGCCGCGAGTATGGCGCGCGGCGAACGCGCGTTGTTGATCGCCGAAGACGCGCAAGGCGCCATCGTCGGCACCGCCCAGGTCATCTGGGCCTCTCCCGAGAATCAGCCGCACCGCGCCGATGTCGCCAAGATGCTGGTGCATCGGCGCGCGCGCCGGTTGGGTGTGGGGGCGGCCGTGCTCGAGGCCGCCGAGCGCGCTGCCGCCGAGGCCGGCAAGTCCCTGCTGGTGCTCGACACGGCCAGCGCCGATGCGGAACGCCTCTATAACGCCGCGGCTGGCAGCGCGTGGGCACCATTCCCGAATTCGCGCTGTGGCCCGACGGCTCACCCTGCGACACGGTGGTCTACTACAAAAGGCTACATTGACGCTGCTCGCGTGACTGCAACAAGCTCGCGCACCGCAACAGCAGGGCGCACCATGAAACGCAGAGAATTCATTTCCGCATTGGGCGGGGCATCCGCCTTCGCCTTTCTTCCGGCGTTCACGCGCGCCGCGTTCACCGACGCCGCCACGCTCGACGAACTCACCATCAGCGACGTCGAGATCCTGAAGCTCAGCGGAACTCATGAACTCGTGCCTGGGCTCAACCGCCAGTACCAGGTCAACCCGCTGCACCTGTACGCGGAGCGCCAGCCGAAGCCGTTCAAGGATCCGCCGGAGAACGCCAAACCCGAACGCCGGCCGCTCACGCATTACTACGTGCGCATTCGCACCAAGGGCGGTGTCGAAGGCCTGTACGGCGCGGTCGACAAGGAAGCCCTGCCCGTCTTGCTGGGCACGTTGCGGCCGCTGGTCATCGGGCAGAACGCGCTGGCCGTCGAACGCATCTGGGACCAGATGTACCGCTCGAATCGCCATTCGCGCGCCAGCCATTTCATGATGGCCATCAGTTACATCGACAACGCGTTGTGGGATCTGCGCGGCCGTCACTTCGGCGCGCCCGTGTTCCGCCTGTTAGGTGGACCCACGCAGCTACCCGTGCGCGTGTATGGCAGCTGCCTCGGGTTCTCGATCGACCCGCCGCTTGCGGCCAAACGCGCGGCTGCGCTTGCGAAGGACGGCTTCATTCACCAGAAGTGGTTCCTTGGCTACGGACCCGGTGATGGCGCGCACGGCATGGATCTCAACGTGCAGCTCGTGAAGGCGCTTCGCGACGCGGTGGGCGATGACGTGCAGATCATGTTCGATGCCTACCAGGGCTGGGACCTGCAATACGCCATCGAATGGTGCCGCAAGGTCGAGCAGTACCGTCCCTACTTCGTCGAAGAAGCCGTTCCCATGTCGGACCTCGAGAGTTTCATCCGGCTGTCGAAGGCCACCTCCATTCCCATTGCCACCGGCGAACATCTGTACGGCCGCTGGGAAGCCGAGCAGTTCTTCAAGGCCGACGCGCTGCAGTTCATCCAGGCCGATCCCGAGTGGTGCGGCGGCGTCAGCGAAACCGTGAAGATTGCGCACCTTGCCTCGGTGCACGGCGTGAAACTGCTGCCGCACTGTCACAATGTGCACGCCGCCCTGCACATCGTCGCGAGCCAGTCGCCGTCCGTGTGCCCTTTCGGCGAATACCTCATCAATCATGTCCCGGAAAAACTCCACTTCATGAAAGACCCGCTGCTCACCACCAACGGGCTGGTGCAACTTTCGGAAAAGCCGGGCTTCGGCATCGAGCTCGATCCTGTGAAAGTGGAAAAGCAGGAAATTCTGGTTACGATCTGACGCTCACCCGCCGCGAGGAATTGCTATGCGAATTCGTTTTATTGTTGCCATTGCGTTCTGCATGGGATCGCTGGCCGCTGCCAGCGCCGCCGACATCACGGCGAGCCGGCAGACCGCCGCGTCAAAACAGGCTCGCGCCGGCGAAGCGGAATTCCGCGCGCTGTACAAGGAGCTCGTCGAGATCAACACCACGCTGTCGGTGGGATCGTGCACCCAGGCCGCGGAGGCGATGAAGGCGCGCCTGTCGGCGGCAGGATTCCCGGACAGCGATCTGCACATCGTCGTGCCTCCCGAGCGCAAACAGGATGGCAACCTCATCGCCAACCTGCCGGGAACGGACAAGTCGCTGAAGCCACTGCTGCTGCTCGCACACATCGACGTGGTGGAGGCCAACCGCGCGGACTGGGAGCGTGATCCATTCACCCTGGTCGAAGAAAATGGCTTCTTCTACGCGCGCGGTGCGTCCGACGACAAGGCAATGGCCGCGGTGTTCACGGACTCCATGGTCCGGTTCAAGAAGGATGGCTTCAAACCGAAGCGCGGGATCAAGCTCGCGCTCACCTGCGGCGAAGAATCGCCGAACGTCTTCAACGGCGTGAAATATCTCATCGAGAATCATCGCCAGCTCGTCGATTCGGCGTTCGCGCTCAACGAGGGTGGCGGTGGCCGCTACGACCAGAAGACCGGTGTGTACCGCTTCGTCGCGGTGCTGGCGGCCGAGAAGCTGTACCAGGATTACACGCTCACCACGACGAACCAGGGCGGACACTCCTCGCGCCCCACGCCGGACAACGCTATCTATCAGCTCAGCCATGCGCTCGACAAGATCGAGGCGCATTCGTTTCCAGTCGAATTCAACGATACGACGCGCGGTTACTTTGCGAAATTCGGTGTCATCGAAGGCGGTGAGAAAGGCGCTGACATGATTGCGGCGGCGAAGAGCAATGACGACGCTGCCATCAAGCGCCTGCTCAAGGACCCCTCGATGAACGCAATCCTGCGCACCAACTGCGTCGCGACGCAGCTCGCGGGTGGCCACGCGCCGAATGCGTTGCCGCAGCGCGCGACGGCCAACGTCAACTGCCGCATCTTTCCCGGCCACGACCCGGCGAAGATTCGCGACGAACTGATTGCCGCCATCGGCGACCCCGGCGTGAAAGTGGAATTCCAGTCGCCGCCGGAAACGCCGGGCGCACCGCCGCCGCTGTCGCGCGAAGTCATGGGGCCCATCGAATCGCTTGCGAAGGAGATGTTCCCCGGCGTCGCGGTGATCCCGACGATGTCCGCGGGCGCCACCGACGGGCGCTTCTTCACCCCTGCGGGCATCCCCACCTATGGCGTCTCCGGCATGCTGGGCGACGGCGCCACCAGCAACGCGCACGGGCTCAATGAACGCATCCGCGTGCAGACGCTGATCGAAGGCCGCGAGTTCCTCTACCGCCTCACGAAGGCGTACGCGGGCGGCAAGTAGTCCGGCTCAAGGCCTGGCGAGGCGCAGGAACCGCGCGGCATTGTCGTAGAAAATGTCGCGCTTCTGCGCCGCGCTGCCTTGATCGCCAACACCCCTAATAACCTTTCTTGAAGTCGACCACCGACAGCATTTTGTCGCCGGCGGCGAAGCGGCGAATCTGCTCTTTCAGGATCGACATGCGGGCCGCCTGGCCCAGGTCCGACAGTGCCGACATGTGCGGCGTGACGATGATGTTCCTGGCTTTCCAGAGCGCATGATCTTTCGGAAGCGGCTCGGGATCCGTGACATCGAGGCCGGCCCCTCCGATGGTTCCCGCATTCAATGCGGCCACGAGATCGTCCGTGACCACGCTGCCGCCGCGACCCACGTTGATGAAATACGCGGTCTTCTTCATGCGCGCGAACATCTTGGCGTCGAACAGGTGCGTGGTCGCCGGAACCAGCGGCAGCGCCGCCACGACCACGTCGGCCTCACCGATCATGGCCGGCAGTTCGTCGGAAAGACCCACGCGGCTGACATAGTCGGGGCCTTCGCGCGAACTGTTGCGAGTGCCAATCACTTTCATGCCGAGTGAATGCGCGCGCTTCGCCACTTCGAGGCCGATGCCGCCGAGGCCCGCAACCAGCAGCGTCTTGCCGGTCAGCGCCTGTGGTGGTGAGCCTGCAAAATTGCGGCTCCAGCCCTCGCCGGTCGCCTGCCGGCCGATCGACACCTGCAATGAGCGCGACAGCGCGAACATCAGCGCGATGCCGTGCTCGGCCATCACGGGACCCGCGACCGCGCGCATGTTGGTCACCGTGAGGCCCGGCCTTTCGAGGGCAGGCTTGCCGAGGCAGGCTTCAACGCCGGCTGACATGACCGCCACCCAGCGCACGCGCTTCGCCGCGGCGAGCACGCGTTCGTCGCAGGCGATGTCGTCGCCGCCGATGATGGCGTCGGCGGTGGCCGCTTCCTTGATGAGTTCGGCGGCGTCAGCAACAAAAACCACCTCGACGCCGGGAGCAACGCCTTGCATCGTTGCACGTATTTCCTGCGGGCCCGTGCCGTTGGGATTTTGCATAGCCATCACGATGCGCTTCGGCGTTCGCCAGCCGGTGATGTCACGCAGCGCGGTGGGCGATTCCGCAAGACCCAGCTCGTGGATGATTTCGACGGCTTTGGGATCGGCGGCCGGCGGCTGGTCCCTGGCCCAGGCGCTGGCGGCAAAAACACTGGATGCGACTAACAAAGCCGCGCGGCTCGGAAACTGGTTCATTCCCCTTCTCCTCATCATCGCCTGCCGAAGCGGCGGTGAATGATGCCACGTGAACTGGATGCAGAGGCATTCCAGTTTGTGATGGCGGAAAGGGCTCGATCGAGGCGCGTCCCCATTTGCTAGCAAATAAGGAATGTCCCCATTTACTGCAGGAGGCCGGCCTTCACCTCTTCCTGTGAGAGCAGTTGGACGGGCACTGGCTTCGCCTTCCAGATCTCGTTGCAGTATTCGCGGATGGTTCGATCGGAGGAGAACTTGCCCGACCGCGCGGAGTTGAGGATGGACATGCGTGTCCAGCCTTCCTTGTCGCGATAGGTCTGGTCGACCAGCGCCTGGCAGTCCGCATACGACTGGTAGTCGGCGAACACGAAGTACGGATCGTGGTGGATCAGGTTGTCGATCAGCGGCTGGAACTGCGAGCTGTTGCCGCGCGAGAAAAATCCATCGCGGATCAGTTGAATGATGGCTTGCAGCTCCTCGTTGTTCTCGACGAAATCCATGGGCCGATAGCCGGCGGCCCTGCGCGCCGCCACTTCGTGCGCTTCGAGGCCGAACAGGAAGAAATTCTCGACGCCCACTTCTTCGCAGATCTCGATGTTGGCGCCGTCCACGGTGCCGATGGTCAGCGCGCCGTTCATCTGGAATTTCATGTTGCCCGTGCCGGACGCTTCCTTGCCGGCGGTGGAAACCTGCTCCGACAGATCGGCCGCCGGATAGATCTTCTGACCGTTGGTCACGTTGAAATTCGGTAGATAGACAACCTTGATGAGGTCACGCACGCCCGGATCGCGGTTGATGATCTCCGCCGCGGCGGTGATCAGCCGGATGATGAGCTTGGCGAGGTAGTACCCCGGCGCCGCCTTGCCGCCGAACACGAACACGCGCGGCTCCATCGTGAACTTGGGATCGGTCTTCAGCCGGTGGTACAGGCCGATGACGTGCAGGATGTTGAGGTGCTGCCGTTTGTATTCATGGATGCGCTTGACCTGCACGTCGAAGATCGCCGACGGATCGACGATCACGCCGGTGCGCTGTTCGATCAACCCCGCCAGCGCCGTCTTGTTGGCGTGCTTGATCTGGCGCCATTCGGCACGGAAATCCGGGTCGTCGACCAGCGGTTCGAGTTTGCGCAGCTCGTACAGATCGCGGATCCAGCCCTCGCCGATGCGCTGCGTGATGCAATGCGCGAGGCGCGGATTCGACAGCACCATCCAGCGCCGCGGCGTCACGCCGTTGGTCTTGTTGGAGAACTTCTCCGGCCACAGCTTGGCGAAATCGTTGAGCACGTCGCTCTTCAGCAGCTCTGAATGCAGTGCAGCCACGCCGTTGATGGCATGGCTTCCCACGCTCGCGAGATGCGCCATGCGCACGTGGCGCTCACCGGCTTCGTCGATGAGCGACAGGCGCGAGATGATGCCCTCGTCGCCGAAGAAGGTCATGCGCACCTCATCGAGATGGCGCGCGTTGATCTCGTAGATGATCTCGAGGATGCGCGGCAGCAGGCGGCCGAACATCGGCAGCGGCCAGCGCTCGAGCGCTTCGGGCAGCAGCGTGTGGTTGGTGTACGAGCAGGTCTGGCGCGTGATCGCCCAGGCGCGCTCCCAATCCATGGCCATTTCGTCGACCAGCAGGCGCATGAGCTCCGCCACCGCGATCGACGGGTGGGTGTCGTTCATCTGGATGGCGAACTTCTCGTGGAACCGCTCCGGCGGAATCTTCTGGACCTTGCAGATGCGCAGCATGTCCTGGAGCGAGCACGACACGAAGAAGTACTGCTGTTCGAGCCGCAGCTCCTTGCCGCGCGCCTGTTCGTCGTTCGGATAGAGAACCTTGGTGAGGTTTTCGCTGGCCACCTTCTGATTGACGGCGCCATAGTAGTCGCCGCGATTGAAGGTGCCGAAGTCGAACGACTCCGGCGCCTCGGCCTTCCACAGCCGCAGCGTGTTCGCCGTGTTCACCTGGTAGCCGAGGATGGGCGTGTCGTACGGAATGCCGTTGACGATGTGGCCCGGCACCCAGCGCGTACGCTTGCGGCTGAACTCGTCGTACCAGATTTCGGTGTGGCCACCGAACTTCACATCGCAGCACCACTCGGGCCGGGCGAGCTCCCACGGGTTGCCATAGCGCAGCCACTTGTCTGTCTTTTCCACCTGCCATCCGTCGACGATCTCCTGCTGGAAGATGCCGAACTCGTAGCGGATGCCGTAGCCCAGCGCGGGCACTTCGAGCGTGGCCAGTGAGTCGATGAAGCAGGCCGCGAGGCGGCCCAGGCCGCCGTTGCCCAGGCCAGGTTCGTCTTCGTGGGCTAACAACTCTTCGAGATCGAGACCCAGCTCGGCCACGGCCGTGCGCGCGGTGTCGTAGATGCCGAGGTTGATGAGGTTGTTGCCGAGATGCGGCCCCATGAGGAATTCGGCGGAGAGATACGCAACGGTGCGCGACCCCTGCTTCGTGTATGCCGCCGCGGTGCTGATCCAGCGCTGCAGCATGCGGTCGCGAACCGCGTAGGCCAGCGCCATGTAGTAGTCGGTCTTGGTGGCGAGCGCCGGGAACTTGCCCTGGATGTAGAACAGGTTGTCGAGGAAGGCGTGCTTGAGCGCTTCCTTGCTCATGGCGACGCGGTCTTCGTCGATCTGCGGCGGAGTGCCGGCGACGCTCGGGAGGCTGGAGACTGGAGGGGTCAAAGGTGGCCTCGCGGTTTGTTGTTGCCGGGACTCTGCAAGATTCGTGCAGGAAATTCCCGGACTATTTAGCGCAATCGCATTGCAATCTGCACCGCGGCGATGCGCACGCGGGAAACCCGGCTCCGCGGCGGTGCAGTCAGCCCGGGCGTTATCGGCTCAACTCATACGCCTGCATGATGGTGGCGTACTTGGTCAGCATGTTCGGCACCTCCCAATCCGGGAGGTTGCCCTCGCGCAGGTACCTGAGGAAGTGCTCGGTGACCTGCGTGAAGTGCGCCTCGTGACCGTTGTGATACTTCTCGGGCACGGTGACCACGAAATGGTCGCCTTCCGCTCTCAGGTCGACGCCCGGCCAGGTCTTGGCCACGGTGGCGATGGCGGCACGCAACGCCTTCTCGTGTTCCGCCGCCGGTATCGTTGATGCGCGCTCCACGTAGAGCACAGGCTTGTAGCCCTGCTCGGCACCTTGTTTGATGGTGAGCGACGCCTTCGTACCGCGCATCACGGAGAAGTGGGTGTCACCGGCGCCCGGCGGCGCTTCGAATTCCCAGGTCACCGACACCTTGGCGTGCACACCTTTTAATGTGTAGGTGAACTCACCGTTGGCGGGCGCCTGCAGCACGCCATCCTTCACGTACGCGTCGAGGAACGACGGGAATTCCCTGACACCCGTGACGCGGCCGAACTGTTCGGCCGTGATGGGCGTGGTCCACCGCCGCGCCTTCAACACTTTGGCATCTGCGGCCTTGAGCGCGACTTCGGGAAACGCTTCCCACTGCACGAGATCCACGAGGTGCGTCATCACATCGACGATGCCCGCGCCCTGCTGCTCGGGATCGAAGAACCACTGCGGGCGCTTGAGCTGCGCGCCCGCCACCACCTTCGAGAAATTGTGGACGCTGATCTTGCTGATGGACGGGTTGTCGGGCGTGCCTTTCTCGAGCGTGCCGAACAGCGCGGCCTGTTGCGAGAGCGCCCGTTGCAGCATCGTCGTGATCTCGAAGCGCTCGGTCATGATGTCGTACAACAACACGCCCTTCTTCCTCGCGGTGACGAAGTCGGCTTCGAGTTGCGCGAAGTTCTCAGGCTTGATCACCATCGGCTTGTCGGCCAGCACGTTGAACCCGGCGCCGATCGACTTCGTGATGTATTCGGTCTTGCGTGCGTTGTTGCCGGAGATCGCCACGATTTTTGCGGGCGTCGCCCCGGAACGAAGCGCCGCTTCCAGGTAGTCAGGCCCGGAGTGGACCTTCTCGACCCACTGCGTGGGATTTTCGGGCCGCGCATTGAAGCCCTCGATGCGCTTCAAGTGCTGCGCCACATCCTCGCCGTCGGGCGCGAACACCAGCACTTCCGGTTTGACTCCCGGCAGCATGAACTTCTGCACGAGGGCCGCGTGGAAGTGCCCGGGGTCGAGAGTGATCAATTGCACGTTGGCTTCCTTGTCTTTCGCCTGCGCGTTGGCCGCAATGCAGGCAAATGCGGCCGCCACGAGGGCGGCCGCTCCGTTGCGTAACTTCATCATGCGTGGATCACGCCTTGGCGAGATGCAAGGCGCCATAAGGCGCGCGTTCGCCGCGCGTGAGCATGGAGTTGGCTTCGTCGTCGTTCTTGAATCGCTCGCTCTTCGGATCCCATTCGAGGGGCCGGCCCAGTTTCATGGCGATCCAGCTGACGATGCAGGCGGTATTGCTGCGATGGGCAATGTGCGCCGGCGCCAGCGGCTGCTTGCGC
>Ga0193753_10002619_pt1 | contig 14018 bp, 13 predicted proteins | sample H1c2metaG_FD_144925 | JGI IMG/M metagenome (GOLD analysis project Ga0193753, IMG submission 144925) | Soil microbial communities from a riparian zone of the East river system, Colorado, United States - H1c2 | ecosystem: Environmental > Terrestrial > Soil > Riparian zone | place: USA: East... | reverse complement strand
CCTTAAACGTCGATGCAATCTGTTGACCGCGTTATGGCCATCCAATAATGTGCCGGTACTTCAAGCTGTAGTTTCGGTAACGCCGACTTGCGCCGAACACTAACTGCCTGGACGACGCAACACTCGAGCTCGAGTGGGGTCGCCCGGCAGTCGCTCACGACCGCATCCCATGTGGAACCGGGCACTCACTGCACTTATCCTTATGTGTTGTTTCACCCCCAAGACGAGGGCGGACGACGCCCCGGCCTACTGCCGACGCATCGATGCGTTGGCGGAGAGCGAAGGTGCGCTGCTCTGGGCGCCCAAACTCTCGCTGCAAGGCCTGCGCTATCCGTCTGGCTTCGACAACGGGCCGACGACTAGGGACGGCTATCAGGTTCGAGTCGGATTGTCTTATTCACTCGTCGACGTGTACCGCGCGATGCGTGTTGGCGCGGCCAACGAAGCTGACTGCGCGGCGCACGAGCTCCAGCGCGAGCTCGAGACGGCAGCCGAGAGCATGGCGGACATGCCGCTCCGAGATGCATACCGCGCGCAAGCCGAGTTCTTGTCCGGCCATCGCGGCGAGGTCGAAGCGATCGTCGAACGCGCGCGCTCGCGCCTGAGCGAGCACGTGATTACGCTGACCGAGTTCAACGAAGTGTTGGACTCGGCGGATCAATTCGAGCGCAAAGCCATCCAGGCTGAAGGGAACGCCGCACGTATCGACGCAAAGGGCCATCCCACTACGCCCACCGCGCCCACTCGCTCGACTACGTCCATGACTCGCGATCTGCTGCGCCTGCGGGCGGAGCAAGAACAAAGCCTGTCGTCACTGCGCTCCCTGGACGCCTGGACGCTGCGTGTGCACGGCGGGGTGATTCCGGTCGCAGAGCGCGGTGTGGAATGGTTCGGCTGGCTGGAGTTGAGCTACAGCCTTGGAGGGTTGTTCCGAAGCGGGCCGGAGGCACGCTTTCGGCAAGCACGCCTCGAAGAGCTGCGCGACGAGCCGAACCAGATCCCGGCGAAACTGCAGCGCATCCGCGCGGACGTCACTACGCAGGCCGAGCAAGCCGAATCCGAGCTGCGCATCGTGACCCGGCGGCTCGGATACTTACGGACCGCGCGAGCTGAGCTCGACACGGCCGACACCACCATGGCCGCACAGCTGCGCGACTCGCTCGCGCTCGACGAGTTTTCGACCGGGTCCGAGAGAGCCTTTCTGGAGACGCTCGTAGCTTCCACTAACAAATGGAGTCGGCAAAGTGATTGAACAGCGCGCAGAGCAAATCGTTCCAGCGCCGATCGGAGGCGCAGCGGACGGAAGCGACCCGTCGGACCACACGTTTACGCGCCTCAAGTTGACGCCGGAGGACGACGCGGACTGGGTCATGCCCGGGGTGCCGAAGCACTACTTTCTTCCGCGCGTCATGTCGTTGGGTATGCTCGGCGTGGTCGCGTTCTGCCTGATTGAAGGCGCGCGCGCCGGCTATCTCCTTTATACCGACGCACTCGTCGCGCCGTTCGTGCTGTCGAAGGACAGCGAGCAAGTGACGTCGAGCCGCCTGAGCCTTGCCGGCCTACTCGGTGATCGCGACAACGTCGCTGTCCGCATCGACATCACCGAGAACTCGATGCATGTCGACCGCGAGAGCATCACGCAGTTGCGCGAGCTCCGGAGCGCAGTTTCGGGCGGCCTCGCGTACTCGGGCGCGGTCGTATCCCAAAACGAAAGTGCGGCTGGCACCGACCGAGAACGCATCTCGGATCAGCGAACGCTGCTCTGGCAATCCGTCGACAACCAGCGTGCCTATGTAAAGGAGCTGGAGCGTCAGATGTCCGCCGGTCTCGTGCGTCGCTCGGACGTCGCGCGTGAGGAAAATGAGCTGCGGCGCTTGCAGCTCCTCGAGCTCCAAAACCAACGAGAGCAGGTGGGCGCAGAAACGCGCCGGCACGAGATCGAGCTGATGCGCCAGTCGCTCTCGACCGCGCGCCCGGCTGCAAATGCCACGGCGCCCGACGTGCTTCGCTACCGAGAGCAGCTGCTTCGCATCGAGCTCGAGCTGATCAGCCTGGATGCGGACTTGCGCGGCAAGCTGGCAGAGCTCGAAGCAGCCAAGGCGCAAGCGCAGCGACTCGACCGCCTCATCGACCAGATCAAATCGCGTCCCGTCTATCGCGCGATCGAAGAACAGCAATTCCTAGCCTTCGTGCCCTACACGCAGCTCGATCAGGTGACGCCCGATGCGGCTCTGTACGAGTGCCGGCTCTGGTCCGCCTTCGATTGTGTGAAAGTAGGCCGGGTCCTAGAGGTGCTGCCCGGCGAAGTCGTGGCTCAAGACCCGTGGGGTTCACCCGCGCGAGGCCAATATGCCGTGATGGACCTCGTCTATCCGCGCGCGGCGAACGCTAAAGTCCTGCGCGTGCGGCGTAAATCGCAGCCGAAGAGCTCGTTCGCGAACGATTCACCCGCGCTCCTGGCGCCCACACCCAATAGCTGAGCCATGAACGATGCATGGTTAGCGCTGTTGTGGAATCTCTCGACGCTCTCCAGCTGGGCGACCGCGCGCCCGCTCGTCGAAGTGGCGTTATTGCTCGTGTTCGTCTTCTGCTGGGACTACCCGGTGATGCTGCTGTGGAGGTTATTCCAGCGGATCTTCGTCCTGGACCGGCACAAGCGCGATGAGTCGGCAGAGCTACTCGGGGTGCTCGTCGTCATCCCGTCGTTGCTCCGCAAAGACGACGAGCTCGTCAGTATGATGAGTACTGTCACTAGCATCGCTAACAACGGCTACCCCGGCTCGCTGACGATCGTCTTGAGTATCGACGGCACGCGGGACGCCCCAAACCTCTACGAACAGCTGATCGGTTGGGCGGGCGAGCAGTCGTTGCCCCGCGGTCACCGCTTGTGTGTCACGGGCACACCCGATCGCCGTAGCAAACCGATGGCGATCGATCACGCGATGGAGTTCGTCAAACAGTTGGTTGCGTCAGGTGAGCTTCCGGCGTTTCCACCAGTCTACGTGAGCACCGATGCGGATGCTGACTTGGGCCCGAACGCACTCGAGCGCATCGTGCGGCGCTTGCAGCGGAAGCATCCATTGACAGGCTGGCCGGCGCGTGTGGTCGCAGGCGCGTTGCACGTCCGCGGCGACGATTTCTGGCGTGGGTTTAGACACTTCTTCACGATCGAAGGTCAGCTCAACATCCAAGTCGCGCGCGAGTACTACGTCGGCAACATCTGGAGATACAACATCCGCTGGCTGCCGGTGACCGGTGTGCCGGGCGCGTTCTACTGCACGTGGTCCGAGATCTTCCTCGCCATCCCGAGTTTCATGGGATACATGCGCACGCTGAAGCGCCGGCACTTCTGGGGCTTCTGGTTCGGTGTGCCTCCTCCTCGCTTCTCCGAGTCGACGGCCGCGCCAATTCCTGAGCTCGTCGCCGGTGACACCGACGACACCGTGACGGCATACACAGCGACGATCGCTCGTTACGAGAACGGGCATTTCACGTTCGACCCACCACCCACGCCGTGGCATGCGCTCTGTTACATGCTGCGCGGGATCTTGATCGATCGCCCGCTGCACTTCGAGCCTGAAGCACGCGTGTTCACGTCCTCACCGACCACGGTGAAGGCGTTGTTCAAGCAACGTAAGCGCTGGAACTGCTCGCGCGTCGAGCTGACTGGGCGTTTCTGGCCGGCGCTCGGCTATCACTGGACGTTGGGTCTGCCCGCGATGATCGTGAAATTCTTCATGGCGCGGACGGTCGTCTTCGGTGCGATCGCGTACTTCGTAGTCCCGGTCTTCATTTGGAGATCTTCGTTGCTGACGGGCTCTGCGCTCGGTTACGTCTGCAACGTCAGCGTCTGGTCACTGATGACGCTCGCCGCATTGGCGATCAATGGGGAGTTTCGCTACTGGCGATTGCTGCTCGGCGTACCCTTGGCGCCGCTCTATCAAGTCATCTTCAACTGGTTGCCGTGCTTCGTCGGCGTGACCTCGGACGTCTTGTTCTTTGGCAACGTCACGGGCTTCGCCCCCGAGTCCACGCTGATTCGCGGCGGCTCGACCCGGATCGCGTTGTTGTCGCGCGTGCGCCGAGCGTTTGCGTTGGCGATGCGTGCCGTGGTTTGGGGTGACGTGCCATTCGGGGCATTCTGGCTGGGTTGGCGTGAAACGGCGTGGACCCCCAACGGCTTCGAAGGCTTTACGACGCACAAACGCTCGCTGTTTCAAACGCCGTTCGACGGTTCCGCCTCCGCGCCTTTGGTTTAGGCGCTCCCGGACGAAAGGCGGGCCGCCGTGCTGAAACAGCTGCCGCTCGCAATTCTGTTAGTCACCAGTTGCGCAAATGCCGAGGCGTCGCGCGCGCCCAGCAGTAGCGCTAAGAGCGACCTCGCGCCGTATGCGGCTTGGCGTGTCACAGCAGGCAAGCTCGAAGCCGGCCCTGACGGCACCTTGCTGATTCGCGAGGGCAGTGTGCGTGCCGAGCTTCGGCGCAATGCCGACGCGGCGACACTCGAGTTCGCGTACGTCGGCCCGACGACGCAGCCGGAGCGCTTCGCATCCGGAGAGCTACGGCGACAGATCGGCCTCAAGCTGCGCGCCCAAGACACATGCAATGTCGTTTATGTCATGTGGCATATCGACCCTGCGCCGGGCATTGAGGTCGCGGTCAAACACAACCCGGGCTTGCATGTTCATCCTGATTGTCGTGATCACGGCTATACGTTCGTAGCGCCAGAACGTTCGACGCCTGTCGCATCCATCCAACCTGACACGTGGCACTCGCTATCGGCGCAGCTGCGGGGCCGATCGCTGGATGTATCCGCCGACGGAATTCTGGCTTGGCGAGGCGCGTTGCCCAACACAGCATTTGCGTTTGACGGCCCGATCGGCCTTCGCAGCGACAATGGGCGTTTCAGACTTCGGTTCAAGTCTGACTCCGTGGACTAGTTGGGACCGGAGAGCTGTCCGATGTCGAACGCTTCATTAACAGTTGGGCGCGCACACCTGGTGGCACTGGTGGTCGGTGGCTTGATCTCGAGTGTTGCGGCGCAAGGTTGCGCCGTCATCGTCAAGCGCGCTCCACCCGACGTCGAGCAATCTCCAGCGCCCGCGGTGTCGGATAAGAAGTTCAGGCCGCCGCCCGGCGCCAAGTGCCGAGTTTCACGAGAGTGGCTCGATGCGGGCGCGGGCGCGCAAGCAGACTGTGACGCCGCGACGCCGCCGGAATGGTCCGCTTGGTCGGACAGTCAGCCGCCCGGTTTGTGTTACGCGTTGGATGAGCCGTGTGAAGGTGTCGCCGACCACGTCGCGTATTTGACGTTCGACGATGGCCCGTCCGACTGGACGGCGGGATTTCTCGAGATCCTCGCGAGCCGGGAGGTCCACGCGACGTTCTTCGTCAACGCGCGGGGCATCAAAGGTGCGGCGGGCTTGGATGGCACGTACCTCGACGACGACAAGAAGACTGTCAGCTATCGGCGAATCCTCAAACGCATCGTCGACGATGGCCACGTGTTGGGCAATCACACGACGGACCACTTGGATCTCGGAACCCTGAGTGAGGACGAGATTCGTGAGCAGTTGCAGGAGAACGAACGCCTCATCAATCGCGCGCTCCTGGAAGAGGGTGGTGACACGCAGCCACTGTCACTGCTGCGTGCGCCCTTTGGTTCGCCGTGGTTCGCGGAAGACCGCATGCTCGACGATATGCCAGCCAGGCAGGTGGCTGCGGGCCGTGTGTTCCGCGAGTTTGGCTACAACGTGTTGTGGAACATTAGCTCCACGGACGCTGACGAGTGGGCGATGGCCGAAGGCCCGACCAAGCTGGAGCTCAGTCGCAACCGGTCGAACCCCAGCTTGACGGTCAGCTTGCGCGACAAGAAGGCTCGCATCCTGAGCACTGTCCTCGATCACGCGTTGGTTCGCGCCGGTAAAGGCATCGTCATCTTGATGCACGATACGCACAACGCGACGCGCGATGTGCTTCCCGAGCTGATCGATGGACTGCGTGACAGCGGCTATACGTTCGCGACCCTCGAGCAGCAAGTGGTCGAACAGTACGGTCGCTCGAGCCTCGAGCTGACACCCGGGCCGGCGATGGACAAACACTGCGGTGTCGAGCGCTCGCGCAGTTGCACCGACTGGATGGATCCCGAGCGGCCCGATGTGTGCGGCCGCTTGTGGCGAGCGTTCATGGACCTTGGGGGCGAAGATGCTCTCGGTCGTCCGGAATCCGAACCATTTCGGCAACGCAAGACCCAGGTCGTCGCGCAAACGTTCGAGCTCGGAACCCTCGAGTTGCATCCTGAGCTGTCCGAGCCGTGTGACGCGTTGTCATTGTCTGAGCCGTGACCCTTTCTGTTAGTCGAAGCACTCTCACACTTTGCGCTGGTTGTGATGTCCCGATAGGAGACGAGGGATATGAATCATAAATCTGCACTGCTTACCAAACTTGAAAACCGCACAGCGGTCATCGGAGTTGTCGGGCTCGGCTACGTAGGCCTGCCTCTGGCGCTCGCGTATGCGTCCCGTGGCTTTACGGCCCGTGGCTTCGACATCGACCGAGTCAAGATCCAGTCGCTCGGTCGCGGCGAGTCCTACATCGAGCACATTCCAGCGTCGGACATCGAACACCAAGTGTCTGCCGGACGTTTGGTCCCAAGTGACGACTTCGAACTGCTACGGGAGTGTGATGCGATCCTGATCTGCGTGCCCACGCCACTGACCGAGGCGCGAGATCCGGATCTCTCGTACGTCATCTCGACCACGCGCGCGATCGCGCGCACGCTGAGCCCCGGAAAGCTCGTCGTCCTGGAGTCCACGACGTATCCCGGGACAACCGAGGAAGTAGTCAAGCCGATCCTCGAAGAGACCGGTTTGGTGTCAGGCAAGGATTTCTTTCTCGCGTTTTCGCCCGAGCGCGAAGATCCCGGCAACGCGACCTACACGACTGTGACGATACCCAAGGTCGTCGGAGGATGCGGAACGGATGCCGGTGACGTCGCCGAATGTTTGTATGCGCAGGCGATGAGCAAGGTCGTGAGGGTATCGAACACTGCAACGGCCGAGGCGACCAAGATCACCGAGAACGTATTTCGTGCGGTGAATATCGCGTTGGTGAACGAGCTCAAGGTCGTCTACGAACGAATGGGCATCGACATTTGGGAAGTACTGGATGCGGCAGCGACCAAGCCATTCGGTTTCATGCGTTTCAATCCGGGCCCGGGTTGGGGTGGTCACTGCATCCCGCTCGATCCGTTCTACCTTTCGTGGAAGGCGCGCGAGCACGACGTCGACACGAAATTCATCGAGCTCGCGGGCGAGATCAATCGAGCGATGTCGCACCGAGCGCGAGCAACTGCTTCGCGATCGGAAACGCCGGACTCTCTCGGGTTGGCGTACAAGAAGGACGTAGGAGACACGCGAGAGAGTCCGGCGTTTCCGATCGCGAAGCAGTTGCTCGCGCTCGGTGCGAGCTTGACGTACCACGATCCCTATCTGAAGGAGTTGCCGGAGACGAGAGTGTGGGCGGGTCGGCAGCCGCTGAAGTTCGTGCCGCTGACGCCAGAGCAGCTGGGGCGACAGGATGCGGTCGTGATCGTGACAGATCATACGAGTGTCGACTACGCGGCAGTGCTCAAGTACGCGGGCTTGATCATCGACTCGCGCGGAGTCTACCGAGGAGCGCATGAGAAGGTGGTGCGCGCGTAAGCTGCGATGAACGGCGGTTATGTTCGCCCGCGATTGACGTCCGCCTGACGCGCGCTGCTCAGGGCGACGCCGGCAGCGCCGCAGCGACGAGCGCTTCGAGCAACGAAAGGAGCTCTCCGGTGTTCGCCTCGAGCGCAGTGAGCTCGTTTTCAGCGAGTGCGTCTGCCGCGCGTTCGAGCGTGTACAGCAGCAACAAGTCGCGCGTGCGATCGCCGTGCTGAGACACGCCGCCTTGCTCGCGCAGGCGAGCTATCGTATCGAGCTGACGCTTGCGGCCTTGAAGATGGCCGCGCTTGATGACTGGGTCGCGGCTCGCGAGCGTACGCAAGCTCCGGCGAAATACGCGCCAGCGACGATGCAACTCGATCACCGTCGCGACAAGCTCGCGCGGCGTATCGGCGTTTGGGTGTTCGAGAAGCCCTTCGATAGCGCGCCACTCGAGGGTGACCCACTCGTCATAAACTGCGATGAAGATCGCGGTCTTGTCGGCGAAGTGTTTGTAGAACACGCCGGCTGCATACCCAGCCTCTTTCGCGATGCGATTGCTGTCGGTGCCTTCGAACCCGTCGCGGTTGAAAATCTTCGCCGCAGTGAGGACGAGGCGGGCGCGTGTTTCCTCCGGAGCTCCACGCTTGGGTCGGGGTGAGACACGCGCAAGCTTGCGGGCTTTGATCTTTTCGCTCACGTTCCTGCCGCAGCGTCGCGCGCATTGCCGGGCTCAGCGATCACGCGCTCGAGAAACGGCATGACGCTCGCGAGAAAGCCTTCGGGATCTTCGGCGAACGGCGAGTGTCCAGTGTCGAGCGAGACCAGGTGCGAACCGGGAATCGCGCGCTCTGCACCGCGGCCGGCTTGCTGCAGCGTCACGATCGGATCGCGCGCGCCCCACACGAGTAGCGTCGGACAGCGAATCGTCCCGAGTGGTCGCAGATCGAAGCTGCGAGATGCGAAGCTATTCCACACTCCGGCCACCACCGCGGCGTACGCATCGCCGCGCCGAGCTGCGTCGATCCGCTCGAACATGGCTGCCGTGTGCGGGTTGCGACGTTTGGTGTGATAGCGAGCGAATGCGCCCTCGGTGGCGCGGATCACTCCCGGATGGCCGCGAAGTCGGCTGAAGAAACGCCCGAGCGGGCCTGGATCGAAGAACCCACCCGAGTTCACGAGCACGAGTGCTCGCACGAGCTCGGGGCGACGCAGCGCAAGTCGGCCCGCGGCGTAGCCACCGACAGAATGCCCAATGAAGACAGCCGGCTCTGATCCGCGCGCGAGCACGAATGTTTCGAGCTCGTCCGCGAACGCTGCCGCGCTCATTGCAGCCGGATCTGCGGGCGCAGGAGAGCTGCCCATCGCCGGCCAATCCAATGCCACGGTCTCGAAGCGTGTCGCGAGTGTGGGCCGCACAGCCGCAAAATCGCGAGCGTCGTGACCATTCGCCGGAAGTAGGTAACAGCTGGGCCCGGAGCCGCGAGACGTGTGTGCGAGCGTCATAGTGATATTCGTATCACTAGGGGGTCGCGCTGTCCAGCCGCCGCAATTTCGCGGCGGGCAGCGGCTGTGCGACCGATCAATCCGGAGCGCGCGGCGTACTCGGGATCAGGTACACCGGGCCGTTTTCGCTCAGGCCGCCCAGCGCAGTGGAAGTGGTCAGGATGTCCTGACTTCCGTCGCCGTCGATATCGCCACCCAAGACGAGCCTGTAGAGCGACTCGCCGTCGGGCTTTCCCACAGGCGGGTCCCAACGCTCGTTCTCGGATAGCCGAACCTCGCCACGCAAACGCTCTCCGGTGCCCCGCAGCATGTACACGGACGACGATAGTTGGAACGCTGGCATCGTCTCGTCAGGCGGGACATCCACGACGTTGAACAGCAGCTCTGCGAAACCGTCTCCGTCGACGTCACCTGCAGCCGCTTGATAGATGCGTTTGTCAGGCGCGGTCGAGATCGTTAGATCCGGCTCTGGCCCCGATTCACCGGACCAACGCTGCCCGTACGCGATCTCGAAGATGTCGAGTCTACCCATCAACGCAAGGTCGTCCTTGGCATCGCCGTCGAGGTCACCGAGATATCCCGCTTGCACGGAAGGCTTGCCGAAGAACGAGTCGACGGCTCGCAATGCGGATGGTGATGGAAGGAGCGTCGCGTCCGCCGCGGCGACTGAGAGCTCGGCCGGATACTGACGGTTGCCGTAAAACATCAATGACCCGTTCGCGTTGAACGCGATCAAGTCGTCGCGCGAATCTCCGTCTACGTCCCCTGCCGGTGTGAGGTCGAGCAAACTTTCCATCGGATCGAGAGTGACTTGGTACAGCGGCTCGCCGTAGCCGACGTTTGCGATCGCTCCGCTCGCATCGAAAGCGGTCGGCTGCCATTCGCCTCGATGACCAGGGATGACCCATGCGTTGTTCGCGAATCCGCCAGTCACGTCGACAGTTGCGCTCGCGGACACGATCAAGTCCGCGCATCCATCGCCATTCACGTCGCCCACCGGCCGAAACGTAAGGCCGACTAGCTGCTCGAGAGAAAACGGTGCCGGGAGGGCGCCGACCGTCCACATCACGCCGCCAGTACCCCGCTCGATGATTCCATGCAGCCGCTGCTTGCTGCCGAAGACGAAGTTGCCGGCGTTGTACTGCGCGAGCAACAGGTCGCTGTAGCCGTCGCCGTTTACGTCTCCAACCGTTCCGTTGAAATTGGAGTCGACTTCGAATGCCGCCTCGGCGTCCGCGGTCGACAGCTCCGACGGGAATCCGGGCTTGCCGTAGAACAGGTACAGCAGCGGGCGTGCGTACTCGCCTGCTTGGTTGGTTCGGTCCGCCAAAACGAGGAAGTCGGCGAGCCCATCCCCGTCCATGTCACCCGCCAGCGGACTGGCGAGAGTCAGTGACTCGTTCACTTGTCCAACGATCTTACTCGGGAATTTCGCTTTAACAGGGGCCGCCGGCTCGTCGGTGTCGCGCCCAGCGCTGATTCCGACGCTCTCAGTCGAGTAGCAGGCGACTGTCACCAACAGCGGTAGAAGGGCCAGCTTGCGAGGATCCATACCCATGCGATGTCGGCAGCTTTGCTCGATTTTGAGGCAATCGCGAGCTCCCTCTCGCGTCGGTCTCGAAGAAAGCTGTTCGCCGTTCAACGCGCCCGAACAGCGCCTTTCGAGCTCAGCTTGGGTGGTTGCGGTGGGACCACGAAGCTGGCCTGACACAGTTCCCAAACCCTGCGGATCAACGCGCTTTCTTTCCAGCCGCGGTCCACGACGAGCTGCTGGTACGCGTCCACCGATACCAGCGTCATCAACACATCGATGGCCTCGTCCAGCTTCCACGCCGAGTTGAACCGACGTTCCGCCTCGAGACGCGACAGCGCCGCGCGGAACGCACCACGTTTCACTTCCATCCGGTCGCGCCACGCCACAGCGGCATCGGTATCCGATAACGCCGTGATGCTGAGCACCATCGCGAGATCATGCAGCCTCGTCTCGATCTTCACGATCGCGCGAATGGTCTCTTCGAGCATCGCAAGCCCCGACTGAGCTGCGTAGACGGGTCGCGTGAGCTCGTCGAGGTTCTCGGCGACGTGCACGTGCCGCACTAGCTCGACCAGGAGGTCGGCCTTGGAGGCGAAGTGCGACTTGTAGACGGCCTGCCGGCTCACACCCGCCGCTTGGGCAATATCCTCGAGGCCAATGTCGTGAAAGCCCCGCTTTACCAGCAGTTCTCGAGCAGCGTCGAGAAGGCGTAGCCGCGTCTCGTCTTTTTTGGTTGACATGTTGTAAACCAAATGTAGTTTACACCATGTCAACCAGTTCTGCCACTGCGGAACGCTCGAACCGAGGAGAGAACTTCGTGCGAATCCATCATTTTACCGTCCCCGCGCGCAACCCTGCGCTCGTTGCAAGCGCCCTCGCCGAAATCCTCGGCGCGCGTGTCATCCCGCTCACTCACCCGCATGGGACCCTGCTCGTCTACGCGGGTGACAGCGACGGAAGCGCGATCGAAGTCTGGCCTGCCGCATCACGCGCCGGTGTCGGCGACCACGAGTTGGCCCTCCGCGATCTACCTCTGCCCGAGGCTTGGCCGCACCACGCCTACGTGACCAGCGATGCGTGCGATACCGACGCGATCTTGGCCGTCTTCGCGCGCGAAGGTTGGAGAGCCGAGCAAGTACACAACGGTCCACCGGATGCCGGCTTCGGCTTGGTGCGTGGCTGGATCGAGAACCAAACCAGCATCGAAATCGGAGGCCGCGAGATGCGCGCGCAGTACGAACGCTTCTTCCGCGAGGTTGCCGCACGCGCTGCCGCGCCACGGAAGTCTGACACCCACTCGCTACGCGGATGAAAGGCCGGCCCACATGACGAAGAAAATGAAACTGAAGTTGAAGGGCGCGGGAATCGCGCTCGGCGGGATTGTCGTTTCGGCGCTACTGCTATTCACAGTCGCGGCAGTGAAGGCGAGCTCGCGGCTGGCTCGAAAGTATGAGACGCATCGCATCGGCCTCGCGCTGCCTCAGCCCTCCGATGCAGCGGCCGTTGCGCGCGGGAAGCACTTGGTCGAAGCGCGTTACGGTTGCAACGTCTGTCACGGCAGAGACCTCGCTGGCGGTGTGATGATCGACGATCCGGCGATCGGCTCGATCCGCGGCCCGAACTTGACGAGCGGCAAGGGCGGCCGCACGGCTCGCTACAGCATGGCCGACTGGGATCGGATTGTGCGGCACGGCGTCAAGCCCGATGGTTCCGCCGCGATCATGCCGTCGGAAGACTTCTTCAAGATGTCCGACGAGGAGCTCTCGGACATCGTCGCGTACACGCGCGCGATACCCGCGGTCGACGTCGAAGTGCCTCCACCCCAACTCGGTCCGATCGGGAAAGTTCTGCTCGCAGTTGGCAAGCTTCCGATCTCTGCCGAGCATCAACCTGATCCGATGGGCTCGCATCCGAGCCGCCCGCCGGAGACTGCAGACAACGTCGAGTTTGGCGAGCATCTCGCAGCGGTTTGTGTCACGTGCCATCGCGCGAACTTGGCAGGTGGTTCGATGGCGTTTGGTCCGCCCGCGTGGCCGGCGGCGGCGAACCTCACACAGCATGCGACCGGTCTGCGCGACTGGAACTACAGCGACTTCGAGCGCGCCCTCATACAAGGCATCAGCAAGGACGGCCGTCGCCTGCGTGAGCCGATGACATCGGTAGTTCAATCTGCCGGTGCGATGTCGCCGACGGAGCGAAAGGCGCTCTGGACATATCTCCGCAGCGTGGCGCCTAACGCGACTGGCGATTGACGTCGTCAGGCGGCTCTACTCGCGACGTTGAAGACTTCGTACGTGTGAATCTTGAAATCGATCAACATCGAAGGTCCGAACGTGGTGGTGATCGCGACGTCTGCAGCGTCGCGACCGCGCGCCATCAAGATGCGGCCGATGCGCGGCGTGTTGTGACGGGCGTCGAACGTGTACCAGCGATCGCCTAAATAGACCTCGAACCAAGCGCTGAAATCCATCGGTGCGTCGACGGGAGGAATCCCGATGTCGCCGAGATAGCCTGTGCAGTAGCGCGCTGGAATGTTCATCGAGCGGCATAGGGCAACAGCGAGATGTGCGAAGTCTCGGCAGACGCCGACCCGTTCGTCATGTGCTTCGAGCGCAGTGCGATTCGACCGTGCGTATGCGTATCCAAAGGTCAATCGCTTGTGCACGTAGTTTACGATCGCTTGTACGCGCCCGTAGCCGCGCGGCGTTCCTCCGAAGAGCGACCACGCAAGCGTCGAGAGCCGATCGGTCTCGCAATATCGACTCGGCAACAGGAAGCCCACGGCTGCATCTGGCAGATCAGCGATGGGGCACTCTTGCGCCCATGGTGCAACTTCGTCGGGGAGCCCGGAGTCGGCGAGGGTAAAGTCCGTCGACAACTTGATGACGCCCGCCGGAGCCACGGTCCGCGTGCGTAGATTGCCAAACTCATCCAGGGATGCGCGCAGGGGCGACGGATGATTCGATGTGATCACCCCGGGCGTGCGCAAATCCTTGGCACGCGAAGGATGAATGCTGAGCAAGGCCATCATTGGGGTTTCCTGCAGGCAGCTCAGCGAGATTTCGTATCCGGCTCGAATCAACATTTCCAATCCTTGGTGCGGGCAAAGCGCCGCGCACAACTGGAGTTGCAAGACGAGATCCAACTTTCATCGTTCGCGACCAGTACGCGTACGGCGAGGCACGTCGATGACGAATCGAGCGCTCGCACCCAAACTCGTTGCACCGAAATTGGAGGTGCACAGAGATGGAGCGAGCGACGCGACAAGAGTGGGCGAAGCGTGTGGAGCG
>Ga0193753_10002618_pt1 | contig 14019 bp, 16 predicted proteins | sample H1c2metaG_FD_144925 | JGI IMG/M metagenome (GOLD analysis project Ga0193753, IMG submission 144925) | Soil microbial communities from a riparian zone of the East river system, Colorado, United States - H1c2 | ecosystem: Environmental > Terrestrial > Soil > Riparian zone | place: USA: East... | reverse complement strand
GAAGCAGCGCTGCTGTGGATTGCGCAGAACAAGGAAGAAGCGAATGGGTAAGGGTGACCGTCGCACGAAGCGCGGAAAGTTGTATGCGGGCTCGTTTGGGAAGTCCCGCCCGAAAGATCCAGCCAAGAAAAAAGCAAAAGCGAAGGCCAAGAAAAAGGCCTAAGAGTAAGCCAAGCGAAGAAAGCCAAGAGCCAGACGTTCTTAGCACAGGTCAAACGAAGCCCGCGAAGCGAAAGCGACGCGGGCTTTGTTATTTTCTAGACCGCGATTGACGCCGCGCGCGTTGCAATCGTTTTCTGGAGCATGCAATGAAACGGCACCTGCCCGGATTTGTCGCCGGCGTTGGCGCGAGCGCAGTAGCCGCTTACCTGGTGTGGCCGGTCGACATCGATTCACGGCCGTCTACGCACACTTCGTCTGCAGAATCCGCGGGTGCATTGCTACCGCCGCGGCCACAGGCAGAAACCAACGCTTCCGTGCCCGCATCGGTCACCCATGTGAGCCCGCCCGGATCAATGGCACCGACACCGCAGGAACGAACGTCCATTGAACAAGGGCCGGCGCTCGCCGCGAAAGCAGTGCCCGCACCTGCGCTGGAATTGCCGGGGGGAAAGCTGAACGCGCAGCCTTCCGGTGATTCGGTTCCACTCGACAAACTGCTGAACTCGATGAGGGTCCGATGCGTATTTGATCGCGGCGCGGGTGGTTATTGGCCATCGGGAAAACTGTTTCCCCATACCGCGGCCTGGCAAGGCGGTCCCATCGAGTTCGAGTCGGTCGACATTCTCGACAACCGCGCGCGGCTGACGGGCGATCCGGGTGTGACGGGAACGCTGGAAGGAGTCACGGAAATCCGCGTCACCGCAACGGGTTCAGGATTGCACTTTTCGGGTTTCAAGCCGGACGGCGAACTCTTCGCCACTACCGTGTTCGGCGCGCTCGATTCAGACGGCCGCTATCTCGCTGTCATGTCCACGCACGGTACGAGCCTCGACCATGAATCCGCCCAGTTCTATGGCGCCTGCTCGCTCTAGCGTCCGGCGAATTACGCGCCCTTGATACGGCGGAATCCCTCGACGATTTCGAGCGCGGTTTTGTTGTTAGGAGGCAGTTCGATGTCACTGGTCCCGAGCGGTGTGATCCGCTGACCCCAGCGCACCACGTGCCCGGTGAACGTAAGTCCGCCGCCGAATGACGGCATGAGCAACAGGGCTCCGGGTTTCACGCGCCCTTCCTCGAGCGCTTCGCACAACGCCACCGGCACCGTGGCCGCTGACATGTTTCCGTAGCGCTGCACGTTGACGTATACGCGCTCCATCGACACGCCGGTCTTCTTCGCCACCGACTCGATGATGCGCAGGTTGGCCTGGTGCGGAATCACGAGGTCGACGTCGGCGGCGCTCTTGCCGATCTTGGTCAGCGCTTCGTCGCAGGCCATGGCCATGCCATGCACGGCCTTCTTGAAGATCTCCTGGCCTTCGAACTGCCATTCCGTCTTGCCGATGATGCGGTTCTGATGCGCATACGCCGCGCCCATGCCATGAACGCGCAGGATCTCGCGCGAGTCGCCGTAGCAACCGAGCCGCTCGGCCAGCAGGCCTTCCTCAAGATCCGTCGCCTCGAGCACCACGGCCGCGCCGCCGTCGCCAAACAACACCGCGGTGTTGCGATCGCTCCAGTCGATGAACGGCGAGATGACTTCGGCACCGATGACGAGCGCATTCTTCACCACGCCGGTCCTGATCAACGCCGTGGCAGTAGATAGAGAGTAGAGAAAGCTGGTGCAGGCGGTGTTGATGTCCATGGCCGCGCAGCCGTCGGCGCCGACGCGCCGCTGGATGCCCGATGCCACATTAGGCACCTGGTCGTCGTAGCTGGTGGTGCCGGCCACGATGAGCTGCAGATCCTTGCCGTCCATGCCGGCGCAGGCCAAGGCGCGCGCCGAAGCCACGTACATGAGTTCGCCAAGACCCACATGTGAAATGCGGCGTTCGCGGATGCCGGTGCGCGTGGCGATCCACTCGTCGCTGGTGTCGAGGAAAGTGGCGATATCGGCGTTGGTGAGGACGGCCGGAGGCAGGCACTTACCCCAGCCGGTGATGGCCGCCCCCCTCATTTGTATGGACATGGGCTGGGAGGATATGCGCAACCCCGGTAGAGTTCACGCCCATGACAGAACACAACTTTTCGCGCTGGCGCCCGCATCCCTGGCACGGTCTCGAGGTGGGCGAAGACGCTCCCCGCATCGTCAATGCCTACATCGAAATCACCCCGTTCGACATGATCAAGTACGAGATCGACAAGGTCTCGGGCTATCTGCGGGTCGATCGGCCGCAACGCTCCTCGTCCCACCCGCCGGCGTTGTACGGGTTCATCCCCAAGACCTATTGCGGCACGCGCATCGCGCAACTGGCGCCCGGATCGGAGCGCGGCGACGGCGATCCGCTCGACATCTGCGTCATCAGCGAGCGTCCCATCGAGCGGTCCGAAGTCATCCTGCGCGCGCGCGTCATCGGCGGCATCAAGCTACTCGACCGCGGTGAGGCCGACGACAAGATCATCGGCGTGCTGGAAGGCGACTATGTGTGGGATCACGTGAAGGACATCTCGCAGCTCGCGCCGGTACTCGTCGAGCGGCTGGAGCATTACTTCGGCACCTACAAGATGGTGCCGGGCGAACCTAACAAGATGGTGATCTCGGGCAAGTACGGGTTCGAGCACGCCAAGGCCGTGATCGAAGCAGCGCGCGCCGACTACGACGAAAACTTCATCGACGCCATGTCGGATCGCCGCCGCACGTAAATGGGATAAATGGGGACATTCCTCGTTTCCTAGCAAACGGGGACGCACCTCGATTCGATGGGGCGCGGCGCTGAGGAAACACTTCCTATCCCACCGTGCGCTCGAAGTAGGTTCCGAATCCGATCTCTGCGTTCCCAGCAAGCGGTCCCGAGGCACGACGTTGGCGCGTCAGCGCGAGACGGACAAGCTTCCGGCGCGAAGTGGAGGGCGGCGAGCGCGAGGCGCTAAGCGCGCAGGTACTCCTGGTGGTTCTTCGCCACACCGTAGTGATTGTCCGCCCAACAATCGAACGCTGACAGCTCTGGACGCGCCGCCTCGCGCGAGCGCGCCCGACTCTGAGCGCTGGGAGCCTGTCCGTCTCGCGATGACGCTCCACCGCCGAGGTCCGTCCCCATTTGCTAGGAATCGAAGAATGTCCCCATTAATTCCGGCGGCGCATGAATCGCATGATCGCCGCGGCCAGCAACGCTGCCGCTGGCACCAGCGCCCACGTCACGATCACGAACTGCGCCGGTAGCGAACTCGGCAACACGAGTCCCAGCACCAGCGCCGGCAGCCCCACCACCAGCCCATGAAGGAACGGCGAGTTGGCGCCGAGCACGCCGGCCCACACGCCCGACAGGAACTGCACCAGCACCCAGGCCGATGCCATGCGGCTGTCGCTGGCAATGCCCGGCATCGCCAGGATGACGACCAACGCGCCCACCAGGTTGATCGCGCCGCTGATCAGCAACGCGCCCGGACGGAGGCGATGACTCGGAGGAGTGGGACTTACGGTGCCAGTTTGCAAAGGCGAATCTTCTTGTGAAGCTGTCCCGATCGCGGAACTCGAGATGGAAAATCTTCGGGCGCGTAGTCTCGCGTTCGCGCCGAGGCGAGGCAAGTCATGCACCACGAATGCACGGTTTGCGATAACGTGTAGGACATGAAGCATCTCGTATCCCGGTGCGTGCGCCGGCCTATGTTGTGTTTGTTTGCCTGCCTGATGCTTGCGATCCCGGTCATCCCGGAGACAGCGGCTGCAGCACCCAAACGCATTCCCACGCACGAAGACATCTGGCTCATGAAGCGCGTCGGCGCACCCCAGGTCAGTCCCGACGGTCGCTGGATCGTGGTCTCGGTCCTCGAGCCCGCCTACGACGACAACTCGCAGCTCAGCGACCTGTGGTTGATCGACTCCGCCGCCCGGCACTCGAGCCGCCGGCTCACGTCGACTCGCCGGCCGGAGAGCGGTGTCGTCTGGAGCCCCGACAGCAGCCGCATCGTTTTCAGCGCACAGCGCGACAACGACGACCTGCCGCAGATCTACTCGCTCGACCTGCGCAACGGCGGCGAAGCACAGCGCCTGACCAGCCTGTCGGGCGGCGCGCGAACGCCGGTTTTCTCGCATGACGGCCGCCGGCTGGCATTCGTGTCGCTCATGTACCCAAGGGCCACCGACGAAGCGACTAACAAGACGCTCATCGAAGAACACCGTGCCCGCAAGTCCAGCGCGCGCATCTACGACGGCTTTCCCATCCGCAGCTGGGACCGCTGGCTGGACGAACGCCAGGTACGCGTTTTCGTGTTGAGCCTGAACGATGACGGCTTGCCCGTGGGCAACCCGCGTGACCTGCTCGCCGGCACGAAGCTCGCGGCCAGTGCGGGGTTCGCGGGCCGGCAGACGGACACCGGCGAGGAAATCGAGGTCGAATTCACGCCTGACAACCAGGCCGTGATCTTCGCGGCCACGACCAATCGCAACGCGGCGGCTTACGCCTTCACCGATTCACAGCTCTTTCTCGTGGGCGTCACTGGTGGCGAGCCGAAGCAGCTGACCCAGGGCACCAACACCTGGTCGCAACCACGCTTTTCGCCCGACGGACGCACGCTGCTGGCCATGCTCGAAGTGCAGGGCTCGAGTGTTTACAACGCTTCCCGGCTGGCGGCATTCGACTGGCCCGATACGAGCAAGCACCACATCGTCACCGATGGCATCGATCGCGCGGTGAGCACGTTCGCCGTGTCCCCGGATTCGCGAACCGTGTATTTCACGGCTGAAGACAGCGGCAACGAGAAGCTGTACTCGGCGCGCATCGGTGGTGGCACGGTGCAGACGCTGTTCGGCGTGGAAAAGGGCAGCTACACCAACCTGGTCATCCCGCCCAAAGCCGACAAGCTCACGCTGTTCGCGAACTGGGAAAGCGCCAGCTCGCCCGGCGAAATCGCACTGATCGCGCCGCAAACCGGCAAGGCGCTGGTGCTCACCAAGTTCAACTCTCAACGGGCCTCCCAGCTCGACCTGCCGACCATCGACTACCTCTGGTTCACCAGCAGCCGTGGCAAGCGTATCCACAGCTTCGTCGTGCGGCCGCCGGGGTTCGACGCGTCGAAGAAATACCCGCTGTTCGTCGTGATGCACGGTGGGCCACACGGCATGTGGCGCGACCAGTTCTTCGTGCGCTGGAACTACCACCTGCTGGCCGCCCCCGGCTATGTACTGCTTCTCACTAACTACTCCGGCTCGACCGGCTTCGGCGAGGAATTCGCCCGTTCCATCCAGGGCGATCCGCTCAAGGGCCCGGCCGATGAGATCAACGAAGCGGCGGACGCGGCGATCAAGCAGTTTCCATTCATCGACGGCGGCCGCCAGTGCGCCGGCGGCGCGAGCTACGGCGGTCATCTGTCAAACTGGCTGCAGGGCACCACCACTCGCTACAAATGTCTGGTGAGTCACGCCGGCCTCGTGAATCTCGAAGCACAATGGGGAACCAGCGATACGATTTACTCGCGCGAGGTGAACCTCGGCGGTCCGCCCTGGGAGAAGGCCGCGGTGTGGAGCGAGCAGAATCCCATCCGCTACGCGGCGAAGTTCCGCACGCCGGTGCTGGTGACGGTGGGCGAAGACGATTTTCGAGTGCCGCTGAACAACACGCTCGAATACTGGAGCGCGTTGCAGCGCATGCAGGTACCGAGCCGGCTCATCGTCTTCCCCGGTGAGAACCACTGGATACAGAAAGGTGAAGACAGCCGGCTGTTCTACGCCGAGATTTCCGCCTGGCTGGCGCGCTGGCTAAAACCGGCGGAGTGATGCCGGGATAGCAGAAAAGAGGGTCATTTGTCCGACGAGTGGGATTTTTACTTCGCGCGCGTGAACGACGCGGTGTCATCCATTTTCGTCGACCTCGGTATCCGTGGCGATGCGCCCATCGAAACGCGGCCGTGGCTGCTGTGGGTCTGGGTGGTGCTGCAGGCACCGACAGCCGATGGACTTGCCACCAACGAGGAGGGGCGCACTTTACATCCTATTGGTGAGGCTCTCGATTCTGTGGTGTCCGCCACCTGCGGGGCGCAGCTCGTCGGCCGCATCACGGGCAACGGACGACGAGAATTCTATTTCTACGCCGCTGAGCCGGGCGAACTCACGACGTCGGTCGCGACCGCCATGAAGGCGTTTCCGCAATACAAGTACGAAACGGGCAGCACGTTCCAGCCCGAGTGGGAGCAGTACCTCACGTTGTACCCTTCCGAAACCAATCTCGAACGCATGCACAACCGGAGCCAGCTCGCAGCGCTGGCGGCGCAGGGCGACGCGCACGAAGTGCCGCGGAAGGTTGACCACTGGTTGCATTTCGCGGATGAGCAATCTCGTGCGGCCTGCCGCGAAACGCTCATCGCCATCGAATTCACGGTCGAAGACGAGGGGCTGTCGGATGAGGAAAGCGCGGAATTGCCTTTCTGGCTCGTGATGTCGCGCGTCGACAGCGTGGATACCCACACCATCAATGGCATCACGCTCGAGCTCGCGAGGCTGGCAGGCGAATACTGCGCGACCTACATCGGCTGGGAATCGCCGGTCACGCCGGCCGAACCCGCAGTGAATCCCGGCAACGCCTAGAGCGACCTGCCGAACACCACGGTCAGGTTGTTAGCCGGCATACGCACGATCTGCAGGCGCTGCAGGCTGTGGCCCGCCGCCACGCGCGTGACCTCCTCGAGTTCACGCAGCCCCCACTCGGCATTGCGCCGTTTGAGCGAGGCATCGAAATCCAGGTTGGACTGCACCGCTTTGCCGTTCTCGAGATACGGTCCGTAGAGCACGAGCTTGCCTTGCGGCGCGAGCACCTTGGCGACACCGCGAAACAGCGCATGCGTGGCGCGCCACGGCGAGATGTGGATCATGTTGATGCACAGCACGGCGTCGTAACGCTCGTGCACGGGCCAATGCGGTTCTTCCACATCGAGCGCGATCGGTTGCGCGACATTCTCGAGGGCCGCCTCGCGGATGCGCGTGGAAATGGCTTCGCGCGAGGATTCCTCGGGCTCGGTGGGTTGCCAGCGGACACCGGGCAACGCCTGCGCGAAAAAGCACACGTGCTGGCCCGTGCCGGAGGCGATCTCGAGCACGCTGCCGGACGGCGGCAGCACCGACTCGAGCACGGTGAGGATCGGATCCTTGTTGCGTTCCGCCGCGGCCGAGGTCAGCAGCTCGTTGGTCACGGGGGCGCGTGGTCGGCGCGGTCTGCCCGGATCCGCTTGATCGTCATCCACATGAACAGGCTGATGACCGTGACGAGGGCGCCCATGAGCACGGCCAGCCACCAGTGGAAGCGGGCCGCCTCGATGATGCCCCAGACGACGCCAATGGGCGTCAGCACCAGCAGCATGGGCTTTGCGATTTTCATTCAGGGCTACCGCCCACTTTCAAACGCCGGCGAAGCGCCGGCGTCCGTGAGTGATTGGAGAAGAATCATTGCCAGACTTTAGAGGATGTAGCGGCTCAGGTCCTCATCCTTGGCGAGCGCGCCGAGGTGCAGATCCACGTAGGCCGCATCGATCTCCACCTTCGAACCGCCGTTCTCCGCTGCGTCGAACGACACGGTTTCGAGCAGCCGCTCCATCACGGTGTGCAGCCGGCGCGCGCCGATGTTTTCGGTCTTCTCGTTCACGCTGAACGCGATCTCGGCGATACGGCGCACGCCGTCGGTCGCGAAGTTCACGTCGACCTTCTCGGTGCCCATGAGCGCCTTGTACTGCGCGGTCAGGGAAGCGTCCGGCTCGGTCAGGATGCGCACGAAGTCGTCCACGCCCAGTGAACTGAGCTCGACGCGAATCGGAAAGCGGCCCTGCAGCTCCGGGATCAGGTCCGAGGGCTTCGACATGTGAAACGCGCCCGAGGCGATGAACAGGATGTGATCGGTCTTGATCTGCCCGTACTTCGTGGACACGGTGCTGCCCTCGACCAGCGGCAGCAGGTCGCGCTGCACGCCTTCGCGTGATACGTCGGCGCCCATGGTTTCCTGCCGGCGCGCGATCTTGTCGATTTCGTCGATGAACACGATGCCGTTCTGCTCCGCGTTGGCGAGCGCCCGGGCGCGCAGCTCTTCCTCGTTGACGAGCTTGCCGGCTTCCTCTTCGATGAGCAGCTTGTGCGCTTCCTTCACCTTGAGCTTGCGCGGTTTGGTACGCCCTCCGCCGAGGTTCGCGAACATGCTCGAGAGCTGCTCCTGCATTTCTTCCATGCCGGGCGGCGCCATGATCTGCACGCCGGGCGGGATGGCGCGAAGATCGATTTCGATCTCGCGGTCGTTCAACGCGCCTTCGCGCAGCATCTTGCGGAATTTCTGGCGTGTTTCCACATCGCGCGGGCTCGCTTCCTGGTCGGTGGAGAAACCCATCATCTTCGGGTGGGGCAGCAGCGCGTCGAGCACGCGCTCTTCGGCGGCATCCGCGGCGCGATCGCGCACCTTGGCGATCTCTTCATCGCGCGTCATCTTCACGGCGACTTCGGCGAGATCCTTGATGATGGAATCCACTTCGCGGCCGACGTAGCCGACCTCGGTGAACTTCGTGGCTTCCACCTTCACGAACGGCGCCTTGGCGAGCCGCGCGAGCCGTCGCGCGATCTCGGTCTTGCCGCAACCCGTGGGGCCGATCATGAGGATGTTCTTGGGCGTGATCTCCTGGCGCAGTGGGTCTTCGATCTGCATGCGGCGCCAGCGATTGCGCAGCGCGATGGCCACCGAGCGCTTGGCAGCGCCCTGGCCGACGATGTGTTTGTCGAGCTCGGAAACGATTTCGCGGGGGGTCACTTCAATTCCTCGATCACCAGGTTGCGATTGGTGTAGATGCAGATGTCGGCGGCGATGTTGAGCGAGCGCTCGACGATGCTGCGCGCATCGAGCACGGTGTTCTCGATGAGCGCGCGCGCGGCGGCTTGCGCAAAGGGCCCGCCGGAGCCGATGGCCACCACGTCGTGGTCGGGCTCGATGACGTCGCCATTGCCGGAAATCACGAACAGGTTTTTCTGGTCACCCACGAGCAGCAGCGCTTCGAGGCGTCGCAGATAGCGATCGCTGCGCCAGTCCTTGGCGAGCTCGATGGCGGCGCGCGTGAGATTGCCGAATTTGTCGAGCTTGCCTTCGAAGCGCTCGAACAGCGTGAACGCGTCGGCCGTGCCGCCGGCGAAGCCGCCGAGCACCTTGCCATTGCCGAGCGGGCGCACCTTGCGCGCGTTGCCCTTCATGACTGTGTTGCCGAGAGTGACCTGTCCGTCGCCGCCAATGGACACGGCGCCGTCGCGCCGCACGGCCAGGATTGTGGTGCCGTGCGGATTGAAAACTTCGCTCATGAGAGCCTGAACCTTTAAGACCTACGTCTTTCGTTTTGCCCGAGGGTGGGAAGCGTCGTAGGTGCGGGCCAGGTGGGCGAAATCAAGGTGGGTGTATATCTGCGTGGTGGAGATGTCGGCGTGACCGAGCAGCTCCTGCACACCACGCAAATCCTTACTCGATTCAAGCAGATGCGTGGCGAATGAATGACGGAACAGGTGCGGGTGAACGTGGGTTGGCAACCCCTTGCGCCGCGCCCAGTAGGCGACGCGCAGCTGTACGGCTCGGTGCTTCAGGCGCGAGCCGTTCCGCCCCACGAACAGCGCGGGCTCTTCGACGTTGGCGAGCATGGCGCGGTCGCGCAGCCACGCTCGCAGCGCGTCGATGGCTTTACGACCCACGGGCACAACCCGCGTCTTTCGACCTTTGCCCAGCACGCGGACTGTGCGGTCGGGCAGGTCGAACTGGGAGATATCGAGGCCGACCAGTTCGTCGAGGCGCAGGCCCGACGAATAGAACAGCTCCATGATGGCCTTGTCGCGCACCGCGAGCGCGTCTTCCGCGGGGATGTCGAGCAGCTGATTGAGCTGGTCGACATCGAGCGTGCCGGGCAGGCGCCTCGCGGCCTTGGGCGCGCGGATGTCGAGAGCCGGATTGCTGGCCACGATGCGCTCGCGAATCAGGTAGTTGAAGAAGCCGCGCACCGCCGAGAGGCGGCGCTGCACGCTGCGCGGGCTTAAGCCCCCGGCGTGCGACCGCGCGGCGAAGACGCGAACGTGCTGGCTGTCGACCTTGCGCCAATCGGCAAGATTGCCGCGCTCCATGAAATCCGCGAGGGCGCGCAGGTCACGCGCGTAGTTAGACGAGGTATGCGGCGAGAGACGACGCTCGGTGCCGAGGTGCTTGAGATAGCTGTCGATTAGGCTTCGATCGGGCATTGATGGTGTGCGGACAGGCTGAAGAAGCCTGTCCCCACCCGCTTACGGCCGTGAGAGGGCATCCGTAATCAGTTCACCCATGCGCTTCAGGAATTCCGTGCTCATGCCGGGGTGGAAGCGCTCGCGTTCCGCGCTGCCGAGCGCCAGCAGGCCCAGCGTGCCGTTTTCGCCCAGCGGCACCAGCGCCACGGAACCGATGCTCGCGCTCTCGGGGCCGAACAGGAAATCACGCTGCGTGTCGCGCACCTGGCCGCAGCGCGGCTTGCCGGTGGCGAGCAGCGCTTCGAAAGTGCGGATGTTGGCATCGTCCGCCGCCAGTTTGCGCAGGAACGGCTCGACCTCGACTTTGGCCAGCGAGGCGATGGGCGTGGTGAGCACGAGCACCGACTGAAACGCGTCGAAGTCTTCACGCAGGCTGGCTTCGAGCGTGTTGATGGCGGCCACCGGGTTCGGCGCGCGAAGCATGCGGCGTGTGAAGCGGTGGATGCGTTCCGCGAGCGTGTCGTTGGCGCGGGCGACGGCGATGAATTCGGCGAGGCGGCGATCCGCTTCGGTTTTCTGTTCGCGCAGCACTTCCACCTGACGCTCGACCAGCGAGACGGTGGAACCGGTGCGCATGTGCGGCAGGCGCATGCGCGCCAGCAATGGCTGGTGACGTTCGAAGAAGTCGGGGTTGAGGCCCAAGTAACGCTCGATGCGTTCTTCATCCGTTTGACCCGCGGCCAGACCACGTGCGGTTTGCGTGCTCATGCTTTGTTCATCTCCCCTAGATTTCCACCCGGCCGGTGAAAGATACAGCGGTCGGGCCTTTCATCCAAATATGTTCGCCCGGGCCGGAGAAACTGATCTCGAGTTTTCCACCCGGCAGTTCGACTTCGACAGTGGCATCGAGCCGCCCATGCCGTCTGCCTACCGCGACAGCGGCGCAGGCGCCCGTGCCGCAGGCGAGCGTCTCGCCGACGCCACGCTCGAACACGCGCAGCTTGATGCGGGATTTGTCGATGATCTCCATGAACCCGACGTTCACACGCTTCGGAAAGCGCGGGTGACGTTCGATCGCAGGGCCCAGCCGGTCCACGGGCGCGCTGGCGACGGAGTTGACGGTGAGAACCGCGTGCGGATTGCCCATGGACACCGCGCCGATCTCGACTTCGGTGCCCGCGACGACGAGCGGATAGACATGCGCCTCGGCTGACGCTTCGAACGGCAGCGATTTGGGATCGAAATTCGGCACGCCCATGTCGACCGAGATGAGGTTGGCGTCATGAACTTGAGCGCGTATGGGCCCCGCGGGGCTGTCGAGCACGATTTCACCCTGGCCGTTGGCTATCTTGCCGCGGCGGTGCAGGAACGACGCCAGGCAGCGCACGCCGTTGCCGCACTGTTCCACCTCGCCGCCATCGGCATTGAAGATGCGGTAGTAGACGTCGGTGCCGGGCCGTCGCGCAGGCTCGAGCACCAGTGCCTGATCGAAGCCAATCCCGGTATGTCGGGCAGACAGCGCGCGCCATTGCGCGGCGGTCGGTAACCAGCCATCGCGCGGCGCGTCGAACACGATGAAGTCGTTGCCGAGGCCGTGCATTTTGGTGAACTCGAGCTGCATGGCGCGAAGAATACCTTACGATTCGGCACCATGCGTCTCGCTCCCCTTGCAGTGGCCGCGCTCGCGATTTTCGCCGGCTACAAGCTCTATTCACGCCGCGATATCACCCACGCACCCGGTGTGCTGGCCATCTCCGATCCCGAGCAGCGCGCCATCGAATCCGCCGCCGCCATCGAACGCGGCGAGTTTCGCCTGCGGCCACGCGCCGAGTTCAGCGCCACCGTTCGTATCCTGCATCGCGAAGACTATTCCGTCGGCGCCCTGGCGAAGCTCGTGCCGACCGATTTCGCGGTGGGCTGGGGCCCGATGTCCGACAGCGCCGTGCTCGAGGACATCGAAATCAGCCAGGGAAATCGCTTCTACTACTGGCGCACGGAAAACTGGCCGATCGACCGCGCCGACATCGAAACGCACTCGGCCAACTGGCACGTGATCCCGGAAAACTCACAGGTGAGCAGCGAACTCGGCCGCCTGCGCGCGGGCAGCGTGGTGGAGTTGCGCGGCCAGCTCGTGGACATCGAAGGCGGAGACGGAGGCATGCGCACCTCGCTGACGCGCGGCGACACCGGCGCCGGCGCCTGCGAGATACTGCTGGCCGAGTCCGTGCACATCACGGAATAGACGAGGGGCGAAGATGGGCACTGATGTAGTTAGTCAGCGCGCCGCGGTGCAGATCCGGCGCGCCACGGTCGCCGACGCCGAAGCGCTCACGGAAATCGGCGCGCGAACCTTTTTCGAAACTTTTGCCGCCGACAACACGCCCGAAGACATGCGCATGTTCCTGGAATCGACCTGGCGGCCGGAGTTGCAGCGCGCCGAGATCCTGGACGAAGGCATGGACACGCTGCTGGCCTGCGACGCCCATGGCGCAATTGCCGGTTTCGCGCAGGTGCGCATGGCGCATCCGCCTTCGGGAATCGAAGCGCGCGCTCCCGTGGAGCTCAAGCGCTTCTACGTCGACAGGCCCTGGCACGGGCAGGGACTGGCGCGCACGCTCATGGAGGCCGCCGAGCAGGCCGCGCGCGCGCGCGGAGGCCGTGAGTTGTGGCTGGGTGTCTTCGAGCGCAACGAGCGGGCGCGCGCGTTCTATCGCAAGTGTGGCTTCGACAAGGTCGGGACGCAGATCTTCGTCGTGGGCAACGATCCGCAGAACGATCACGTGATGCTGAAGGTGCTGTGATGGCCGTGCGCATCGAGCACGTCGGCGTGTGGGTGGCGGACATCGACCGCGTCGCGGCGTTCTACGCGAAATATTTCGGCGCGGAGGTCGGCGAGCTCTATCGCAACCCCCGCAAGGGTTTCGAATCCCGATTCCTGGAGTTCGGCGGCGGCGCGCGCCTCGAGCTCATGACGCGCCAGGATGTAACGCAGCGGGCGTCGAACGAGGAGCTGGGTCTCGCGCACGTGGCGGTGAGCATCGGCAACGAAGCCGCCGTGGATGCGCTGGCTGCGCGCCTGCGAGCCGACGGCGTGACGCCGGACAGCGGGCCGCGCCGCACCGGCGATGGCTATTACGAATGCGTGGTGCGGGATCCCGAGGGCAATCGGGTCGAAATCACGACGCCGGGGACGGGACAGTGAAATCACGATGGATGCAGGTGCTCGCGATTGGCTGCGCCCCTATGTTCGCGAACGTGGGCCTGTCGCAGGAAACGCCTACGGTATGGCCGGAGGTCACGGTCAGCGCGAAACCCTGGACCCGCTGGTGGTGGCCGGGCAGCGCCGTCGACCAGGCCAACCTCACCTCGCAGCTCGAAGCAATGGCGGCGGCCGGCATCGGTGGCGTGGAAATCACGCCCATCTACGGACCCCGCGGCGCCGAAGCGCGCTACGTGGATTTCCTGTCGCCAAAGTGGATGGAGATGCTCGAGCACACGGCGAGCGAGGCCTCGCGACTCGGACTGCGCGTCGACATGGCGACCGGCACGGGCTGGCCTTTCGGCGGGCCATCGGTCAGCGCCGCCGATGGCTCGAGCAGCATCGCCTTGATCGACGGAAAGCTCACGGGCAAGCCCACCGAGATGAACGTGAAACGGCCCGCGCCAGGCGGCGAGGGGCTGGTGCTCGACCCCTATTCCACCGCCGA
>Ga0193753_10002617_pt1 | contig 14020 bp, 12 predicted proteins | sample H1c2metaG_FD_144925 | JGI IMG/M metagenome (GOLD analysis project Ga0193753, IMG submission 144925) | Soil microbial communities from a riparian zone of the East river system, Colorado, United States - H1c2 | ecosystem: Environmental > Terrestrial > Soil > Riparian zone | place: USA: East... | reverse complement strand
CAAGCTATGATCTTCCAGTGGGTGGCCACGACGCGATCACGCTCGCCGGGGGCTTCACCAACCGCAGCAGCATGTTCGCCGATCTGCTCAACACCAACTCCATCCCTTCCTACACCACTGCGGACGCTGTTGCGAACTTCCACACACACGCCTGGACTGGTGCCTTCGGTGTACGAAACCTCACAGACGTACGCTACTTTACCGCAGCCAATGGTGCTGGCGGGTTCGTCGGCGAGTCCCGCTCCTACTTCGGCAAAGTGCAATTCAGGTTAGGAGTGGGAAGATAGCTCGCTGCCACAAACTGCCTTTACATTTCGACCTGGAATAAAGGCAAACGCTCTCTCGCTATCTAAGCCAGCCTCCTTCCGATAGCACCGCGTCACTGCTGTAAACTCGGTACGCTACCGTTCTTGATCGGTTTCTCGAAAGGCCGCTCAATGGGACACGTCCTCGCGATCATCACGACATTCAGCATGCTTATCCCCTTGAGTTCGCTGGCCGGGATCATCGACTATCACCAACATCTATACAGTCCCGAAGCAGGCGCCAGATCTTCTCCAGGACCGAAAGGCATCGATGCGAGCGACCTGGTTGCGCAGCTCGACGCGGCCGGAATCCGGCGAGCCGTCGTACTCTCGGTTGCGTATAGCTTCTCCAACCCAAACAAACCACGCGTTCCCAACGAATACGCGCACGTCATTGCAGAGAACGATTGGACTAGCGCCCAGGTTCAGAAATACCCCGACCGATTAATGGGGTTTTGCAGCGTCAATCCGCTGAGGCCCTATGCAATAAAGGAGATCGCACGCTGCGCGAAGAATCCGAACCTGCGCACTGGACTCAAGCTGCACTTCGGTAATTCTGACGTGGATGTTGATAATCCTGAACACCTCGCCCGGGTGCGTCAGGTGTTTCGCTCTGCCAATCGGCACCGCATGGCAATTACAGTTCACATGCATGCGAACATCGATCACCATCGCCCTTATGGGGCAAAGGAAGCTCGCATTTTCCTGGAACAACTCCTCCCCGAGGCTCCGGATGTGACTGTTCAGATCGCACATCTTGCCGGGGGCGGCGGCTATGATGACCCGACAATCGACGAAGCTCTGTCGGTATTTATAGAAGCAATCGAGCGAAAGGATCCACGCATGAAGAATGTGTACTTTGATGTCTGCGGTATAGCAATCCCCGGCATGTGGGAGGACAAAGCGACCCTGATTGTCAAACGGATTCGCCAGATTGGCACACAGAGACTTCTGTACGGAAGCGATGCAGCCACTCCGGGTAACTTGCCCAGGGAGGCTCTGCAACGATGGCATCAATTGCCACTGACGCAATCAGAGTTTGGTCTGATCGAAAACAATGTTGCGCCCTATGTCACAAGTTGGGTCAGGCCCGCAATGGCATGTCGTCCTAAGCCGTCGCATCTTCCGTTTCGCCCTCGTGCAGTCTGGTCGGGCGTGGAGTCGTCTCGGGCGGATGAAGAGGCTTGGTTCGGTGCGGCAGATAGATGCCATCCTGTGCCAGCAAAGCATCGTACACCGGTACCGGTCGCCAGTGGCGCGCAAGCGCGAATGCACTCATGTTGGCGATCATCAGCGGCAGCACCAACCCGTAACCTCCAGTCATCTCGAACACAATGAGAACGGATGTCATTGGCGCACGGACAATACCAGCAAACACCGCTCCCATGCCCACCACGGCAAAGGCGCCGATTGCATCCGTCGAATGATGGAATACGGTCACGTCAAGATACCCTACTGACCCGCCCAGCATTGCCCCCATAAACAGCGAAGGCGCAAAGATGCCGCCCGAGCCTCCACTCGAATACGAGCAGACCGTAGCCAGGAGTTTGAGCACACAGAATATGGCCATGAACAGCACCGGCATAGTCCCGGTGAGGGCCAGTTCCAGTGTTTTGTAGGGATCGCCGGCAATCCCGTTTAAGTGAAACAACTCAAATCCCACCACCGCCAGGGCGCCGGTTGCCAGTCCGCCCAGAGCCGGATGCGCCCATCTGGGGAAGGCGGTGAACGCTTTGAATCGCGCCCGCAGCCGCAGCAGCAAATCGGTAAACGTGACAGAAACCACGGCCGCCAGAACGCCCAGCAGTGCATACCAGATCAACGAAGATGCGTTTGTGAGCACGTACGGCCGGGATACGTGGAAGACGGGGTTCGTCCCCAGAATGGAGTGCTCCACCACGGCTGCCAGGGCCGCGGCCACGATCACGCCCGAGAGCATAGTCTGGTCAAGGTCGCCGATCAGTTCTTCGAGGGTGAAAGTGATGGCAGCGATGGGCGCGTTGAACGCCGCTGCAATCCCCGCCGCCATGCCTACCGAAGTCATGCGCCGACTAAATTCCGGGCTCAGCCGCGCCGCCCGCGCCAGCATGCTGCTGACGCCTGCGCAAATCTGAACCGTCGGCCCCTCAAGCCCCAGCGAAGCGCCCGAGCCGATTTGCAAAGCGCAAAGAACAAACTTGCCGACGGTCTCTCTGACCGACACCAGGCCAGAGCGCAGCGCGAACGCGACCTTGACCTGCGGAATGCCGCTACCGGCGGACGCCGGAGACCAGTACGTCAGCCCGAGACCGACTACCAGCCCACCGAGACCGGGAGTGACAATCGTCCAAAAGATCCAGCTATGCCCCGTCGCCGCGTTGGCTCGATTGATCAGCAGCTTCTCCAAAAACCCGATGCTGAGGTGAAAAGCCACTGCCGCTAATCCGCACAGGCCGCCGGCAAGAATTGTGAACGCCAGCAGGCGCTGCTGCTCGTTGGGCAAACGTCGAATCAACCACGCCAGAAGGCGCTGCCAAACACTTGTAATTCCTCGCCAAGAATTCAATTCGCGGGCCTCGTGCCCCTGATTCCAGTATAGGAGTGGTGCAGCTCCGCATGCCCACTTCGCGGTTGTCACCTCTCTAAGTTTGTTGCAATACTCTGACACGTCCCGACTGCTCGAATCTTAGCTGGTGCCAACAGGGCAATGCGCTCATTGAGGTGCGAGGGCATCCTTTTATCGGGTTCCGGGTGGTTGGTCGGCAACCCGGAAGTTGGACCAGCGATGAGTTATGCGCAGGCATAGAGTTTCGAGCTTCGTAACCTTGCGCCTTTGCCTTTGCAATTGCATTTACCGTCTTACCTTCGCTCGCCCACCGCAAATCCCTCAAAAAACCATGTCAAGCCCCAAACCCACGTAACCCAAAGAAAATAAAGAAGAAATCCATTGCCGACCGGCTCCCCTCAATCCGCTAAAATAAACATAGACACCAAAACAGAAGGCCCCGGCCAAATCGGGGCTTTCCTGTTTTATGCTAACAACCTATTCCGAATGAATACTTTACCCGTAAAGTATCTGGAATGAATACTTTGCGCCATGGATATAAACCTAAGCCTATATAAATGAATACTTTACCAACATAGTGGGGGAGAGGGGAGGGTACTCTACCCCGGCCCCAGCAACCGCAGCAGAAAGAAAACCAGCACCCCGGCAAAGAACACGAGTGCCATCCGAATCCCCGGCTCCCGGTTTACCTCCGGCACCAGATCCGTCGCGGCAACATAGATCGTCACCCCGGCAGACAGCGGCAGCCCCACCCGCACCCATTCCGGCTGCAGATTGATCACCAGCACGCCCAGAACCGTCATCGCCCCCAGGAACAGTGCCGAGTTCAGTGCCGCCCCACGGCCCCGTCCGCCAGCCAGCATCACGCTCGCAATCGTAAAGCCCTCGGGAATTTTATGCAGGAACACCGCGAAGAACAGCACCCACCCCAGCCAGTGCGACAGCATAAACCCCGACCCGATGGCCACCCCATCGAAAAACGTATGCGTTGCCAGCCCTAGCAGCACCGAGTAGCTCGTCTTCGCCGAAAGAAACTCATGGTGATGTGTCTCTTCCCCAAAGTGGAAGTGCGGCACCAGCGTATGCTCCAGCAGATGCACCCCACAGTACCCCGCCAGGATCAGCAGCGGACCCCACCGTGGGCTGAGGTGCAGCCCCTCCGGCACCATCTCCAGCACCGCCGCCGCCAGCATAAAACCTGCGCCCAGCGCGACGAAATAGCGCAACGCCTTCGCCGAGGGCGAACGCCGGACCAGCAGAAATCCCCCCAGGTAGTCCGCCAGGCCAGCCACCAGCCCCAGCGTCAGGCTCAACCACAGACCGGACACAGTCAGCCGCTATGGCGCATGGAAACGCCGCCACCCTTCGCCAAAATATTGAGCAGAGAGCCCTTGCGTCGCTGCGGCAGAATCCTCATATCTCTTTGATTTTACCCGTCTCCGGCCATTGCGACTCACGAGACAGAAAGAACACCACCCCCAGCCCGCAAAACAGCACAAACCCTTCCAGCCGCTCCGACAGAGCATGCAGCCGCTCGAAGTCCACCCGCCCCGGGTTCTCCTTCTCAGCCGTCTCCACCTCACCCCCGGCCAACGCGCGATCCGCCTCCATCGCCGGCAGGATGCTGTACTGCGAGTACGCCGTCCCCGCCAGCATCAACCCCGCCAGCACCAGCTCGATCGCGAACCCCACCCGCGCCGGAACCTCCGCCCGCAGCCACAGCAAGCCCGTCGCCACATAAAACACCCCCCCCCCCACCAACCCGATGCAGTGCAACACCCGCAGAGTCCCGCCAACGACAAGGCCCGCCTCATGCGCGTTCGCCAGGCTGCCGAACGCCACCGGCGCAACCACAAAGGCAAAGAACCCCAGTCCCCCCACCCACGCCACCATGGCAAGCATCCGCAAGGCTCTCAAAATAGTCTGCATAGTCTGCATGGCTAGACGAAGTCCCTCCCAATCAAACGTTGAATCCTCTCCTTCATTGGTGGGTGCGTCGAAAACAGGCTCCCAAACCCTCCGCTCCCAAGCAACGGCGCAACGATAAACAGATGAGCCGTAGAAGGAGAAGCCTGCATAGGAATCCGCTTCGAATAGTCCTCCAGCTTCTGCAACGCCCTTGCCAGCGCATAGGGATTGCCCGTAACCGCAGCACCCGTGGCATCCGCCTCGAACTCCCGCGACCGTGAGATCGCCAACTGGATCAGCGAAGCCGCAATCGGCGCCAGGATCAGCATGAACAGCCCACTCATCCCACCACCCCGGTCACGATCCCGTCCACCCCCGCCGCCGCCAAACAGCGAAGCCCAATACCCCATCCGGGCCACCATCGTGATCGCCCCGGCCAGCGTAGCCGCAATCGAGCTGGTCAAAATATCCCGATTCTTCACATGCCCCAGCTCATGCGCCAGCACGCCTTCCAGCTCCTCGTCATCGAGCAACTGCAGAATCCCATGTGTAACCGCCACGGATGCATGTTGCGGATTCCGCCCCGTGGCAAAGGCATTCGGAGACTCCGTCGGCAGCACGTAGATCTTGGGCATTGGCAGCCCCTGCTTCGCAGTCAGCCGCTCCACCGCCGCATAGGCGCGTGGAAGCTGCTCACGCGTCACTGGCTGCGCGTTGTACATCTTCAGCGCCAGCTTATCGGAGAAGAAGTAAGTCCCGAAATTGAACGCGACGGAGAGGGCAAACGCCAGCACCATCCCATTCCGCCCGCCAAAATGGTCACCAAGGAAGAGGAGAAACAACGTAAGAGCCACCAGCAGCAGCGTCGATTTGAACGTATTCATCTGTCAGTCCCTCATACAACCGGTCCTGCAACCTTGGACGTTTCAACCCCGTGTTCGCTTCGCGCCAGGGCCCGTCGCAACACCACCTCGAGCGCGGCCTTCTGTTCAACATACTCGCTCTCACTCAGCTTCCCCTGCAACCTGTCCGTCTCGAGCGCGAACAGCTCTTCCTTCATCGCCGCCAGCAGGGAATCACCTCCCGTAACGCCTGCTGCCGTCGCACCCAGCCCCGCACCCACAGCCCCTGTCGTCTTCTGTGGAGTCGCCTTCAGAATCAGCCCCGCGCCAGCCGCCATCGCCAGCCCAAGGCCGCCCAGGATCCACCACTTGTACTTCGCCCACGGATCGTTCGTTCCCTCCGGATCGATCGGAATCCCAAGCCCGCCACCCGGACGCGTATCCGTTGCAGCAGCGTTCCCCGTCGGTTGAGCGGGAGCCTCCGCTCCCCCCGCCGCACCCTGGCCCCCTGTAGCCTGCGAATCCCGAGGCATCTGCCCCGTTCCCGAAATCGTAAAGTCCAGCGCCTGCGACGGAGCCACATTCCGCGCCACATAGGTCTGCGCCGTCGTCTCCTCCGTCACCGGCTGATAAGGCGAAGACGGACCCGCCTTGAACACGATGCTCTTCGGCATCATAATCGCAATCGTGTCGGTGGGTATCGCCACGCGCGGCGCGAACTTGAAGCTCCCGTTGTAAGGCAGCCTGTACGTAATCTGAAACCGCGTCTCCCCCGGCCGCACCGGAAAGACAAACGCATAGTGGTTCGGATCGCCCAGCGGCACAGGCGACGACTGGACTGGCATCCCGTTCGGCGCCAGCGCAGCCGACCCTTCCACCACCGCACCCTCCGGCAGATAGAACTCGAATGGCCGGTCGCTGAACTGCGTCCGCGGCGGCGTCGACTCGTTCTTCACAAAAAAGTTCTCGACGATACGCAGAGACTTCCCGCTCTCATCGGTCTGGATGCGCATCACGTCCGCCTCGCCGCTCACCCCTTCCACCTTGGCCGCCGCGTTGAAGACCTCCAGGTCAACCGATTGCGTCCCTTCAGGGGCAGGGCGAAAGTAGTTCGCCTTGTCATGCGTTACCCGAACCAGGTGAATCCCCTTGTCCGGAACGTCGAGCGTAAATCGCCCACGCGAATCCGTCTTCGTTCGCGACAATTCCTGCATCCCCTGCTGCAGGCGGATCAGAACGACATCGTCCCCGGCAGCGGGCTTGTTGGTCGTCTTGTTTACGACAGTACCGGTAATCGAATCAGCCAGGGCAAAGCTCGAAAGAGCTGCGAATATAGCAGCTGCCACAACAACACGTCGGAGGGAAAAAGGTAAAAAGGTCACGCTTAAGTCTACGTCAAACCTGCGGCTTGGCGGTCTCTATGCCCGACTCCGCCGCCCAAAATCACCCTGCGCCTTCAACGCATCCATCTCTGCGATCACCCTCGCAGCCTCATCCTCCAGCCCCGCCCTCTGGTCCGCATAGTCCTGCTCCGGATATTTCCCCGCCAGGTACTCGAAGTTCAGGTCCCGCAGGTTCTCGTAGATCACGTCTTTCCGCTCCCGCAGATAGTCCACCCTGGTCTTATCCGCCTGAAAGAACGGGTTCCGCTCCGGCCAGAAGATGAACGCGAACAGCACGAGAGTCAATACCACACCAGCAATCATGCCCATCAGTACTCCGTCTCCCGCCGAATTCGCTCCCGCATCGCATCCCCACCCACACTATCGCCCGCCGTACTCGTCGGCAGTTGCCGTCCCGACCGCAGCTTCCAAACCCTGATCAAAAATCCAGTCCCCACCGTAGCCATAAAGAACACCACCATCGGCGTAATCCACGCCACATTGTCAAACCCGCCACGGATCGGAGCCGCCAGCACCGTAGCCCCATACTTCGCCGCAAACCAGTTGAACACGGAAGTATCCGAGCCGCCCCCATCGATCTGCGCGTGCAGCTCTCCAATCATGACCGGCGAGACAGGGCACCCCACATGGTTGCACTCCAGCAGCACCTGCCCGCACCCGCAGGTGCAGATCATCTGGTGCCCCACCTTGTTGAAGCGCGACTCCGGACTCGCCCCCAGCATCACCACCGCCAGCAGGCAGACCATCCCACCCTGTACCCATCGCCTAAACATGATGCACCTCGGCCACCGGCGGCTCCAGTTCGACCCGCGCTCGTGCCGCGCTCCTGGTCATATTCGGCACCAGCGCCAGGAATGTCCCGAACACCACGATGCCGACTCCCACCCAGATCCAGTTCATCAGCGGATTGATGAACACCTTGATGATCGGCTTATCCGTATCGGGATTCTTGCCCTCATAGATCACATACAGATCGCTCGCCAGCGTAGAGTGCAGCGCCACCATCGTTGAAGACGTCTGGCTCGCAAGATAGAAGCGCTTCTCCGGCGCAAGCTGCGTTACCTTTTTGCTGCCCTTGTAGACATCCAGCAGAGCATACTCGGTCTCATAGTTCTTATTGCTGTCCTGCGTAAAACTCTGGCACACCAGCCGGTACGGCCCCAGCTTCACCGTATCGCCGTAGCCCATCTCCTGCTCGTGCGACTGGTTGAACGCTCCACCCGCAATCCCGATGAACATCACCACAATGCCGAAGTGGACGACATACCCGCCATACCGCCGCGTGTTCCGCCGCACCAGCAGAATCGTCGAAGCAAACAGATTCTTGCCCGTCTGTGTCCGCACTACCGCAGCCCCACGCAAAAACTCCGCTGCGATCGCCGTAATCACCCCAGCCGCCAGCGTAAACGTCACCAGCGAGAACAGCGTCGCCTCCAGATCGTCTCCGGCATTCCATGGCCTCACGCCGGCGATCATCAGACCCACCAGGGCCACGCCCATTGCAATCGTGGGCAGTATAAAGTTCCGCCGAATCGACCGCAGCGACGTAGACCGCCAAGCCAGCAAAGGCCCAATCCCCGTCAGAAACAGTAGGAACAAGCCAATCGGCAGGTTCACGCGGTTATAGAACGGAGCCCCCACCGTAACCTTCGACCCCTGCACATACTCCGACAGAACCGGAAACAGCGTCCCCCACAGAACCGTAAAGCAAGCTGCCAGCAGCACCAGGTTATTGAACAGAAAACTCGACTCGCGCGAAACCAGCGACTCAAGTTTATTCTCCGACTTCAAGTGGTCCTTCTGCTTGAAGAATGTAAACAGGCAGATCCCGAACACGAGGAGGATGAACCCATAAAACCAGTCCCCAATCGCCGACTGCGCGAACGCATGCACCGAGCTCACAATCCCCGACCGCGTCAGCAGCGTCCCCAGAATCGTCAGCAGGAACGTCGAGAAGATGAGCCACACGTTCCAGCTCTTCATCATCCCGCGCTTCTCCTGCATCATCACCGAGTGCAAAAACGCCGTTCCCGTCAGCCACGGCATCAGCGAGGCGTTCTCCACCGGGTCCCATCCCCAGTACCCGCCCCAGCCCAGCACGCTATAGGCCCAGTGCGCGCCCATAAAGATTCCGCACGTCAGAAACAGCCACGTCACCATCGTCCATCGCCGCGTAATGTGGATCCACTTCTCCCCCGGATACCGCATCATCAGCGCGCCCAGCGCAAACGCGAACGGCACCGAGAATCCCACATATCCCAGGTAGAGCAGCGGCGGATGCATCACCATCTCCGGATACTGCAGCAGCGGATTCAATCCGAATCCATCCTGTGCCACCGGCCCCGGCTGAATCGCAAACGGAGACGCCGCAAAGCTCAGCAGCATCAGAAAGAAGACCTGAATCCCCGCCAGAATCGTCGAGGCGAACGCCGTCAGCCGCATATCCACCCGATGCCGCAGCCGCAGCACGAACCCATACGCCGAGAGCAGCCACGCCCAAAGCAGCAGCGACCCCTCCTGCCCCGACCACAGCGCCGAAAACTTGTACGCCGTATTCAGGTCCCGGTTCGTGTGGTGCAGAATGTACGAGACCGAATAATCGTTCGTGAAGGAGGCCCACACCAGCGCAAACGCCGCACAGCTCGTCGCAACAAAGCTCGCGATCCCCGCACGCCGCGCCGTCTCGCCCAGCCGACCCGAACCATTATCCTGTGTTGCCGCCTTGGACCACCAAAGCGCAATCCCACCCATCACCAGCGTGTAGACGCTCAAGACCAGGGCGAGAAGCAGCGTAAAACTACCAAACTCCGGCATGGGATGCAATCGCATTCCCCATTGTCTCAAGCACTGGGCTGAACATCAATAAAGCGTCGTTTACCGAACTGCTACTGAACTACCCCCGCCCCCATGCCGTTCTGCTCCGAACCTATCAGGCGGGACACACTCGCCAGCAGGTTATCCGGCAGCAGGGGCTTCAGCCGGAACGTTATATGCAGGCCGGCATACTCCGTCTCCACCTCTTCCATGCCGCTAATCACCAGCACCGGAAGGCTCGGATGCGTCTTGCGCAACCCCCGAACAAACTCCGCCCCGCTCATCCCCGGCATAAAGTGGTCCGTGATGATCAACGCGACTTCGGCAGGGAATTCGCCCCTTTGAAACTGCTCCAGCGCCCGCAGAGGGTTCAGGGCTGCGATCACAAAATATCCAGCTCGCTTCAGAATCGTCTGCCGGGTCGCCGCCTGCACCGCATTGTCGTCGATGAGAAGAATCGTGGCCGTCATTCTGGGGTATACCGCTCCAGGGAAGAAATGCGTCAACAGGTCAGACAACTCGTTCGTCTTAGGCAGGCTGCTGGCCTATGGAAAGGTGGCCAGACACCTTTTTTGATGCACAATTTCTACTTCGCGTCTAATTGCCCCGCAATACTCCTTTAGCGTCATATGGTTCCTCTCTCCTCATCGGCACTGCCCTCCGGTCTATTCAGTCCAACTCAGCCCAGCCGTGTGGTCAGTCAGCCTCGCAGAGGAGCTCCACTCCACGCATTCAAAAGCTAGACGGCTCCGTGTAAAGTGTTTAGAGTTGCCCGCAGAACCTACCAATCCATCTGCGCTTCTTAAAGGTGCCCGTGAATCTGTCCATCATTGACTGGCTCATCATGCTGGTCTATTTCGTCTTCGTGCTGGGAATCGGCTTTGCCCTCAAGCGCTACATGCGCACCAGCAACGACTTCTTCCTCGCCGGACGCTCCATCCCAGCCTGGGTTTGCGGCCTCGCCTTCATCTCCGCCAATCTCGGCGCCCAGGAGGTCATCGGCATGGGCGCCTCCGGCGCCAAGTACGGCATCATCACCAGCCACTTCTACTGGATCGGCGCCATCCCCGCCATGGTCTTCGTCGGCATCTTCATGATGCCGTTCTACTACGGCTCCAAGGCCCGTTCCGTTCCCGAATACCTCCGCATGCGCTTCGACGAGAAGACCCGCGCCGTCAACGCCTTCTCCTTCGCCATCATGACGGTCTTCAGCTCCGGCATCTCCATGTACGCCATGGCGCTGCTCATCCAGACCCTCGGTCTCTTCCACGGCATCATCGCCGACCCCTACATCTTCCACGTCTCCGTCATCCTGTCGGCGGTCATCGTCCTTGGCTACATCTTCCTCGGCGGCCTCACCAGCGCCATCTATAACGAAGTCCTCCAGTTCTTTCTCATCGTCGCCGGCTTCGCTCCCCTCGTCTGGATCGGCCTGCGCAACGTAGGCGGCTGGCAGGGCATCAAGCACACCCTCCCCGCCACCATGACGCACTCCTGGCGCGGAATGGCCCACGCCTCCACCAACACCCTCGGCGTCGAATGGGTCGGCCTCGCCATGGGCCTCGGCTTCGTCCTCAGCTTCGGCTACTGGTGCACCGACTTCCTCGTCATCCAGCGCGCCATGGCCGCCGACTCCGAGGTCTCCGCCCGCCGCGTCCCCCTCATCGCCGCCATCCCCAAGATGTTCTTCCCCTTCCTCGTCATCCTGCCCGGCATCATCGCCGTCACCGTGACCTCCCACATGGCGAACACCCCCGCCACCGTCGTCTCCACGGTCGCGCCCAACGGCCACGCCCTTCCGCTCGACGAGCAGCACCAGCACGGCCTCATCCCGCAAAAAACAGACGCCCTCAGCGGCGAGCCCGTCTTCGACTCCAACGGCAGCCCCGTCTATAACTACGACCTCGCCATCCCGGTCATGCTCCTGCACTTCTTTCCCACCGGAATCCTCGGCCTCGGCCTCACCGCCCTGCTCGCCAGCTTCATGTCCGGCATGGCCGGCAACGTCACCGCCTTCAACACCGTCTGGACCTACGACATCTACCAGGCCTATATCAATAAGAAGGGAACCGACGCCCACTACCTCTGGATGGGTCGAATGGCCACCATAGGTGGAGTCGTTTTATCCATCGGCGCCGCCTACGCCGCCACCAGTTTCAACAACATCATGGACGCGCTCCAGCTCATCTTCTCCATGGTCAACGCGCCCCTCTTCGCCACCTTCCTCCTCGGCATGTTCTGGAAGCGCACCACCGGCCACGGAGCCTTCACCGGCCTCCTCGCCGGAACCGGCGCCGCCCTCCTCCACCACGGCCTCACCCTCCCCGCCGACGCCGCTACCGGCATCCACGGCGGCTGGATCCACGTCATCCACCACTACCCCAGCGACATGGCGCAGAACTTCTGGACTGCCATCTTCGCCTTCTCCGTCAACCTGCTCGTCACCATCGCGGTCAGCCTGGCCACCAGGCCCCGGGCCGAGTCCGAACTCGTAGGCCTCGTCTACTCCCTCACGCCGAAGCCGGTCGAAACTCACCTCGCCTGGTACCAGAAGCCCTCCACCCTCGCCATCGCCGTCCTCGCCATCCTCGTCGTCCTCAACCTCGTCTTCGCCTAAGGAGCAACATGGGACTCGACATCCGCATCCCCCTCGGCCTCATCTTCCTCATCACCGGCGGAATCATGGGTATCTACGGCCTGGTCACACGCCACAGCGACATCTACGAGAAGTCGATGGGCGTCAACCTCAACCTCACCTGGGGCGCGCTCATGTTCCTCTTCGGCCTCATCATGTTCCTCGTCGGCCGCCGACAAAAATGGCAGGACGATCCCGTCAACCCCCGCCCCTGGGAGGCAGATTCCAACCCCCGCCCCCGCCACTAGACGCAACTCCCTCCGAGCGAAGGTATCGAACATAGGGGGTGATGGATGCTCAAGTTGTTGTACTTTGCGATGCTTCTCTGCGCACTGCCCTCCGATGCGGCGAAAGGGCAGTCCCCTGCCAGTTCCGCACCCGAGACGGGGTATACCCTTCACGCGACTGCCCGGGCTGTCGTAACCGACGTGACCGTGTTGGACCGGAACGGGAACCCCGTGCATGATTTGCCCGTCTCTGCATTTCATGTGTTGGACAACAATCAGCCGGAACAGATTGCATCCTTCGAAGAGCACAAGACCACACCTACAACTCCGTGGACTCCCGCTTCATTGGCGCATGACGTCTATAGCAACGATATCCTGCAGCACCTGCCCCCCGTGCTCAACATCATGGTGCTGGATATCACCAACCTCCAGATTCCCGACCAGATGTACCTGTCCGACCAGCTTCAGCGCTTCATCGATGGCCTTCCCGTGGGCGAGCTTCTGGCCATCTACCTCCACGCTGGAATATCGAGCGTTCTGGTCCAGAGTTTTACGTCCGATCATGCGCAGCTTCTTGCCGCGGTTTACAAGTCGATGCCGCATCTCCTGCCGACAGGGAGTGAATACCTCAGCGACTGGAACACCCTGCACCAGATTGCGATGGACCTGAGCCAGGTGCCGGGGCGCAAAAATATTCTTTGGTTCTCCGGTGGATCGACGTTTTTTCTGCGGCCGGACGCCTCTCTCATGCCAGTGAGCGGAGATATGCGTCGCATCTACGACGAACTTGAGACCGGGCGCATCGCAGTCTATCCCATTGACGCCCGCGGCTTGACGACCTCTCAGGGTGGGAACGTCTGGGCGCAACACCAACTGATGAACGACGTCGCTGAGGCGACAGGAGGGCAAGCCTCGTATAACACCAACGGTATCTGGCAGGCCGCGAAACATGTCACGGACTCGGGCCACAGTTTCTATACCGTCACCTACTCCCCGCATGGCTTCCATTACGACAACAGGTGGCATAAGGTGCGTATCGGCGTAGAGGGGGCGATGTACAACCTCAGCTATCGGCGAGGATACTTCGGCGATGGAAGCCATGACGACACTCCCAAAGGGGTCGCCCGCTCCCGCCTGCTTGCCGGAGGTAAAACAGCGTTGGAACAGCCGGAGTTCCGAAGTGCCCCGATCATCTTCAGCGCGAAGGTAAAGGCGGTAGTCCCTTTTGCAGAGCGTTCCGCGGCAGTCGATCTGGTACCGGTGAGGAAAGGGGAGACTCGCTATTCGATTTGGTATTCGCTGCCCGTTGCGGCATTCACCAGGCAAACCATGAGCCAGCAG